>OEIU01001909.1_pt1 | contig 12040 bp, 11 predicted proteins | sample 1539221 | NCBI WGS metagenome assembly OEIU01 (sample SAMN03792071, study PRJEB22550) | activated sludge metagenome | feature: wastewater treatment plant; material: activated sludge; isolation source: Wastewater treatment plant of a petroleum refinery complex | place: Argentina: Zarate | collected... | reverse complement strand
GGTGCCCGACCTGCGGCTCTTCTTCGAGAACGACCTGCGCTTCCTGGAGCAGTTCGCGTGAGGGTGCCGCTCTCGTGGCTGGCCGACCACGTCGACCCGGGGATGCCCGCCGAGGACCTGGCGCGGGCGCTGTCGGGCAGCGGGACGCTGGTCGAGGCGGTCCACCGCACCGGAGTGCCCGACACCGACGGCAACCTCGGATCCTTCCGGGTGGGCCGCGTGCTGTCGGCCGAGCAGCACCCCGACGCCGACCGGCTGCGGGTGTGCCGCGTGGACCTGGGCGATGCCGAGCCGGCCGGCATCGTGTGCGGCGCGCCCAACGTCGCCGCCGGGCTGACGGTGGCCGTGGCCCTGCCGGGCGCCCTGCTGCCGGGGGCCGAGAAGCCGCTCGGCGTCGCGAGGCTGCGGGGGGTCGAGAGCCGGGGGATGATCCTCTCGGCCCGGGAGCTCGGCCTGGGCGACGACCACTCCGGGATCATGGAGCTGCCCGAGGGGCCGGCCCCGGGGACGCCGCTGGCCGACGTGCTGCCGCTGTCCGAGACGGTCCTGGAGCTGGAGATCACCTCCAACCGGCCGGACTGCCTCGCGCTGTACGGGGTGGCCCGCGAGGTGCACGCCGTCACCGGCGCGGCGCTGGCGCCGCTCGACGAGTCGGATCCGCCGGCGGAGGGCGGCGGCGACGTCCGCGACCACGCGTCGGTGGAGGTCCGCGATCCCGACCTGTGCCCCCGCTACATGGCCCGCGTGTTCCTGGACGTGCGCGTCGGGCCGTCGCCGGGCTGGTTGGCGCGGCGTCTGGAGGCGGCCGGCATGCGCGCCATCAACAACGTCGTGGACGTGACCAACTACGTGATGCTGCTCACCGGGCAGCCGCTCCACGCCTTCGACCTCGACCGGCTGGCCGGCGCGACGGTCGTCGCGCGGCGCGCGGGGGACGGCGAGCGGATCGTCACGCTCGACGGCCAGGAGCGCGTGCTCGACGCGTCGATGCTCGCGATCGCCGACGCCGAGCGGCCCGCCGTCATCGCCGGGATCTTCGGCGCCGAGTTCGCCGAGGTCCACGAGGGCACCACCCGCGTGCTGCTGGAGGCGGCGAGCTTCGACGGCCCCACCATCCTCGACACCTCCCTGAGGCTGGGGCTCCGCAGCGAGTCGAGCGGGCGCTTCGAGAAGGGCCTGCCGCGCGAGCTGGCGGCACGCGGGATGTCGGTGGCGTCCCGGATGCTGGTCGAGCTGGTGGGCGCGGCGATGGTGCCCGGCACCATCGACGTGGGCGAGCCCGCGCCCGCCCGGGAGCCGGTGCGGATGCGTCACGCGCGGGTGCCGCGCATCCTGGGCGTGGAGGTGCCGGCGCAGGAGTCGGAGGCGATCCTCGGCCGCCTCGGCCTGGGGGTGACGCCCGACGGCGACGGCCTGGTCGCGCAGGTCCCGTACGAGCGTGCGTCGGACCTGACCCGGGAGATCGACCTCATCGAGGAGGTCGGGCGCATCCGCGGCCTGGGCGACATCCCGGCGCTGCTGCCGCGCCTGGCCGGCACCGGGCGGCTCACCCGGCCGCAGCAGCTCGAGCGCCGCCTGACCCGCCTGTGCGCCGACCTGGGGCTGAGCGAGGCCATCACGTACCGCCAGGTGCCGGAGGGCGACCTGGACCTGCTGCGCATCGGCCCGGACGACCCGCGCCGGGACCTGGTGCGGATGGACCACCCGATGAGCGCGGAGATGGCGGTGATGCGTCGGTCGATGCTGCCGGGGCTGCTGCGGGCCGCCGCGCGCAACCAGGCCCACCAGATCGCCGACGGCGGGCTGTTCGAGATCGGGCGCACCTACGCGCCGCAGGAGGACGGCCAGGCACTGGAGCGCCCCTTCCTGGCGGCCGTCCGGTGGGGCAGGGAGCGCACGGAGGGCTGGCGGGCCGACCCCCGGCCGGTGGACGTGTGGACCGCGACCGGCCTGGCGACGGCGCTGGCGCGCGCCGCCGGCGTCCGCACCGAGCCGCACCCGAACGCCGCGCCCTACTTCCACCCGGTCCGCCAGGCGAAGCTGGTCCCCGTCGGTGCGATCGAGACTCCGGGGTCTCGATCGCCCCAGGCGGTCGGCTGGGCGGCGGAGGTCCATCCGCTGGTGCTCCGGGCGTTCGACGTGACCGGTCCCGTCGCGGCGGTGGTGCTCGACCTCGAGGCGCTGCTCGGCGCCGGCGGATCGCACCCGCGGTACGAGGACCTGCTGACCGTGCCCGTCTCCACCCGTGACCTGGCGCTGGTCGTCGCCGAGGCGGTCCCCGCCGCCGACCTGGTGGCCGCCGCCCGGGAGGCGGGGGCGCCGCTGGTGCGCGACGTGCGGGTGTTCGACCGCTACGCCGGTGAGCAGGTGGGGGCCGGCCACGTGAGCCTGGCCCTGCGTCTCTCGCTGGCCGACCCGGGGCGGACGCTCACCGACGACGAGATCGACGCGGCGGTCGCGCGCGTCTGCGACGCCCTGGCGGGGCGCGGCGCGCGCCTCAGGGGGTAGCGGTGCCGACGGTCCACGTCTTCGGCGCCGCGGGGTTCGCGGGCGCCCAGCTCACCGCCTACATCGACGCGCACCCCGCGTTCGACCTCGGGGTCATCACCGCCCGCGGCGACGCCGGGCGGCGGCTGGTGGACGTCGCGCCCCAGTACCGGGTGAAGCGGGTGCTGGAGGCGCCGGACGTCGCGTCGGTGGCGGCGGGCGACTTCGCCGCCGTCGCGTACCCGCACGCCGAGGCCGCGGCACTGGTTTCGGAGCTGGTGGACCGCGGCGTCCGGGTGCTGGACGTGTCGGCGGACCACCGCCTGCGCGACGGCGACCTCTACCCGCCGGTCTACGGCTTCACCCACCCGCGGCCGGACCTCCTGGCCGAGGCCGTCTACGGGCTGCCGGAGCGCCACCGCGACGCCATCGCCGGGGCGCGCGTGGTCGCCAACCCCGGCTGCTTCCCGGAGGCGTCGATCCTGGCGCTGCTGCCACTGGAGGGCCACCTGGAGGACGTGGTCATCGACTCCAAGAGCGGCGTCAGCGGCGCCGGCCGCACGCCCACGGAGACGGTGCACTACTCGTCGGCCGCCGACAACGTGAGCCCGTACAAGGTGTACGCGCACCGTCACACGCCCGAGATCGAGCAGGAGCTGGGGGTGCCCGTCACGTTCACGCCGCACCTGGTGCCCGTCGACCGTGGGCTGCTGTCCACCTGCTACGCCCGCGTCGTCGGGATGGACGTCCCACACCAGGACGACCTCCTCCAGCGCTACGCCGACCGCTACGCCGGGCATCCGTTCGTGGAGGTGGTGGAGCGGCCGCCGGGCATGCGCGCGGTGCAGCACACCAACTTCGCGCAGGTGTGCCCGATGGCCGACCCGCGCGGCGGGCGGATCACCGCGTTCGGGGTGATCGACAACCTCGGCAAGGGCGCGGCCGGCCAGGCCGTCCAGAACCTCAACATCATGGCCGGCCTGCCGGAGACGGAGGGCCTGCTCTGAAGCCGGTGGGCCGCGCCGACTGGCTCCGGGCGCCCGAGGGCTTCGAGCCCGTGCCGGGCGGCTCGGTCACCACACCGGCGGGGTTCCGCGCGGCGGGCGTCGCGTGCGGCCTGAAGCCGTCGGGGCTGAAGGACGTGGGCGTGCTCGCGGCCGACGGGCCCACCGCGTCGGCGATGGTGGACACCACCAGCGCCCTCCCGTCCGCCCCTGTCGTGCGCAACCGCACCCTCGACCGCGCTCGCCTGCGGGCGGTCGTGGTGAACGCGGGGAAGGCGAATGCCGCGACCGGGTCGCCCGGCCTGGACGACGCCCACGCGATGGCCGCACGCGCCGCCGCCGGCCTGGGCCTCGACCCGGGCGAGGTGGCGGTGTGCAGCACCGGCACCATCGGGGAGCGCCTGGACATGGGCATCGCCGGGCCGGGCATCGACGCGGCGGTGGCGGGCCTGTCACGGGACGGCGGTGGGGACTTCGGCGCGGCGATCTGCACCACCGATCGCGCGCCGAAGGGCGGGGCGTTCCGCCTCACGCTGCCGGGCGGGGGCGAGGTGACGATCGGCGCGGCGGCGAAGGGCGCCGGGATGATCAGGCCGGACATGGCGACGATGCTGGCCTACGTCACCACCGACGCGGCCGTCGCCCCCGACGACCTCCAGCGCATCACGGCCGCCGCGGCCTCGGCCTCGTTCAACCGCATCTCGGTGGACGCCCAGATGAGCCCGTCGGACACGCTGCTCGTCTTCGCGGGCGGGCCGGGCACGCCGCTCGCCGGGGCCGACCGCGACCGGTTCGCGGACGCGATCGCCTGCGTCTGCCGCTGGCTCGCCGTCCAGATGGTGAAGGACGGGGAGGGGGCGGAGCACGCCGTCCGCGTCCTGGTGCGCGGCGCTCGCGACGACGCCGAGGCGGAGCGGGTGGCGCGGGCGGTGGGCGAGTCGAGCTTGGTGAAGACCGCCGTGTTCGGCCGCGACCCCAACTGGGGCCGCATCTCCCAGTCGGTGGGGCAGGCCCTCGCGGGAGCGGAGGGCGCGGTCCACGAGCCCGAGGTCACGGTGGACGGGGTGCCGTTCGCCGATCCCCGCGCCGTCGAGGTGCTGGGCCTGGACGAGTACGACCTGGAGGTCGCCCTCGGCCGCGGCGACGGCGCGGCCGAGCTGTGGGCGTCGGACCTGGGCCACGCCTACGTGACCCTCAACGCGGAGTACCACACCTAGACCGCCGGCCCGCCGCGCGAGCACCGGGTGACATCCACGGCCGGGCCCGCGCCGGTGACGCCCGGCGCGGGTCAGGCGTCCAGGAAGAACTCCATCCCGTAGCGAGGGGCGGCCTCGGCGTAGCGGCGGCCGACCTCCTCGATGTTGTCCGGGGCGGCGGCGGTGATGTCGTACGCCCGTTCCAGGGTCTCCTCGAAGAACTCCTCGATCCCCGACGGCGTGAACGTCAGGATCATCGTGACGGGCTGGTCGGAGAAGTTGCGGAAGCAGTGCAGGACCCCCTTCGGGACGTTCACGAAGCTGCCGGGGCCGGCCAGGATCCGCTCGTCGCCGAGGCGGAACGTCGGGGTGCCCTCCAGCACGTGGAACGTCTCGTCCTCGGTGCTGTGCGTGTGGGGCGGGGGACCGCCGTTGGGCGGGACGACCGCGAGCATCGAGAAGTACTGCCCGCCGGACTCCTCGCCCGTGACGAGGAAGGTGTAGAGGTCGCCGGGCCCCCAGTAGGAGCGGCCCGTGCCGTGGGCCCGGTGGAACGCGGAGAGCGGGGTGGTGATGGTCTCGGTCATGGGACTCGCCTCCTCCCGTGATGCCGACCGAACCCGGGTGGTACGATCCGCATCAGTCCTGCAGGCAATAGTTGAAAAGCGATTAGTTGCAGAACGGACTTTCTGACAACGGCGACACCCTGTCAAGCCCCACCCGCGAGGAGCTGGTGGCGTGGCGCGTGTTCTTCGAGTGCGCGCTGGCCCTGCCGGACATCCTCGACGCGGAACTCCAGGCGTCCGGCGGGCTGTCGTTCCGCTGGTACGACGTCATGGTGCAGCTGGAGGAGGCGGGCGGCGGCGTGCCGATGACCGAGATCGCGGGCCGGATCCTGGCGAGCAAGAGCGGACTCACACGGGTGATCGACCGGATGGAGGAGGCCGGCCTGGTCCGCCGCGAGCGCCCGGCCGGCGACCGGCGCGTGGTGCTCGTGCACATGACGCCGGAGGGCGAGGCGGCGCTCCAGGCGTCCCGGGTCATCCACCGCGACGGGATCCGCCGCCACTTCACCGAGCAGCTCGACCACGACGACCTCGTCCGCCTCCAGGCGATGCTCGAGAAGGTGCGCGACCACGTGCGGCCCCTGCGGCCGGGGCGCGTCAGCGCCTAGCCCCGGCCCCAGGTCGACCGCCGGGGCCCGGATCCTGGCCCCCGGGCGATAGGGGCGGCAGGCACGGGGCATCACCATCGGTACATCCCACCGACCCCGTGACCGGAGGCTCATCCCATGGCACCCGACACCGCACGCACCTCCCATCGTCCCCTCGCCGCCGAGCCCGGGGCCGCCGGGATCCCGCTGATCACGCTCGTCCTGTCCGGGGCGCTGCGCATCCACCCGCCCGAGCGGGGGCCCGCGCCCGAGCCGACGCGGGACGACTAGCCGCCCAGGGTCTGGACGAGCAGGACGCCGTTCAGCACCACGATCAGCACCGCCACCACGGCCGCGACGGCCGTGGTGGCGGGCCGGTTCACCAACCCGCCCATCAGGCGGCGGTCGCGGCAGAAGAGCACCAGCGGGATCAGCGCGAAGGGGATCCCGAACGACAGGACCACCTGGCTCAGCACCAGCGCCCGGCTCGGGTTGACCCCGATCGCCAGCACGATCAGCGCCGGCGCCATCGTGAGCCCGCGGCGCAGCCACAGGGGGACCTGCCGGTCGATGAAGCCCTGCATCACCACCTGGCCGGCGAGCGTCCCCACCGACGACGACGACAGGCCCGACGCCAGCAGGGCGGCGCCGAAGGCGTACTGCGCGTGCGCGCCCACCAGGTCGCCGAGCTGGTGGAAGGCCTCGTCGATGTCCCCCACGCCCGTCAGGCCCCTGCCGTGGAACACCGCGGCCGCCATCACCAGCATCGACATGTTGATCACGCCGGCGATCGACATGGCGATGATCACGTCGGTGCGCTCGAAGCGGAAGATGCGCCGCCGCTCCTCCTCCGAGCGCCCCACCACCCGCCGCTGCGTCAACGCCGAGTGGAGGTAGATGACGTGGGGCATCACCGTCGCGCCCAGGATCCCGGTGGCCAGCAGCAGGCTCTCCGATCCCTCGAACCGCGGCGTCGTGAGCCCCTGGGCGATCCCCGAGCCCGACGGATCGGACAGGACGAACTGGACGGCGAACCCCACGAGGATCACCCCCACCAGCACCGAGATCACGATCTCCAGGGGGCGGGCCCCGCGTGACTGCAGGTGGAGGATCCCGAACGAGAACACGCCCGTCAGCACGCCCGCCCACACCAGGGGGATGCCGAACAGCAGGTTGAAGCCGAGGGCGGCGCCGAGGAACTCCGCCAGGTCGGTCGCCATCGCGATGATCTCGGCCTGCACCCACAGCGCCCGCGAGACCGGCTTGGGGTAGCGGGCCCGGCACACCTCCGGCAGGTTCATGCCCGTGGCGATGCCGAGCTTCGCCGACATCGCCTGGATCAGCATCGCCATCAGGTTCGAGACGAGGATCACCCACAGCAGCAGGTAGCCGAACTGGGCCCCCGCGGCGACGTTCGTCGCGAAGTTGCCCGGGTCGACGTAGGCCACCGACGCCACGAACGCCGGGCCCAGGAACGGCAGCACCGCCCACAGGCCCCTCCGCCCCCCGGCGAGCGACTCGTGGGCGGCCTCCGCCACCCGGCCCTCGCCCGGCAGCGCCGCCTCGGCGAGGTCCTGCGGCCGGCCCCGGTCCAGCCGCGACTGTCGCTTGGAACTAGTCAAGGCTAAATGTATAACTCAGCCATGCCAAACAAGGCCCGCCTCACCCGTCGTCAGATGCTGATGGGGGCGGCTCCCGTCGTTGCGGCCCTGCCCATGGCCGCCGTGGCGGCGGCCCCCGCGCTGAGCGGCGTCCAGCGCGCCCCGGGACTGGACCCCCGGGACCACGCGTCGCTCGGGCACGCCGCGATGATCGGGCCCACGGTCCCGGCGCCCGGCGGCCCGAACGACCTGGACGCGCTGCTCGAGCCGCCGCCGGCGCTGCCGCACCAGCCGGGCCGGGTCCGGCGCTACCAGCTCGTCGCCACCGATCGCGACGTCGAGATCGCGAAGGGCGTGATGTTCCCCGCCTGGACCTACAACGGCACGATCCCCGGCCCCGTCATCCGGGCGACCGTCGACGACATCCTCGAGGTGGAGTTCGTCAACGCGGGGTCGCACCCGCACACGATCCACTTCCACGGCATCCACCCCGCCGACATGGACGGGGTGTTCGAGATCGTCCACCCCGGCGACCGCTTCACGTACCGATTCGCCGCGCGCCCCTACGGCATGCAGCTCTACCACTGCCACGCCACGCCCCTGAAGAAGCACATCCACAAGGGCCTGTACGGCGCGTTCATCATCGACCCTGCGACGCCGCGGCCGCCGGCGCGGGAGATCGTGATGGTGATGAACGGCTACGACACGGACGGGGACGGCGAGAACAACTTCTACTCGGTGAACGGGCGGGCCTTCTACTACGCGAAGTATCCGATCCGGGTGAAGCGCTCGGAGACGCTCCGCATCCATCTCGCCAACCTCACCGAGTTCGACCTCATCAACTCCTTCCACCTCCACGGGGAGTTCTTCCGCTACTACCGCACCGGCAGCACCGACCAGTTCGAGTACACCGACACGGTGATGCTCTGCCAGGGCGAGCGGGGGATCGTCGAGATCGACTGGCACAACGCCGGCCGCTTCATGTTCCACGCCCATCAGTCGGAGTTCACCGACCTCGGCTGGATGGGCTTCTTCGAGGTCGTCGACGAATGACCACCGAGCCGGTCGCCCGCCCGCAGGGGACGTGGGGGTGGCGCCTGCTGGCGCTGGTGCCCATCGTGCTGCTGGTCGGCATCGCCGCCGCGTTCGTGCAGGCCGGCGGCTCCATCACCGGCCTGGTGGGGTCCAGTCCGCCGCCGGCCGACACCTTCGAGGTGCGCCGCGTCCAGTTCCAGCCCGGCGAGATCCGCGTGCTGGTGCGCAACCCGCAGCCGGAGGACCTGACGATCGCGGTGGTCACGGTGGACGACGCCGTGGTGCCGTTCACGCTCGACGGCGGCGCCACCCTCGGCCGCCTGCGCTCGCGCACGATCACGATCCCGTACACCTGGGTGGAGGACGACCCGTACCTGGTCGGCGTGACCAGCTCGACGGGGATCCAGACGACGCACCAGGTGCCCGCGGCGGTCGAGACGCCGGAGCCCGGCGGGCGCAGCGCCGCCGGCTACGCCCTGATCGGCCTGCTGGTCGGCGTGGTGCCGGTGGCGCTCGGGATGCTGTGGCTGCCGTCGCTGCGGCGCGCCGACCCGCGCTGGCTGGCGGCGTTCATGGCGCTGACCGGCGGGCTGCTCACGTTCCTGGCCGTCGACGCGCTGGCCGAGGCGCTCGAGCTCCAATCGGCGCTGCCCGGCGCGCTGGGCGGGCCGGGGCTGGTGCTGATGGGCATCGCCCTGAGCTACCTGGGGCTCACGTGGGTCGCCCACCGGCTGTCGCGCGGCCGGCCCGCCTCCGAACGCGGGGCGCCTCTGGCGGGCGTGGCCCTGGCGACGATGGTCGCCATCGGCATCGGCCTGCACAACATGGGGGAGGGCCTGGCCATCGGCACGTCGTTCGCGCTCGGCGAGCTCGCGCTGGGGACGTTCCTGATCGTGGGCTTCATGGTCCACAACGTCACCGAGGGGCTCGCCATCGCCGCGCCGATGGCGGAGGGGGAGCGGGTGAGCCTGGCCCGCCTCGCGGTCCTGGCGCTCATCGCCGGGGCCCCGGCGATCCTGGGCGCCTGGATCGGCGGCTTCGTGACCGACGAGGTGCTCGCCGTCGTGTTCTTCGGCCTCGCGGTGGGCGCGGCCCTGCAGGTGGTGGTCGAGGTGGGCCGCTACATCGCCCGGCGGGCGCCCGGCGGGCTGGGCTCGGGCTGGGTGGTGGGAGGCTTCCTGGCCGGCATCGGGATCATGTACCTGACGGGCCTGATCGCCGGCTGAGCCGCCTCGGGCGCGCGCTCACGAGGCCCCCTCGTAGGGGGCGACGGTGTGCAGGCGGCTGTGGCTGCCGGTGTGGTCCACCTGCAGGGTGGTGTGCCCGATGCCGAACTCGTCGTCGAGCATCGCCGCCAGCTCGCGGCGGCGGCCGTGGCAGTCCTCGCCCTGGCCCACCAGCACGTGCGCCGACAGTGCCGGGAAGCCCGAGGTGATCGTCCAGATGTGCAGGTCGTGGACCTCCGTGACGCCGTCCATCGCGGCCATCCGCCGGCCCACGGCGTCGGCGTCGATGCCCTCCGGCGTGCCCTCCAGCAGCACGCTCACCGACTCCCGCAGCACCCGCCAGGCGCTCAGCAGCACCAGGCCGCCGATCAGGATCGCGATGGCCGGGTCGGCGCGCTCCCAGCCCATCGTGAGCACCAGGATCGCCGCGATCACCACGCCGACCGAGCCCAGCAGGTCGCCGATCACGTGGTAGAAGGCCGCCCTCACGTTGAGGCTGCCCGCCTGCGACCGCCACAGGATCGCGGCGCCGATGATGTTCACCAGCAGGCCGCCCAGGCCGATGACCAGCGTGACGCCGCCCTCGACCTCGGTGGGCGACGACAGCCGCCCGGCCGCTTCGACCCAGATCCAGATCGACACCGCCACCAGGCCGATGCCGTTGGCGAGCGCGGCCAGGATCTCCGCCCGCCGGTAGCCGAAGCTCATCTGCGACGAGGCGGGGCGGCGCGCCAGCCAGATCGCCCCGAGCGCGAGCGCCAGGGACGCCGCGTCGGACACCATGTGCGCCGCGTCGGCGAGCAGGGAGAGGCTGCCGGCGACCAGGCCGCCCACCACCTCCGCGACGGCGAAGCCCGCGCTGAGCCCCAGGACCCACGCCAGCGCGCGGGCGTCGGCGCGCCGGTCGGGATCGTGCCCGTGACCATGGTCGTGCGCGTGGTCGTGCCCGAAGCCCACGCCGGGAGCGTGCCACGCGGCGCGGCGTATGGCAGCATCCGCCGCCGATGGACGGGAACCTGACCGCGAGCGAGGCGGACACCCCCGACCTGCGGTCGCGGGTCGGGGTGCTGCTGGAGGCGCTGCCCTACATCCGCGAGTTCGCGGGCGACACCATCGTGATCAAGTACGGCGGCGCGGCGATGACCAGCCCGGAGCTGAAGGCGTCGTTCGCCCGGGACGTCGCCCTGCTGAAGCTCGTGGGGATGAACCCGGTGATCGTCCACGGCGGCGGGCCCGACATCTCCCACTACTCCGACCGCCTCGGCCTCGAGGTCCGCTTCGTCAAGGGGCTGCGGGTGACCGACGCGCCCACGATGGAGCTGGTGAAGATGGTGCTCGTCGGCAAGATCAACAAGGAGATCGTCGCCCAGATCCAGGTGGCGGGCGCGCCCGCCGTGGGGCTCGCCGGCGACGACGGCGGGCTCATCGAGGCGGCGAAGGCCGAGGGCGAGGACGACCTCGGATTCGTGGGCCAGGTCGCCAGCATCGACCCGTGGGTGCTGGAGAGCCTGGCCGAGTTCGTCCCCGTGATCGCCTCGGTGGGCGTCGACCGCCACGGCCAGAGCTACAACATCAACGCCGACACCGTCGCCGGGCGGCTCGCCGGGGCGCTGCGGGCGCGCAAGGCGATCTTCCTGACCGACGTCGAGGGCATCTACCGCGACATCGCGGACCCCACGAGCATGATCAGCGAGTGCCGGCTGCGCGATCTGCGCGACCTGATGGCATCCGGCGCGATCGCGGCGGGCATGATCCCGAAGCTCGGCGCGGTGGTGGATGCGCTCGAGATGGGGGTGGGCGCGGCGCACATCGTGGACGGCCGGGTGCCGCATTCGGTGCTGGCCGAGATCTTCACGCAATCCGGTGTCGGCACGAAGGTGACGAAGTGATCGACGAGGTGATGGTCGCCCGCGAGGCGGCGGCGCTCATGCCCACCTACCGGCGCCAGCCGGTGGGGTTCGTCCGCGGGGAGGGGGCGGCGCTCTACGACGCCGGCGGCCGCCGCTTCGTCGACTGCATGGCCGGGATCTCGATGAACAACGTGGGCCACTGCCACCCGGCGGTGGTCTCGGCGATCGCCGAGCAGGCCGGCCGCCTGATCAACGTCTCGAACCTCTACTACACCGAGCCGATGATCGCGCTGGCCGAGTGGATCCGGGACCGGTCGCTCGGCGGGCGGGTCTTCTTCTGCAACTCGGGCGCCGAGGCGAGCGAGGCGGCGCTCAAGATCGCCCGCAAGCACGGCGGGCCCGGCCGGCCCGAGGTGGGCGCGCTGATCCACGGCCTTCACCGCCGCCCCCACGGGGCCCTGTCCCCCCCCGGCCCGCCCGCCCAGCCA
>OEIU01001908.1_pt1 | contig 12051 bp, 7 predicted proteins | sample 1539221 | NCBI WGS metagenome assembly OEIU01 (sample SAMN03792071, study PRJEB22550) | activated sludge metagenome | feature: wastewater treatment plant; material: activated sludge; isolation source: Wastewater treatment plant of a petroleum refinery complex | place: Argentina: Zarate | collected... | reverse complement strand
GCCGCGCCTTCAGGTCGGCCTCGAGGCTGGAGAAGGAGGGGGCCTCCCCGGCCCCACTCCTCCCCCCCTCTCCCCGCCGTGAGGCCAGCCTCAAGCAACATGGCGCGCAACTGATTGATCACGGCGGTGCGCTTCCGTACCAGGCGCTGCCGCGCCCGATGCATCAACTGCACATCCTGCTGCTCGACGCTCTTGATGGGCACCGTACGCACCGTCGCTCGCAATGACGCTTCGGCAATGGCCTGCGCATCGTTTTAGTCGTTTTTTTGCGTGCGTACAAACGGACGCACGTCCGCCGGTACGATCAACCGAACCTCGCGTCCCGCATCGCGCAGCCGACGAGCCAGCTCGTGGGCCCCACCACACGCCTCCATCGCGAAACGATGCGCGTTACTCTGGACCAACGCCGACAGGATGCCGGCTCGCTGATGCTTGCCACGCATGCTCACCGCGCCCTGGGCGTCTAATCCGATCACATGAAAGTTCGTCTTGCCGACATCGATGCCGACGCACACTGAAATTTCTGTACTCACGGGATCCTCCTCAAGCCGCGACACCGTGCGGCCGTGCCGCATAGCATGCACCGCGGCGAGTCATCCCATTAGACCTGACCCCAGTCTATGTAAAGCTTGGCAACCTATCGCTGGAGCAATTCAATGTACCTCTTGTAATTGAACTGCTGGTTCCGCTTCTGTTCGGTGCTGCCGGTCAGGACGTCGACGCTCTGCAGCACCTTGATGGCCGTGCTGGCCGTGGGAAACGTCACGCGGAGATTTTTGGCGGCGAACTTAGTTGTAAAGCGAGGCATCGTCGCAAGCATCTCGAAAAGGCGAATGGCCTGGACGGTGCCATTTTTCGCGGCCATGACCTTCTTGCGGTCGGCTGCGATCAGCGATGCGATGTCGATGATGCTGCGCTGCGCGTTCTCGGCCGCCTCGGTCGCGCAGTCAAGGAAAAAGCGAACCCAGCTCTCCCAATCGCCATCCGTGCGGATGGCCGACAGCAGCCGGTAATACTCGCCCTGATGCAACTTGAGCTGGCCGGATACGTAGAGCAGGGGTTCCGGCAGCAGTTTCCAGTCTTCCAGCAGTGCGGCGATCAGCAATCGTCCAATACGCCCGTTGCCATCGAGGAACGGGTGGATCGTTTCAAACTGCGCGTGTATCAGCGCGATCCGAACCAGCGGTGGCAACGCAGGCGCCTGTTGGTGGATATAGTTCTCCATATCCCCAAGCAAGCGGCCGACTTCCGTGTGCGGCGGCGGAACGTAGACGGCGTTTCCCGGCCGGGTGCCGCCTATCCAGTTCTGCGATCGGCGGATTTCACCGGGTAGATTCTGCTCGCCGCGTACGCTGTTCAAGAGGATCGAATGCGCTGCGCACAGCAAGCGCGTGGAGATCGGCAGGCCTCCTCGTTGGGCATTGATTTGGCCTCGTGTGAATTCGAACGCTTTCAGGTAGTTCGTCACGTCGCTGACGTCGGTGGTGCTGGCCACGTCCATGCCGGATTCTTCGTCCAGCAGATCCGTCAGCGTCGCTTGGGTGCCCTCCATCTGCGAGGTCAGCAAGGCTTCCTTGCGGATGGCGCTGTAGATCAGCCACTCGGAGGAAGCGACTAGGCCCGACATCGCGGCGAGCTTTCCCAGCGCCTTTTCCGCGGCCTCGTTTCCCGCGTAGCATTCCGGATCCAGCGCCGGTTCGGCCGGCGGCAGGGGATTGGGCACGAAGGCCTTGACGACCTCGCCACCCGTCGTCGCAGTCATGTAGGTGCCGGTGGCGCGTGGCATGGGTGCTCCAAACGGGTCTTGAAAGGACTATTAAAGGTACCTTTAAGATACTCGACCGCAATTAAAGAATGCCTTAATAGCCTGGTCGGACGCAAGCGCCTTGGATGCCACCTTGCCCAGCCAAGCCCACGAAGCTGGCCACACTGACCCGCCCCCAAGTCTCAGTGCCCGCCTGATCCAAGCAGAGTCTGACTTTCACGCGGCCTATAAACCGCCTTCCACCGCGACGGCCCTTCCGCCGATGGTGATCACGAGCATTTGAGCTGAAGGCCGTTCCTGGCCTGACGACAGGCTTTCCGGCCGCGCCGGCGAGGCCGCCATCATCATTTTTCGCCCCCGGTGATCATCGCATCCCCTCTTTTGCGCTTGATCCGATACAGCAGTCCTTTGCCGCGCCGGCTTCCTTGCCGGTCCGCGTTTGCATGCGGACGTGCTGATCAACGCAAGGGGGTGCGCTCATGTTCACGATCCGGTTCCTTTCTCTGGTCCTCATTTCGTTCGTACTGCCGATGGGCGGTTCGACGCTGGCACAAGCGGCGGGGCCTGACCCGTTGCCGCGCTTTGCCACCCATGTGCGCACGCCGATTCCGTGCGAGGATTCGCCGTTCGGACGCACGGCCGTGCTCGGCCAGGATTCCGAATTCATCGACATGATCAACACGTCCTCGACGCTGAAAGCGTTCCAGGAATACCGGCCGGCCACCGCGCAGGAAACGCAGCCCTATACCAAAGTGTTCGAAAGCGCCCTGTTCCCGGGCGCCCTGGCCGGCTCGACCTTTTTCAAGGCCGTCAGCATCGACCTCAATGGCGATGGACGCGACGAAGTCGTCACCGCGAACCGCCTGGCCAACGGCAACCTGATCCTCGGTGTGTTCCGGCGCAACGGCACGAGCGCCGAATTGTTCGATACCTGGACCCTGGCCCAGGCGTTCACCGATGTGCATCTGGTGGCCGGAAACCTCGATGGCTCCGCTGACCATCACCTGCAGCTCGGCGTTCTGGTACGCACCATCCCGAGCGGCCTGCGTGCCGTGGTGCTGACCGGTCGGCCTGACGGCGGCATCCAGCAGGCGGATAACGCCTCGGCAGGTGCATGGATGCGCGCCAGCGCGGTCGGCGTAGTCAGCCTGGCGGTTGGCGACATGATCCTCGATGGCCATGAGCAACTGGTCGTCGTCAACGAAACAGGCTCCGGGTCAACACACGCCCTCAACTACCACCTGCTCGAGTATCTGCCATCGACGAGTGCGCTGCCGATCGCCGGCGGGGATGTCGCCATCGGCAGCAAGAGCTTCACCAGCGTGCTGGGAAGTTCGTTCCAGGCGGCCAATGGCAACCCGACGCTCGAAAGCATGATCAAGCTCGTGGCCAGTGCGGGGGATCTCGTCGATACGGCCGCTGCCGAGCTGGTCATCCACCTGCAGGTTCGTTACGGCGGCAGCCAGATCAACTACATCGGCCAGCGCCTGCATCACTTCACGACCACGCGCGATGCCAACAACGCGATCACCGGCATCGGCTTCTTCAGCCGCGGCGCGGGCCAGGAATACGATTCGAGCCAGATCGTGCAGGGCGAAATCGAGGATGCGCTGGCCAGCTTCGAGGCCACCATCGGCAACGTCGATCGCATCTCGCCGAGTGAAATCATCCTCGCGCGGTCGGATCCCAATGCCCGCCTCGTAGTGTCCGCGTTCAAGGCGGAAGTCGATTTCAACGCGTCCTACACCTATGCGCGCAACGGACGCCGCGTCACCTTCACCAACCAGTCGACCGGTTCGATTGCCAGCCGCACGTGGAACTTCGGTGACGGCAGCGGTCCGGAGACTGCACTCAATCCCATCCATCAGTACGCCAGCGACGGCAACTACACGGTCACCCTGACCGTGACCGGCAGCGGCGGCGGCACCAGCCAGTACAGCCAGGTGATCAACGTGACTGCATCGGGCAGCAGCACGGGCGGCCAGCAGGCGACCTACGCCTACCACGTCCGCTACCCGGCCACCTACCAGGACAGCTGGCCCGTCAGCAACTACCAGGACCTGGCCAACGTCAACGTGGCGGTCGGCGACATGGACCGCGACGGCATCGCCGAGATCATGACCATCGCGCGCAATACGACCGGGGTAATCGTCCGCTCGCGCTGGCACCTTGCCGATACCTCGGTGCCGACCAGCTTCACCGGCTCGCACGTGCAGGAAACGCAATCGGCGTTCAACAGCCTGACCGGCCTTGATCTGGTCGCGGCCGACTTCGATGGCGATTCGGTTCATGCCGTCATCGGCACCGATTGCCGCCAGGTCATCGAGCCGCAGGTGCGCCAGGTGGTCTGGCTGCCGCCGTACTTCCGCGCGCTGCAGGCCAATGCACAGAAGCTCGCCTCGTTCGGCACCAATTCCAGCCAGGGCAGCTCGCTCGAAGAAAGCGCGGGCAGCTTTACCTCGCACGACGTCTCGGCGTACGTCGGCGTCGCGCTTGGCACGCCCGGTGGTGGCGTCAGCGCATCAGTGAAGGCGACTGCCGGCTACAACCAGCAAGTCAGCCGCGGTGCCCTGCACGGCAGCGAGAATTCCTTCGAGGTCGGTGAGAGCAGTTCGCAGACCGCCGGCGAGGCGCTCACTGTCATCGAAGAGAACGTCTTCAACTGCTATTCCTATGGTGTCGAGCAGTACACCAGCGGCACCATCGGCGACAGCTCGGTGCGCATGTGCGAGGTGATCGACGGCAGCAAGAGCGTTTCCGCCAGCGACGCCGTGACCTGGGACACGGCCATTCCCGCGGCCTCGCCCTCGCACCCGCCGAGCCAGTGGCTGCCCTTGCACCGTGACTGGCAAAACATCGCCCTGTTCCGTCCGGTCATCTCCAATGCGAGTCCATTAGGGGCGCCCTGGAGTGTAGCGACCGACGGCATTTTCCAGAACTCGGCATTCTCCTTTACCGTCAACAACCCGTACCTGGAAATCGATCTCGGCAGCGTCCAGAACATCTCCAACATCCGCGTGTCCCCGCCCCTCGGTCTCCCGGGCGGGCTTCCGGGGCCTTTCCTGCAGGGCTTCCACATCTACGCCTCGGCGACGCCATTCGCCGGCGACGGCATTCCGTCGGGCGCCGGCGTCAGCAGCTATGCGCCGGAGACCGCGGACGATGCCGCCTACAGCCGCTGGAACGTCTGGACGCGTGACCGCAACAACCCTGTCAACGGACTGCTGCAGGCTCGCTACATCCGCCTGCAAAAAGCCGGATCCGGGACGATCGGCATAGCCGAAATCCAGGTGTTTGGCGACGTGCACGCCGAGCCGCCTGCGTACCCCGATGCGGTCTGCGATGCGGTCAACAATGACGGCGTCTTCCTTGCCTCGGTCTGGGACAGCGGATCGGCATCGTTCCGCACCATCGAGGTCCTTGGCGACCTGATCTGGAACGGATCGGGCGGCACCGTGCCGGGTTGCACGAACTATGCGGGCTTGCCCAGTGCGGACATCTGGCCGGCCATCGCCATCGGCGCCAGCGGCGACAACACCTGGAACATGAGCCAGGCGTCGACTTCGCTGGTCGGCAGCACCACCGGCTTCGAGAGTTCGACACGCGTCGGCGCCGAGTTCGACCTCGAGGCCGGATTCATTGCCTCGGTGCAGGCCGGCGGCGCCTATGAATTCACCAAGGGCATCACCGAGGAAGTGCAGACCACGAGTTACTGGGGCACCGGACTCGGCATTTCCGGATCGATCGGCGGCTTCGGCAGCAGCGACCAGAGCCTGATCAATGCCTGCAAGTACCGGCCACGCCCGTATGCCTATCGACTCTCGGACAAATCCAATACCGGTTACGAACATGTGATCTACGCGGTCGACTACGTCGTGCGGCAGGCGACCGGTCTGTGGACGCGCGACAACGTCCCTACGATTTGCACCGGCGTCGCCAGCGACACGATTTTCCGCGCCGCGTTCGAATGATCTCCACCGCGCACGCGCCGGCCCGGCGCGTGCGCGGCGAAGGCGGCGAGGGAATGCCGCCCGTCGGCGGAGCCATTCGCACAATCAGTGGCGGTGGCTCAGGGCTTGCGCAGCTGCGCCAGGGTCTCTTGCACTTGCTGGTCGCCGGGCAGGGCGGATTCGGCGATCGCGCCGACGTCATCGGCGATGCGTCGTGCCGCGGGGCGGTCACCCGAACGCGCAAGGGCCGCCGCATAGGCGAGGGCACGGCGTGCGGTGAACGGATGTCGGTCGCCCGAGGCCCTGGCCTGAATCTCCCAGGCGGCCTTGAGGTGTTCCAGTTCGTCCCTGGCTTGGCCGCGCAATTTCGCCAGTTGCGCGCGCAGCTCTTCCCACTGTGCGTGCTGGCTCGTCGACAGCGATGCGACATGCCTTTCGAAGGACTGCATCAGTCCGGCTGCGGCTTCGGCATCGCGCGCGCGCTGTCGCCCGAGGATCTCGACAAGCTGCGCCCTGACCGTCATCGCTGAATCCTCGCCGTAGCGCTGGCGGCAGGCCTCAAGGACATCGGCAATCAGTCGGTCGGCCTCGGCCGACGGTCCCTTGCGCAGCAGGGCGCGCGCCAGGTTGTGTTGCGCACGAATGATCATCGGATCGCCCGCCGCCAGCACCGCGGTGCGTTGGGCCAGTGATTCGCGAAACAGCGGAATGGCGCGGTCGAATTCGCCCATGTCCTCGAAGGCGGAGGCGAGATTGTTCAACGACACCGCCGCGCTCGCGCTTTCGCTGCCGCTGATCGTGCGGTTGATGCGTATCGATTTCTCGTAGTAATCGGCGGCCTCGCGGAAATGTCCCAGGTCATGCAGCACGCTGCCCAGTTCATTGCTCGCGTTGGCGACGGGTCGCGTGTCGTCGCCGTAAAGATCCTGCACGAGGCGCTGGTTTTGCCTGAGCACTTCCAGCGCCTTTTCGGACTGGCCGGCGCGGCCCAGGGCCACGCCGTAGCTTTCGAGGGTGATCTGGTAGGCCGTGCGCTGCGTGCCGCCATTGGCGCCGCGCAAGGCCAGTGCTTTTGCGAAGTAATCCAGTGCGGCATCGTGCCGGCCGCTGGCGCTCTCGACCAGGCCGAGGTTGTGCAGGGTCGAGCTGATCTCGTCGGAATCGGTGGACAGCTGCTGGCGCAACTGCAGGCTCTGTTGCAGTGCTGCGCGTGCATCGTCGCGACGTTCGGCGGAATTCAATACGACGCCGAGCGTGTTGTAGGAATCGGCCATGGCCAGGCCATCGGCCCCGTGCGTGCGTCGCAGCTCGAGCGCGCGATTCGCCGCGTCAAGGGAATCCGCGACCGGATAGGCGGTATTCGCATAGACGACCGCCAGCTGGCTGAGCACGGCCGCGGCCGCGAGCGGATCATCTACCCGCGGCTCCAGGTACAGTGCACTGGCCTCGCGCAGCAGATCGACGCTGCGTTTCGGTTCGCCGATATAGCGGTAGGCCGTTGCCAGGGTATCCATGAGCACCGCCTTGATCTCCGGTTCCGCGCCCAATTCGCCGGCGATGCGCGTGGCGCCCTCGTCGAGCACGTCGCGCGCCAGCACGTCCTTGCCGCGGCCGAGTCTCGGATTGGACACATTGAACACCGAAACGAGGAAGTCGCGCGTGCGCTCGGCGCTGGCCGCCTGCTTTTGCGCTTCCTGTTGGGCCTCGAGCGCATGGTCGCGCTCGAGGACGACGCGCCAGGTGAACACCGCGATCATGCACAGTGCGGCCAGGCCCACGGCAAATGCGGGCCAGCGCCGGCGCACGAGCTTGCGCAGGCGGTAGGCGACGGTCGGTGCGCGTGCCGCCAGCGGACGGTGTTCGCGATAGCGGCGAAGATCCTCGGCGAGCGACTGCACCGACGCGTAGCGGTCTGCCGGCGCATCGGCCGTGGCGCGCAGCACGATGGCGTCGATATCGCCACCGAGGCGCCGCCGCCAGCTCACTGCGCCGGCCCGCGAACTGGGTTCGATGCGGCCCTGGCCGAGCAGCTGGATCGTGTCGTCGCGCGCATCGGTCTGCGCAGGCCGGCCGCTGACCAGTTCGAACAGGATCAGGCCGAGCGCATAGACGTCGCTGGCGGCGCCGAGCGGCTCGCCGCGCAATTGCTCGGGACTCGCATAGCCCGGCGTGAAGTAGGCGCTGCTGGCGTCGGCAGCCACGGGTTCCCGCCCGAGTGCGCGCGCAATGCCGAAGTCGAGCAGCATCGGGTTTCCGTCCGCCTTGACCAGCACGTTCGCCGGCTTCAGGTCGCAGTGCACGATCAGGCGCTGATGGGCGAACTGGACCGCCTCGCAGACGCGCAGGAACAGCAGCAGTCGCGCATCCAGATCGAGTCCGCGCGAGCGGCAGTACGCATCGATCGGCTCGCCCTCGACGTAATCCATGACCAGGTAAGGCTGGCCACCGGGCGTCGCGCCGCCATCGATGAGGCGGGCAATGCTCGGGTGCTGCAGGCTGGCAAGGATCTGCCGCTCGCGGCTGAAGTGCTCGAGTGCGGCAGGACCGGCGATGCCGCGGATCATCTTGAGCGCCGCGACCTGTTCGAAGTGGCCGTCCGCGCGCTCGGCGAGGTAGACCGCGCCCATGCCGCCGGTGGCGATGCGCCGGACCAGCCGCCAGGCGCCGAGGCGCTCGCCGGCATCGAGTTCGGTCTCCGGCAACGAAGCAAGCTGGGCGCCGATCTTCGACTGCAGCGCGGCGGGATCCCGGCCGTCGCTTTCTAGCAGATGCATCACCTCGGCAACGACTTCGGCGTCGGCACCTTCGGCCTGCAGTCGCGCCGCGCGATCCGCCGCAGGCAGGTCGCTGAGCAGATCGAACAGGCGCCTTACTTCGGCGAAATCGGGCTCGCGATGATTCATGCCCTGTGCTCCAGCGCGCGATGGATCCAGGCCCGCGCGAAGCGCAGGTCGCGCACGACCGTGGGCACGGACACGCCGGTCGCCGTCGCGATCTCTTCATGCTCCATGCCGGCGAAGCAACTCATCTGCATGACCCGTGCGGCGCGTTCGTCGTGGTTGGCCAGCGCCGCCAGCGCCTGGTCCAGTGCGAGCAGGTCGAAGCCGTCCTCCTCGCCCGCCTCCTCGAGCGCGGACGAAGTCACCTGGATGGCGCCGTTGCCGCGCTTGCGCGCGTTGCGCGCCCGCGCCTGGTCGACCAGGATGCCGCGCATGTGCAGGGACGCAACGGCGAGGAAGTGGGAACGGCTGGCGAAGTCGGTATCGGCGCCGAGGATGCGCAGCAGGGCTTCGTGGACGAGTGCGGTGGGGTTGAGCGTCTGGCTGCGCTCACCGCGCAGTCGCTGCGCCGCGGTGCGCCGCAAGGCTTCATAGATCATCGGCATGGCGGCATCGAGCGAGGCCCTGTCGCCGAGGTGCCAGGCGTGCAGCAATTCGGTGATCGACTTGTTCATCGCAACGACACCCCGCGTCGTATCAAGGACGAGGCACAGAACCGATCCTGTCAGCTACATTCTGTCGCCCGGCAGGCGCTGCAATGCTACGCGATTGCGGACTTTTTTCCCGAGGCCGGAAAACGGGAAGGTTCGACATGAGAAATCGCAATTCGGACGATTGGGGGCTCTCCGATCCGAACCCGGTGCGCGTGCCGATTCAGCCACTCGGCTACCCGCTGCGCGCGCCGCAGCAACGGCGCTGCCTTGTTTGTCGTGTCGCGCCTGTTGGGCGCATTCTTGCGACCGTCCCGCCTGGCGAAACCCGATCAATTCAGCAGCGGGCGGTCGCCGTGGAATTCGGCGCTCGCTCGACCTGGGCCGCGGATGCGAATCGCCTGGCCATGAGCAGCAGGAGGGCGCCCAGGCCGGTCAGGGATGGGGCGAGCCCATCCCCCGACCGTCGATCCTGCGGCTGTCTTCACTGATCGTGTTGCGCAATGCCGACTGGTGAGGCGCCCGCCATTGGGTCTATTCGAACTATGGGCAGCTCAGCCCTGCAGGCAGGGTGAGGCGAGTCAGGTCCATCTCGCCGAATCTCCAGATCGAACCATTGCCGAATCCGCCGTCTCCCGCAAAGAGGACGCGCCCGTGATTGCAGTCGCTGAACGTCAATGTCAGCGTTCCCCAAAGCCGGACCGATACCTGCGAACTGTCAAAGTATGGAATCCAGCGGCCGCCTTCCGCCCGGGACGCATAGATGATCGCCTGCTGGCCGACGATCTCTCCGGCACCACCGAACCAGGCTTGTTGTGATCCGTCCGGAGTAAAGGTGTTCCAGGTCACCAGCACGCGATTGTCCGGAAGGACCTCGACGGTGAGGCCGTGTCCATTCTGCTCGGGGTCATACCAGGTGCCGGTGAATCCGGAAGTGATCGGCACCGTGTGCAGTGCTTCGGTCTGGAAAATCAGGAAGGCGGTGCTTTCGGCTGCAAATGCCGTTGGCACATCGTTCTGGACCGTCGCGGTGAATTCCCAGGTCGACGTTGTTGGTGGCGGTTCTGCAAACGCGCTTTCATCCCCTGCCTGGATGCTTGGCGAAGTGGCGAGGCCGTCGCTGTCCGTCACGGCGGTTACATCAACCGCGTGGAACGGAAAGTACGGATAGGCGCTGGGGACGAAGCATATCGCTCCGCCATACAGGCAATGCGGCGCGGTGAAATGCACCTCGACACCCGCGACCGGAGTGCCGGCGGCGTCGGTTACGCGGGCGACCAGCGGCCTGGCGAAAATCCTGTTGCTTGGGGCGATCTGGCCGCCCCCGGCGACCTGCTGGATGGTCAATGGGGGCAAGGGCTCGGCCAGTACGGCAGACGAACACAGCGAGCCCAGGCCGAGTGCCAGCAGCGGGAACACTGCAGCGCGGATCCGGGGAGTAGAAAATGCGTTCATTTCAATGTTTCCGTGGCAGGGACGCCTGAGTAGACGGTTGCAAGGGCAGAAAGCGTCGCAGCGGGAGACTTCGGTGCTGGGTGGGTTGCATGGGCTGGATTTGCTTCAGTTTCCTCCGTGCGAGCCCGGGAAGCGAGTCCGCCCGGGAACAGGAACCCGGACACGTCGGGCGCCGCAGGTTTCGCGGATTCCCGGGCAGAGCCCGTTACCCGAAGAATTGTGAATTCGCGCGGCCGGGCCTAGAATCCGCGCCGATTCCTGCCGCTCATGTCGCGCCCGACCCGCTCGGCTGCGCGCAACGCGTGCGCCGGAAGGCGTCGTCGTGGCAGTGTCGGTTGCGTGATCCAGGTTTCCCCATGAAGCATCCCTGTCTGTCGTGCGGCGCCTGTTGCGCCGCGTTTCGCGTGGCGTTCCACTGGTCGGAGTCCGATCACTTCAGCGGCGGGCGAACGCCCGCGGAACTGACCGAGACACTCGATCCGCATCGCCTGGTCATGCGCGGCACGCAGGCGCACAGGCCGCATTGCATTGCGCTCGGTGGCGACATCGGCTCGCAGGTCGCCTGCCGCATCTACGCCGACAGGCCCTCGCCATGCCGCGAACTGGAACCGGCATGGGCCAGCGGTCGGCCGAGCCCGCAATGCGATCGCGCCCGACTTGCGCACGGCCTGCCGCCGCTCGCGCCGGGCTGGACGGATGCCGTGCATGTGGCATGCGCGGTGCCGCGGTTTTCCGGAGATGCCGGTCACGCCGGGAATGCGGGCGCGATGCCGGCGACCGAAGATGGCCTTGCGGTCGATCCCGGCCTGTTGAACGAGAGCCTGCTTTCCCTCGATCACGGATGGCGCGCTTAGCCGCGATCCTCTCGCGCGGGCCCTGGTGGAACGCATCGGGCCCGCAGCCTGTGCAGATCCGACAGCGCATGAAGCGGGGGCCTCCCGGAAATTTTCCCGATCCGGTCAACCGATCGCGTGCAGGCGCGTTGTACAGGTTACCGGGCACCCGGCCCGGAAATCCGACCAGGAGTTCAACGTGCGAATCTTATCTGTCCTTGCCCTGACTGCTGCATTTTTCATTGCGCCGTGCGCGCACGCGCTGACCATCGATCGCATGACCACGGTGATGGACGAGACAGGCGGCAGTCTCAACATCAGCACCCAAAGCACATCGTTCGTCGACAGTGGAACCAGCCAGGCCGATCTCGTGGCGGATGGATTCTCGCCACGCGGCGAAGCGTCAACGACGGGAACCATCAGCCGCACCGGCAACCGCACTGCCGAAAGCTTCACCGCGATCTACAACGGCAACGTCAACATCGCGACGACCAATGCCGATGGCGCCAGCGTCAACATTGAAGTGGGCCTGCACGACCTGTCCGTGCTGCGCGAAGGCGATGGTCCGGAGTTTTCCGGTACGGTCACCATCAACGGACACGATTTCGAAGCCAACAA
>OEIU01001907.1_pt1 | contig 12052 bp, 7 predicted proteins | sample 1539221 | NCBI WGS metagenome assembly OEIU01 (sample SAMN03792071, study PRJEB22550) | activated sludge metagenome | feature: wastewater treatment plant; material: activated sludge; isolation source: Wastewater treatment plant of a petroleum refinery complex | place: Argentina: Zarate | collected... | reverse complement strand
GCCGGCGGCGCACGCCCTGGCACCTCCTGGGCCGCGACCGCCTGGCCGCCGCGTGGGACGCGGTGCAGCGCGACCACGGCGGCGGGCCGGGCGATCTGCGGCTGGCCGGGGTCTACGGGCCGCTGCCGCTGGATGCGGTCACGGCGGCGAGCCTCGCGCCCGACGGCCGCCTGTGCGTCGTGCTGGGCGGGCGCAGGTCCGCCCGGACCGGCGACGTGGCGCTCGCCCGCGACGCGGTGACGGGCCGGCTGGTGCGGGCCGACATCCCGTACCCGGATCCGGGGGGCGCCCGCCGCCGTCTCGGCTAGCGGGACGACGTTGCGCCGCCGGGGTCGCACGGCGCAGAATGGCGGCGATTCTGCCCGACGCGGCCGGGAAGTCCCGCCGCGGAGACAGGACCGGTCGCGCGTGAACGCCTTCGCCCTGCCCTCGTTCGTCGTCGCCCTCCCGTTCCTGATCCTCGGCCTGACGACCGTGCTGCTGAACCCGCACGACCGCACGACGCGGCTCTTCGGCGCGATGTGCCTGGGGTTCAGCCTCTCCGGCGCCGCCGTCGGGCTCTTCCACCTGTCGGAGTCCCAGGACGCGGCCACGTTCTGGAACCGGTGGCCGTACGCCATCATCCTCCCGGGCGTCCTGCTGATCATGGAGTACTGCGTCAGCGCGAGCGGGGGGCAGGCGAGGCTGGCCGAACGGTGGCTCGGTCTCCGATGCTCCGTCCACCGGGCGCTGTCCGCGGGGGTGCTCGCGGTCTCCTGGCTGCTGGTGCTGACGACGGACTGGATCATCACCACCCCCGAGTACAACGCGACGACGGGCTGGGAGCACGGGTACGGGCCCGGCTTCCCGATCTTCCTCGCGGCCATCAGCTACGTGCTGATCTTCTTCGTGGTGGTGCTGTGGCGAGGCCTCCGGGCCGCCGAGGAGCCGGCGGTGCGGCGGTTCAGGACGACGAGCCTGCTCGCACTCGGTGGGGGCATGGCCGTCGCGTGCGCGCTCGGCTTCCTCCTGCCCGGCCTCTTCGGCCTCCTGACGCACAGCTTCGCGTTCCTGCCGCTGCTCGTCACCGTCTTCCTGTTGACGTTCGGGCTGATGCGGCTCGACCTGGACACCGTCGAGGACCTGAGCCGGGGCCTGGAGCGGAAGGTCGCGGCGCGCACCGCGGAGCTGACCGAGGTGAACGCGAAGCTCGAGGAGGTCCACGGACAGATCTCGAGGTACCTCGACTCCAACGTCGTGAAGCAGATCTTCGACGGCGGCCTGAGCGCGACGCTGTCGCACCAGCGCGCGAAGCTGACGCTGTTCTTCTCCGACATCGAGGGGTTCACGCGCTTCACCGACAGCGCCGACCCCGAGGACGTCGCCGCCCTGCTGAACGAGTACCTCGGGGAGATGGCGGGCCTCGTGCGGAAGTGGGGCGGGACGATCGCGCAGTTCAGCGGCGACGGGGTCTTCGCCCTCTTCGGCGCACCGACCAGCCGGGGGGTCCGGGCCGACGCCGTGGCGTGCGTGCGGATGGCTGTGGAGATGCAGCGATGCACCGGCGCCATGCGCCGGCGGTGGTGGGATCTCGGATTCCAGTTCCCCCTGAGGATCCGCTGCGGCATCAACACCGGGATGGCGAACGTCGGCAACTACGGGTCGGAGGGCTTCATGGAGTTCTCGGCGGTCGGGCTCAACGCGAACCTCGCCTCACGGCTCGAGCAGATCTGCGAGCCGGGGGACATCCTCCTCTCCCACGCGACGTGGGGTCTCGTGAAGGACGACGTCGCCTGCGAGCCCGTCGGCGAGGTGGAGGTCAAGGGGTTCCACCAGCCGGTCGCCGTGTACCGGGTCGCGGACCGCTCCGGCGGACGCGGCGCGTCCGGCCCGCCGGGCGATGCCGCCGTCGCGGAGCGTGGCTCCCGGTGACCCCGATCAGGGTCGTCGTGCTGGGCGGCGGCTTCGGGGGCGTGTACACGGCGCTCCACCTCGAGCGCCTGATGACGAAGGGCCACCCCGTCGGGGTCTCGCTGGTCAACCGCGAGAACTACCTCGTCTTCCAGCCGATGCTGGCGGAGGTGGTCGCCGGCGACGTCGGGATCCTCGACACGCTGAGCCCGCTGCGCCAGCTGCTGCCCCGCACGAGCCTGTACGTCCGTGAGATCGAGGGCATCGACCTCGAGCGACGCGTCGTGACGCTCGGCGCCGGACTGACGCCCCGGACGCGCGACCTGCCCTTCGACGACCTGGTCGTCGCGCTCGGCGGCGTCACCGACTTCCGGGGGATCCCAGGGCTACCCGAGCACGCCCTCCCCTTCAAGACGCTGGCCGACGCCGTGCGGATCCGCAACCACGTGATCCACGTCCTCGAGCAGTCGTCGGTGGAACGGGCCCCGGAGCTTCGCCGCATGATGCTCACCTTCGTGGTCGCGGGCGGCGGGTTCTCCGGCACGGAGGTGGCGGCGGCGCTGAACGACTTCGTCCGCCGGGCCGTCCGCGACTACCGCTCGATCCCGCCGTCCGACGTCCGGATCGTCCTGGTCCACAGCGGCGCCCGCGTGCTCGAGCGGGAGCTCACACCCCGGCTCTCGGCCTATGCGACGCGTGTCATCCGCGACCAGGGCATCGAGCTGCTGCTGGGTGAGCGGCTGGTCGCCGCCACGCCGGGCAGCGCCGTCCTGGCGGGCGGGCGGCGCATCGAGACGCGCACCCTCATCTCCACCGTGCCGTCCTCCCCCAACCCCGTGGTCGAGCGGCTCGGCCTGCCGACCGAGCGCGGTCGCCTGGTCTGCGACGCGACGCTGGCGGTGGAGGGGCAGGAGCGCGTCTGGGCGGTGGGGGACTGCGCGGTGGTGCCCATGCGGGACGGGGGCGTCTGCCCGCCGACCGCCCAGCACGCCATCCGCCAGGCGAAGGTCCTCGCGACGAACATCATCAACCGCCGGAGCGGCGCGCCGCTGGAGCGGTTCGCGTTCAGCGGCCTCGGCAAGCTGGGCGGTCTGGGGCATCGCAAGGCCGTGGCGGAGCTGCCGGGCGGCATCAGGATGGCCGGGCTCCCGGCCTGGCTGATGTGGCGCGGCATCTACTGGTCGAAGCTGCCCGGCGCCAGCAGGAAGACGCGCGTCGCGATCTCGTGGCTGAGCGACGTGGTGCTGCCGCCGCACCCCGTGCAGCTCAACCTCGGCGGGGGGCGCGGCGCCACCCAGGCGCACTACGAGCCGGGAGAGCACGTCTTCGAGGAGGGCGACACCGGCGACAGCCTCTTCATGATCCTGGCCGGCGAGGTCGAGGTCCTGAAGCGGTTCGAGGCGGACCGGGTCGTCGTCGGCACGCTCGGCCCGGGCGAGTACTTCGGCGAGATGGCGCTCCTCGGCCGGCATCCGCGCAGCGCGACGGTCCGGGCGCGGACGGTGCTGGACGTGCTCGTCCTCCCGGGCGCCGACTTCTCGGCGCTCACGGGGAGCCTCCCGGAGTTCCGCAAGGGCTTCGAGGAGATCGCCCGCCTCCGCGCGGAGGCGAACGCCGCACGCGCCGAGGAGGGACGGGCCGGCTGATCGGGCCCGCGTGGCGGCGCCCGTACCCGGAGCCGGGGGGCGTGCGCCGCCGCCTCCGCTAGTCTCCTGCGGGTTCAGAGGGGTTTCGGGGAACCGGGGGACGGGGAATGCGCGCAGTTCGCGGTGCGGTCGCGATGGGGCTGGTGGCATGCGCGGCGGCGGCGGTACCGTCGCTGGCGGCCGCCCAGGCGCCGACCACGCCCGCGCCGCTGCCCGCCAACCAGATCGCGCCCGGCGTGTCCATCGCGGGCATCCAGGTCGGCGGCCAGTCCGCCGCCGACGCGCGCCAGAACGTGATCGTCAACCACGTCGTCCCGCGCCGCGCCCCCCTGGCCGTCACGTTCCGGGGCCGCAACCTGAAGGTCGAGCCGGTGAAGGCCGGCTACGTCGCCGACGTCGACTACGCGATCAAGGTCGCGCTCATCTACGGCCGCCAGCGGCCGGTGCCCGCCGAGGGCGTGGACGTGCCGCTGAAGGAAAGGGTCAACGTCGCGAAGCTCCGCGCCATCCTGGCGTTGCGCGCGGGGTCCAACGACCTACCGGCCCAGGACGCGGCCGTGAGCCTGAAGGGCGTGACCCCCGTGTTCCGCAAGCCGCGGATCGGCCTGGCGATCGACGTCCCCAAGGCCACCACCCAGATCGCCACGGCCATCGTCGCGCGCGACCGGGCCAGCTATCCGCTGGCGTCGCGCCGGGTCATCCCGGCGAAGACCTCGGTGGGCGCCATCGTGGTGATCGACCGCGGCAACTTCCGGCTCACCTGGTACAAGGGCAAGCGGAAGCTGAGCTTCCCGATCGCCGTCGGGCAGCCCGCCTACCCCACGCCGAGCGGCAACTTCTCGGTCATCCAGAAGCAGATGAACCCCACGTGGTTCCCGCCGAGCTCGCCGTGGGCCGAGGGCCTGGGACCGGTTCCGCCGGGTGTCGACAACCCCCTCGGGACGCGGTGGATCGGGACGTCCGCGCCGGCGATCGGGATGCACGGCACCCCGATGTCCGGCTCGATCGGCACCCGCGCGTCGCACGGCTGCATCCGGATGTACATCTCCGACGTCGAGCGGCTCTACCCGCTGGTCGACATCGGGACCCCGGTCTTCATCCGCTAGTCGCTAAAGGCGTCCGGGGGCGAGCGGCGAAGGCGGTGGCGTGAGCCTGGACGACTGGATCCTCGCCCTGCACCTGCTGGCGGCGTTCGCGCTGGGCGCGGCGATCGTCGGCTTCTGGGTGGTGATCATCGGGGCGCGCTCCGCGGAGCGCCCGAGCGCGACCGCCGGGATGCTCCGCCTGTCGCCGCCGTTCGCCGCCGCGACCGCCATCGGCGCCATCGGCACCGTGGTCTTCGGGATCTGGCTGGCCGTCTCGGTCGACGGCTACGAGGTCTGGGACGGCTGGGTGATCGCCGCGATCGTCCTGTGGGCGGTGGGGGGCGCCACCGGCGGCCGGGCGGGGCGCGAGTTCGCGGCGATCGGCGTGCGCGCCCGCGAGCTCGCCGAGGCGGGCGACGCACCCGGCGCCGACCTCCGCAGCTCGCCGCACTTCCCGCGCGCGATGGGCCTCCACGCCGTCTCGACGGCGGCGTTCCTCGTCATCCTCGTCCTCATGATCTGGAAGCCCGGTGCCTGAGCTCGCCCTCGCCATCCGCCCCGACGACTGGAACCTGCCGCTCTTCGTCCACGTCCTGGGCGCGATGGTCCTGGTCGGCGGCCTCCTCACGTGCGTCGTGGCCATCGTGCTCTCCCGCGGCGACGCCCGCCTGCTCCGCATCGGCTGGATCTCGCTCCTCGCCCTCGGCCTGCCCGGCTGGATCGCGATGCGCGCGGGCGCCGAGTGGATCTACTCCAAGGAGGGCTGGAGCGGCGACGACGACCCCGCCTGGATCGGGATCGGCTTCATCACCGCCGAGGGCGGCGGGGTGCTCCTGCTGGCCGCCCTCATCTGCGGCGGGATCGGCGTCCGCAAGCTCCGCACCGGCGGCGGCGCCGGGCTCCTCATGGCGGTCAACATCCTCTCGGTCATCGCCCTGGCGGCCTACGTCGTGGCCATCTGGGCCATGGGCGCCAAGCCCTCCTAGGACCCCCGGCGGGTCCGCGTCAGCCCGGGGCCGACCCGTTCAGGGCGGCGGTGATGCGGGCGGCGGCGGCGGGGGGCATGAGGGCCCGGACCCGGGTGCCCTGGTCGGTGGCCTCCTGCCGCACCTCCGACCCCTCCGCGTAGACGGTGGCGACCAGCCCGCCCTGGGTGAACGGGATCGTGACGTCCAGGGGGGTGAGCCGGGCGCGGGCGGCCTCCGCCAGCCGGGTCGCGAGGCGGTCGAGGCCCTCCCCCGTCAGGGCCGACACCGCGACGGCGTCGGGATGGCGGTTCGCGAGGGCCTCGCGGCCCTCGGCGTCCACCAGGTCGATCTTGTTCAGCACCAGCACCCGCGGCAGCTCGGCGGCGCCGATCTCGCCCAGCACCTCCTCCACCGCGGCGGCGCGGGCGGCCCGCGGCCCCTCGGGCTCGGAGGCGTCGGCCACGTGCAGCACCAGGTCGGCCTCCCGCGCCTCGTCGAGGGTCGCGGAGAACGCGTTCACCAGCTGGTGGGGGAGGTGGCGGATGAACCCGACGGTGTCCGACAGCAGCAGCTCGTGGCCGTCGACCCGGACGCGGCGGGTGGTGGGGTCGAGCGTCTCGAACAGCGCGTCGTCCACGCTCACCCCCGCCCCGGTGAGCGCGTTCATCAGGCTCGACTTGCCCGCGTTGGTGTAGCCGGTCAGCGCCACGCGGGGGATCGCCGAGTCGGCGCGCCGCGCACGCTGGGTCTCGCGCGAGCGGGCCACGTCCTTCAGCCGCCGCCGCAGCGTCGCCATGCGGTTGCGCAGCAGCCGCCGGTCCGACTCGAGCTGCGACTCGCCGGGGCCCCTGGTGCCCACGCCGCCGCCGAGGCGCTCCAGGTGCTGCCACAGGCCCTCCTGGCGCGAGTACGAGTACTCGAGCTGCGCCAGCTCCACCTGCAGCTTGCCCTCGGCGGTGTGGGCGTGCTGGGCGAAGATGTCCAGGATCACCGCGGTCCGGTCGACCACCCGGATCTTCAGGCGGTCCTCCAGGTGGCGCTGCTGGCCGGCGGTCAGGGAGCCCTCGGCCGCCACCAGCTCGGGCTTCTCGCGCTCGACGATCGCGGCGAGCTCCTCCAGCTTGCCGCGGCCCAGGTACGTCCGCGGGACCGGCCGGTCGCGGCGCTGCACGACCGTCGCGACGGGCTTCGCCCCCGCCGTCTTCAGCAGCTCGGCGAACTCCGCCATGCGGTCGTCCTGCTCCTCCGGCGCGCCGTCCAGGGACGCCACCACCACCGCGCGCTCCACGCCCGCCCGCTCGGCCGGCTCGGCGTCGCGCCAGGCCTTGCCGCGATACGTGCGCTGCAGCTCGTTCATCGCCTAATGATGCCCCACGCGGCAATGGCGCCGAAACCGCCCGTCTCAGGCACCGCCGTTCCGGGTACGTCTGTGCGAGCATGCCCGCGGTGAACTCCGAGAGCCTTCTCGACGACACCCCCGACTGGTACCGCGACGCCGTTGTCTACGAGCTGCACGTCCGTGCGTTCATGGACAGCGACGGCGACGGCATCGGCGACTTCAAGGGCCTGATCTCGAAGCTGGACTACCTCCACGACCTGGGGGTCACCGCGATCTGGCTGCTGCCGTTCTACCCGTCGCCCCTGCGCGACGACGGGTACGACATCGCCGACTACCGCTCCGTGAACCCGTCGTACGGGTCGATGCGCGACGTCGCGCGGCTCATCAAGGCGGCGCACGACCGCGGCCTGCGCGTCATCACCGAGCTGGTCCTGAACCACACGTCCGACCAGCACCCGTGGTTCCAGCGCGCGCGGCGCGCGCCCGCCGGCAGCCGGTGGCGCAACTTCTACGTCTGGAGCGACACGCCGGAGCGGTACCGGGACGCCCGCATCATCTTCAAGGACTTCGAGACGTCCAACTGGTCGTGGGACCCCGTCGCCGGCCAGTACTACTGGCACCGCTTCTACTCCCACCAGCCGGACCTCAACTTCGAGAACGCCGAGGTGCGCCGCGCGCTGTTCTCGCAGGTCGACCACTGGTTCCGCATGGGCGTGGACGGGCTGCGCCTCGACGCCGTGCCGTACCTCTACGAGCGGGAGCGCACCTCCTGCGAGAACCTTCCCGAGACCCACGGGTTCCTGCGCGCGCTCCGCGCCCACGTGGACGAGAGCTTCCCCAACCGCATGCTGCTGGCCGAGGCCAACCAGTGGCCGGAGGACGCGATCGAGTACTTCGGCGACGGGGACGAGTGCCACATGGCGTTCCACTTCCCGCTGATGCCGCGGCTGTTCATGTCGATCCAGATGGAGGACCGCTTCCCCATCATCGACATCCTCCAGCAGACGCCGGACCTGCCCGACGGGTGCCAGTGGGCGCTCTTCCTGCGCAACCACGACGAGCTGACGCTCGAGATGGTGACCGACGAGGAGCGCGACTACATGTACCGGGTCTACGCCAGCGAGCGCGAGGCCCGCATCAACCTCGGCATCCGCCGCCGCCTGGCCCCGCTGCTCGGCAACGACCGGGCCAAGATCGAGCTGATGAACGGACTGCTGCTGTCGCTGCCGGGCACCCCGGTCATCTACTACGGCGACGAGATCGGGATGGGCGACAACGTCTACCTCGGCGACCGCGACGGCGTCCGCACCCCCATGCAGTGGACGGCCGACCGCAACGCCGGCTTCTCGGCCGCCAACCCGCAGCGGCTGTACCTGCCGCCGATCATCGACCCCGAGTTCCACTACGAGCAGGTCAACGTCGAGAACCAGTCGCGCAACGGCGGCTCGCTGCTGTGGTGGATGCGGCGCATGCTGGCCCTGCGGCGCCGGTACGCGGTGTTCGGGCGGGGCGGCCTCGAGTTCCTGCACCCCGAGAACCGGCGGGTGCTCGCCTACCTGCGCACCGACGAGGAGCGCAGCGTCCTGATCGTCGCCAACCTGTCGCGGGTCGCCCAGTACGTGGAGCTCGACCTGTCGCGGTTCCGCGGCGCCGAGCCGGTGGAGCTGTTCGGCCAGACGACCTTTCCGGCGATCGGCGAGCTGCCGTACCTGCTGACGCTGGGCCCGCACGCCATCTACTGGCTGGCCATCGAGACCGCGGACGTCACCGAGGAGGCCGACGAGGTGGGGCTGCCCGTCATCGAGGCGTCCGGGTCGATCGACGTCCTCGTCACGGGCCGCCGCCGCGGCGAGCTGGAGCGCGCCATCGCACGGTTCCTGCCGGGCCGCCGGTGGTTCGCCGGCAAGGCCCGCGTCATCCGCAACGTCGGGATCATCGACGCCCTGCCCCTCGCCGGCGCCCGCAGCCCCCTGGGCGCCCGCGTCCTGATCGTCCGGGTCGAGTACCGCGAGGGCGAGCCCGAGAACTACGCCGTCCCGCTCGCGGTGATCGAGGGCGAGCGCGCCGAGTACCTGGAGGCCGACGCCCCGCGCAGCGTCGTCGCCCGCATCCGCCGGCGCAACGACACCGCCATCCTCGCCGAGGCGCTGGTCGACGCCGACGTGAACCGCGCCCTGCTCGACGCCGTCCGCGCCCGCCGCAACCTGAAGGGCGTGAACGGCGGCCGGCTGACGGGCCGGAGCACCCCCGTCCTGCGCGCGGCCCTCGACGGGAACCCCGCCCCGGAGCCGTCGGTGTTCCGCGCCGAGCAGAGCAACACGTCCGTCGTGTACGGCCAGAGCCTCATCATGAAGCTGTTCCGCCGGGTCGAGGACGGCATCAACCCGGACCTCGAGCTGGGCCGCTACCTGGGCGAGCGCGCCGGGTACGCCAACACCCCGCTCGTCGCGGGGTCGCTCGAGTACCAGTCCGACGGCGGCGAGCCGTCGACGCTGGCGATCGTCCATCGCTTCGTCCCGAACGAGGGCGACTCGTGGCAGTACACGCTCGACGTCCTCGGCCGGTTCCTTGAGCGGTGCGTGACCGACCGCATCGAGGGGGGGATCCCCGCCCCCGACCCCGCTCGGGAGCCGCTGCTCGACCGGGCGCTGCGGCCGGCGCCGGAGGAGACGGCGGAGCTGGTCGGCTCCTACCTCGACTCCGCGGCGCTGATGGGCCGCCGGGTCGCCGAGCTGCACACGGCCCTCGCCGCCGACACGGTCGACCCCGCCCTGGCCCCCGAGCCGTTCACGCCCCACTACCAGCGCGGCCTGTACCAGTCGCTGCGCAACCTCACGGGCCGGGCCATGCAGCTGCTCCGCCGGCAGCTGCCGGACATGGGGGACGAGGCCGCCGCGCAGGCGGCGGTGGTGCTGGGGTCCGAGAAGGCCCTCCTCGCCCGCTTCCAGGCGCTCACCGCCGAGCCGATCCAGGCGATGCGCATCCGGTGCCACGGCGACCTGCACCTCGGCCAGATCCTGTTCACCGGCCGCGACTTCATGATCATCGACTTCGAGGGTGAGCCCGCCCGCAGCCTCGGCGACCGGCGCGTGAAGCGCAGCCCGATCCGCGACGTCGCCGGCGTGCTCCGCTCGTTCCACTACGCCACGTTCACCGCCCTCACCGACGCCGGGAACCGGGGCCTGGTGGAGCCGGCGTCCGAGGCGGCCGGCGACCTGGAGCGCTGGGGCCGCGCGTGGTGCGACGCGGTGTCGGAGGCCTTCCTCGGCGCCTACCTCGAGCATTCCGGCGACGCGCCGTGGATCCCCGCCGACCGCGACGGCCTCCACGTGCTGCTGGACACCTCGCTCCTGGAGAAGGCCGTCTACGAGCTGACGTACGAGCTCAACAACCGCCCGACCTGGGTGTCCGTCGCCCTGACCGGCATCGCCGACCTGGTGGGGGTGGAGGCCGCCGGCCGGGCATAGACCCGCCGCGCGGCGGGCTTTACGCACGCGGGCGTATGGATATACGGTCGCCGCCATGGCGATTCTGGCGAAAGTATCGCTTTTGTGCGCGACGGTCGGGCTGCTCGCCGTGGCGGTCGCGACGGCGTCCGCGGCGCCGGGCGACCTCGACGTGACCTTCGGCGACTCCGGGGTCTTCGTGGCGGACCTCGACGGCTCCGAGGCGGCCCTGGTGATGCGGCAGCGGCCCGACGGGCGCATCGTGGTGGGTGGTGAGCAGTCCGGTGGGACGGGCAACGGGTCGGACGGATTCGTCGCCCGGTTCGGCCCGAACGGCGGGGTGGACACCACGTTCGGCCTGGGCGCCGGGTGGTCGCGGATCGACCGCAGCGCCGACGACGGCGTCAACGACCTGGAGCTGCTCGCCGACGGGCGGATCGTGGTGGCCGGCCGCGCGAACGCCGACGGCATGGTGGCGCGCGTGCTTGCCGAGGGGACCCTGGACACCTCGTTCGCGAACGGGCAGGGGGTCGCGACCGTCCCGTTCGGGGGCATCGACTCCCTCCAGGCGCTGGCCCTCCAGCCGGACGGCCGGCTCGTCGTCGGCGGCTACACGCTCGCCGGTCAGAGTGACGCGGTCTTCGCGCGCCTGCTCGCGGACACCGCGGCCCTCGACGACACGTTCGCCGACACCGGCAGCTTCAGCGAGGACTTCGGCAGCACCGACTTCCAGGTGGACGACATCGCGCTGCAGCCCGACGGCAGGATCGTCTACGCCGGCAACATCCAGACGAACGGCAGCCGCAACATCATCGTCGGCCGGCTCCTGGTGCCGTCCGGCGACGACGACCCGTCGTTCGGCGGGGGCTCGGGCCGCACCGTGCTCGACGTCGGCACCTTCGACTACGCCGTGTCGGTCGCGATCCAGCCGGACGGCCGGATCGTCGTCGCCGGGGGCCGCTCCGCGTCGCCGGCGGGTCCCGGCACCGACTTCGCCGTGGCCCGCGTGCTGCCGAACGGGCTGCCCGACCCGACGTTCGCCGGCGGCGGCTCCACCGCCATCGACTTCGGCGCCGCGGACCTGGCCGACGAGGTCGCCCTGCAGCCCGACGGCAGGATCGTGGTGCTCGGACGGACCGTCCCCGGCCCCGCCGGGAACGACGACATGGCCGTCGCCCGCCTGCTGCCGAACGGGTCGCTCGACCCCGCGTTCGGAGTCTCCGGACGCGTCCGCCTCGACTTCGGGGGCGCCGAGGACGGCACCGCGCTGAGCCTCCTCCCCGACGGCCGGATCCTGGTCGCGGGCAGCACCGCCGCCACCGCCGGCGGCGCGAAGGACATCGCCGTCGCACGCCTCCTGGGAGGCGATCCGCCCGCCGCGCCCGTCGCCGGGGGCGGGCCCGCCGCCGGCGGCACCGGCGGCCCGGCCGTCCTGTGCGCCGGGCGGCGCGCCACGATCGTCGGCACCGCCGGGCGCGACCGCATCCGCGGCACCCGCGGCCCGGACGTGATCGCCGGCCTCGGCGGCGACGACACCGTGTCGGGCCTGGGTGGCGACGACATCGTGTGCGGCGGGGCGGGGGCGGCCCGCCCCGCCGGCGGCGCGGGGGCCGCGCTGCCCCATCTCTGCCCTGGCCGCGGCGACCTCACCTCGGGGGCCTGCTGCGCGGCCCCCGCC
>OEIU01001906.1_pt1 | contig 12058 bp, 14 predicted proteins | sample 1539221 | NCBI WGS metagenome assembly OEIU01 (sample SAMN03792071, study PRJEB22550) | activated sludge metagenome | feature: wastewater treatment plant; material: activated sludge; isolation source: Wastewater treatment plant of a petroleum refinery complex | place: Argentina: Zarate | collected... | reverse complement strand
CGGAGGCTTGCGACGGGCTTCGAGGCCGGCCGTTCCCCGTGATTCCTGAACGTTACCTTCCCTTCACCCGCGGTCTTGGCGCCGCCTTGTGATCCGACGATTTCTTCTTTTTGGCAGTCTTGGCCACGGCAGCTTCTGCGACCGCCTGGCGTACCAGCGCATGCGCGGCCCAGACCGCGACGCGCCCCGCATCCTTCCCGTCGAGCCCCCAGATGTCCTTCAACACCACGAAGGCTTCGGTCCCGAATATGAGTGACAGCGATTGCGTCAATCTGTCAAATGCCGCAAGCCCGAGCTCGGCCTTGAGCGGCTTCACCGCTTCGCGCAGCAGCTCGCGGCGGTGGCCCCGCTTGATCTCGGCCTCGCTGCCGAGGGTCCCCGCCTGCCGCCGGATCCACTGGTCGAGCGCAAGAAACAGCGTCGCCCGGTGGGTCGCCTCGTATTCCTCGATGCGCGGATAGGCGAAGGCGATCAGCTCGGCGATCCGCTCCTCGGCGGCGTCCGAGTGGAAGCCGTTGTCGAGGATCGGACCGAGGGCCTCGCTGACCGTCGCCTGGATCATCGCCGCCTGGCTCGGGAAGTAGCGGTAGGCCGTCGCGCGAGAAACCCCGGCCGCCTCGGCGACGTCACTCACCGAAGGCACCAGCCCGCGCTGCATGAGCCCCATGGCGGTATCGAGCATGGTCCTCTTCATCCGTGCCCGTGGTCCGTTGGCGGCGCGCTTCGGACCCCGCTCTTGACCTGAGACGAGCATGTCAATACGATACTGGCGTCTCATTTGAATTGCAACCGCCTTTCCCGCCGATGCGGGATCGGCGCCCAACAAGAAGCCCGGAACACGGGCGCGCCGGTCGGGAGAACCCGCCGGCGGGGGAGGAAAGAAGCGGCATGACGGCTCCGACCGTCAAGGCCACCGGGACGATCCGGACGGCAGCGGCAGCCTGCGGGCGGCGCCTTTCGCGCCGCACTCGTCATGCTGCGCCGCACGACCGGCCGGACGGCTTTTCCCCACGACGGTAGGACACGCGAAGATGCCTGCGATCCCGCGCCAGACGATCCTCGAGAGATTCCGCGACATGGTGCGCCGCAAGGTGCCGATCATCGGCGGCGGCGCCGGCACCGGCCTCTCGGCGAAGTGCGAGGAGGCCGGCGGCATCGACCTCATCGTCATCTACAATTCCGGCCGCTACCGCATGGCCGGACGCGGCTCCTCGGCGGGCCTGCTCGCCTACGGCAACGCCAACGAGATCGTGAAGGAGATGGCGCGCGAGGTGCTCCCCGTGGTGCGCCATACGCCGGTGCTCGCCGGCGTCAACGGCACCGACCCCTTCGTGCTCATGCCCCAGTTCCTCGCCGAGCTGAAGACCATGGGATTCTCCGGCGTGCAGAACTTCCCGACCGTCGGCCTCTTCGACGGCACCATGCGGACGAGCTTCGAGGAGACCGGCATGGGCTTCGGCCTCGAGGTCGACATGATCCGCCAGGCCCATGCGCTCGACCTCCTGACGACGCCCTACGTCTTCAATCCGGACGAGGCGCGCGCCATGGCCGAGGCCGGCGCCGACATCATCGTCGCCCATATGGGCGTGACCACGGGCGGCTCCATCGGAGCCACCACCGCGAAGTCCCTCGACGCCTGCGTCGCCGAGATCGACGCCATCGCGGAGGCGGCGTTCCGCGTCCGCTCCGACGCGATCGTCATCTGCCACGGCGGCCCGATCGCCATGCCCGGCGACGCCGAATACATCCTGAAGCGCACGCGGAACTGCCACGGCTTCTACGGCGCCTCGAGCATGGAGCGGCTGCCGGTCGAGGTCGCCCTCACCGAGCAGACGCGGAAGTTCAAGGCGATCGCGTTTTGACGGCGCGCGCCTCAGGCCTTGCGCGCAGAGGCGCCGATCACCGGCGACAGCATCTGCACGCCCCTGACGGCGACGACCTCGTCGCGGAGCCGCGACGCGAGCGTGTCGAGGCCGAGCGTGTCCGGGTCGAATCCGAACCGCCGCATCATCGGGGCGAGGCTCCTCAGCGTCTCCACGAGATAGTCGTAGCCCGGCCAGTCCGGGCCGCCGCCGAGCGGGGCCTCCATGCGGAGCTCCGGCCGGGGAAGGCCCGCTTCCTCGAACAGCCGATAGAGCTTCATGCCGATACGGACGTCCGGCCCGGGCAGGCCCGGCGGCGGCACCATCACCTTCTGGAGGATGGCCCCGACCTCGGTCACGGGGAAGGTCGCGGGCGGGTTGTTCACGTCGGTCTCCTGGAAGGCCACGATGCCGCCCGGGCGGAGAAGCCCGGCGAGGCCGCGGAGGAGCGCCGCCGGCTCGGCCACGTACATGAGGACATGGCGCCCGGCGACCGCATCGAAACGGGCATCGCCGGCGACCGCCTCCGCCGCGCCCGCGAGAAAGGTCACGTTGGCGTAGCCGGCCGACGCGGCCCGGGCCCGCGCGGTCTCGAGGATCGCGCCGTTCATGTCGACGCCGACCCCCCGGCCCCGCGGGCCGACGGGATCGGCGAGGAGGACCGGGACGTCGCCGGCGCCGCTGCCGATGTCGAGCACGGTCATGCCCGCGCCGATGCCGGCCGCCTCGAAGAAGCGGCGGGTGATCGGACCGTAGATCCGGTGCTGGAGGATGAGGCGGCGGGTCTCCGCCGCGCTTCGCCCGAGCGCGTAGGTGTCGGTCTCGTTCTCGGCCATGGCCAGGCTCCGTCCGGAAAGGTCGGCGCGCGCCATGGCGCACCGCCGAGACGCAACTGAGGGAGGATGCGAGATGCAGCGCCGTTTCACTATCGCAAGCGAGACCGAGCCGGAAGCGCTCGACTGGGGCCGGCTCCGCTGGCTGTGCAATCCGCCGTCGACCGGTGCGAGGGACCTCACCGTCATCGACGTGACGCTCCTGCCCGGCAAGGGGCACAATTTCCACAAGCATCCCGACCAGGAGGAGGTGATCCTCTGCATCGCCGGCCGGGTCGAGCAGTGGGTCGACCGCGAGAAGCGCATCCTCGGGCCGGGCGATTCCGCCTTCATTCCGGCAGGCGTGGTGCATGCCTCGTTCAACGTCGGCGACAGCGAGGCGAAGGTCGCCGCCATCCTCGGCCCCTGCAAGGGCGAGATCGGCTACGAGGTGGTCGAGATGGGCGGCGAGGCGCCGTGGAACACGCTCAGGAAATGAGCAGCGCCGAAGCTTGACTTGGGACCGCCCGGGAAATCTGATCGAGGCAACGAGACGAAGGCCCTGAAGGGCCGCTGCATGCCCGGAGGAATGAAATGCCCAGCCAGAATACCTATCCCAAGCTCCACAACGCCATGTGGCCCGGCGTCGTCGGCAAGGGCAGCGGCGACGGCGAGCCGATCATCGGCCTCGACACGCTCCTGACCCTGACCGCCAATGCCGAGGTCGATGGCCAGAAGTTCGACGGCGTCGACCTCTGGCTCGCCGACCCGCATGTCTCGATCGACAGCGACGCCGACGCGGTGAAGCGCCTCGCCGACAGGATCGCCGGCTACGGCCTCGCGGTCGGCTCCTTCGTCGCGCCGATCTGGGGCGGCGCCGGCGGCGGCTCGGCCATGGGGTCCAAGGAGGAGCGCGACCGCTTCATCGCGCAGGTCCGCAAGGCCTGCGCCATCGGCAAACAGATGCGCGAGATCGGCATCCGCCCGACCGGCGGCGTCCGCATCGATTCCTCGACCGGCGTCGAGGCATGGGACAAGGATCCGGCGGGCAACACGAAGCTCATCGCCGAGACCTTCCGCGAGGCCGGCCGGATCGCAGAGGACCACGGCGAGTTCCTCGTCGCCGAAGGCGAGATCTGCTGGGGCGGCATGCATTCCTGGCGCGAGAACGTGAAGCTCCTCGAGATGGTCGGCATGCCCGGCGTGGTCGGCTACCAGGCCGACATGGCCCACTCGATGCTCTTCACCCTCGGCTACAATGCCGAGCAGGACCGCATCCTCCCCGAGGGCTATGACTGGAAGGACCGCACGCTTCTCGATGCGGCGTACCGGAAGGTCGCCGACGCGCTCCGCCCGTGGACGCTCGACTTCCACGTCGCCCAGAACGACGGCACCGTCTTCGGCTCGGGCGACCACGAGAAGACCGGACGGCACTGCCAGGTCGGCGACCCGAACGGCAAGCTCGATATCGTCAGGCACGCCGGCTACTGGCTCCGCGACGAGAACGGCAACCTGACGAAGACCATGCGCCACATCTGCTGGGACGGCTGCATGTTCCCGAACGCGGTGATGGAGAGCCAGGACACCTGGAACGCCATCCTCGGTGCGATGATCAAGGTGCGCGACGCCCACGGCTGGCGCGAATAGGGACACGGGAAGCACGACAATGGCGAGGAAACCTCTCAACATCGGGATGATCGGCTACGGCTTCATGGCCCGGGCCCATTCCAACGCCTACCGCAAGGTCAACAACTTCTTCGACCTCGACTACCAGCCGGTGCTCATTGCCGCCTGTGGCCGCAACCGCAAGAAGGTCGAGGAGTTCGCCGACCGCTGGGGCTACGAGTCGGTCGAGACCGACTGGAAGGCGCTCGTCGCCCGCGACGACATCGACGCGGTCGACATCTGCGTGCCGAACAACCTCCACATGGAGATCGCCATCGCCGCGGCGAAGGCGGGCAAGATGATCCTCTGCGAGAAGCCGCTCGCCCGCGACACGAAGGAAGCGGCGAAGATGGTCGCCGCGGTGGAGAAGGCCGGCGTCGCCAACACGGTCTGGTACAACTACCGGCGCGTCCCGGCGGTGAGCCTCATCAAGCAGGTGGTCGAGAGCGGCAAGCTCGGCAAGATCTTCCACTACCGCGCCAACTTCCTGCAGGACTGGACGATCAATCCCGACGTGCCCCAGGGCGGCGCCGGCACCTGGCGCCTCGACGTCGACGCCGCCGGCTCGGGCGTCACCGGCGACCTCCTCGCCCACTGCGTCGACACCGCCATCTGGATCAACGGCTCGATCAAGGACCTCACGGCCATGACCGAGACCTTCGTCAAGAAGCGCAAGCACGCCGAGACGGGCAAGGTGCAGGCCGTCGGCATCGACGACGCCGCGGCGGTGCTCTGCCGCTTCGAGAACGGGTCGCTCGGCATGTTCGAATCGACCCGCTACGCCCGCGGCCACAAGGCCCTCTACACCCTCGAGATCAACGGCGAGCACGGATCGCTCGCCTGGAACCTGCACGACCTCAACTACGTGCAGTGGTTCGACCACAGCGTCGAGGGGCGGATGCGCGGCTGGACGTCGATCCTCGTCACCGACGGCGAGCATCCCTATCTCGGTCGCTGGTGGGTGCCGGGCCTCTCCATCGGCTACGAGCATTCCTTCATCCACCAGCTCGCCGACTTCCTCGACGGCCTCGTCACCGGGAAGCCGGCCTCGCCCACCTTCGCCGAGTCGCTCGAGACCCAGAAGGTCTGCGACGCGATCATCAAGTCCGGCGCGACCGGCCGCTGGGTGGCGATCAAGTAGGACCGCATGACCGGACCGGCGCGCCCGTCGGGGCACGCCGGCCGGGTCCGATCCTCCCTCCAGACGGAGGGATTGGCGTCCTCCGCCATCAGGACTAGCGTGCAGCCTTCGACAGCGATCGGAGGTTGCTCATGCCGACCCGCATCACCGCCGCCAACAGCCGCTTCGTCACCACCGGCAACGCCTTCTGGGGAACCGCCTGGCCCGATCGGCTGACCGTCGACAACGGCGCCTACCTGATCGCCGATTCCACGACCTCCAGCTACGGGCAGGGCGAAGTCGCCCGCCTCGACGGAACGTGGACGGTCACCATCAACGGCTTTGTCGGCGCCTTCGGCGAAGGCGACATCTCCCACGCCGTCTATCGCTCGGGCCTCCTCCTCCACACCACGAACCCGGCCGATCTCGCGACGGTCACGATCGGCAAGACCGGCCGGATTCACGGCACCGACAACGGCATCGAGAGCCTCACCGCCCTGAAGGTCGTCAACCACGGGCTGATCGACAGCTATTCCGCGATCGTCGCCAACGGGCCGCTCGACCTCACCAATGACGGGCGCATCGTCGGCAATGTCTGGTGCACGAGCGCGGATGCGGGCGACGTCTTCCGGAACTTCACCAAGGTCGGCAAGACGATGAAGAGCGGCACCGTCGTCGGGACCATCCAGCTCGGCAGCGGCGACGACCGGTTCTTCGGCGGCGCCAAGGCCGAGACCGTGCTCGACGGCAAGGGCTCGGACGTGTACCGGCTCGGTGGCGGCAACGACGTCTTCTTCGGCCGCGCGCCCTTCGCGAGCTCGCTCGATTCGGCCGGCACCGACATCGTCGATGGCGGCGCCGGGACCGACACCTATGACGGCAGCGCGACGACCGCCGGCTTCTCGATCAACCTCGACAGCGTCCAGTGGCTCTTCACCCCCGCCGGGACCGCGACGGATGCCGGCATCGGCAGCCCGATGATCGGCACCGACCGGATATCGAACTTCGAGAGGGTGGTCGGCGGCTCCGGCAACGACTGGATGTTCGGCAATGCCGGCGCCAACATCTTCGTCGGCGGCGGCGGAGAGGATTTCCTGATGGGTGGCCGGGGGCGCGACACGCTGACCGGCGGCGACCACGCGGACAGGTTCTTCTACACGAGCATCGCCGAGAGCCTGCCGAAGGCGCGCGACGTGATCACCGACTTCAGGCGGGGTTACGACTCCATCGACCTCCTGAACATTGACGCGAATGGCAACGCGCCCGGCGACGCCGGCTTCACCTTCATCGGCGTCCAGCCGTTCCACGGGGTGCGCGGCGAGCTCCGGATCAGCTTCCTCGGCGGGGATACCCTCGTCTCGGCCGACGTGGACGGCGACCGCAAGGCGGACTTCGCCATCCTCCTGAAGGGCCTCATGGTTCTCGAGGGCAGCGACTTCAATCTCTAGCCGACCGCCCGACGCCGGGATCAGTCGGGCGCGATGAGCGCGAGCGTCGGGAAGTAGTGCCGGTAGCGCCCGGCATCCCGGGTCAGGAGGCGATAGCCGGCGACGACCGCATGCGCACCGATGAAGAAGTCCGGGAGCGGCGAGCGCCGCTCTCCGCCGCGCCGGCGATAGGCCCGATAGGCCTTGCCGGCGAGGAATGCCGCATCGAAGGGAATCGCCTCCCGTTCGAAGTACGGACCGGCGAGCGCGCGTTCGACGTCGTCGATCGTGGGAAATCCGACAGAGATCTCGGCGAAGATGACGGCATTGATGACGAGACGCGTCGACGCGCCGAGCTCCTGGAGCCGCCGCGCCGACCACTCCGACCACGGTGGTTCGCCAAGGATGGTATCCAGAATGACGTTCGAGTCGACGACGACGGCCGTCATTCGTCGCCGCGGGTGAGGGCCATGATCTCGTCGGTGGTCATCGTCAGGGCGCCCCGAGCCTTCCGAAGCTGCGCGACGATCCGCTGGCCGCGGCTGAGCGCACCCGGACCGGTGGCCGGGCGGATGGTGACGACCGTCCCGTCGTAGTCGAACTCCACCTCGGTATCCGGGAGGAGCCCGGCCTTCTCGCGGATGGCGATGGGGATGGTGACCTGTCCCTTGGAGGTGATGCGCACAATTCTTACTCCTACCGGTAAGAGTAAGAATTCTTACTCCCCGTTGGCGGTCGGAGCAAGCGGAGCCTGACGGGAAGAGCCCGCCATCGCCACGATGTCGGCCTCGAGCGCTTCGGCCATGGGTCGCGAGGGGTCGTCGCGCCGCGTCCGCGCCGGTCCGACGGTGGCCGAGGCCGGCGCGAAGCAGAGCATCCGCGCGCCTTTCGGGAGGACATGGCCGAGGCCCTTCAGGCAGACCGGCACGAAGGGCACGTCGGGGAACTCGTCGGCGAGCACCGAGGCGCCGCGTCGGAACTTGGTCATCACCTCCGGCTCTCCGCGGGTCCCCTCGGGGAAGACGATGACGATGTCGCCCGCCGCCAGCGCCTCCCGGACCGGCCCGAGCACGGCTTCGGCCCCCTGCCCCGAGCGGTCGATGGCGATGAGGTTGAGGAAGGTCCGTGCCAGCCAGCCGACGATGCCCGGCCCGAGAAAGTGGTCCGCCGCCGCGACCGGCCGGACGCGGGCGAGCATCCGGTTCGGATAGAGGCTCATCAAGGCCAGGCCGTCGAGATGGCTGTTGTGGTTCGCCGCGATTACCGCCGGTCCCGCCGCGGGAAGATTGCCGAGGCCCGTCGCCCGGAAGCCGGCCACGACGCGAAGGACCGGCCGCACCACCAGGGTGAAGGCGGCGATCCGGCAGAGATCGCGGAAGGGCGACACGGGCGGTCAGGCTCCGTAGGCGGTGCGGACGGCGTGGAAGAAGACTGGCCCGGCGAAGACGAGACTGTCCAGACGGTCGAGCAGCCCGCCATGGCCGGGCAGCATCGCGCCCGTGTCCTTGAGGCCGAGGTCGCGCTTGACCGCCGAGACGATGATGTCGCCGGCGAAGCCGAGGGCGGCGAGCCCGGCGCCGGCAACGAGCGCCTGCCAGAACGGGAACGGCGTCAGCCACGGCGCGAGCAGCGCGGCGACCGCGATGGTCGTCGCGGTGCCGCCGAGGAAGCCCGCCCAGGTCTTGTTCGGGCTGACCGTCGGCGTGATCCGCCGGCGGCCGAGGAGGCGTCCCCAGACATACTGCGCGACATCGTTCGACTGCACGACGACGAGGAGAAAGAGGAGCAGCCCGGCGCCACCGGCCGGAAGCGCCGGCGCTGTGTCGAGGCGGGCGAGAAAGGCGAGGTGACTGAGGTTGTAGACAGTGAGGACGAGACCGCATTGCAGGACGGCCGTCGCGCGCAGGAAGCCCGCGGTCTCGCCGGCGAACGCGAGGCGGATGGCGATCGCCGCGGTCATGAAGACCGGGATGAAGATCGTGAACAGCCCGTACCAGCCGTCGAGGACGAGAAGGTACTGGGCCGGCACGGCGAGGAGCGCGAGGACGATCGCGCCGCGGTCGGCGCCGCGCGCCGGGACGATGGCGAGGTATTCGCGCAGCGCCAGAAGGCTGACGCCAGCGAAGAGGATGGCCGTCGCCGCCGGCCCGCCGGCGAGGGCGACCGAGCGGGCGCCGACGATCCCCCACCAGGGGCGCGCGCGGGCGGCGAGCTCCCCCGCGTTCCGGGCCCCGCAGCGGACCATCACCGCCACCATTGCGGTCGCACCGGCGAGCAGCGTCCAGATCGCGGCGAGGCTCGCGGCGAGCGCGAAGGGAATGCCGGCGAGCGCGTCAGCCATGGACGGGGTCCGCCTCCACGGGCGCCCGGAGACGGTTGACGACCGTGACGCCGGCGAGCGCGATGGCGACGCCGATCGCCGCGGCGCGGACGGCGAGGGGCAGGCCCGGCACGACGGAGGCGACGGCGAGGACCGTGAAATACGCGGCGCGGTCCGCCTTGCCGAAGGGGCCGTCATAGCGGCGTCGACCACCAAGGGATCGCGCGAGGATGCCGGCGAGCTCGGTCAGCGCGAAGGCGACCGCCATCAGCCCGGCGAGGAGCCCGAAGCCGGGGACGAGCGCGAGCGCCAGCGGCAGGTAGATGGCGGCGTCGGCGACGACGTCGCCGATCTCGTTGAGGCAGGCGCCGAGGCGGCTCTCCTGGCCATGCTCGCGGGCGATCATCCCGTCGATGGCGTTGAGCCCCATGCGGACCAGGAGGACGGCCGGCAGCGCGAGGAGCACCGCGGCCGAGCCGACGGTCATGACGATCGCCGCACCGTAGCCGAGGGCGAGGACGATCGCGGCCACCGTGACCTGGTTCGCCGTCACGCCGGCGCGGGCGAGCCGCCCGGCGAGCGGGCGGAGCGCCGCCTGGAAACGCGGCTTGAGGCCGTGGAGCGTCGCCATGGGTCAGCCCGCCTTCCGCGCCGAGACGACGCCGAAGATGCCGAGGGGCTCCATGTCGACCGACTCCGGCACGAGCCCGGCGGCTTCGATCCATCGCAGCGTCGTCTCGAGCGGACGGAGCCGCATCGCCCACGGCCGTCCGGTGTGGGAGCGGAGCACCCGGGCGATGAACTCGAGCTGCGGGTGATCCGGCTGGACGGTGAGGAGAAGACGCCCGCCCGGCGCGAGGATCGACGCCACCTGGCCGAAATGCGCCTCGACCCTGGCGTCGTCGGGAACGATCTCGTGCAGGCCGGAGACGACCGCCACATCGACCGGCGCGAGCCGCGCGAGCTGGTGGTCGGCGAAGGCATCGGCCTGCTCGACGCGCACGTCGAGGCCGAGGGCGGCGGCGTTGGCGGCCCCCTTGTGGACGTTCGCGCGGGGATAGTCGGGGAGGACCGCCTCGCCCGGCACCGCCTCCCCGACCGACTTCAGCGCGCCGAGCACATAGCGGCCGCCGCCGCAGGCGAGATCGGCGAGACGGACCGGGCGGCGGCGCGGCGCCGCGGCACGGACGGCGCCGGCGATCTTCTCCTCGAGCAGGCGCCCGCGGTTGCGGATGCCGCGCCAGCCGGGCGCCTCGAGGAACAGGCCGTCGATCGCCCGGCCGAGGCGGCCCGAGCCCTGCGGCCGGTTCTCGTAGACATAGTCGAGCATGACGCCGGAATCGAAGCCGCGCTCGAGGCCGAGGCGGATTCCCTTCGACAGGCGTCCGACCGAGCCGATCAGGCCGCGCGCGGCGGCGTAGTACCAGGCCTTCGGGCTCCAGAACGGGAGCGGCTTCACGAGGTCATCGAGATCGAGCGTCGCCGACATGTCGGCCTCCTGTCTTGAACAACGTTCAACACATAGCATCGTGTTGGACAGCGTTCAAGTACCCGTTGAACGATGTTCAAGATCGGCTAATGTGGCGGCAGGGTCGACCCGGAGGGCCTGCCCTCGCCGTCGGAGGAACAGAAGAGTTGGTCGCCCGCAGGCTGGAGCACACGCGCGAGGAGCTCACCCGGCTCGTTCTCGACGCAGCCGAGGAGATCGGCGCCCGCGACGGGCTCCGCGGCATCACCATGCGCGGCCTTGCCGCCGCGGTCGGCTATGCGCCGAACTCGATCTACCACGCCGTCGGCGACATGGACGCGGTGATCCTGCGTCTGAACGTCCGCACCCTCGGGCGGCTGACCGTCACGCTGAAGCGCCGCCTCCGCCCGGGCATCGCCGGCGAGGACGCGGTGCTGGCGCTCGCCGAGGGCTACATGGCCTTCGTCCGGGCGAACCACCGGCTCTGGTCGATCCTCGTCGAGCATCGCCTGGACGGGGAGAGCGCCTTTCCCGACTGGTACCGCGACGCCCTCGCCGCCCCGATCGCCGTGGTGGACGCGGCGCTCGCGCCGCTCTTCCCGGACGCGGGCGACCGCCGCCGCTCGGTCGCCGTGCTCTGGGCGACGCTCCACGGCATCGCCTCGCTCTCGCTCGGCGGCAAGCTCGGCGTCGTCACGCCCGAGGACGCGCCGACGCTCGCGCGGCTCGCCGTCGCCCGCTATCTCGCCCGCTATCTCGCCGGGCGCGGCGCCTGACTACTTCTTCTTCGCCGGCTTCGCCTTGGCCACCTGCTTCCGCCAGGCATATTGCGGCTCGTAGCCGAGCACCTCGCCGGCCCCGTCGATGGCGATGAGCGACTCGTTCGGGCCGAAGGCGCGCTTCTTCTTCGTCTTCGGGAAGACCTCGTCGAGGAGCTCCTGGTTCGGCCGGCTCATGACCGAATCGGCGTTGGCGATGCCGAAGACGTGAGCCCCGGTGAGCTTCGCGTCGAGCGCCTTGCGAACCGCCTGCGCGGCATCGCGCGCGTCGATATAGGTCCACAGGTTGAAGTAGCGCTTGCGCGCGTCCGCGTCGAAGGCGGGGAAGTTGGCGTAGTCCTCCGGCTCGATGACGTTCGAGAAGCGGAGGCCGACGATCTTCGTCTTCGGGTCCCAGCGGCAGAACTGCTCGGCCATCTTCTCGCCCATCAGCTTGGACAGCGAATAGGCGGTCTCGGGCCGCTCCACCGCCTCGTCGACCGGCACGTATTGCGGGCCCTTCGGATAGGGCACGCCGAAGATCGTCTCGCTCGACGCCCAGACGACGTTGCGGATGCCGAGCTGGCGCGCCGCCTCGAAGACGTTGTAGGTCGAGAGCGTGTTCG
>OEIU01001905.1_pt1 | contig 12067 bp, 16 predicted proteins | sample 1539221 | NCBI WGS metagenome assembly OEIU01 (sample SAMN03792071, study PRJEB22550) | activated sludge metagenome | feature: wastewater treatment plant; material: activated sludge; isolation source: Wastewater treatment plant of a petroleum refinery complex | place: Argentina: Zarate | collected... | reverse complement strand
CGGTTCTTGCGTCATCCATGACAACGGACGAGCAGAGCAATCCCGGGTCCGGGCTTTAGACCGCGTATATTCGCGTTCTGAAGTCGCGCCGGGAGTTCATTTCACGGGAGTGCCCAAACGCGGCCCCGCTAATCCATGGCGTACGTGAATTCGCAGCCGTCGACGCGAAAGATCTTTTCGCCATCTTTGCCGATGCGCATGTCCTCGTGGACCCGAATCGTCGCGGTGCCCAAGATGCTGTCGTCGATCAATAGCATATAGTCTATGCGGGTGGGGCGGCCCCGCCGGTTCTCGGATTCGTGGTTCACCCCTACGGCCGAGGGGCGATAGGGCAAGCCTTGCAACTGTTTCAGGCAGGGCGCGACCTTGTCCTGGCTCAGCAAGGTCGCCACCTGAAAGGCGTCCAGGTCTTGCGCGAATGAGGCCCCGGGCACAAACAGCGTCCATAAAATCAGTTTCAACACATCCCCCCAACTTGAGAACGTTCGTTTTTAACCTGGAACTGCCTGTCTTTAAAGCAAAACTAGTGCGTCGAAGTTCTAGCCGATTTCCCGATGAATTGCCTAGGGTGTCATGGTTTTAGACGGTTTTTCGAGGTTTCCGCGCCTCTTCGTCGAGCCCTGGGGATTCAGGAAATCTTCAACCAGGCCGCTTTAAGTTCAGTCCAGCACGGCCGAAATCTTAAGTGATCAAGTCCAGAGGAGGATTAATGGACGCATTCTTGAGCTTCATCAATAACTACAAATTGATCGACATGTGCATCGTCGGGACCGGCGTTTTCGGTCTTTACCTGGTGTACGAGCGCTATCGCGTGCTTTTCCGCGAATACGCCTTGCCCGCCGAGCCGTTCCTGAAACAGGTTCTGACGCTCGTTGAACAAGACAAAATCGAAGAAGCGATCACCTTCTGCTCGGCCAACGAGAAGAAACCCCTGGCTTATATCGTGAAACGCGTTCTTGAGAAATCGGACCGCGATGACCAAGCCATCGAAAGCTCGCTCGACATCGCTTCTTCCGAGGTCGCTCCGAAGCTGATGAAAGGCCTGGGGCACTTGGCGATGGTTTCCAACGTCGTGACCTTGATCGGTCTGCTCGGTACGGTCGCCGGTCTGATCACCGCGTTCCGCGCCGTGAGCTTCGCCGACGTCGCTCAGAAACAGACGTTGCTGGCCGAAGGTATCTCGATCGCCATGACCGCCACGATGCTGGGCCTGATGTTCGCGATCCCCACCATGATCGCTTACTCGTTTCTGCACGCGAAACAAGGCCAACTCTTCTCTGAAATCGATCAGTGCTCGCAGAAATTGATCGAAGCTTTGAAGAGCCGCATCTACATGCCTTACAAAGGCTTGACGGCTTACCCGAGCAACTTGAACGCCGACGCGCTCAAGAAGTCGGGCGGTCCGGCGCCGAAGGTGTCGTAATATGCGGGCGATGAAGTCTCGCTCTTCGGATGCGACCTTTGATTTGAACCTGGCCCCGATTCTCGACATCATCGTGTCGATCGTACCCCTGCTCCTCCTCTCGATCGCGTTCGTGCAGGTGAAGATGATCGACACGTCGGTCCCGCAAGTGGTGGCGGAAGCCTCTGAGCGGGCGAACGACAAGTCGCAGGCCACGGTTGCGTTGAAGGTCTCCAAAGAAAAAGGCTTCATGTTCGAGGTCACCAAAGACGGTCAAACGACTCCCACGACGATCGGCAATAAAAACGGTCAGTGGGATCTCGAGGCGCTGCACGCCGCGGCCTTCACGGTGAAGGAAAAACATCCCGAGGTTCTGCGATTGGATTTGAACCCGGATGCCGATGTGAATCTGAATGAGCTGGTTTCGGTCATGGATAAACTGCGCCGGAATCCGGAAGGCAAGAAAGTGACTTTCAAAGATCCCGAAAGCGGTCAGAGCATTGAAACGGAACTGATGTTCCCCAGCGTTCTGTTCGCCAACGTGATCGGTAACTAGAGGTAGCAGATGGCTCGCCGTGGACTCTCAAAATATATGGATCGCCGAACGCCTTCGAGCTTCAAGATCCAAATCACTTCGCTGGTCGACATGTTCGTGATCCTGCTCGTGTTCCTGCTGAAGAGCTATTCCACGAGCCCGGTGAACATCACGCCCAAAGACGGTCTGCTGATTCCGGAATCCACCGCCACGGTCGATCCGGTCGACGTCGTGAAGCTCGTCGTCGCCCAAGACGGCGTGTTCGTCGAAGAGAAGAAGGTTTTAGATCTCGAAAAAGGCCGCGTGCCGGCTTCGGTCGTGGACGCGAACGATCCCTCGTTCCTGCGCGCGCTTTATGAAGCGCTCGATGAACGCGCGAAACTGGCCAAATCGATTTCGAAAGTGAACGACAGCTTTGAGTTCGACGGCAAAGTGTTGATGCAAGCCGATCGCAATCTGCCCTACGACGTGCTCCAAAAAATCATGTACACGTCGATGATGGCGGGCTACGCCGACGTCAAGCTGGCGGTCGCCCAAAAATAATTCGGCGCGAAAACAAGCCTTTTTCGTCACCGCCTTGAAATATTGACCGTGCTGAAACCCTGCCTCGCGCGGGGTTTCTTGCTTTTGGGGACTGGATATTGCTTCATGCGATCTCGATGAAATCGGTATGGATTTTCATAACATTGATTCTGGTCGGCGCTTGCAATTCCAAGCGTTCGGCCGGCCCCGTGCCGGCGCCGCGATCCCAGGAAAGGGGCGCCGTCCAGGCGTCGGAGCCCGTTCCCATTCCGCCGAAGCTCAGTCTGATTTGCGCCGAAGGCGCGGATTGCCCCGCCGGCGTGGGCGCTTTGGTGTACGGTGACTTCAAAGGTTCGACTTCGCTCTTGGTTTGCACGGCATTCTTGGTTTCCGAAAGCACCGTGATGAGCAACGCGCATTGCGATCATTTACAAGATCGTCCCGGATACTTCGTTCTTCCCGCCGAGGCCGGCAAAGATCCGCGAGTGATCCCCCTCAAGTCCGTCGAGCGGGTGAACGGCACCGACGTCGCGGTGTTCACGCTGAGCCAACCCATACTCGAAGCGCCACCGCTGCCTTTGGAGTTCGACGCGCCCGCGGCGGTCAAATCGGCGAGCGTTTACGTTTTGAACGCAACGGCGGAGAAGTGGCAAATTGAAAAACGCCGGTGCCATTTCCGCCGCCACGAAATGTACTTTCCTTACGAGCTCGCGGAATCGCCGACCGTTTTGCACGGTTACGATTGCGGCAACGATCGCGGACACTCGGGCGCGCCCTTGATCTTCGCCGGCCGGCAAGGCGCGAGTGCGGTGTTCATGGCGTTTGGCCGCTACGACAATCATTCTTATTCGACATTCGCCAACCTCCGTTGCTACCACTTGCCGGGTGCGGCCGCGCGCGATTGTCAGCCCGTGACCGCCGAGATCACCGCGCGGCGTTTTGACGAGGCCAAAGATCGCGCGTTCATGGCCGCTTCGTCTTCGCCGTATCGTTATCCGTTGAAGTCGACCTTGGGCGCCGAGGAGTTTGAGATTGTCGATCATCCGGCGTGCCGACAAGACGCGGAGTTTGTATTTCGCAAAGTGCGCATGGATTATGATCTGTGGGGCGCGCCGTCGCTCACCGTGCTTTCCGAAGCGCGCGCGCCGCTCGCGGTATCGACCGCCCCTCATGCGTCGGCGACGGTCACCGCGAGTGTCACCTGGCCGGCGCCCCAGGGCGAGTACGTGAGTCCGGAAAAAGACCTGCGCACTCAATGGCCGACGACCTTTAGCATTGATCTTCCGATTTGCTCGCGCTAACTTTTAGGCATCGTGGACATGATCATCGAACTCGGCGCGCAGCTGATCAATCTGTTTCAACATCTTCCCGAACATCTGCAGATGTGGGCCGTGGATTACGGCGTGGGTCTTTACGCGATTCTGGCGTTGATCGTGTTTTGCGAGACCGGCCTGGTGGTGACGCCGTTTTTGCCGGGGGATTCGCTTTTGTTCGCGACCGGCGCGTTGCTGGCGCATCAAATCCCGGGTCTGGATCTTGGAACGATGTGCGTGATTCTGATTCTTGCGGCTGTGCTGGGCGATATGGTGAATTACCATGTTGGCAAGTTCGTGGCTCCGCGCATGTTCAAATACGAGAACTCGCGTTGGTTGAACCGTAAACATTTGGATCGTACGCATGCGTTTTATGAAAAGCACGGAGGAAAGACGATCATCCTTGCGCGCTTCATGCCGATCGTACGCACCTATGCCCCGTTCGTGGCGGGCCTGAGCGGCATGCGCTATTCGTCGTTCTTCTTTTACAACGTGATCGGGGCGATCGTGTGGGTCGTGTCGTTCACTTGTTTGGGTTTTTTCTTCGGCAATTTGCCCACGATCAAAGCCAATTTCCAATACGTGATCTTGGCGATCATCGCGCTTTCGGTTTTGCCGATCGGAATCGAGTATCTTCGCGCCCGCCGGCAAATGCCGCCGGCGACCTGAATTTCATATTAGTAATGGCTGGCGACGGCCCGAGAGTTGGTGCCACTGGCGATCTGCGCGCGCGCCAGGTCTTCAAAGATGCGGTTCAACCCGGTGTAGCAGTTGCGGCCCGCCGCGCGATTCAAACTGCTCGAGCGGTCGTACGCGCATTTGAGTTGCTCTCCCGCGGCCAGGCCGCCATGGCGTTTCACGCAGCCCAAGGAAACGACGGCGCGTTTGCAGATATCGCGGATTTCCGCGGTTTTGCGCGCGGCCATCGTGCGATCGAACCAGGAAGCCGAAGCCGCGTGACGGATCTTGCCGATCCAAAAAACAAGCAAACCGTCGACGCGATCCAAGTTCCCTTTGGCGCGGAACTCGCCGTAGCAGCGGATCGTGGCCGGCGTCACGTCCTTCGCGCACGAGGTAAATTCGGAATGCTTCGCATCGCAGAACGCGCCGAACTTCTGCCACACGCCGCGCTTGGTGATGCCGTGGAAACCATTGGCGGCGCCGAAGACCGAGTACACGTTTCCATCCGAGCAAATGTAAGGGTAAGTCTGTCGCACATGTTGCGCCGCCAGCGGTTGCAACCAGAGCAGCACCAATAGAAAAGCAAAAAGCGGCGAGTGTTTCACTACGAGACACATGGAAGTTCTGTGCATGCGTTCAAGCATTGCAAACTGCGACCCACACCAAAACGCGATGGATTCACGCCCGCGCGCGAGTTCTGTATTGAAGATGTACATTGTAGATTTAGGGCGAACCTTAAAAAACTGGTGGCCGAGGACGGAATTGAACCGCCGACACAAGGATTTTCAATCCTCTGCTCTACCAACTGAGCTACCCGGCCATCTCTATTCGAGGTTCATGTCGTTTAGCGTCGCGGGACGGAACCTGTCAAACGTTCCGCAGACTTGGCGCGTTGCGCCCTCAAGCCTTGCTAAGGGCGTGGTCCAAGTCTTTGAGCAGGTCGCTTTGCGTCTCGATACCCACGCTCAAACGAATCAAACTATCGGAAATTCCCAGGCTCTTTCGGGTTTCCGCGGGCACCGACGCATGGGTCATGATCGCCGGGTGATTCACCAGGGATTCGACGCCGCCTAAGCTTTCCGCGAGCGAGAAGATGCGAACATTTTCCAAGAACGCACGCGCTTGTCCCAAGCCTCCGCGGATCACGAACGAAACCATGCCGCCAAAGCCGCTCATCTGGCGCTTCGCCAATTCATGATGCGGGTGGGACGTCAGACCCGGGTAAATCACGCGTTCGACCTTGGGGTGCCGGCTCAAAACCTCGGCGACCGCCATCGCGTTCTTGCCATGGGCTTGCATGCGCACGGCGAGTGTCTTCAGGCTGCGCATGCACAAGAAGGCGTCGAAGGTCGAACCCACGGGCCCCACCGCGTTCGAGAAGAAGAAGATTTTTTCGGCAAGGGCGGGGGAATTCACCACCATCACGCCGCCTACCACGTCGCTATGGCCGTTGATGTACTTGGTGCTCGAGTGCACGACGATGTCGGCGCCGAGTTCCAAAGGCCGTTGAAAATAGGGGCTCATGAAGGTGTTGTCGACCGCGACCAACAATCCTTTGGCACGCGCGCGCTCCACCAGCGCCGCGATATCGACCAGTTTGAGCATCGGATTGGTCGGCGTCTCAAGCCACAAGAGTTTCGTGTTGGGTTTGATCGCGCCGTCCAGGTTTTCAGGCTTGGTCAGATCGACGTAAGTGAATTCATAGCCGTTAGGGCGCAAAACTTTATCGAACAAGCGGAACGTGCCGCCGTACATATCGTCGCCCGCCACCACGTGATCGCCCGCATTCAAAAGCTGCATCGCGATCATCGTCGCCGAAAGGCCCGAGGCGAAGGCGAATCCGTGTTTGCCGCCCTCTAGGCTCGCGATGCAGTCTTCATAGGCTTTGCGGGTCGGGTTGTGGGAGCGGGAATACTCATAACCTTTATGCACGCCGGGCGAGGACTGCACGAACGTCGACGTCAGATAAACCGGAGTCATGATCGCGCCGGTGGTCGGATCCGGGGATTGACCGGCGTGAATGGCGCGCGTTTCGAAGCCGAATTCCCTATCGCTCATATTCATTTGCTGAACTCTTTGTCTTTCTCTTCAAAGTGAAGGGCGTGCAGAACCTTGTTGATGCGATCGATGGGATCTTTGCTGTCCGGAATACCGGCTTTGGTCATGCACTCGCGCACGACCCGTTCCTGCGGCGTCTCTTTCAGCAGCTCGTCGACCAACGTCTCTAGAATTTTAAGTTTTTCGACGGTCATCGTTCCCCCTGTCCTCATTCGTAACCAGGGCACGGCGATTTAGGTAGATTCAATGCGAGAAGTCGCGATCCGTCAGGCTTAAGTGCTCGCCTTTGCGCAATAGGATCGATTTGCGCCCTTTTCCCGTCGGCGAAGTCCACTCGAGTTCATGAAGGCGATTCGCTTCAACGGCCAGAGACAACGGGGCATAGCCCATCGGCCGGCCGTTCAGCCGAAAGTGATGCCAGTGATGGGTCCGAAATGAAAGCGTGGCGATGCGAAACAAGTCGGTGCTCTGGCTCGCGCCCGGCGCCATCAACAACAGCGCCGCCGCGAAGCTGGCGGCGATTTGCGGAAGGCGCGCTCGAGTTTTCGATTTCGCCACCATGGTGCGCGCTTCCATCTGTTTCAGACGCGCGATTTGATTCTGGCGTTCAAGGACCTTTTCACCCAAACGCGCGCGAATCAAAGGCTTCGATGGGTTTCCGCGAATGGCGCGTTTGGAGGGTTCGATTTGCAAATAGGGCGAGGACGAATCGATCCCCGCGCCTCGGCCGTTCAAATACTGTTCGATGCGACCGAGCGAGAAGAGATCGGACGCAAAAGACGCTTTTTCGCCGGCCAACCGCTCCGGTGAGGCGAATTCGGCGGTCATGCGCCTCTCCAAGCCGCAGTTGGCCAAGCCGAAGTCGAGCAAGCGCAAACGTCCTTCGCGATCGATCATGATGTTGCGTGGGCTCAAATCGCCATGAAACGATCCGTACCGGTAAAGATCGAGCAGCCCCAATTCGGCTTGCGCCATGATTTCACGGGCTTCGGCGTCGGACAGCGGCGCGCCCTGAAGAAGTTCGTAAAGTGAAACGCCGTCGACAAACTCCAAGATCAACGTGGGATGTCCGTCGATGCGTTCAAACGACAGCAAACGCACGCAATGGGGGGAATGCACGCGGTTGAGCGAGTCGAACTCTTGTTTCCACAGATTGACCGCAGTCTTGGAATGCAGAATCTTCGCGGCCACGGTTTGTTCAAGACCGGACGCCCGATCGCGGCGTAAAGCCTTGAAAACTCGGCCTTGATTCCCTTCCCCCAGTTTCTCCGACAACTCGTATTTGATCATCGATGACCACATGTCCGGCGGAGATTTCAATTTCCGGACCAGCCCGACCCGGCGTCGCGGTACTCCTGAATCTCGCGCGCCTTCGCGATCTCGCGCCGGCAAGCGGGCGAGACGGCGTTCAAGGAATGCCGCCCCACCCTGAGCTCATTGGCGGCCTTTCGGCAGATTTCGTCGAGTTCAGCGCGGAGCTTCGCGCGCGAGCGCTCGCTCGGGTGAAGGCCCCAGCGCGTCTCGAGCCCAAGGGTCTCGTAGCAGGCTTCGGGAACTTTGTTCTGACGAATTTGCAAGCGGCAGGCGGCACGGGCGATCTTCAGGTCCTCGAATTCCTTGCGCAACTCGTGAACTTCCTTGCCGGTGCGCCGCTCGGCCAGGCGGTCGACGTAAAGCCTCTCGAGCGTTGCCGCGGTCACTCCCGAGTTGAAAAGTAAAAGGCTGAACGCAAAGCGGAGCATCATCCTCCCATCTGCCTTTCCAGTTCCCGCAGCAGCGGGACTAACAGCAGCAGCAAATAGGCCGGGAACTGAAAGAGCAACAGTGGAATAAGCACTTTGAACGGCAACGCGGCCAAGTGCAGGTCGAGCTGGTGGGCCGCGGCCGCTTCGGTTTCATCCTCGAGCGCCCGCAGGGCTTCGAGCGTCGGCTGGCCGGCGCAACCGCGACGGATCAAATCCCAAAACCCGCGCGTGAGCGGTGAAGCGAAAGGCCTGACGTTCGCATCCGGGTTTTGTTGGAACGGAATCCAGCGCTCGCGCAAGGAATCGGCGAATGGATCATGTGCGCGAGACAAATATATAGAGACGGCTTCGCGAACGCCTTTGCCCGACTGCAGATGCCAGCGGGTCTCACGGAGCGCGCGCAGCAAAGGCGGAGTCAGATCTTCCATTTTACCCTTCCCGCCATCCAGCGCATGAGAAAAACTCCGCAGACCGACAACAAGCCAGAAATCATCGCGACATCGTGGACATTCGCCCACCCGTGCCGATGAACCGCGTAGACAGCCAATGCAAACTGCAGACACAGCAGAACTTGCGCTTGAATCGCGGTTTGGCGCACGGCTTGTCCGGACTTACGTCGAAAGGCGTCCGTTTTTCGGATCATCTCACGCAAATTCTTGAGGCGATCGAGCGCGGAATGCGCGGATTCAGCCAACGCGCGCATCTCGTTCAGCGTGCCGGAGTCAAAAATCGGATGTGAATCGAGCGCGGACGGTCCGCCGATGAAGAACGGCCGCAGCAAACGCGAGAATCGATCGCTCGATTCCCTCAAAGCGGCGTCGCGCGCGGCGGTTAACGAGTTGCCGAGCCGCAAATCGAGAATCCAACGATCGAGAAAAATCGGAATTTCCGCTCGAAGAGCGTCAATTTGTCGACGCTCAAGCCACTTCAACGCGGAAAACAGCGCCGCCACGCTCGCGAAGCATGCGAAAGCGGCGACAATCGGTCGATTCGCGCCGAGAAACGCGAGCAAAATCACGATCACGCACGCGCCGGTGCCGATTTTCGTCAATGCATGCGGCGAGATCAGCGCGCGCGAGTGAAATCCGCGCGCGATTCGCAATACGGACAACAATCCGAACATCGAAACCGGAAACAAAATGAGTGCCACGACAACCTCCGCATGCACTGAAAAGCAAAAAATGTGATTTTTTGTGAATTTGCTATTGACGGAGGTAGTCACCTCGTTAAACTGAAAGTGAAAGCAGCGTTGAGAAAACGGCTTGATAACTCATCCGAGGAGGAGACAAAAATGGCCAAGAAGAAAAAAATGGCGAAAAAAGCCACTAAGAAAAAAGCTACGAAAAAAGCAGCTCGCAAGAAAAAATAACTTCGCCGCATTTACATGCGAAGTTTGAAACCCTCGGCCGTAAGCCGAGGGTTTTTTATTTCTATAAAACCCAATGACGCTTTAAGCGTCTTTTTGCGGTTTTCCCTCTAGAAAAGCTTGGCTTTTATGCCTTCGGATTGAAGGAACTTGCGAATGACGGGGCCGTCGAGCGGCTCGAGTCTGCGGATCAATTCGTTCAAAAGCGCGATTGTTTTCTGCGCCTCGGGACTGCGCATCTTCTGGCTGAAGAACGCGCCGTCTTCCATGATCGTCGAAAGGTTCTTCACGATCCGGTGCACGTCCGGATCGCGCGACGTCTTCTCGAGCTGCTTCAGCATCTTGTCGAAGTTCACGACCAGCTTATTCATGGTATCGATAGTTTGAATGACGGAACCTTCGTTGCGGTTCACGAATTCCAGGACCTTTCCGGCCAAAGCGTAACTTTGCGAGATCAACTGATCGATTCGCGGCGGGTCTTCGCCGCGAACGGTCTGGCCGGGAGTGAATTCGGGTTTGTCCAAGCTTCCGGGACTGATCTCCAGGAACTTTTCGCCGATCACGCCGGCCAGGTTGATGAAGAAGCGGCTGTCGCCGCGCACACTGGACCAGGCCTTCTTGTCGATCGAGATGGTCATGACGAGTTTCACTTCCTCGCCGGTATCGGGCATGCGGAACTCGGGTTGAAAATCGATCGCGCGCACTTTGCCGACTTTGATCCCCATCACGCGTACGGGTGAGCCGACTTCGACGCCGCCCGCGAAGTTGTACGCCACCCGCAGTTCGTTCGCGTTCGAGAAAGGATTCAAGGATCCCAACGCGAAAGCGAAGGCCGCGACGAGTCATCGCCCTTTACCCCTCAGTAGAAATGCGAAAACACGTAAGTCAGCACGAAATCCAGCGTGATGATCGCGACCGACGACACCACCACGGCGTTGGTCGTCGCCAGGCCCACGCCTTCGGCGCCGCTGCGGCAGCGGAAACCGAAAAAACAACTCACCAATGGGATCACCGCGCCGAAGCAGGCGCCTTTGACGCCCGCAAACACCAGATCCTGAAAGTCCACGAACGCGCGCATGCTCGTGATGAACGCCCCGCTCGAGTACCCGAGTTTGTACTCGCTCACTAGCATAGCACAATACAAACAGACCAAATTGGCAATCAGGCTCAAGACGAAGCCGCCGACCACGCAGGCGAAGAAGCGCGGAACCACCAGGAAGCGCACGGGGTCGATTCCGAGCATGCGAAGGGCGTCGACTTGTTCCGTGACTTGCATGGATCCGACTTCCGCGGCGAGCCCCGCGCCCACGCGTGAGGTTAACAGAAGAGACGAGACCACCACGCCAAGTTCGCGTAATATCAAGAGTGCCGCAAAACCGGGAACCAGCGCATCGTTCTGAACTACGATCTTCATGTGGAACGATGACTCGATGATCGTGACGACCGCTGCGAAACAAACGCAGAACAAAATCACCGGCAAACTCTGCCAAGTGACGAACTCGAGCTGCTGAAAGATGTCTTTCATGCGGTAAGGAGGCGACAAAATCGCTTTCGCACTCCTCCAGGCGTAAAATCCGAAGTCGGCCACCACCGTCATCAAACGCCGCCCCAGAACATATCGAGCGCGGTTTCGCTCAGTAAGCTCGTGAACCAGTCGGCGACAACGATCCCCACCATCGTCAAAACGGCGGTGCTGACGACCGCGCGGCCCACGCCCTTGGCGCCGCCCGTCGCGGTGAAGCCTTTGTAAGTGCAAACGGCCGCCAGGATCAGCGCGAACACCAAACACTTGAAGAGCCCGTTGCCGATCTAAAAGAACGAAACGATCGTGGGAATGTGGCGCAGATATTCATCGGGATTGATGCCAGAGAACAACGCGCCCATCAGCAGCCCGCCGAAGATCGACATGAACAGGCCAGCGGCCAGCAAAAAGAAACTCGAAACGATGATGCCCAGAAACCGGGGCAGAATGATTTCTTGAATCGGATTGGCGCCCAAGCAGCGGATGGCGTCGATTTGCTCGGTCACGCGCATGGTGCCGAGCTCGGCCGAAGTGAACGCTCCGACTTTTCCGCTGAGCAGGAACGCGATCAAAAGCGGGCCGACTTCGCGAACCGTGCCGCTGGTGGACAGGCCGCCCAGGTAGCCGAGCGCGCCGAAGGCCTTGATCTGCATGGTGAACTGGACGGTCATGATGGCGCCCACGAAGAATCCCGCCATGGCGGTGGTCGGAAGACTCTGCAATGTCACTTTCCAGATTTGCTCGCAAACGCTTTCCAACGTGCAGGGCGAGCGCCAAGCGGTGCGCACGACCTCGCGGACGAACAGAATGCAGGCGCCGATGTCGTCTAATATATCAGTGAGCGCCTTCAGCATCCAATGCCTCTTTTAAAAAGTCCTTCGTCAGCTCATGCCGGCTCTTCTTGAGCCCTTCGGGCGAACCTT
>OEIU01001904.1_pt1 | contig 12072 bp, 10 predicted proteins | sample 1539221 | NCBI WGS metagenome assembly OEIU01 (sample SAMN03792071, study PRJEB22550) | activated sludge metagenome | feature: wastewater treatment plant; material: activated sludge; isolation source: Wastewater treatment plant of a petroleum refinery complex | place: Argentina: Zarate | collected... | reverse complement strand
ATAATTTTTAACGATATCCATTCCAAGATTATAATTTATCACGTAGCTTCTGTACTTCTCGATAAAAGAAACATATTTATCTGCACTATCCTTTGTGCGCAGCGCATTTCTTTGAAGCCACTCTACAGTTTGCTCACGTGTCCACATTCCATCAAGAAAGTTTCTTGCCGCTTCGTTACCGGAATAACTGAAGTTTTTTTGCAATTCTAAAACCTTGTAATAAAGTTCTGCATCTTCAGGATTTAATCCTGCAAGAGGAAACAAAATTTCCCTCTCAAATTTAATTCTTTCATCACCCGGAAAAGCTACTTCGACACCGTAATTAGCTGTTCCTTCTGCTACCAATGATTGTGGCGAAAATAAAGCATAAACTTCAAACTCAACCCAGCCGTGCTTTTTTGCAAGATTGGACTCCAACAAAACATTATAAACATGATGTCCGGGGTAACCTTCATGTGCGGCAAGATCAACAGCGCGATCTATATAAATTGGTAAATCAGTGTTTACTTGAATTACACTGTAATAATTCCCTTTGTACCAATTATATGCACCCCAGGGTTTCTCTTTTACATATTCAACTTTAAATGATTCTTCTTTTGGAAGTTTTATGTGTTTGAGAGTTTTTGTTCTGCATTCGCTTATTGCAGCATCAAAAACATCTTTAAGTTTTTCTGTCGGGATGATAAACTTAGATTTAAAATCATTTAATCTTTTTGCAACATCTCCTTTGCCGGGTAAAATTTTATCAAGCTCTTTAATTGCCGATTGAAAATATTCATCACCATGAGTTGGAGCAGAGGCGTCATAAAGTGCTTTTGTTTCTTCATCAAACGGAAGCAGCACACCATTTAACATAAATATTTTTGTTTTGCATGCAAGAAGTTGTTTGTAAAGATATCGAAAACGAAGTGTTTCCAATTCATCAGCCTTATATGAGCCTAATGATTCAAGTTCATTTAAGAGTTCATCTGTTTTAGATGACAACGTTTTAAAGGCAGTTGAATCAAACTTCAATTCAGATTTTAAGTTACTTCGCCATTCTTTCGGTCCGTAGTAGGCATCAACAAAATCAGCATCATACTGTCCAATGTTTAAAACAAGTTTTACATAATCTTCTGCTATATTATTCATTTTTAACTCTAAATCAGTTGGAATAATACTTTCCTTTTTTTCAGTGCAAGAAATCAGAATTAATCCTGAAATTACTATTGATAAAACCTTATTCACTTTTCATCCTGTTCTTTCTTGCATCAATAAAAGATTTAACAGCTAAAATTAAAAACACTAAACATAGCACAGCCATTATTGCTTGAACTGTTACAGCAGCAGGTCTAGTTGTTTCTGTACCCCCGAGCATTTTGAAAAATTTAAATAATCCACTTACTGTACCTGCAAATCCAAGTAATGTTAAAACGGCGGCGCCGTGCATTGCGTGCTTTAAATATTTTTCATTCAGTGCAAGCCATCCCAAAATTAACATTGGTATTCCCCAAAAAGTAGGAATAAGTGCAGTAATACTTTCACTGCTTATTCCAAAGTATCCGTATAATCCTATTACAATAAATATTACACCGTAAACGATTGTTAGCTTAGCCATTGTAACTCCATAAATTTATTTGTTTACACTTAGAATTTAATAAAAGGGAAGGAAAGATAGATAGAATAAATCTGTTAGGCTTGATGTAGTAATGAATTTATTTCTGATTCAAGCTTTGTGAGATTATCGGATTTTATTTTCCAAAGTATTTCATAATCAATTCCAAAATAATCATGTACAAGAACATTTCTAAAACCAATAATACCTACCCAATCAATTTGATTATGCTGATCCTGAAAATTTTTCGGAAGTTTATTTGCAGCCTCACCAATAATTTCGAAATTTCTGACTACGGCATCCTTTGTTTTCTGATCATTCATAAAATCATCAAAAGATAAGTCAGAAGTATAAGATAGAATATTATGCAAAGCCTCAAGAATATCCTGCAATAAAAGTTTAACAGATCTTTTAGACATAAATCAAATCTTCTTTTATCTCATTAAAATATTTTTCTTTAATGCCTTTGCGAGAAACCAGGTCTACTTTTCTGTTAAGTATTTTTTCTAATTCGAGGCAAAGATGGATAAACTGCATTCCCACGGGATGATCAAACTCAACCATAATATCAATATCACTATTCTCATTATCCTCTGATCGACTTACAGAACCAAATAAAGCGAGGGTTTTGATAGGATAATTTTTAAGCAAAATTGGTTTTGCTTTTTTTAATGTATTTATTATCGTTGAAAGGGAACTCATTTCTTAATTCCTAAAAAGTAATATATTTAACATAGCTAATAATGTTTTGTACTTCAAGAATTTATTTGATTTGTAAAATCATATATTCAATTCCATCAACATTTAGAGAAAGTTTGTCGATTTTAACTTCAAACTCTTTTCCACTTACCAAATCTTTCGCTTTGCTTATTTTATACATTTTCGGCAAAATCAGTTCAACTTTTTGTTGATTAGGATTTTTATTTACGATTGTTAGTATTCTTTCATTCATATCAGATCTTAAGTACGCATAAATATTTTCATCTGATTGAAGGGTTAAAAAGTCTCCGTATCGCAGAGCTGAATGTTCTTTTCTTATATGGATTAATTTACTTACATCTTCAAAAGTTTGTTTTTCATTATCATTAAGTTCATCATCAAATCGCATCATTCTTCTATTATCGGGATCAGCAGCGCCGGTCATTCCAATTTCATCGCCGTAATAAATTATTGGTACACCGGGAATTGTTAAAATATATGCAAGGTGTAATTTTAGTTTATCATAACTTTTAGGATCATCAACTTGCGGCGGATTATTCCATGCAAAATCTACAGCACGCCCATCATTAATTTCAAGATCGCCATCTGCATAAGCCATATAACGGATTTTATCATGGCTATCCATTATGTTGCCCATCAAATTATTGTATCCAAAAACCTGAAAACTTTTTTGCATTTGATAATCAAGTAATTTGAATGAAGCATTTTCATCGAGAAAAGTTGGAACCGCAACATCATAAAGATTAAAATTAAACTGCGCACTTAGCTGCCCGTTATTTACATAAGAAGCTATCATATCAATTCCGCCGAAAGATTCACCAATCTGATAGACTTCCTTATTCTGTGGTATGCCAATTTCCTTCTTTAATTTTTTTGTAAGCAAACGCCAAAACTCATTTGGAACGTGTTTAACAGCATCGTGCCGGAATCCGTCTGCACAGGTAACTTTTAACCACCAAACTGCATTGTCAGTCATAAACTCAAGTGCTTCGTAAGAACTTACAAAATCAAACGAAGGCATATAAGGTTCAAACCAGGTTGTTAATCTGTACTCATCCCACAAACGCAAATTCAATCTGCCGTTTGGTAAATTGTAAGTACCAAACCAATCGCGATGATCTTTCCACATCCAATGTTCTGAATGAACATGATGAGCAACATAATCTAAATAAACCTTTGAATTATTTTGATGTGCGATATCAATTAGCTTTTTTACTAAACTCATATCACCAAAGTGTTCTTCAACTTTGGTGGAAGAAGTTGGCCAGTAGCCGTGATAACCAGTGAACCAGCGATGCGGTGCGGGATATTCACGATACGCATTATTAGTATTATCTACAATTGGAGAAATCCAAAATGCATTTACTCCAAGTTTATTAAAATATCCGTCTTCCATTTTATTTATGATACCTTGCAGATCGCCGCCTTGATAATTTGCAGGAGTGAAGAGTGAATCGTGAACAATGGGATTATTGTTTAATTTATCACCATCGCTAAAACGATCAATCATTAAACTGTAAATAATATTATCATTTAGTGTTTGATAATCAGAATTACCAATTAAATTTCCATTGTAAAGTTGAACAGTTTGAATATTACTGTTTTTCCCCATCCGATTAACAGCCAACCGAATCGAATGATGATCCTTTAACATTTTACCTTTTGCTGTTAAAATAATTTCCCTGCCATTTATCTGAATAAGTTCTTCGGGAAATTTTTGATTATCAAAAAGAGCGATTACGTTTTCTTTAGAAACCAAATTACTTCGATCAACATTCTCGAAATAAAATTTTAGCTTTAAATCAGTTTTACTTTTTTCTGATCCGATTATGTGTAAAAATATTTTATCTTTTGCTGATTCCTCAATTATTCTAAGCGAATTAAAATCACCCATTCCGTTTGATACTTTATCCGGATTAGCAGGATCAACAACCTCACGTTCATCCACAAAAAACTTGTACTCATATCTTCCGGGATCAAGTGGAATTTCAATTTCAAGTATGCCATCATCATTTGTGTCTTTCATCGGAAGGCTTCGTCTATCCCAGCTATTAAATTGTCCGAATAAGCTAACCTGCTTTTCACCAATTTGCGGCTTATATGTAAAAAGATATTTGTTGCTTTTTGTTAGCTTAACTGGAATTTGAAAAATCTCTCCATTTAGTTTAAATGAAACTAATTCCATACCGGAAAAATTATTTTTTGGAGTGAACGAAACTTCCATTGTTGATTTATCATAACTTGCGGTTATATTCTTGCTGGATGAAAACTCAACATTATAATTCTCAGAATAAAAAATATCGCTTATTAAAACTTTTGTGGGTTGATCTTGTAATAAGTTTATTGGCTGGATTAAATCGTGTATTGTCTGTGAATAATTTATTGAAATTAAAAACAGAGATGTAATTAAAAATCTTATTAACATTTGGTTATCCTAAAAGTGATTGTTCAATTGTTTTGTTGCTGAATTGTTAAACCCGGGTTTTAAATACCCTTTGTACATTTTTTCTAAAGCAAATTTACCACAAAGAGATGAAAAGAATAAATGTGAAAAGCAATGTTTATTTTAAATCTTTAACATCATCAATGTAATAGCAATGATTATGCTTTGTCATTCCGATTTTAGGATAATATTCAACTGAGGTGGGCGCTGAAAGAAGAATCAGTTTTGCTTGTGGAGTTTGCTTTTTAGTTTCTTCAATTAATTTTTTTCCGATTCCTTTTTTCTGAAATTTTAAATCAACAGCAAGATCGGAAAGGTAATTACAGTAAACAAAATCAGTAACAGAACGGGCAACACCAATCAATCTGCCGTTTAATCTTGCGGTAACAATCAAGTTTGCATTGTTACACATCGAAGAAATTCTCTGTTCGTCATTCACAGGTCGGCGTTCTGCAAGAGAGCTGTTTTTAAGCACCTCAACAAACTCAGAAACATCAAGAGATTTTTCAACCGCATAAATTATTTCGTTCATAACTTTATCCTGTAAATAAAAAAAGCGAAGAACAATCACTCATCCTTCGCTTAAATCTAAAATATCAATCCAGATTATAAAGCGTTATCTTTTGCAGCTTTAGCTATTCTGAATTTTAATACTCTCTTTGCGGGGATAACCATTGTAGCGCCTGTAGCTGGGTTTCTTCCCATTCTTTTTTTGCGGTTTACTACAACTAATTTACCTAAACCAGGAATTGTGAAAGCTTTCTTAGCTTCTTTGTAAGCTAAAGCTACGAACTCATCTAAAAACTCACCAGCAAACTTTTTAGTTACGCCGGTCTTCTTTGCCATATGATCAAGAATTTGACCTTTGGTCATTGGTTTGGCTGCTGCCATATTTAGCCCTCTCTTATAATTTATGAATGTTGTTTATTTACAAAGTGAAAATAAATATATTTTATTTCAAAAGAAAAGAATTCCTAATAAAAAATATTTTTATATGCTTAGTTCACTCCCATAAACTGAGGGTACAATCAACCAGCAATCTGTCTTATGCAGCGTAATTAGTTTTGATGTACATTTGTTAATTCATTATTTTAATCTTTAATTAAAAATGGTTTAGTAAGATTTTATATGTTCAGGATAATTTTATTTTTTTTTACCATAACTTCTGTGGCTGTAACTGCACAAGTTCAAGATTCATCATCCCAGGAAATAAAAATTTATTCTGATTCCCTTGCGTTTAAACCCGATTCACTTTTCGCAAGCGATTCTTTATCTACAATTCTTCAGCGAGATTCAATCGCACCTATTTATGCAAATGCTCTTACAGAAAAAAGTTTTATTATTAAAAATTCTGAATTGTTAAAACTTGAGTATCAATACTCAGGTGATTATTTAAGAGCATTTCCACTTACATTTATTAAAGATTTAGGTTTTACAGGTCAGACTAACGAAACATTTTTATACGGTGTTGGAAATAATGCAATAAGTTTTTTGATGGACGGAGTTTCTTATAATAATAGAAATTCAAACTCGTTAAACCTTAATCTTATACAAAGTGAAGATGTTGATTCGATAGAAATTATTCCGTTACCGCGTGGATTTCTTTATAGTGCATACAACAATCCTGTAAGCGTAAATTTTATAACAAAAGATTTTATTCAAGCACAACCATACACCCGTATCCGATTTTATCAAGGCGCAAACAGAGATATGATGTTTGATGGAAGTTTTAATGCAATGGTGCTAAACAAACTAATTGCCTCGTTTGATGTTACAAACAGAATATTTGATGGAACTTACACAAACAGCGACTACTCAATTTGGCAGGGAAAAATAAAACTAAAATATTTATTGTCTAATGATGTTAATATCATCGCATCATACAACTACAACGATTATAACGCCGGTTACAGCGGCGGAGTTAATCTTGATAGCGTTTTTGCGCGTGTTGATAATGTTTTATATGATTTTAGATCAGCACAGATGTTTTATCCTAATGGAGAGTTAAAAACGTTAACTCATCTGCCAAGATTAAGATTTTTAATAAAACCAACGGAGTGGTTGAAAACAGATGCAAGTTTATATTTTCTTTTTAACAGATATGAGAAAAATACTGTTGCAAACGATTATGCAGAAGATAAAGTTTATGGATTAAATTTACGTAATGATTTTGATTACAGTGTTTTTAAGTTCCAGCTAAATGTTGATTACGAAAAAAGAAACTCATTCATAAGTAGAACATATTTTAGCAAAATAGATTCCATTTATTATTTTAATACTGCAGATTCGGAAATCAATTTGTTTTCAGTATCAGGAATAGTTTCTGCAAATATTAATGATAGTACCTTTATCCCTTCTGTTTTTTATAAAACATCATCACTGAGTCGAACCTCAAATTCCCAATGGCAAAACACTTTAGTTGAAGATTTTAGCAGCAGTGGGTTAGGGGTTGATGTATTGATTCTGTTTAAATCAAAACTTGGATTTTATTTTGGATCCTCGATATTTCAATTATCTAACTTAAGCGATTCTAAATATGCTCAAATTGAATTAGGTGCAAAGTATTCAAATGAGTTTTTATCGGCAGATGTAAAATATTTTATTAATGAATACAGCTATGATTTTTATACAGGCGGAGTTTTCTTTGATTATATAAAGTATGGAAATTTAAAGGGTCTTGGTTTAAATCTTACATTTAATTATTGGAAGTTATTTTTAAATTCAAACTCATCTTTGTATTCATCTTTGAGCGATAAAGTAACTGGCGTTCCGGAATTTCAAACACAAACAGGATTATACTTTAAAGATATTTTGTTTAATAACAATCTTGATTTGAAAACAGGTTTTGTTTTTTATTACACGGGAAAGAATAATGTTTTTACTAATGAAAATGGATTGTTAGAAGTTCCATCATCAAATAAATTAGATTTTACACTTGCAGGCGAAATACAAAAAACTGCAATTGTATATTTCTTGTGGCAAAATCTTTTGGGTAATGATTATTATATAACACCTTACTATCCAATGCCATCGCGCAGCATAAGATTTGGTGTGGCGTGGGAAATGTTTAACTAAAATTGTCATTAAGTTGTCTTAAAAGTCGAAAATTTAGTCATTCCCGTGAAAACGGGAATCCACAAAACTTAAAACAAAATAGATTCCCGCTTTAGCGGGAATAACAAAAAGTAAAAACTACAAACTCAACATCTCTTTAAACTTAACGGCTTGTCTTCGCGAAACTTCAATTTTATGTCCGCCTTTAAGTTTTGCAAGTAATCCACCGTTTAACCAAGGTTCAATATTTTCAACCCATTTAAGATTGATTATATGTTTTCTGCTTGCACGGAAAAAAGATTTACGGTCTAATCTTTCATCAAGATAATTTAATGTTCTTAAAATTAGAGGTTTGTTTTCATCAAAAAATAATCGAACATAATTTCCTTCTGATTCAAATAATCTAACTTTTTCTAATTTTACAAACCAGCATTTTTCTCCGTCTTTAACAAACACCTGGTCTTCAGCCGTTAAAGTTTCTTGAGATAATCCGTGAGATTTATCTTTGCGCCTTCCTTCGATTACTTTTTTTATTGATTCTTCTAATCGTGCAGGCTCTATAGGTTTTAAAAGATAATCGAGTGCATTGTATTCAAAAGCCTTTAGTGCGTATTCATCATAAGCAGTAGTAAAAATAACTTTTGGAACGCTGTCTAATTCTTCTAATAAATCGAATCCTGTTTTGCCTGGCATTTGAATATCCAAAAAGATCACATCCGGATTTAGCTCGGATATTTTATTGTGCGCATCATCCGCGTTTACCGCTTCACCCACAATTTCAATTTCTTTAAAAGGTTCCAATAATCTTATCAGCTCAGTTCGAGCCAATCTTTCATCATCTATTATTAATGCTTTCATAAGTTTAACCTCCTGACGGTATTTTAAGCTTAGTAAGAACTGTGTTATTGTTTTCGTTTGTTAGCGATAGAGAAGCGTGCTCACCAAAGAGAAGTGATAGCCTGTGTTTAGTATTGCTTACACCAAAACCACTTGAATTTTTTAATGCCACTTCATCAAACTTACCACTGTTTCTAATTTCGATAATAAGATTTGAATCAACTACTTTTGCATCCACATCAACTTTGCCCCCCGCAGTCATTTTTGAAACTCCATGTTTGATTCCATTTTCAACAAGTGTTTGCACCATCATCGGTGGGATTTCAATTCTATCTGCATCAGGTGTTGATTGGATTTTATAATTAAGGCGTTCTTCAAATCTAATTTTTTCAAGGTCAAGATAATCTTGTATTGTTTTTAATTCTTCTGCAAGCGGAACCGTCTCTGTTCTTTCAATCTTTAAAGTATATCGCATAAGATTTGAAAGTTTTGTAATTGCATCCTTTGCCTTTTGCGGATCTTCTTCAATCAATGCGCGAATGCTGTTCATCGCATTAAACATAAAATGCGGATTTAACTGTGCCTTTAAAGTTTTCAGTTCAAAATCTTTTACAGCGGCTTCAAAAATTAATGTTTCTATTTCTGCTTTTTTAGAATTTTCAAAATAGTGAATTGCAAAATAGATCAATGACCAAACAAGCATTATGCTGGTTGTATTTAAAATGTTTGCAAGAATAGTTGCAATTATGTTTTTTGAGTGGCGTTCAACTTCTAATAATTGTCCGGAAAAATAAACGGGAATATAAATTACAGCTCCAATAATTAGGCTTGCAATTAAAATTCTTGGAATAATTTTTTTAAGCGGAAGGTTAGTCCAGTTATTTTTTTTGATATAAACACGATAAAGATGAGAAAAAATAATTCCATATAAACCTAAAAGTGCCCATAGGATTATTCTGTTTAACGGAATCGCTTCAAAGGATGAAATGATAAGTAAGTTTACAATTATATATAAACCCCAGCCGGATGCTTGGGAAATCCAGTATAGATTTCTTCTTTTCAAAGTATCGATAATCTCACTTTTAGTTTCAGGTTTATCTTTACCAAAATTTACTTCTGTATTAAGTGTAGCAGAATTCATATCAAATATAATCTTAACCTTTATAAAATAGAATCATTTTTTGTTTTACGCCGGCAACTTATCGGGATGAGCAGATAGAAGTAGAATATTTTTTATAGGTGGTAAAGAAATGTGATGGATGGAAAAATATTAGAAATTATTTTAAGCTCAACAACTACGTCAGTCTGAGCGAAGTCGAAGACGGAATTTAATTGTAGTATAACATTGAGCGGAAGTTTTCTACTGGCACACAGGTTCAAGATTAATATTTATAGGAATGGTCACGCTTCGACTTCGCTCAGCGTGACGTTAGACAAAAATTTAGACATGACGTATTTTAATAAAATAAACTAAAGAGAAATTATATCATTATAAATTATAAACGCCATTAACAGAAGCAAAAGTACAAGTCCCGTATTTTGAATTGCCATTTTAATCTTAATCGGAATTTCTCGTTTGATTACTGCTTCAACAATTATCATTACTAAATGTCCACCATCCAAAACAGGGAAGGGCATTATGTTTAAAATTGCTAAACTTAAACTGAGTAATGCAAGAAAATATAGAAAACTTGAAATACCGGAATCGGCTGATTTTGCTGCTATTTGTGCAATCTTAATTGGACCACCGAATGCTTTTTTAAACTCCACATTACCTGTAAAAACTTTTCCAAGCATAGAAAAAGTTAATGCGGTCATCTTTTCAATATCTTTCCAACCATAATAAACAGATTCAAACGGTCCGTAGGTTTTCATCTGTGTTTCGCCCATAAATACAGTAGCAATATGGACTCCAATCTTTGAATCACTTCCGGGCGTAACAAAAATATCTTCTGTCTGTTTATTTCTTTCAACAGTAATCTTTAATTCTTTGTCTTTGTTTAATGAAATAATATTTGTTGCTTGCTGGGCGCTGTAAAGTGATTCATCATTTATTCCAAGTAAAATATCTCCGGCTTTTATTCCTGATTTTTCTGCTGGCGAATCTTTTACAACTTCATCAATTGCGGGTTTAACACCTTGTGGAATTAAGTACGCACCTTTTGTTTCATCTTCTGGAATTAATTTTCTGTTTACAGAAAGGTTTTCTTCTTTGCCATCGCGTAAAACTTTTACATTAATATTTTCGCCGAGCGTATTGATAAAAATTTCTGCACGTAAATCTTCCCAGGTGTCAACTTTTTTATTATTAACACTCAAAATTTTATCACCACTTACAAAGCCGGATTTTGCTGCTAAGCTTCCATCTTCAACATAAGCTAAGGTTGTAGTTGGTGTGATTGGTTTACCTTGAAAGAAATTAGCGCCCCAGAAAATCAGCCAGGCAAGCATAAGATTCATAAACACCCCAGCCGTGATTACAAATATTTTTGCCCAAACAGGTTTTGCACGGAATTCATAAGGCTGCGGTTCTTTATCTGCAAAACTTACATCTCCGCTTTCATCAACCATTCCGGCTATTTTTACATAACCACCAAGAGGCAATAAACTTAAACGATAATCAGTGTGTCCTTCGCCATCAAAATCTTTCGGCAGTTCACCGAAAGAAAATCCGGATTTACGATTCCATCCGAATAATCTTTTGCCAAAACCGATTGCAAAAACATCAACGCGCATGCCGCTAAGTTTAGCTGCGGCAAAATGTCCGAACTCGTGTATAAAAACTAAAATGCCAATTGTAATGGCGAAATAAATAATATAATCCATATATTGAGGGGCTCCTTATCTAAATAATCTTTTAATCTAACTTATAGCAAACCGTTAAAACGGTTAGACAATTTTTGATTTCCTGCTAACCCCTGACTAAAGTCAGGGGTTAATGAAACTACTAAAAACTTAAACCGATTTATCGGTTTACCAAAACCCTAATATAAAGAACTAACCAATTCTCTGGTTACTCTATCACACTCAAATATAGTTTCAATATCTGGATCTGAGTGATTTTCAATTTTATCTAAAGCGTTTTTTATCAAACCAGAAATTTGAGAGAACTTTATTTTTTTATTTATAAACTTATCAACAGCAATTTCATTTGCGGCGTTCAAAATGCATGGTGCGGTTCCTCCGGCTTTAAGAACTTCAAACGCTAAACCTAAACATTCAAATTTATTAAAATCCGGCTCAAAAAAAGTAAGATTATTTATAGCCGGCAAATTGGTGCGATTAAATCCATTACTAAATCTTTCAGGAAAAGTAAGCGCATATTGTATCGGCAATTTCATATCAGGTAAACCAAGCTGCGCCTTAATTGATCCATCCACAAACTGAACCATTGAATGAATTATTGATTGCGGATGAATAACAA
>OEIU01001903.1_pt1 | contig 12103 bp, 6 predicted proteins | sample 1539221 | NCBI WGS metagenome assembly OEIU01 (sample SAMN03792071, study PRJEB22550) | activated sludge metagenome | feature: wastewater treatment plant; material: activated sludge; isolation source: Wastewater treatment plant of a petroleum refinery complex | place: Argentina: Zarate | collected... | reverse complement strand
TCTCGACGTCCTCGCCGACGTAGCCGGCCTCCGTGAGCGTGGTCGCGTCGGCGATCACGAACGGGACGTTGAGCAGGCGCGCGAGCGTCTGGGCGAGCAGCGTCTTGCCCGAGCCCGTGGGGCCGATCAGCAGGATGTTCGACTTCGCAAGCTCCACGTCGTTGTGCTTGGTCGCGTGGTTCAGGCGCTTGTAATGGTTGTGGACGGCCACCGAGAGCACGCGCTTGGCCTGGAACTGGCCGATCACGTAATCGTCGAGGACCTTGCAGATTTCCTTCGGCGTCGGGATGCCGTCGCGCGTCTTGACCAGCGCGGACTTGTTCTCCTCGCGGATGATGTCCATGCACAGCTCGACGCATTCGTCGCAGATGAACACCGTCGGGCCCGCGATCAGCTTGCGGACTTCGTGCTGGCTCTTGCCGCAGAACGAGCAGTAGAGCGTATTCTTGGAGTCGCTGCCGCCGACCTTGCTCATATCCATCTCCTCGGGCCGACGCGCGCGGGCGAATCGGTCGCAATCACCATCAATAGCTTCAACGGCCTAACAAAACGTAGAACCGCCTCGTTCCTGCCGGACCCCGCGCACGGTCCGGCCATCGCCTCCCCGCGTCGTCCCTTTTCGGACATTGCCAATGCAAACATGGCCGCGCCGACGGATCAAGCGCAGGGCTGGCGGGCGCGCCCTTGCCGTCCGCGCCGTCGCAAATCCGCAACAATGGCAGCGGCGAAGCTCAGCCCGCCGCCGCCGGGGTCGCCGGAGCGTCCTCGGGACGCTTCGAATAGACCTGATCGACGATGCCGAATTCCTTGGCCTCGTCCGCCGACATGAAATGGTCGCGATCCAGCGTGCGCTCGATCGTATCGTAATCGCGACCCGTATGCCTTACGTAGACTTCGTTCAGGCGCTTCTTGATCTTCATGATATCTTCGGCATGGCGAAGGATATCGGAAGCCTGGCCCTGGAAACCGCCCGAGGGCTGGTGCACCATGATGCGGGAGTTCGGCAGGGCGAAGCGCATGCCGGGATCGCCCGCCGCCAGCAGCAGCGACCCCATCGAGGCCGCCTGGCCCACGCAGAGCGTCGAAATCTTGGGCCGGATGAACTGCATCGTGTCGTAGATCGCCATGCCGGCGGTGACCACGCCGCCGGGCGAATTGATGTATATCGACACTTCCTTCTTGGGATTTTCGGATTCCAGGAAGAGAAGCTGGGCGATGATGACCGAGGCCATATGGTCTTCGACCGGGCCGGTCAGGAAGATGATGCGCTCGCGCAGGAGGCGCGAATAGATGTCGAAGCCACGCTCGCCGCGGCTCGTATTCTCGATGACCTGCGGGATAAGGTATTGGTTATAAACCTCGATCGGGTCGCGCATCACTGCCTCTGAATTCCTTGATTCGCAGGACAATATCATGCGTCCCGCCAGTTTCCGATCTTACATAGGCGTCGCGGGCGTCAAGAAAAAGGGCGCCGCGGCACGGCCGGCGCGGGGCCGGGCCCGCCTGCCGAGGCTCTGAAACGAAAACGCCCCGCTTCGGGCGGGGCGTTCGCGCGGTAGGCGGATGGCGTCAGGCCGCCTCGTCCGGGGCTTCCATCTTCATCAGCTCGTCGCGGGTCACGTGCTTGTCGGTGACCTTGGCGAGGCCGAGGATGTGGTCGATCACCTTCTCCTCGAACAGCGGCGCGCGGATTTCGCCGAGCGCCTGCGGGTTCTTGCGGTAATAGTCCCAGAGCTGCTGCTCCTGGCCCGGGTAGGCGCGGATCCGCTCGATCAGCGCCTTGGTGACTTCCTCGTCCTCGACCTTCACGGCCGCCTTCTCGCCGACCTCGGCGAGCAGCAGGCCGAGGCGCACGCGGCGCTCGGCGATGCGGCGATATTCCTCGCGCGCCTTTTCCTCGGTCGTGTCCTCCTGCTCGAACGTCTTGCCGCTGGCGGCCTGCTCGTTGTCGATCGAGCGCCAGATGCCGTCGAACTCGGTCTCGACCAGGCCCTGCGGCAGGTCGAAGCTGTAGCGTCCGTCGAGGGCGTCGAGCAGGGCGCGCTTGGTGTGGACGCGGGCGCCGCGGCCGAGATCGGCCTCGATGTTCGAGCGCACCGCCGCGCGGAAGGCGTCCATGGTCTCGAAGCCGAACTTCTTGGCGAATTCGTCGTCGATGGCGAACTCGCCGGGCGCGGCGACGTTCTTGACCGTCACGTCGAACTCGGCCGCCTGGCCGGCCAGGCGCGCGGCGGCGTAGTTCTCGGGGAAGGTCACGGAAATCGTGCGGCTTTCGCCCTTCTTCATGCCCTCGATCTGCTCCTCGAAGCCGGGAATGAAGCTGCCGGAGCCGATGATGAGGTCGATGCCCTCGCCAGCGCCGCCCTCGAAGGGCTCGCCGCCGATCTTGCCGACGAAATTGAGCGTGACCTTGTCGCCCTTGGCGACGACCGGCTCGTCGCCTTCCTTGTCGTTGTAGGGGCGCTGCTGGTCGGCCATACGCTGGATCGCCTCGTCCACGTCGCTGTCGGCGACGTCGACGACGATGCGCTCGACGGCGACGTCGTCAAAGGAGCCGACCTCGATGGCGGGCAGCGTCTCGAGCGCCACGGTGAAGGTGAAGTCGCCCTTGGCCTCCAGCACCTTCTCCATTTCGTCCTGGCCGCCGACGATATCGAGGCGCGGCTCGCCGGCGAGGCGGAGCTGGTTATCCTCGACGATCTTGCGATTGGCCTCGTTGACGGCCTCCTGCACGACATCGCCCATGATGGACTTGCCGTAGAGGCGGCGGATATGGGCCGTCGGCACCTTGCCCGGGCGGAAGCCGTTGATCTTGACCTTGCCCTTCATGTCCTGGAGCTGGCTCTCGAGCTTGGCGGCGAGGTCGGCCGCCGGCATCACCACCTTGTATTCGCGCTTCAAACCCTCAGCGCTCGTCTCCGTCACCTGCATCGCCATGCAACCTTCTAAAATCTCTCGGGCGGGAACGAAAAGCCGGCGCGCCGGGGACTGGTGCGGGCGGAGGGACTCGAACCCCCATGCCTTTCAGCGGTGGAACCTAAATCCACTGCGTCTACCAGTTCCGCCACGCCCGCGTTCCGCGATCGTCGTCCTTCGGGCGCGCAAAAAGCGCCGTCGGCCGGTCGCCCCGCCGCTTCGGGTGCGGCTCTATAGCAATGTGAAACCGCCCGCGCAGCAAAAAAATGCCAAGTCGGGGCGGCTCGCCTATATCCTTGTGCGGAATCGTCCCCGAAACGTCGCAAGGTCGCCCGCGCCCATGAACGCACCCGCCCGCCCGAACCCGTTCTTCGAACCCTGGACCGGTCCGTTCGAACTGCCGCCCTTCGACCGAATCCGGACGGAGGACATCCAGCCCGCCTACGAGCGGGCGATGGCGGAACATGATGCGGAGATCGCCGCCATCGCGGCCGATTCCAATCCGCCGACCTTCGACAATACGGTGACGGCGCTGGAACGGGCGGGCGCGGCGATGAACCGGGTCGGCGCGGTCTTCTGGAACCTCACCGGCACGGACTCGACGCCCGAACTGCAGGCGATCGAGCGCGAGCTCGCCCCCAGGCTCGCCGACCATTATGCGGCGATCGGCCTCAACGAGCCCCTCTTCCGTCGCATCGAGGCCGTCTGGAAGCAGCGCGACGCCCTGCCCCTGACGCCGGAGCAGCGGCGCGTGCTGGAACTGACCTACGACAGTTTCGTGCGCTCGGGCGTTCTGCTGCCGCCGGAGCAGAAGAAGCGCTTCGCGGAAATCGCGAGCCGGCTCGCCACGCTCGGCGCGCAATTCGCGCAGAACATCCTGAAGGACGAAGCCGACTGGATGATGCTGCTGGAGGAGAGCGATCTCGACGGCCTGTCGCAGACGTTGCGCGACGCCGCCGCGCGCGCCGCCGCCGACCGCGGCCATGCCGGCAAATACGCCATCACGCTGGCGCGTTCGAGCGTCGAGCAGTTCCTCACCTATTCCGCGCGCCGCGATCTGCGGGAGAAGGCGTTCAACGCCTGGATCGCGCGCGGCGAGAACGACGGAGCGACCGACAACCGCCCGATCGCGGCCGAGACCTTGCGGCTGCGCGACGAGAGCGCGCGCATGCTCGGCTATCCCTCCTATGCGCATTTCAAGCTCGCCGACCAGATGGCGAAGACGCCGGAAAACGTCCGCGCGCTGCTCGACAAGGTGTGGACGCCGGCCAAGGCGGCGGCGCAGCGCGACCGCGGCGAATTGCAGAAGCTGGCCGCGACGGAAGGGGGCAATTTCGAGATCGCCGCGCATGACTGGCGCTACTACGCCGAGAAGCTGCGCAAGGCGAAGCACGACATCGACGAGACGGAAATCCGTCCGTATCTCGACCTCGAAGCGGTGATCGGCGCGGCCTTCGACGTCGCGCACGAATTGTTCGGCCTCTCCTTCGCCGAGCGCCGCGATCTCGCGCTCTACAACCCGGAAGCGCGCGCCTTCGACGTGACCAATGAGAAGGGCGAACACGTCGCGCTCTTCATCGGCGATTATTTCGCGCGGCCGACCAAGCGCGGCGGCGCCTGGATGTCGGGCTTCCGCACGCAATCGAAGATCGACGGCAAGAACGTGCGGCCGATCGTGGTCAATGTCCTGAACTGCTCGAAGGGCGCCGAGGGACAGAAGACCCTGATCACGCTGACCGACGCCAAAACTCTGTTCCACGAATTCGGCCATGCGCTGCACGGCATGCTGACCGACGTGACCTATCCCTCGATCGCCGGCACGAACGTGCCGCGCGATTTCGTGGAATTTCCCTCGCAGGTCTACGAGCACTGGCTGCTGCAGCCTCAGGTGCTCGCGCGTTTCGCGCGCCACGCGGAAACCGGCGCGCCGATCCCGGACGATCTGGTCGCGCGCATCCGCGCGTCGGAGAAATTCAACATCGGCTGGGGACAGGTCGAATATTGCTCGTCGGCCATCGTCGATCTCGACCTGCATCTGATGTCGCCGCCCGCAAATTTCGACATCGTCGCCTTCGAGCGCGCCGAACTCGAGAAGATCGGCATGCCGAAAGAAATCGTCATGCGCCATCGCACGCCGCATTTCGCGCATGTGTTCTCGGGCTCGGGCTATTCGGCCGGTTATTATTCGTATCTCTGGTCCGCCGTTCTCGACCGCGACGGCTTCGCGGCCTTCGAGGAGACAGGCGACATATTCGACAAGGCCGTCGCGCGGCGGTTGAAGGATCACGTCTACGCCGCCGGCAACTCTGCCGCGCCGGAAGAAGCCTATCGCGCCTTCCGCGGGCGCGACCCGGATCCGCGCGCGCTCCTGAAGGCGCAGGGTTTCGCGTGAGGTCGACCGCGCCGACGCGCCGCGCCGTTCTCGGTTCGCTCGCCGCCACCGTCGTCGCCCTGCCCGTCCGCGCGCAACCGGCGGGCGACGGCTTCCGCATTCTCGAAGCCCGCAAGACGGGCCTGAAAATCTCGCCCGCCGGCGAGACGGCGGGTTTCGGCTACGACGGCTCGGCTCCCGGGCCGCTGTTGCGGGTCAAGCAGGGCGAGGAGGTCAAGGTCCGGCTGGTCAACAAGCTCGACCAGCCGACGAGCCTGCACTGGCAGGGCCTGCTCGGCGACAATTCCAGCGACGGCGTCGCCGGCCTGACGCAGAAGCCTGTCGTGCCCGGCCAGTCGTTCGACTATCGCTTCACGGCGCACGCGGCCGGAACCTATTGCTACAAGCCGGCGATCCAGCCGCACAATGTCGAGCAGATTTCGCGCGGGCTTTGCGGCGTGCTGATCGTGGACGAACCGGAGCCGCCACAGGTCGACCGCGATTTCGTGATTGTGCTGCAGGACTGGAAACTCGACGACAAGGGCGCGCTCCCGGGGCCCTTCGGCGAGCCGGGCGCCGGCCGCGTCGGAACGGTTCTGACGGCGAACCTGACGCCCGCGCCGCTCACCGAAACCGCGCCGCCCGGCGGGCGCGTGCGCATCCGCGTCGTCAACGGCTGCGTCGCGCGCATGGCGGTGGCGATCTTCGCCGGCGGCGCGCCGCGCTGCATCGCCATCGACGGGCAGGCCTGCGATCCCTTCCAGCTCGTGCGCAACACCGCGCCGATCGCGCCCGGCGCGCGCTTCGAATTCATCCACGACCTGCCCACGGGCGACGCGCCCGACCTCACGCTCGGCCTGTGGGCCGGGCAGGACAGGCCGCGCCTGCCGGTCTTCGCGCTGAAGGCGAAGGGCGAGGCGGCGAAGACGCGGCCGGTCTTCACGACCCTGCCGGCCAATCCGCGCCTGCCGCCGGAAATCCGGCTCGGCGAGGCCAAAAAGCTCGAACTCGCGCTCGAGCCCCCGAAGACGCCGGGCGGCCAGTGGACCTTCAACGGCGCGCCGCAATCCTACGCCGGCAAGCCGCTGTACTCGGTCCGGCGGGGAACGCCGGTCTCGCTCGGCTTCGCCAACAGGTCCGACGCTGCGATCTCGATGCACGTGCATGGCCATTGCATGCGGCTGCTACACGACCTCGACGACGGCTGGGAGCCCTATTGGCGCAATTCCGTCATCGTCGCCAAGGGCGCGACCAAGCATGTCGCCTTTCTAGCGGATGCGCCGGGCAAGTGGGCGCTGCGGTCGGACGTGGCCGATCAGGAGGCGGCGGGACTGGCCGCCTGGTTCGAGGTGACGTGAGCGAAAAGTAACCGGATGGCGACGCTTGCGCCGTCTAATGGCGGCGCTCAACCATCCGGCGCCGCTCCATGTCTCCCCTCCTCGCCCGCGTCGTCTTGTCGCCCGTCGCAGTCGTCGTCATTTCGCTGGTTTCGCGGGCGATCCTCGACAAGCTGCTGGCGCTGCAGCCCGACATGGGCCTGCTCGCCCATCTCGCGCAGGCGCAGTCGCTCTACGACCTGACCGCCGCCGTGACGCTCGCCGGCGTCGGCGCGGGCGTCGCCGTCTTCGCCTCGCGACGCGACACTGACGACCACATCCTGATGCGCGACGCCCTGATCTGGGGTCTGCTGGTGACGGGCTGCGCGGCGGTCGCGCTGCTCGCGCTGACCCCGGCCGTCAACCTCGTCTTCGGCCGCGAGATCGCGCCGGCCGGACTGGTGGGTTTCCTCGCGGTCGCCGGCGGTTTCGTCTTCACGATACTGGGGCTGTTTTCCGCGCTCTGGACCGGTCGGCTCGAGCGCGGGCGCATGATCCTTCTCGGCCTGGCGCAAGTCACGCCGGTCGGCTTCGCCGTTTCCGGGCTGCTCGGGCCGGTGACGACGACGCTCGTGCTCGGCGTCCAGTTGATCGCGCTCCTCGTCATCGGCGCGTTCCTGAGCGCGCCGGTCATCGGCAGGGCGTGGCGCGAGCGGGCGCAGGCGCCCTCATGGCGCGCCTCGCCGCTGAAGCGCTACATCGTCGCCGGCCTGTCGATCGGCATCATGAGCCCGGTCTCGATCATGTGGAGCCGCGCGCAACTGGCGCATGGCCTGTCGTGGGAGGAGGTCTCGCAATTGCAGGCGCTGTGGCGCGCGAGCGAATGGGTGACGGGCCTCGCCGGGAGCCTGATCGGCCTAGTCTACCTGCCGCGCATGGCGGCTGCGGCCGACCGCGCCGCATTTACACACCAGCTCGAACACACCTGGAAATTCCTCTGCATTCCCGGCGCGCTCGCGATCGGCGCCTTGTGGGCGGCGCAGGGGGTCGTGATCCCGCTGCTCTACACGGACAAGTTCATCATGTCCGCCGCGGCGAGCGGCCTCTTCCTGCTCGGCGACGCGCTGCGGCTTGCGTCCTGGGTTCCGTTGCAGGGCCTGTTCGCGACGGAGCGGACCAAGGCGGTCGCCATCGGCGAATGGCTCTCGCTGCCCCTGTTCGCCGCGCTGCTGACGGCGCTTTCGGTCAAATCTCTGGTCGTCGCCGGCGCCTGCTACGCCGTCACCTATGCGATCTATCTCGCCTTCAACGCGTGGTGCGTCTATCGGACGCCCGGCCGCTACCGGACGGCGCCGGACCGCGAGCCCTCTGGCTCGCCAGCGTCGGCCTGATGCGAGCCTGAAGGCTCGCGGTCCAGCGGCTATCCGGCCCGAAGCAAGCGCACCGCCTCGTCGCGGCCGAAAATGTAGAGCAGCAGCCGCAGCGCCCTGCCCCGTTCGCTCGTCAGCCCTTCATCGGTTTCGAGAATGGCTTCCGCGTCCTCGCGTGCGAGCTTGAGCAGCACGCCATGCGCGGCGAGATCGGCGAGCTTGAACCCCGGCAGACCGGACTGCCGCGTGCCCAGAATCTCACCTTCGCCGCGCAGGCGCAGGTCTTCTTCGGCAAGACGAAACCCGTCGTCGCTCTCGCGCAGAATCGAGAGCCGCGCCTTGGCCGTCTCGCCGAGCGGCCCCTTGTAGAGGAGGATGCACGACGACTTCTGCGCGCCGCGGCCGACGCGGCCGCGCAACTGGTGCAATTGCGCCAGTCCGAACCGCTCGGCATGCTCGATGACGATGATGGTCGCCTCGGGCACGTCGACGCCGACCTCGATGACGGTGGTGGCCACCAGAACCTGCGTCTCGCCGCGCTGAAAGGCGAGCATGGCGGAATCCTTGTCCTTGCCCTTCATCTGGCCGTGCACGAGGCCGACGCGCGCGCCGAAATGCTTTTGCAGATCCTCGAAACGCTCCTGCGCGGCGGCGACCTCCAATTCCTCGCTTTCCGCGACCAGCGGGCAGACCCAATAGGCGCGCGCGCCATTCGCAATTGCGCGCCCGATGCCGCCGACCACGTCGTCGATGCGCTCCAGCGGCACGGCGCGCGTGTCGATGGTCTGCCGGCCCGCGGGCTTTTCGGTCAGGTTCGAGACGTCCATGTCGCCGAAATAGGTGAGCACAAGCGTGCGCGGGATCGGCGTCGCCGTCATGACGAGAACGTCGACCGCCTCGCCTTTCTCGCCGAGCGCGAGGCGCTGATGCACGCCGAAACGGTGCTGCTCGTCGACGATCGCGAGCGCGAGGTCGCGAAAGGCGACATTGTCCTGCACCAGCGCGTGCGTGCCGACGACGATGTCGATCTGGCCGCCCGCCAGCCCCTCCAGCGTCGCGCGGCGCTCGGCCGCCTTGTCGCGGCCGGTCAGAAGCGCGGCGCGCATGCCGGCGGCGCGCGCCATCGGCTCGATGCGCTCGAAATGCTGGCGCGCGAGAATTTCCGTCGGCGCCATCATCGCCGCCTGCCTGCCCGCCTCCACCGCGCTCGCCATCGCAAGCAGCGCGACGATGGTCTTGCCCGAGCCGACGTCGCCCTGCAGCAGGCGCAGCATCCGCTTGTCGCTGGCCATGTCGCCACGAATGTCCGCGAGCGCGGCGCGCTGGGCGTTGGTCAGCGAATACGGCAGCGCGCCCTCGATCGCTTGGGAAATACGTCCATCGCCGACAGTCGGCCGCCCGCGCAACCGCCGCATTTTCGCGCGCACCAGACGCAGCGCGAGCTGCTGCGACAGCAGTTCGTCATAAGCGAGCCTTTTTCGCGCGAGCGTGTCGGGCGACAGATCGGCGGGCGAGCGCGGCGCGTGGAGCGCGCGCAGCGCCGGCGCGAAAGCCGGCCATTGCTCGCGGCGCACGAGCGTCGCGTCGAGCCATTCGGGCATGTCGGGCAATTTGCCGAGCGCGGCGTCGACGGCCTTCGCCACGTTGCGCTGATGCAGGCCCTCGGTGAGGCCGTAGATCGGCTCGTGCTCGCGCAAGGCTTTCAACGCGGCGGCGTCGAGCACGCGGGGATGCACGATCTGGCGATAGCCGTTCCACAGTTTCAGATCGCCGGAAAACCACCTGACCTCACCCACCGGCAGGGCGCGCAGCACCCAGTCGAAATTGTTGCGGAAAAAAACGAGCAGAACGTCGTCGCCATTGTCGTCCTCGACCAGAACGTTCAGCGGCGTATTGGAATATTTGCGGGGAATGCGGTGCTCGGCGACGCGGGCGGCGATCACCACATGCGCGTCCAGCGGCGCTTCGCGGATCGTCGGGCTCAGCCTGTTGTCCACGACGCCGGTCGGCAGATGAAAGAGCAGGTCGAGCGCGCGCGCCTCGTCCTGCCCAAGCAGGCGGTCGAAAAGCCTGGCGGTTTTGGGCCCGACGCCCGGCAGGGCGGCGATGCCGGAAAACAGCGGATCGAGCAGCGAGGGACGCATGGGCCTATTTGGACCGCGAGCCTTCAGGCTCGCAAGGGCAAGACCTGTCGGGCGAGCCTGAAGGCTCGCGGTCCACATGACATCGCCCGCTCGCGCCGCTATATAGCGCGCCTCAACCGGCCCCGCGCCGCGATGGAGCCCTCCATGACCGCCGACGACCTCGACACCCGCCGCCGCGCCATAAAAATTCGCGCCTGGCGTCGCGGCATGCGTGAGATGGACATTCTGATCGGCGGCTTCGTCGACGCGCGGCTCGACACGCTGAGCCCGGCGGAAATTTCCGACCTCGAACGGCTCATGGACGTCGAAGACCAGAAGGCGTTTTCGTGGCTGTGCGGCACGGAGGAGCCGGAGGCCGGGCACGACACGCCGGTCTTCCGGCAGATCAGGCAATTCCACAGCCATTCCGGGCCGGTGAACCTCTAGCGTCGAAACAAATGGCCAACGATCTCCAACGCGCGCTCAAGGAGCTGGAGCGCGGCGGGCAAGTCCTCCTGTCGCGCACGCCCGACGGCTTCGACGCCTTCGTCGCCGCCGATTTTTCACGCGCGCTCGCCGCGAAGGCCGAGGGCCGCGCGGTGGCGCTCGTGCATGTCGCGCGCGACGGGCAACGCTCGCGCGCCTTTCAGGAAGCCTTCGCCTTCGCCGCGCCCGAGATCGAAATCCTCGACTTTCCATCGTGGGACTGCCAGCCCTACGACCGCGTCTCGCCCAACGCCGGCATTTCCGCGCGCCGGATGACGGCCCTGTCGCGTCTCGCGCGCTCCGGCGGATCGGAAGAACGGCCGCGCATTCTGTGCACGACCGTCAACGCGCTCGTGCAGCGCGTCGCGCCGCTCGCCACGATCGCGACCGATACGTTTTCCGCCGCGCCCGGCAATCTCGTGAAGACCGACGATCTCGTGCGCTGGTTGGAGATCAACGGCTTCCTGCGCTCGGGCACGGTGCGCGAGACTGGCGAATACGCCCTGCGCGGCGGCATCGTCGATCTTTTCGCGCCGGGCATGCCCGCTCCGATCCGGCTCGACTTCTTCGGCGACACGCTGGAGACGATAAGGCCGTTCGATCCGGAAACGCAGCGCTCGACCGGACAGTTGCGCTCGCTCGATCTCGTGCCGATGAGCGAAGTGCAGCTCACGACCGAGACGATGCGCCGCTTCCGCCAGGCCTATCTCGCGCAATTCGGCGCCGAGACGCGCGGCGACACGCTCTATGAAGCGGTGAGCGAGGGGCGCCGCTATCCCGGCATGGAGCACTGGCTGCCGCTGTTCCACGAGCGGATGGACACGTTGTTCGACTATGTCGCGGGCGCGCCGATCCTGCTCGATCCGCTGGCCGAGGACGCCGCCGCCGAGCGGCTGGCGCAGGCGCAGGACTATTACGACGCGCGCAAGGACGCTTACGATTCCGATCCGGCCAACGCGAATTACAAGCCGCTGAAGCCCGATGCGCTCTACCTGAAACCCGAGGAATTGCGCGCGCGGCTGGACGCCGGACCGCTGGCGCGCGTCTCGCCTTTCGCCGTTCCGGATTCGCCGCATGGCATGAGCGTCGATCTCGGCGCCGGCGCTGGCCGCTCCTTCGCACCGGAGCGCGCGGACGAGAACGCCAATGTGTTCGAAGCGGCGGTGAAGCACATCGAGACGCTGCGCGAAAACGGCAAGCGCGTGATCCTCGCCGGCTGGTCGGACGGGTCGCGCGAACGTCTCGGCCATGTGCTGCAGGAGCACGGGCTGAAGAAGATCGAGCCCGTCTCCTCGCTGGCGCAGACGATCGGGCTCAAGGGCGTGGCGCTGGCGGTCATCGGGCTCGAGCAAGGCTTCGTCGCGGGCGATCTCGCCGTCATCGGCGAGCAGGACATTCTCGGCGACCGCCTCGTGCGCGCGCGCAAGCGCCAGAAGCGCGAGAACGTGCTGCAGGAAGTGGGCGCGCTCACGGCGGGCGGTCTCCTCCTGCCTGGCCACCACCGCAGCGGCCCCTCCCTCG
>OEIU01001902.1_pt1 | contig 12110 bp, 12 predicted proteins | sample 1539221 | NCBI WGS metagenome assembly OEIU01 (sample SAMN03792071, study PRJEB22550) | activated sludge metagenome | feature: wastewater treatment plant; material: activated sludge; isolation source: Wastewater treatment plant of a petroleum refinery complex | place: Argentina: Zarate | collected... | reverse complement strand
GGCCGGAGGATGACAAGCAAAAGCATCGTGCGGAGCCCGGGCGGCCCCATCACTATGCCCGCCGTGATGATCGGATAACCCATCAGCGTCTGCAGATATGGCGTCAGCAGTGCAAGCGACGCGAGGTAGCTGATGCCGATGACAAAGATGAAAACAATGCCGACGGTAAAGTTGCGATCGAGAAACATGCGCGGATCGACGAACGGCTCCTTCGTGGTGAAGATATGCACCATGAGATTGTCGAGGTGCGAGGCCGGGCCGATTCCGTCCATGTTATTTTCTTAGGAGGAAAGCCGGCCGAGCTGCCCGCCACGATCGAGCATCAGATGAAGCGCGGCGATCGCAATGCTGAGGCTACCGAAACCGACCCAGTCCAGTTTCATCTCCGCGCTGTTCTCGGATTCGAACATGAAAGCGGAAATGCCGGCGAAAGCCAGCGCGCCGAGTGGAAGATTGATGTAGAAAATCCACCGCCAGCTGAAATTATCCGTGAGCCAGCCGCCGACGACCGGGCCGAGCACGGGACCGACCATCACCGCGACGCCAAAAATGCCCATCGCCGAGCCGCGTTCCTGCGGCGTGTAGATGTCGAGCAACACGGATTGTGCAATCGGCACCAGCGCCGCGCCGAAACAGCCCTGCAAAAGACGAAATACCACGATTTGCGTCAGCGACTGCGCCGCGCCGCACAGCATCGATGTGACGATGAATCCCGCCACCGAAACGAGCAGCACGCGCTTGCGTCCAAACCGGTTGGTGAGAAAGCCAGACGGCGGCGTCATGATCGCCGCCGCGACAATATAGGAGGTCAGCACCCAGTTGATCTGGTCGGCGCTTGCGGACACGCTGCCTTGCATATAGGGCATCGCGACGTTGGCGATCGTGGTGTCGAGCGCCTGCATGATGACGGCCAGAATGATGCAGGCCGTGATCGCAGTCCGATTGATCCCGGCCGGAGCGTTGGTGCCGGGAATCTTGTCAGCCACCGCGACCTCCGAACAGGTGCAGGCCGCGCGCATGGCCGGTGTCGATGCTGAGCACGACACTCATGCCTGCGCGCAGCTGCGGCTTATCGGCGAGATCGTCGATGCGCACCCGCAGCGGAATACGCTGCACGACCTTGACCCAGTTGCCGCTGCTGTTTTCGGCCGGCAACAGCGAGAAGCTCGATGCCGACGCCGGGCTGATGCTGTCGACCACGCCGCGCCACTCCATGCCGGGATAGCTGTCGACCTCGATCGTCGCGGGCTGGCCCGGTTTCACGTTGGTGAGTTCGGTTTCTTTCGGGTTGGCTTGTATCCAGACGCGATCCGTCGCGATGATGCTCATCGCGCTCACGGACGCGCCGAGATACTGGCCCGGCTGAAGCGAGGGTACCTTGGTGACGATGCCGGCGATAGGAGCCCGCACGATCGTGTGCGAAAGCTGACGCGCCGCTTCGTCGCGCGCCGCCTGTGCGTCCCTATAGCGCGGATGGTTCTCGGTCGGCGCTTCCGGATCGCCGTTGAGATTGGCGGCAAGCGCGGCCAGCTGTTCCCTTACGGATGCAAGTTTCTGCTGGGCGATTGCAAGATTGTGGCGTGCGTCGTCGTAGGTCGCCTGCGGGGTGAAGTTGTTGGTCGCAAGCTGCTGCTGGCGTTTGAAGGCGACCGTATAATAGTCGATGTCGGCCTGCGCCTGCGCGATCTGCGTCTGCATGTTGCGATAGTTCGCCTGCAGCGCGGCAAGATCGTTGCGCACGTTGCCGAGCTGCGCTTCGGCGCGCTCCAGCGCGAGGCGATACGGCCGGTCGTCAAGGCGGAACAGTACGTCGTCGATCTTGACCTGCTGGTTATCCTTCACGTCGATCGATTTCACGAGGCCCGAGACGTCGGTCGCCACTCCGACAGTGTCCGCCTGCACATAGGCGTTCTCGGTCGTTATGTAGCGTCCGCCGGTAGCGTAGAAAATCAGCCCGATCACCAGTGCGAGCGGCAGCAGAGCAAACAGGATGGTACGGCGCGAGAAACCAAAGCCTTTGCGTATCGCCGACGTGGAAGAGCTCTTCACCGTTTCTTCGCCTTGACGCAATGTCTTGCGCGCTGTCGGTTCTTGAACGGACGCGCTGCGGGCCATCTCGCTATCGGACGATGGCAAATTCAGACGACGAACATTGTCGGCGCTGGAGTCGCCGTCGTTGGTGGCTTCGGTGTTCGCAAATCCTTGGCAGGTTCCTTAGGCATGCCCAGCCATCCTGCTGCGTTGGACTGGTGTGCTGCTGGCATCGATCAGATTCGCCTTCAGCATCTGCAGTGTTTTGACGAGATGCTCGCGATCTTCCTCGCTGACGCCGGCAAGAGCCTCGCCACGCGTGAGATCGCCAAGCTCGCGCAAATCCTTCAACTTCGGTCGCGCGAGATCGGTAAGATGCAACAGCCAGATCCGACGGTCCGTGGCATGTGGCCGCCGCTCGACAAGACCCGCTCGCTGCAGCTTGTCGACCAATCGGCCCAGCGTGATTGGCTCGACCTCGAGTAACTCCGCCAGCCCGCTTTGGTGAATGCCTTCGTTCCGTTCGAGATCGGCCAGGACCTGCCACTGGGAGCGGGTGAGGCCGGAGTCGCGGGCATTCTGCTCGAAGCGCTTTCGCAGCAATCGCGCAACGTCGTGGACGAGAAAACCCAATGTGGGAGAATTGGCTTCCATATTAGCAAACCTATCATAAGCATGCTTATGATAGGTTTGCTTCCAAAAATGTCAATCAGAATGACTCATTTGACCTTCTTAACGCGTTGCAGACATACAATGTTCATGTCGTCGGACTTAAGCTGAAGTCCGGCCGACGGCCCATCCGGTCTGAGTTAAGCTACGGTTTCAACGATGGTTTTTCGCTTCAAGCAGCATATCGCGCCGGCGCCGTTCGAGGCCCCCCGGGGCGTGAGATGGAACTACGATCGCGCCGAATTATGGGCCGATGGCGTTGTGCACGCGCTCGGCGTCACCTCCGGAACCATTGCCGCGGCGGTTCTTGTCACGCTCGCCTGCGTCTTCGCAACGCCGCGTGAGATTGCCGCGGTGTCGATCTATGTCGCGGGCCTGGTGCTGATGCTAGCAATTTCGGCGACCTACAATCTATGGCCGGTCTCGCGCTGGAAATGGTGGCTGCGCCGTCTCGATCACTCTGCGATCTATCTGCTGATCGCTGCCACCTATACGCCATTCATCATCCAGATGGGACGCAGCGTGATTGCGCTCGCGCTGCTCGGCGGTGTGTGGTCTGTGGCGGTGATCGGCATCATTCTCAAGCTGCTTTTTCCGGGCCGCTTCGACCGCTTCGCAATCGTTCTCTATCTCGCGATGGGATGGAGCGGCGTCATGGTCTACGACACCATCGCCTCGGTACTGCCTGACAGCGTCCTCGCGCTGATCGCAGCCGGCGGCATTCTCTATTCGGGCGGCGTTGTCTTTCATGTCTGGGAGCGCCTGCGGTTCCAGAATGCGATCTGGCACAGTTTCGTGCTGCTCGGCGCCGGCTGTCATTATTCCGCGGTGCTCGATCTGGTCCTGAACTGAACGCCGCAACAAAACTCCGCTTTCCTCACTTGTGGTAATCCGCTTATTCTTCCCCAACAAAAGCAGGGGGAAACCATGAAGCTGTTCGATTCCGTGGGACCGAATCCGCGCGTTGTGCGGATGTTCATGGCCGAGAAGGGGATCAGCATTTCGACGCAGACGGTCGATCTGCGCGGCGGAGAAAATCGCCAGGAAGCCCATCTGAAGCGCAATCCGCACGGCCAGATGCCGACGCTCGAACTCGACGATGGTTCTTATCTGTCGGAGATCACCGCGATCTGCGAATATCTCGAAGACAAGAATCCAGCTCCGCCGCTGGTCGGTTCGACTCCGGAGGAAAAGGCCGAATGCCGGATGTGGACGCGGCGCGTCGATCTCAACATCTGCGAGCCGCTGGCCAATGGCTTTCGCTTCGGCGAGGGCATCGAGCTCTTCAAGCCGCGCATCGTTACGGCGCCTGAAGCATCCGCTGGCTTGAAGAAGATCGCCGCCGATCGCATCAAATGGCTCGACGGCCAATTGTCCGGCAAGGACTTTCTGTGCGGCAAGCGCTTCACGCTGGCTGACATTCTCCTGTTCTGCTTCATCGACTTCGGCGGCAAGGTCGGCCAGCCGCTCGATCCGAACAACCGCAACGTCGCGGCATGGTGCGCGCGCATCGCCGAGCGGCCTTCGACAAAGGCTTGAATTCGCGGCCGGATCAGGCGAGGCCATATTGCCTCGGTCCGGCGTTGCGGGTACCAAAGCGGGACTGCCAGGGGACAACGGCCGCACGCAACGAAAGGCCGCGTGCGGCAGCTTTGCCACTGCGCGATGGGAGGAAGGGACCGCATGATCCGCATCAGGAGCTCACGCGATTTTGCGACCGGCCTGTTGTTTGTCGCGATCGGCGCAGCGGCGTGGTGGATCGGCCGCGACTACAACATGGGTATCGCGCAGCGTCCCGGCACCGGCGTGCTGCCACGGATTCTGGCTTACTGCCTGATGATTTCGGGGATCGCGCTTTGGATCAAAAGCGTCGTGACCGACGGCCCGCCGATGGGCGAATGGGCGTGGCGTCCGCTGGCGATGATTACCATCGCCACCATTGCGTTCGCGCTCCTGATCGAGCCGATGGGCCTCGTCGTCACCATGATCGTGTCGCTGACGTTGGCTGCGCTCGGCACGCATGAAACGCGCTGGCGCGAATTCGCGATCTTCATGCTGGTCATGCTGGCCATCGGATTGGGTGTTTTCATTTACGGGCTCGGCATGCCGATCAGGGTATTCCCATGGAACTAGGAAATCTGTTCGGCAATCTGGCGCTCGGCGCTTCCGTTGCGATCACGCTCGCCAATCTGTTCTGGTGTCTGACCGGCGCGATCATCGGCACTGCCATCGGCGTGCTGCCCGGCGTGGGGCCAGTGGCGACATTGGCGTTGCTGCTGCCGGTGACCTATCACCTGACGCCGGAAGCCGCGCTCATCATGCTCGCGGGTATCTATTACGGCGCGCAATATGGCGGCTCGACGACGGCCATTCTCGTCAATCTGCCCGGTGAATCGAGTTCGGTCGTCACCTGCCTCGACGGCTATCAGATGGCGCGTCAGGGGCGCGCCGGTCCGGCGCTCGCCATCGCTGCGCTCGGCTCGTTCTTCGCCGGCTGCGTCGCCACCATCATCATCGCCGTCGCCGCACCGCCGCTGACCAAGGTTGCGCAGCAGTTCGCCGCTGCCGACTATTTCTCGCTGATGGTGCTCGGCCTCGTCTTTGCGATCGTTCTGGCGCGCGGATCGGTCATCAAGGCGCTCGGCATGATCTTTCTGGGCATGCTGCTCGGCCTCGTCGGCACCGACGTCAACACCGGCAACACACGATATACGTTCGGTCTCGACACACTGTTCGACGGCATCGGCTTCGTGCCGCTGGCGATGGGCGTGTTCGGCATCGCCGAGATCATCTCCAACATGACGAGCACCGAGCGCCGCGATCTCGTCAGCTCCAAGGTCGAGGGCCTGCTGCCGTCGCGCGACGACATCAAGCGCTCGATCGGTCCCGTCATCCGCGGCACGATGCTCGGCAGCTTCCTCGGCATTCTGCCGGGCGGTGGCGCGGTGCTGGCCTCGTTCTCGGCCTACACGCTGGAAAAGAAACTATCGCGCACGCCCGACATGTTCGGCAAGGGAGCGATCGAAGGCGTCGCTGCGCCGGAGAGCGCCAACAACGCCGCCGCGCAGACATCCTTCATTCCGATGCTGACGCTCGGCATCCCCTCCAATCCGGTGATGGCGCTGATGATCGGCGGCATGATGATTCACGGCATCATCCCCGGACCGCAGGTGATGGATCAGAAGCCCGGCCTCGTCTGGGGCCTGATCGTGTCGATGTGGCTCGGCAATCTGATGCTGATCGTGCTCAATCTGCCTATGATCGGCGTATGGGTGCGGATGCTGCTCGTGCCGTACCGCCTGCTGTCGGTTGCGATCCTGTTCTTCTGCTGCATCGGCGTCTACAGCCTCAACAACGCCGCGGAAGAGGTGTTGCTGATCGCATTCTTCGGTATCCTCGGCTACGTGCTGATGAAGCTCGATTGCGAGCCGGCTCCACTGCTGCTCGGGTTCATCCTCGGTCCGCTGATGGAGGTCTATATGCGGCGCGCGATGCTTTTGTCGCGCGGTGATCCGTGGGTGTTTCTTCAACGCCCGCTGTCGCTGACCTTCCTGATCATGGCCGGGCTGCTGATGCTCATCATTATCGCCCCGAACATCCGCAAAAAGCGCGAGATCGCGTTTCAGGAGTAATCCGGCCGCAGGCAGGGACCGGTATGGTCTCGGGTCGCGCATCAGGACAAGGAGGCATCGCCCATGCGTCGTCGCGAATTCCTGAAAGCATCGGCCGGCGTCGTTGCCGGCAGCCTGACCAGTGCCGCCGCCTATGGGCAGGCATCGAGCTGGCCGGCCAAGCCGGTTCGCATCATTGTTCCCTATGCGCCGGGCGGCGCCAGCGACATCATCGCGCGGCCATGGGCGGAGGCGCTGAGCCAGTCGTTCGGCCAGCAATTCGTTATCGAGAACCGTGGCGGAGCCGGCGGCATGATCGGCTGCGAGACCGTCTCGAAGGCAGCTCCCGACGGTTATACGTTCCTGCTGACGCCCTGCGCGGCGCTCACCATTCTGCCGCTGCTGCAGAAGACGCCGTATGATCCGCAAAAGAGCTTCATGCCGGTGGGGCGGATCGGCGACACCATAAGCGGTTTTGTGATTCATCCGGCGGTTGGCCCGCGCACGCTTCAGGAAACCGTGGCCTACGCCAAGGCCAATCCGGGCAAGCTGAGCTATGGTTCGGCGGGCAACGGCACCATCACGCATTTCCGGCTGGAAATGCTGAAGTACCGCGCCGGCATCGACATCCTGCATGTGCCGTATCGCGGCAGCGCGGATTCGCTGAACGATCTGCTCGCCAACAACATCCAGATGATGGCGGAGATCAATCCGCTGCCACACGTCAAGGCCGGCAAGCTGATCCTGCTCAGCATCAACCATCCCAAGCGTTCGCCCGAGTTTCCTGACACGCCGACGCTGACCGAATGCGGCTATCCGGACTCGGACATGATCAGCTGGTACGCGATCTGGGCGCCGGTCGGCACGCCGCCGGACATCATTGCGAAGTTCAATGCGAAAATCGCCGAGATCGGCAACACGCCCCAGATGCAAAAAACGCTGCAGACGATCAGCGCGGTCGGAGTGATCGACAAGCCGGAGGACACATCGAAATTCCTCGGCCAGGAGCTGCAGCGCAACGCCGAACTGATCAAGGCGGCGAAGATCAAGCTTGAATGATGGTGGTATTTTCACCGCAATCCAGTCACACCCAAAAAAGCAACAAGAACCGGAGCAATCAGATGATGCAGCGACGTAAGTTTCTCGGACTGTCAGCGGGAGCGCTGTCGGTCGGCGTGATCGGACGCGCCTCGGCGCAGGTCGACAAGTGGCCCGAGCGGCCCGTCCGACTGATCGTTCCCTATGCGCCAGGCGGCGCCAGCGACATTCTCGCGCGGCCGTGGGCGGAAGCGCTGAGTCAGGCGTTTGGTCAGCAGTTCGTTGTCGAAAATCGCGGCGGCGCGGCTGGCATGATCGGATCGCAGCTCGCGGCTGAAGCCGCGCCGGATGGCTACAACTTCCTGTTCACGCCGTCGGCTGCCATCAGCATTCTGCCGCTGCTGAAGAAGACGCCCTACGATCCGCGTAAGTCGTTCCTGCCTGTGGCCCGTATCGCTGATACGGTGTCGGGCTTTGCCATGCATCCGGCGACCGGCCCCAAGACGTTTCAGGAAATGGTCGCTTACGCCAAGGCCAATCCGGGCAAGCTGACATTCGGCTCGGCCGGTCTTGGCAGCATCCAGCACATGCGGCTTGAAATGGTGAAATATCGCGCCGGCGTCGATATTCTCCATGTTCCCTATCGCGGCGCCGGCGAAGCCCTGAGCGACCTGCTCGCGAACAACATCCAGCTGATGTGCGAGATCAACGTGATGCCGCACGCCAAGGCGGGCAAGCTGCATCTGCTGTGCGTCAACCATGTCGTCCGCTGGCCGGAATTTCCCGACACTCCGACGCTCACCGAGTGCGGCTATCCGAATTCCGATCTGCCGAGCTGGTACGCAGTCTGGGCGCCGCCGAAGACGCCGGAGCCGATCCTCGAAAAGCTCAACGCCAAGATCACCGAGATTACCAAGACCGATGACATGAAGGCCAAGATGCTGAAGGCCAGCGCCGATCTCCGGGTGATGACGCGTGCGGAGATCGCCGCTTATCTCGAGCAGGATCTGAAGAACAACGAAGAGCTGATCAAGGCCGCCAAGATCACGCTCGAGCAATAACAACGCGCAGGAAGCGCGACCGGTAAGGACTCCCATGCCCGTCATCGAACACACGCTCGACTATCGCCTCGTCAGCTATCCCGTGCGCGTTTACAGCGGCAAGGATGCGCTCGAAAGCCTGCCGTCGGAAGTGAGCCGGCACCGCGCCAAGCGCGTGTTCGTGATTTCAGGCCGGTCGGTGTCGCAGAAGACGCCGCTTGTCAAACGCATCCGCACACTGCTCGGTGAGAATTTTGCCGGCCTCTATGACGACATGGGCAAGGATACGCCGGTGGCGAACGTCATGGCGGCGCGCGACAAGGCGCGCGAGGCAGGGGCGGACCTTTTGATCGGCGTTGGCGCCGGCAGCGTCATTCAGGGGACGCGCATCGTCGCGATCCTGCTGGCGGAAAAGGAACCGGTCGAAAAGCTCATTACGCAGTATCCGCCGGGCATGCCGGCGATCAGTCCCAAGCTGATGGCGCCGAAGCTGCCGATCATCAATGTGCTGACGGTCGGATCGTCGGCACAGAACCGGGCCGGCTCGCCGATGAAATCGGAGAAGCCGGGCGTGCGCATGGAATTCTTCGATCCAAAGACGCGGCCGGTCGCGCTGTTCTGGGATGACGAAGCGCTGCTGACCGCGCCGGTGTCGATGGTCTGCGCCAGCGGCGGTGCGATCTACTGGCGTGCGGTGATGAACATGGGCTACACGCGCGCTACCGCGCTTGCCGACTACAATCGCCGGCAGACGTTCGACATCATGTCGAAGGCGCTGCCGCGGTTGAAAGACCCGAACGATGTCGCGGCGAGGAACGACCTGTGCGTCGCTACCTTCCTGCAGAACCGCGACGTTGATGACGGCGGCGGCAACGTGCGGCACTGGGTCGGGCGTGTCGTCTATGCTTTTGCGGCGGCGCTGTTCGGCATGCACGGGGAGGTATCGCAGGGGGCTGCGCATTGCGCGCTGACACCCGCAGCGATACGCCATCTCGGCCCGCGCGATCCGGAGGCGATGTGCGCCATCGCCAGTGCGCTGGGCGTCTGGAAAGACGGCGATCCGGTCGCTGAGGCGTCGCCGCGCGCAGCCGATGAACTCGAAAGGGTATTCCGCTCGATCGGGATGCCGGCCAATCTTTCGGAGTTGAACATTCCGAAATCGAGCGCGGCGGTGATCCTCAATGCCTCCATGACGAATTTCAATGCCGATCCGAAGCAGGAATTCATCAAGGAGAAGGACTATCTCGGTGAGGTGCTGGCGTCGGCCTGGTAGCCAATCCCGGCCCCCTGGAGTCCATCCGTCCGGCTTGCCGCGGGATCCCGTTCGGAAACGAAGCCGCGGCGGTGCTGTGGCGCGTTGACATCGTTCATCTTTGATGGTCGCATCCCGAGAACAGACGCCGGCAAGGCGCACTTCTCGGGAGGAATCAGGATGCTGAAACGACGCGATTTTCTCAAGCTTGCCGGCGCCGGCGCGGCTGGCGCTTTCTCGATCTCCAAGGCTGCCGCGCAGGTCGATAGCTGGCCGAACAAGCCGGTGAAGGTCATCGTGCCCTATGCACCGGGCGGGGCGAGCGACATCGTCGCGCGGCCGTGGGCGGAGAAACTCAGCCAGGCGTTTGGCCAGCAGTTTGTCATCGACAATCGCGGCGGCGCTGGCGGGGCGATTGGCACCGAAGCGGCCGCCAAATCCGCCGGCGATGGTTATACGCTGCTGCTGACGCCGAATGCGACGCTGACGACGCTGCCGCATCTGCGGGCCGTTCCGTATGTGCCGGGCAAGGATCTCATTCCAATTGCGCGGGTCGGCGATCTCGTTTGCGGCTTTATCATCCATTCCTCCGTCGGCGCGAAGACCTTCGCGGAGATGCTGGATTACGCGAAGAAGAATCCGGGCAAGCTGAATTACGGGTCGGCGGGACTCGCGACCGGCACGCACATGCGCCTTGAAATGCTGAAATACCGCACCGGCGTCGACATCGTTCATGTGCCCTATCGCGGCAGCGCCGACGCGCTCAACGATCTGCTGCCCGGCAATATCCAGATGATGAATGAGATCAACCCGCTGCCGCACGTGAAGGCCGGGCGGCTGATCCTGCTCAACGTCAACAATCCGGAACGCTCGCCGGATTTTCCGGACACACCGACGCTAACGGAACTGGGCCTGAAAAATTCCGACTCGCCGCTATGGTACTCGGTGCTGGCGCCAGGCGGCACGCCGAAGGAAATCATGGCGAAGCTCAACGCGAAGATCGTCGAAATCGCCAAGACCGACGACATGAAGAAGCGGATGCGCGAGATCAGCGTGCAGGTGCCACTGCAGACGCAGGAGCAGGTTCTCGCATTCTGGAAGCAGGATTCCGATACCAACGCTGAACTCATCAAGGCGGCGAAGATCAAGCTGGAGTGATACGAAACGATTCATGATCGACGATTGAGGGGAGAAAAATGTTCATGAAACGGCGCGACTTCCTGAAACTGGCCGGCGCGGGCATGGTCGGCACCGTCGCTTCGCAGCGTGCGATGGCCCAAGCCGAAGCTTGGCCGAACAGACCGGTCAAGATCATTGTCCCTTATGCGCCTGGCGGGGCGAGCGATCTGGTCGCGCGGCCTTGGGCGGAAAAGCTCAGCCAGGCGTTCGGCCAGCAGTTTGTCATCGACAATCGCGGCGGCGCTGGCGGCATGATCGGCACCGAAGCGGTCGCGAAATCGCCGGCCGACGGCTACACCTTCCTGCTGACCCCAAACGGGCCGCTCACCGTTCTGCCCAATCTTCGCAAGATGCCTTACGATCCTCTCAAGGATCTCGTGCCGGTTGCCCGTGTCGGCGATCTCGTCTGCGGCTTTGTGATCCATGCCTCGGTCGGGCCAAAGACCTTCCAGGAAATGATCGACTACGCGAAGAAAAATCCCGGCAAGCTCAATTACGGCTCGGCGGGGCTTGGGTCGGGCGCGCATATGCGCATCGAGATGCTGAAGTACCGCGCCGGCGTCGACATCACGCATGTGCCCTATCGCGGCAGTGCCGACGCGCTGAACGACCTGTTGCCCGGCAACGTGCAGATGATGAACGAGATCAACGTGCTGCCGCATGTGAAGGCCGGCAAGCTGCATCTTCTCAATGTCAACTATCCCAAGAGGTCGCCGGACTGGCCGGATGTGCCGACCCTGACGGAACTCGGTCTCAAGGACGCCGACGAGCCGGTCTGGTATGCGCTTTGGGCTCCCGGCGGTGTGTCGCAGCCGATTATCGACAGGCTCAATGCCAAGGTGCTCGAAATCGCCGGAACGAATGAAATGAAGGCGCGGATGCGCGAGATCAGCGTCGATATTCCCATGCAGAAGCCGGCGGAAATGACTGAATTCATGAAGAAGGATTCTGCCATCAACGCCGATCTCATCAAGATGGCGAACGTCAAGTTGGAGTGACGGTGGCCACCCTGCTTCTTCGGTCAGAAATTCTGCAACACGCATGAGGCCAGCACGTCGCTGGCCTCGATCTTAAGGGCCCCTGGAAATGGAAGATTACGTCTATCGCCTCGATGGGGATCGCGCGCTCTCGACGCCGGCCGCAGGCGGCCCGTGGGACAAGACGCTACAGCACGGTTCGGCGCCGTCCTCGCTCATCGTCGCGGTGGCGGAGGCCGTGCCGTCGCGCGATCCGATGCGCGTGGCGCGCCTCAGCGTCGACCTGATGCGGCCGGTGCCGGTGGCTCCCCTC
>OEIU01001901.1_pt1 | contig 12122 bp, 11 predicted proteins | sample 1539221 | NCBI WGS metagenome assembly OEIU01 (sample SAMN03792071, study PRJEB22550) | activated sludge metagenome | feature: wastewater treatment plant; material: activated sludge; isolation source: Wastewater treatment plant of a petroleum refinery complex | place: Argentina: Zarate | collected... | reverse complement strand
TGGCGGTGTTGAAGAGATTTCGCCGGCCGACTGGCGGCGCTGCCTCGATGTCGGCCTGACCGGCCAGTTCCTTTGCGCAAGACGGGCCGTGCCGCTGCTCAAGGAGGCCGGCGGGGGCTCGATCGTCTCGATGTCATCGGCGGCGGGCCGGCACGGCTATGCCTATCGCACACCCTATTCCGCCATGAAGTTCGGCGTGATCGGCTTCACGCAGAGCCTCGCCAAGGAACTCGGCCCGTCCGGCATACGCGTCAACGCCATCCTGCCCGGCATCATCGAAGGCCCGCGCATCGAAGGCGTCATCGACGCCCGCGCGAAACAGATCGGCGTCAGCCATGACGAAATGAAGCAGCGCTATCTGCAGAACATTTCGCTCCGGCGCATGACCAGCCCCTATGACGTGGCGTCGATGGTCGCGTTCCTCCTCTCCGATGCCGGCTACAACATTTCCGGCCAGTCTCTCGGCGTCGACGGCAATGTCGAGACGCTGTAGCGCACGCGCGGTGGCGATCTTGTCATCAAGAAAAGGCCCAGGGGCCTCAGACTTTTCCGGGAGTACATTCCAATGCCCAAGGTAGCCATCGTCGGAAGTGGGTTCATCGGACGCGGCTGGGCGATCAGTTTCGCGCGTGCCGGCCATGAGGTCGCCATGTGGGACCACCTGCCCGAAGCGACTGCAGGTGCCCGCGACTATATTGCGGGCGTGCTCGGCGACCTCGCCGACAATGATCTGCTGCGCGGGCAGAAACCCGAGGACGTGCTCGCGCGCATCTCGACCACACCTGATCTCGCGCAAGCCCTCAATGGGGTCGTCTACGTACAGGAGAACACGCCGGAGAACCGGGATATCAAGCGCGACATCTTCGCCCGCATCGACGGCCTTGTGCCCGCCGATGCCGTGATTGCAAGCTCCACGTCGGCGTTGCTGCCGTCCACCTTCACCGATCACGTGAAGGGCCGGCATCGCTGCATCGTCGTGCACCCGATCAACCCGCCCTACCTCATTCCGGCCGCCGAAGTCGTGCCGGCGCCATGGACGTCGCCCGAGACGGTGGAACGGACCCGCGAATTCCTGATCTCGGCCGGCCATGCTCCGCTCGTCATGAAGCGGGAGCTGGACGGCTTCATCATGAACCGCATGCAGGGCGCGCTGCTCGAGGAAGCATTCCGCCTCGTCGCGGACGGGTATGCCACCGTTGAGGACGTGGACGCCGGCATCCGCGAAGGCCTCGCTCTGCGCTGGTCCTTCATGGGTCCGTTCGAGACCATCGATCTCAACGCGCCGGGCGGCGTGCGCGACTATGTCGACCGCTACCAGTCGATCTATTCCAACATCTTTCCGCAGATGCTGCGCCGGGTGGACTGGGGCGGCGAGGTATTGGGCACGGTCGAGGCGGACCGGCGCCGGGCGGTGCCCAGGGAGAAACTGGTGGACCGGCAGGTATGGCGGGACCGCCGCCTGATGGCGCTCGCCGCGCACAAGAAAAAATCTGACGAGGAGTTCGGAAAATGAGCGAGACCACCCGCAAGTCGAGCGGTTCGACCGCGAAGGGCAAGGTCATCATCACTTGCGCGGTCACCGGCGCAATTCACACGCCGACCATGTCGCCCTATCTGCCGATCACGCCGGACCAGATCGCGGCGGAGGCGATAGCGGCGGCCGAGGCCGGGGCCGCGATCCTGCATCTCCATGCCCGCGACCCCGAGACCGGCAAGCCCGACCAGACGCCCGAGGCGTTCGCCCGCTTCCTGCCGCGCATCAAGCAGTCGACGGCCGCCGCGATCAACATCACCACCGGCGGCAGTCCCTACATGCGCGTCGAGGAACGCGTGAGGCCCGCCGCGCAGTTCAAGCCGGAAGTCGCCTCGCTCAATATGGGCTCGATCAATTTCGGCCTCTACCATCTCGCCGACAAGTACGAGACCTTCAAGTTCGACTGGGAGAAGCCGCATCTCGAGGCGACCCGCGACCTCGTCTTCCGCAACTCGTTCAAGGATATCGAGTACATTCTCGCCACCTGCTACGACAACGGCACGCGCTTCGAGTTCGAGTGCTACGACATCGCTCATCTCTACAATCTCGCGCATTTCGCCGATCGTGGTCTGGTCAAGCCGCCCTTCTTCGTCCAGTCGGTGTTCGGCCTGCTCGGCGGCATCGGCACCCATCCCGAGGACGTGATCCATATGAAGCGCACGGCCGACCGGCTACTGGGCGACAGCTTCCGCTGGTCCGTGCTCGGCGCGGGCGCCGCCCAGTTGCGCATCGCCGCCCAGGCTGCCGCGATGGGCGGCAACGTCCGTGTCGGACTCGAGGACTCGCTCTGGGCCGGCAAGGGCAGGCTCGCCCGGTCTAACGCCGAGCAGGTGCAGCTTGCCCGCAAGATCATAGAGGGACTCGGTCTCGAGGTCGCCACACCGCAGGACGCCCGCGCCATCCTCGAATTGAAGGGCGGCGATCAGGTCGCCTTCTGAAGGCACACGGGAGAAGACCATGCTGCGCATCGAGGTGTTGAGCGACCGGCCCGACCAGCTCGGCGAAGGCCCGCTGTGGGACGTACGCGAGCAGCGGCTCTACTGGATCGATTCCTACGGCCCGAAGATCCACTCCTGCAATGCGGACGGCGGCGACCGCAGAAGCTGGGACGTGTCGGAGCCCATCGGCTCCATGGCGCTCCGCGAGCGCGGCGGCGCGATCCTTTCGCTCCGCGATGGCTTCTACAGCTTCGACTTCGGCACGGGTCAGGCGGCGCGCATCGCCGAAACGCAGCCGGGAGAGCTCCGGCCGCGCATGAACGACGGCAAGGTCGACCGTCAGGGGCGCTTCGTCGCCGGCTCGATGGACTTCGAGGAAAGCGAGCCTGTGGGCAAGCTCTTCCGCCTCGATCCGGACCTTTCGGTGCATACGCTCGACACCGGCATCATCTGCTCGAACGGCCCATGCTGGAGTCCCGACGGCAGGACCTTCTATTTCGCCGACACCGGCAGGAAGCTCATCTGGGCTTATGACTACGACACGGCTACCGGCGACGTTCGCTCGCGCCGCGTCTTCACCTCCTTCGCGGAGCAGCGCGGCCTGCCCGACGGCGCGACGGTCGATTCCGAAGGCTTCGTGTGGAGTTGCGAGGTCTATTCCGGCCGCCTGATCCGCTTCGATCCGCGCGGCGTCGTGGACCGTATCGTCGGCCTGCCCGTCAACTCCACCACGAGCCTGATCTTCGGCGGCCCGGACCTCGACATCGCCTACGTCACCTCGATGGCGCGTCCCCATGGCTACCGCTACCATCACGAGCGCGAGGCCGGCTTCGTGTTCGCCATTCACGGCCTAGGCGTGCGCGGGATCGAGGAGCCGCGCTTCAGGGGATGAGCAGTTTCCGGAACGTCGGCAGACAGACGGCCGCAATCCGCAACTTCGGAGGAAAGACATGAAGATCGAAGTCGTCATCGACGTCAAAACCACGCTCGGCGAGGGACCGCTCTGGGATGTCGAGCAGCAGCGCCTCTACTGGATAGACAGTTTCGACGGCCGCGTTTTCCGCGCCACGCATGACGGGCGCGAGGTGCGATCGTGGGACGTGCCGATGAAGATCGGTTCCATGGCGTTGCGTAAGGACGGCGACGGCGCGATCGTCAGTCTCGCGCGCGGCTTCCACCTTCTCGACTTCAAGACCGGAGACGTCGAGCTGATCCACGATCCGGAGCCGGGCAAGGATGCAAACCGCATCAATGACGGCAAGGTCGACAAGCAGGGCCGGTTCGTCGCCGGCTCGATGGACACTCAGGAAAGCGGCCCGAACGGCGCACTCTACCGCGTCGATCCCGACCTGTCCGTCCACAAGCTCGACGACGGCATCATCGTCTCCAACGGTCCTTGCTGGAGTCCCGACGGGAGCATCTTCTACTTCGCCGATTCCTGGTCCGGCGAGATCTGGGCCTACGACTACGACCAGAAGACGGGCAGCGTTTCCAACCGACGCACCTTCACAAAGATCGATACGTCGCGCGGCGGCGCAGCCGACGGCTCGACCGTGGATGCTGAGGGCTGCCTGTGGAACGCGCAGGTCTATGACGGCAAGGTCATCCGCTACACGCCGGACGGCAAGGTCGAGCGCGTCATAGAGATGCCGGTGAAGAAAGTGACCAGTGTCATGTTCGGTGGCCCGAACCTCGACATCCTCTACGTCACCTCCATGGCCAAGCCGCCGCTGCCGCGCTTCCCCGGCGACGGGGTGCTGCGCGGCGCGCTGTTCGCCATCCATGGACTGGGCATCAAGGGCGTCCCCGAGCCGCGCTTCGCCGGCTGACCTCCGGATTTTCCCGACGAGTCTGCTCCTACAGATGCAGGAGCTTCTCGTCGCGAAGATAGGAAAGCGCCTCTTCCATCTTGCTCCGAGTCTCGGGCTTTACCGGCCTGAGCGGCAGCCTCGGCTCGCCCGCGTCATAGCCAAGAAGCGCGAGCGCCTGCTTCAGAGGCGCAGGGTTGGTTTCGCGATATATGGCGTCGAAAAGCGGCCAGAGACGCTTCTGTTCCGCCAGCGCGTCGTGCAGACGGCCTTCGGTCACCAGCGCGATGATCTTCTTCCAGTGCTGGGGCACCAGCGTCGCCGATGCGAGCACGCCGCCCGTCGCGCCGAGCGTCATGTGTAGCGGACACAGACGATCCTCGCCGCTCAGGAGCGACATGCGATCACCGACGAGATGCGCCAGACGCATGAAATGGTTGAAATCCGTGTTGCAGGCCTTGATGCCGTTGACCGTGCCGTCTTCGACCATCTGCGCGATGGTGTCTGCTTCGACATAGGTGTTGGTGAAACGAGGAATATCGTAAAGGATGATGGGCAGGTCGATCTTGTCGCGATAGGCTTTGAAATACTCTCGAATGCCTTGCTGCGTGGGTGTCGCGTAGAAAGGCGCAATCACCATCAAACCGACGGCGCCCCGGCGCATGAACTCCAATCCTGTCTCGACAGCCTCGCCGAAGCCCGGGCTGAGAACGCCGGGCACCACCGGTACGTCGCCTGCCGCGGCGATCGCCGTCTCGACGGCCTGAACGCGGGCCTTCGGCGCAAGCGCAGTATATTCGCCCGTCCCGCCCATCGGCACGAGGCCGTCCGCGCCAGCTTCCACCTGAATGCGAACCAGACGCGCCAGCACGTCCGTCGCAACCGAGCCGTCAGCCTTGGTCGGAGTCGGCAGAGCGGTCAGAAGGCCGCTGAATTTTCGATAGGAAGGCATGCGTTCTCCTGATCTCGCACTCGTATCCTGATCCATTTTAGGCTGCGCTTTTGAAAATACAATATACAGAAACGGGATATTGAGGCGCTTTGTTTACGGCCTATAGACCCGAAAAACCTAAAGAAACTCGGCGGTCCTCGCATATCGTCGCTTGCTGAAGCCCGACTATCGTATACAAATATGGTTCATTCTTGGGTCTGCCCTAACACATCGCAGATATCGCAGAGACGCATGACGCATCGCCAACCGGGGTCCCGTTAAAGATGTCAGCTGTCGTTCAAGCTCTTGTCGACCGCCTCGGACGCGACGCGGTCCTGACCGACGCGCAGGACATGGCTCCTCACGAGCAGGACTGGCGCGGTCGATATCGCGGCGACGCTGTCTGCGTCGTGCTGCCGCGAACCACGCAGGACGTCAGCGAGATCGTATCGATCTGCAGCCGATACGGACACGCGATCGTGCCTCAGGGCGGCAATACCGGCCTGAGCGGAGGCTCGGTTCCCGCCACCGGAAGCACGGTCGTCGTCTCGACGCGCAGAATGAACCGCATCCTTTCGATCGACGCTCTCGAAGGCTCGATCGTGGTTGAGGCCGGCTGCGTGCTGGCCGAAATCCACGCGGCGGCGGAGGCCGCGGGCTGGCAGTTTCCGCTACGCCTCGGCGCGGAGGGGTCGTGCCAGATCGGCGGCAACATATCGACCAATGCCGGCGGCACCTCCGTCGTGCGCTATGGCAATTGCCGCGATCTGGTTCTCGGGCTGGAAGTCGTGTTGCCGGATGGAGATGTCTGGGACGGACTGAGGTCGCTTCGGAAAAACAATTCGGGATACGATCTGAAGCATCTCTTCATCGGCGCCGAGGGCACGCTCGGCATAGTGACCAAGGCGGCGCTGAAGCTGTTTCCCCGTCCGGCGGAAACAGCGGCCGCCTGGGTGGCCGTCGCATCCGCCGAACACGCCGTCCGCCTCGCCTCGCGAGCACGTGCGCGACTCGACACCGCGATCACGGCCATCGAACTCATGAACGCCGAGCAGGTGCGGCTGGTGCTGAAGCACGTGGCCAATACGCGCCGGATCATCGACGGCGATCATCCCTTCTTCGTGTTGCTGGAAGTCTCATCCATGCAGGCGGACGGATCGGCAGCCAGGAATCTCGAGCAGTTCCTCGCCGACTGTTTCGCTGCGGAGATGATCGAGGATGCCGTGCAGGCCGCGAGCCTTGCCCAGGCTGCGGCTTTCTGGGAGGTCCGCCACGGCGTTGCTCACGCAAATCGTTCGGAGGGGATGGGCATCACCATGGATGCGTCCGTGCCCGTGGGCAGGGTTTCGGCTTTTGTTGACGAGGCCGATGCCGCGGTTCGCCAGCACTTCCCCGAGGCCCGGCCCGTGATCGTCTCGCATCTTGGCGACGGAAACGTCCACTACATCGTAATGGTCTCGGCCGACATCTGGTCGGGCATGGAGAACAAGGCCGGGTATGCCTTCAAGGTGCGACAAAGCATCAACGACATTGCCGTGCGCCATCACGGCGGAAGCTTCAGCGCCGAGCATGGCGTCGGGCAGACACTGATACCGGAAGTCGGCCGTTACAAGTCGCGGACCGAACTCAAGCTTCTGCACGCCGTCAAGAATCTGTTCGATCCGGAAGGGCTGTTCAACCCGGGCAAGCTGTTGCCGCCGGCCTGACGAGGCGGATCGACAGACGCTGCGTGCGGCCCACCACGCATGCACCAGCCCCACGGCACACGCAGATTCCGATTAGCAGAGCGCCGCAGGGAGCCGGAATTCGACGCCACGAGGCGGACCCTCGGCCGCCCCGTCAGAAACAGAATCGTCCGCAGCGAATAACGGTCGAAAATTGCGACGGGCGAGAGAGTCCCGCGCTTTCAGATCTCGACCTTGTAGGTGAGCTTGATCTCGTCGCCCGGTTCGCCCATGAGGCCCCACGCGTGCCGCGGCTGCTCCGTGATGATCACATCGAGATCCCGCGGCTCTATGCCGATCGCCGAGGGGACGCGCTTGTAGATTTCGCGAACGAGTCCCTTCAGCACTTCCGCGCTCCGCCCCTGAAACGTGCTGATTTCTATGATGGTGTAGCGCTCCGTCCGCTCATGCGGCGGATAGATGAAGTCTTCGCGCGCCATCGGGAAGAAACGCTGAAGCCGCCGCTCGCGCGGAAATTGCAGACCGACGGAGATCGCTTCGTTCAGTGCATCCGACAATGCGTCGCGGCATCCGTCGATATGCTCGCGAATCCCGAAAACTTTTGCTTGGGGCATCAATTGCTCCTCTATGCTTCAATCGATTTCGTATACAATACACAAAAAAAATCGAGGTTCAAGCGCTTGCAGGCGCGATTTTTTGCGATGGTAACCCGCCTTTCGCCGCAAATATTCGCCCGCGCCGTGGGAGTTGTGACATGTAGCAGGCTGTGCTAACGCAAATTTCTGGGCCGCTTTGTACTTGGTATCCGAACACTTCACGAAGCGTATGCTTCTCGCCCGGTGAAGGAGCGAAATTGGCCGATACAGACAAGAGAGAAGGGACCGAGTTCCGGGTTCCCGATATCATTGCCAAGGACCTGGCTCGCCACATCGAAGACCAGATAATCTTCGGCGACCTCCAGCCCAATACGCGCCTCGTGGAAGAGGAGATCGTGCAACGCTACAATGTCAGCCGATCGCCGGTCCGCGAGGCCCTGCGCGCGCTTGAGCAGGAAGGGTTGGCTATCCGGGAATCGCGACGCGGAGTCTGGGTCAGTCCGCTGGCGCTGGAAGATCTCGAAGAAGTCTACACGTGCCGTATCGTCCTTGAAGGACTGGCAACAGAACTGGCCGCGCAAAACCATTCCGAGCGGGATCTTGAGGCGATCAAGTCGACCTTCGCGACGCTTGAAACGACACGGAATGCCAATGACATGCGCGAGTTCTTCCGCACGAACCTGGCGCTTTCGGGCCGCATCCATTCGGCGGCGAACAACAAGACGCTGAAGCGTCTGCTGGGCAGTGTCGGAAAGCAATCCCTGCGGTATCGCTATCTTGCCTATTCCCATGCGCCGGAGATGATGAGCGCTTCCGTCGAAGGCAACCGCGAGATAATCGCCGCGATCGAAAAGCGGAATGCGCGTCATGCGCGCATCCTGATGGAAGATCTGATTCAGCGTTCCTGGACGGTGATCCGCCAGTTGTTCACCGACAATCCGAACGCCGGCGGAGCTTGACGCAAGCCTCTCGCCGCTGCGCCAACGATTTCCACAGCCTGCATGTCGGCTGCCTCGTCGCGTCGCTCGCGGTTGACCGCATTCACGCATATAGTATACAAAGTTCGCCACCAAAGCTCATTGTGTTGCCAAGGATCACGTCATGAATACGCACGCCGTCTCGACGACGCTGACGCGCTTCGATCATCATGTTGGCGGCCGCAGCATGAAGCCGTCGGGCGGGGAGTATTTCTTCACCGAGAACCCCTGCACCGGGCAACGCTGGGCGGAAATAGCGCGGGGTTCCGCAGAGGATGTGCTGGCGGCCGTGGATGCCGCGAAGGCAGGGCTGGCGCGCTGGACCGCCATGAAGGGCGCGGCCAGGGCGCGCCTCATGCATCGGCTCGCCGATGTCGTCGAGCGGGATGCCGATAAACTGGCGACGATGGAAGTGAGGGACAACGGCAAGCTCTACGCCGAGATGCGCCCGCAAATGTCATACATAGCGGAATGGTTCCGCTATTTCGCCGGTCTTTGCGACAAGATCGAGGGCAGCGTGATCGCCACCGACAAGGACAATATCTTCAATTACACCCGCTACGAGCCGATCGGCATCGTGGGTATGATCACGCCCTGGAACTCCCCTCTTCTCCTGCTCACATGGAAGCTGGCGCCTGCCCTGGCCGCCGGAAATGTCGCCGTGATCAAGCCGTCGGAATTTACCTCGGCCTCCAGCATCGAGTTTGCCCGCCTTTTCACCGAGGCCGGCTTTCCGGACGGCGTGGTGAATGTCGTGACGGGCTTCGGCGCGGAGGCGGGTTCCGCGCTCGTCGACCATCCGGATGTCGCAAAGATCGCCTTCACTGGCTCGGACATTGCAGGCGAGAAGATCTACGGCGCCTCCGCCAGATCGCTCAAGCAACTCACCCTGGAGCTCGGCGGCAAGTCTCCCAACATCGTGTTCGAGGATGCGGAGCTCGAGGCCGCCGTGATGGGCGTCATCTCAGGCATATTTGCAGCGAGCGGCCAGACCTGCATTGCAGGCTCGCGGCTGCTTCTACAGCGCTCCATCCACGACCGCTTCATGGAGCGGCTTCTCGAGGTCGCCGGCCGCGCCCGCATCGGCGATCCGATGGAAAAAACCACGAATGTCGGGCCCATTGCGACAAAGCCCCAATACGACAAGGTGCTGAGCTACATCGAAATCGCAAAATCCGAAGGCGCGACCTGCGTGCTTGGCGGGCGGCCCTACACGAAGGGTGTGACCGGCGGCCAGTTCGTCGAACCGACGATCTTCACCGGAGTCTCGAACAAGATGCGCATCGCGCAGGAAGAGGTCTTCGGACCGGTCCTGGCAGTGATTCCGTTCGATTCGGAAGAGGAAGCCTACGAGATTGCGAACGATACGGCCTATGGGCTCGTCGCGGGCGTCTGGACCAACGATATTGCGCGGGCCTTTCGCGCGACGGAAGCGATCAGGGCCGGCACGGTATGGGTGAACACCTATCGCGCCCTGAGCTATTCCTCGCCCTTCGGCGGCTTCAAGCGCAGCGGCCTCGGTCGGGAAGGCGGCGTGGACGCCGTAAAATCCTTCATGGAAGTGAAGTCGGTCTGGATCTGCACGAAGTCGGATGTCGCCGACCCGTTCATCATGCGCTGACGGTCAGGCCGGCAGAGTTCATCAGCAAGGCCCGGGACAAATCGATCGGGGCGCCGGTTTGCGCCCTTATCTCACCGGGCGCGAGATATATCTCGCGGGCGAACAGACCGCGGGGGGTGACGTCAAAACCCGCCAGTTCCGTGTAGATTCGCGTCACCCGCCGCATGACCGTTACAGGCAGCGTCAGTTCCGGAACGATGCGTGGGCGGCCCTGCCGATCGGTGTGACTCATCAGGACCCAAAGATTGCGGGAGCCGGCCGCGAGATCCATAGCGCCGCCGACGCCGGGCGGCACCCCTTCCCGGCCGAGCGTCCAGTTGGCCAGCGAACCGTCCGCGCTCACCTGATAGGCTCCCATGAGAGCCAGATCGATATGGCCGCCTCTCATCATCGCGAAGGCTGTCAGGCTGTCACAGACAGAAGCGCCCGCGAGCAGCGTGACAGGGTCCTTGCTCGCATTGATGACATCGGGATCTTCCTGCCCCTTCGCCGGAGCGGGACCAAGCCCGATCAATCCGTTTTCGCTATGATAGATCACTTCACGGTCGCGCGGCACGAAGTCGGCGACGAGCGTCGGTATGCCGATGCCGAGATTGACCACCATCCCGTCCTCGACATCCTGCGCTGCCCGCCGGGCTATGAGATGTCTTGCCGCGTCCGTTTCCATCAGCCCCGATCCTGGCGAACGACGCGGTCGACAAAGACGCCCGGCGTATGCACCGCATCCGCATCGATGGCTCCGAGTGGAACGATTTCGTCGACTTCGGCAATTGTCGTGCCCGCCGCAGCCACCATCACGGTCGCGAAATTGCGCATGGCGCGCCGGTAGACCAGATTGCCCCAGCGATCTGCCTTGTGGGCCCTTACAAGCGCGACATCCCCGCGTATCGGCAGTTCGAGGACGTGCAGCCGGCCGTCAAATTCACGGGTTTCCTTGTTTTCCGCGAGCAGCGTGCCCACGGAAGTCGGCGTATAGAAGCCGCCAATGCCCGCACCGCCGGCGCGCAGCCGCTCGACCAGGGTCCCCTGCGGCACCAGTTCGAGTTCGATGCGACCGGCCCTGTACAATTCCTCGAAGGCGACAGATCCGCGTGAGCGCGGATAGGAGCATACGATCCGCCTCACACAGCCTGCCGCCAGCAGCGCGCCCAGTCCTGCGGTGGTGCTTCCCGCATTGTTGGAAACGAGCACGAGCTCGCGGGGCCTGCGATCGACCAGGGCCTCGATCAGCCGGTTCGGCACGCCGGATTCGCCGAAGCCGCCAACCAGCAGCGTTTGCCCATCGCCGACGCAGGAAACCGCGTCGGCGATATCGGCAAAGACCTTGTCGATCATGAATCAGCCATCAGAGCTTGATGCCGATGTTTCGCACCTGCTGATAGTTGGCCATCGCCTCGACGCCCTTTTCGCGGCCGTAGCCCGACTTCTTGAAGCCGCCGAAAGGCGTCTCGTTGCCGCCGACGAACCACTGGTTGACGAAGACTGTGCCTGCCTCCAGCCGGTCCGCCGTCCAGTGAGCCCGGGAAAGATCCTTCGTGTAGACGCCCGCCGCAAGGCCGTATTCGGTGCCGTTGGCGATCGCCAGCGCCTCTTCCGGCTCCGAGAACCTGGTCACGGAAAGCACGGGACCGAACACCTCCCGCTGGTTGATCTCCATATCCGGCGTCACGTCCGTCAGGATGGTAGGCTGCATGAAATAGCCCTCGCGATCGGCGCGGCGACCGCCGGCCGCCACCGTGGCGCCGGCCTGGACGGCCGTCATCGCAAAACGCTCGGCCTTGTCGCGCTGCGCTTCCGAGATCAGCGGCGTGAAGAAGTGATCTTCCTCGCCCGGCCCCATCGTCTTGCTCTTGATCCAGGACTGCACCTCCTCGACAACGGCGTCGTGGATCGAGTGGTGCACAATGAGGCGGGAGCCAGCGGAGCACACCTGCCCGCAATGCGCAAAGATGCCGATAGCAGCGCTGCTGGTGACGGCTGCCGGATCGGCATCCGGATAAACGGTGCCTGCCGACATGCCGCCGAGTTCCAC
>OEIU01001900.1_pt1 | contig 12125 bp, 6 predicted proteins | sample 1539221 | NCBI WGS metagenome assembly OEIU01 (sample SAMN03792071, study PRJEB22550) | activated sludge metagenome | feature: wastewater treatment plant; material: activated sludge; isolation source: Wastewater treatment plant of a petroleum refinery complex | place: Argentina: Zarate | collected... | reverse complement strand
TCCGGGCGTTGAGCCCGGCACCTTTCTCCTGTCAAGGGTACCGGAGCGTTTCTGTGTCCCCGTCGCGTGTTTGCTGGAGGCTTAACTAGCTTGCGCTCCCTGAGGGGGCCCGAAGCTCGTGCCTCATTGACACAAGCCGCCTACCCTGCCGCCTCCATCCGTCTGCCCAGCACCCAAGTTCAAGTGACATCCCGTCGCTGCCACTATGCCAAGCTCAATTCATGTCGAATAGAGACGAACCACAGGAGTTAGTGGGCTTTTCTGTTTCGGCAACTAGCAGCAGAGGAGGCTGGGCGGAGGTTGTGTTTGTCCATGACGGGCTGGCAACAGAAGGGGCCATGTTTCAAATTGGCTCATTGGTCGACGGAATAGCCATGTCCGGTGACGGGCAAGATCTAGAAGAACCTGCTCGCGAATTCAAAGTTGCACTTTATGACCCAGATCGCATCGATCGAACATCGCTCGACGCGGACTACTTGTCGCCGGTGCGAGCAGGTAAGAGAACGGCGCTTTTCTTGACCTGGCGTACTCCACACAGCAACGGGGTGACCGAGGCCTGTGGAGTTGATGTCATTTACCATGCTGCGGACGGGTTTCAATTTGGGTCAGTTCGAACGTCAAAGGAAGCGATCGAGTTCATGAGTGATACGCAAATGATGCCGAGTGGCGGTCCCCAAGTATTCACTCGCACTACGTCAAATGCAAGTGTTCATTTTGCAGAGCTTTCGGTCTCTGGGTACCGCGGCTTCGCACAAGAACGGCACATCCGGTTTGCAGAACCTACGGGGCGTCCAGGTTCCGGGCTCACAGTCATTGTTGGTGCGAACAACAGTGGAAAATCGACTTTTCTCGAGGCCCTCCATTCAATCGCACGCGCACGGACGCAAACAGAGCTCAGCTTCCCTCAGCCACGCCGCCATCAAGAAACTGATTCGGTAGCAATTGAAATCGTTCGCAGTGACGGGAGGAGCCTGAGAATTGAGACGATAAAGACTGGAGGAAGTCAGGCGAATGCCATTTGGTCACCGGAAGAAGCAGGACCCGCCAAGTTCGACATTCAGGTTACGCCTTCTCGTCGTCAGTTCAGCCCTTACTTCGGCATCAGCGGAGTTGGGGACCGAAATTGGGGACTAATGGATCAAGAGTTTTCGCGCACGCAGTTGCGTGAAAACTTTGTAAGCAGGTTACGCAAGGTAGACAGAGATCCAGATGCTCGCTCTGTTTTCGATGACCTACTTAGGAAGATCAATGGAAAGAAACTTGATTGGACGATCGACGAAATAACAACGAGTCAACAGTTTCTAAAGCTAGTTGAACCTGATGGAACGTGGCATACGAGTGAAGGTCTCGGGGACGGTTTGGTCAGTTTGTTGTTCATTGTCGACGCTCTTTACGACTCCTCACCGGGCTGCCTAATAGCCATCGATGAACCTGAGCTTTCGTTGCATCCACAACTTGTTCGTCGGCTGGGAAGAGTGCTATCTGAATATGCGTCCAATCGGCAGATAGTTGTCGCAACTCATTCGCCAATGATTCTGGACTGGGCCGATGTCGCAAATGGAGCGACAGTAGCGAGGGTATACAAGGAAAATGGAAAGTCAGAGATTGCGCAAGCGTCTGACGAAATTCTTCGGAAAGTAGCCAAGCTGGCAGGCTCGCACAATCTTTCGAACCCCCACACGGTTGGAACAGTCGCGCAGGAAGCCTTTTTTCTGGAGGACGGAATAATTCTCACCGAGGGGCAGGATGATGTGGTTTACCTCCCACGAGTCCTTGAAGACCTCGAGCTAGATAGCGCCGAAAATATCTACGGGTGGGGTTCGGGCGGGGCCACCAACATCCCAACACTTGCGCAATTATTCATCGAGCTCGGATTTTCTAAAATTGGAGCAATCCTTGATTCCGACGGTGAACAGGGCACGATCGACGCAATCTCGAAGTTAGAATCCATGGCCCCCCAAGTATCGGTGTGCCAAATTCCGGCTCGAGACATCCGGTACAAGAAAGCCATCCCCGCAAAACCTGCGGTCGAGGGTTTGCTCGGGCAAGATGGCCATGTGATGGAATCACTTAGAGATTCGGCGCGCACCGTCTTGAAGAGTTTGCTAGATCACGTAACGGCAGACAGTGACTAGGCATTCCCGGATTGCCGGTGGGGCCGCTAGGGCGCGTCAAGCCATGCTTCTCGAAATCTCAATGCCCTGGACAAGGACGATCTCTCAACCTCCCTGCGTAGGTGTAGTGGTTGGGTAATTGCGGTCTCACGCCAACTTCGTCGCGCTTGTGCGAAAGCAAAGAGATATATAGGCGTTTCACCGTATGCGAGAAAACCACATAGCTACAAGCCATTTGATTCCCTAATTCGCTCCAAGTCCAAAGAACCGCTCGAAGAACTCGCTCAGCAGCCCCAGCACCCGCTGCTTCTTTTCCCCGTGGCCGCCATCTGCGGCGAACCGCGAGACGGGGGGCAAAATCTTGGTGACGGCCGTACCGGTGGTTTTGATTCCTCCATCGCGAAACGCCGTCGCCACGAACGCGCGGGTCTCTTCGGGGCGCAGACTTTCGCGCTCGATAATGGCGTCAAGTTCGGCGTCCCGTCGGGCAGCGATGAACGCTCGCCACTCGTCATCGATCTCACCCGTGGCCGACAGCGAGTCGACGAACGCTTCGACCAGGTCCTTCTTGTTACGCAACGTGGGCGATGCGTCCACCGCGCGCGTAATGTCGGCACGAATCTCGGTGTCGTCCCCGTCACCGCGTTCGGCGCGGTACTTCTGCACCATCATCAGGATGTAGTCGACATTGATCTCGACCTGCTTGATGAGCTCAATCTCGAAGACGACGTCGTCGTTGATCGGTTCCTTCTCGGCATCCGTCTCACGCCCGAACTCGTCCCACAAGCGCAGGTACACACTGCGGTAGTCCTCGTTCTGCCGCTCGGTGAGCATCTCGTGGCCGGCGAACTCGTCGAATGAGGTCAGGATGTTCTGCAGCCGCAGGATCAACCCAAACAGGGCAATAAACTCCTTCTGCGCCGACTCCCCCAGAGGTACTACTCCGGGCGGGTACTTCTCCAGCAGTTCAGTAACCTTCTCGGCATACTCGGTGAAGTACTCGGCATAGGGCTTGAGCAGCACCACACCGCGCGCATCCTTGTTGCCGAACAGGGCGATCGCGTCGTTCGTCTGCTCTTCGAGGTCGCGGAACGACACAATGTTGCCGTAGGTCTTCACCGAGTTGAGGATGCGGTTGGTACGCGAGTACGCCTGAATGAGCCCGTGGGCGCGCAGGTTCTTGTCCACAAACAAGGTATTGAGGGTGGTGGCATCGAACCCGGTGAGGAACATGTTGACCACGATGACCAGGTCGATTTCGCGGTTCTTCATCCGCAGCGAGAGATCTTTGTAGTAATTCTGAAAACTGTCGGCGGAAGTGTCGTAGCTGGTGCCGAACATTTCGTTGTAGTCCTCGATGACGTCGTCAAGGAAGTCGCGTGAGCTTTGGTCGAGCCGACCCGTCTCGAACTCTTCTTCATCCAGCAGCCCATCGGCTTCTGCCTCATTGGCGGCGTAACTATAGATGAGTCCGATCTTCAGCTTCTGGTAGCCGGGCCGGTCAAACACGAGCTGGCTTTGCGCACCCATGAACGCGTCGTAGTAGCGTTTGGCGGCATCAATGGATGCTGTGGCGAAGAGCGCGTTGAACCCCCCCACTCGCGCCTGAGTCGCTATCTCTATGACTTTGTTTCTGCCGGAAGCAACATCGCCCACGTTGGCAATCATCCGGTGGGTGTAGTGGCTGGCCCGCTTCGTTTTCTGGTCGAAGTGTTCAAGCACATAGTCGACGACCGCACTGATGCGCTCCGGTGCCAGAAGAGCGCGTTCTGTGTCAATGGCCGAAACTTGTTTATCGACCACGGCACCGACTTTAACGGTGTTGACGTAGTCGATCCGAAACGGCAGCACGTTCTTGTCAGAGATGGCGTCGACGATTGTGTAGGTGTGCAGTTTTTCGCCGAACGCCTGCTCGGTAGTTTTCAGTTGCGGGTTGCCGCCGGCACTCGCGTTGACAGCAAAAATGGGGGTGCCGGTGAATCCGAACAGGTTGTAGCGCTTGAACGCTTTGACGATGGCGGTGTGCATGTCCCCGAACTGGGAGCGGTGGCACTCATCGAAAATGATGACGATGTGCCCTCTATAAATGGCGTGGCCTTTGTTGGCACCGATGAAGTTGGCGAGCTTCTGAATGGTGGTGATGATGATGGTCGCGTTGGGGTCTTCTAGCTGTTTCTTCAACACTGCCGTGGAGGTGTTGGAGTTCGCGGCGCCTTTTTCGAACCGGTCGTACTCGCGCATTGTCTGGTAGTCGAGGTCTTTGCGGTCCACCACGAACAGCACTTTGTCGACGCTGGGCATCCGCGAGGCGAGTTGCGCGGCTTTGAAGCTCGTGAGGGTTTTACCGGATCCGGTCGTGTGCCACACGTAACCCCCCGCCTCGAGGGTGCCAAGTTTTTTGTAGTTGGTGGAGATGTCGATGCGTTGCAGGATGCGTTCGGTGGCCACGATTTGGTACGGGCGCATCACGAGCAGCATCCGGTCGGCGGTGAGCACACAGTATTTGGTGAGCACGTTGAGCAGGCTGTGTTTGGCGAAGAAAGTTTTGGCGAACGCGGTGAGGTCCTGGATGGGCTTGTTGTTCGCATCCGCCCACCAGGAGGTGAACTCGAACGAGTTGGAGGTTTTGCGGGCACGCTTGCGGCCGGTGGCTTCGCTGAGGTGTTCGCGCCGCGTGGTGTTGGAGTAGTACTTGGTGAGGGTGCCGTTGCTGATGACGAACAACTGCACGTATTCGAACAGGCCACTGCCCGACCAGAACGTGTCGCGCTGGTACCGGCCGATCTGGTTGAACGCTTCACGGATGTCGACCCCGCGCCGCTTCAACTCCACGTGCACCATGGGTAGCCCGTTGACGAGCACGGTCACGTCGTAGCGGGTGGAGCGTGTCGCACCCCGCTCTCTGCTGGTTGAGCCTGTCGAAACCTCTCTGCCATTCACTTCGTACTGGTTGATGACTTGTAGCCGATTGTTGTGAATGTTCGTCTTGTCGATCAGCATCACATTTTTGGTGCTGCCGTCGTCGCGTTTCAGAAGCTGAACATGGTCTTCTTGAATGCGCACCGTCTTTTCGACGATGCCGTCGTTGGCTCCGGCGATGCGCTCGGTGAAAAACTGCTCCCATTCGGCATCCGAGAACTGGATGCTGTTGAGTGCTTCAAGCTGCCTGCGCAGGTTTCCAACCAGCTGCGCTTTGCTCGTGATGGGCAGGAACTCGTAGGCCTGGCTTTGTAGCAGCCGGATGAATTCCCGCTCCAGTTCCGCCTCAGACTGGTAGGCGGTCGCAGTTGACGGGTCGGACACGTATTCCGCCACAACCGTGCTCTCGGAGCTGATCGCAATCGGGTCGTACCTTCCCCGGTGGTTGAGCTCGTCGAAACCAGCCTCACTCATGCCGCAAGCTCCTTGAACGTCAGCAGCCGGTCACGGTAGTACTCGTACTGCTTGCGGCGGGCGGCCAGCTCAGCAGGAAGGCCCACGCTAAGGTCGTTCACTAGCGCGTAGAAATCTTGAAGTACGGATGCGATTCGTCGCTGCTCCGCGAGCGGTGGAACCGGGACCTCATACCGAAGTATCGCGGTCTTGTCACCGCGTGGCATCTTTGCACCTCTCGCATGTCTCGTAGAGAAGTCAATGAATCGATCAGACGCGAGCAGGAAGTATAAGTAGGCAGGAAGAATGGATTCACGAACTCCCTGGCGTATTGAGAGTGTGACGACGTCAGGGCTCGCTCCACCAAACCGATCTGCTAGCCAGACCTTCTTCAGGTAAGGCCGAATATTTCCGATCAGAATGTCCCCGGGTTCATATCGGATAGTTCCACTCACATTTGCAGAGTAGGTCGCGTCCCTCCGCCCACCGAATCCAGCCACCAGATTGTCCACTCCGACGTAGGTCGCCCGATCCAGAACTGAGGAATCTGTTCGTGCCGAAGCAATTCGAACGATCTCTCCCAGCGGTGCCCACGGGACGTCCCCTTGTGCGGAGTAGACCAACGGCGACTCTTGATAAAACCCAAACTGAATGCGCCGAGCTTCCAACTCCGCTTCCAACTCCGCTTCCAGCTCGGTGAACTGGTCCAAGATTCGCACAATCTCCCGCTGCACCTCCGGGGGAGGCACCGGAATACGAATCTTAGCGAGCGACTCACCTGATATCCGGCGAACTTTGGTGCCAGTTATGTACCGGGTCTTTTGGCTTTGAAACTGATCTGAATGAAAGAAATAGGCGACAAATTTGGGGTCAAGCGAGTGTTCAAAGATATACGCGTCTCCACTAATTGCGACCTCCTCCTTGCCCAACCATGCGGTCGCCTTGGCAACAGCGGCATCATCCTCACTCGTTGTCGCTATGACGAGATCGCCAGATTTGGCTCGCCGAAGCTTCGCAGCGGACGCTGCCAGCACAAATGATTTCGTGGTGGTGGTCCAGATCCCATAATGGGTGTGAATTTGCCCGTAGTGAATCGCGCCAACACCGTCGTCAGTGAGATCGCTCTTCTGTAAGCCATTCCCTCGAATGAAGGAGCCGACATCTCCGAGAGGCTTTTGTGCCACTCCATCTAGGCACAGTTCCGCGATCAGTTCGTCGATTCGGCTCACCGTGCGCTCCCGAAAAGTTTGACATCGTGTTCGGGCCTGGCATCCAGGTAGCCTTCGGATGTCGGGAATACAATCGAGATCGCGTATTTGTAACCGATCTCACTTTTGTACAGATGCAACTTCACGTCATCGGACTGAGTGTCACCGCCACGTTTTTTTGCTTCAATTACTACAAGATTCTCCGTTGTGCCTCGACAGTGAACGATGATATCCGGGTAAACCGTCTTGCCTTTGGTGTCTGCCGTTGACACTTTTTCTTCGAGTCCCTGCAGTCTCTTCTGAGGATCCTCCCCGGGATTTTCAGCCCATCGGTTGTACTCGCAGTCAACGTCCCAGCCTGCGAATTCGATCTGAAGATACTCAGCAAGCTTATGGGTCAGGCTTCGTTCATTGGCATCGACCTTAAGTAGATACCAGTCACGTTCGACAAAAGTTTTGTATGCTGACCGCACCTTGTCTAAAACCTCAGGACCTGTCGGGCTCACGGCGCTCCCTCCAGATCCGCGACGATCGCGTCAATCGCGGTTCGCAGTTCAGACTGCCGCGCCACGATGCGGGCGATCTCGGAATTCAGCTCGGTGATGTCGATGGCCTCGCGGGTATCCTCCTGCTCCACATAGGACGAGACTGCGATGTTGTAGCCGTTCTCGGCAATCTCACTGTTCTGCACCAGTCGGGCGAAATGGTCGACGTCGGCGCGGGCGATGAAGGAATCCAGAACAGTCTTCTGGTTTTCGTCGCTGAGCTTGTTCTTGTTGCCGCCGCGCATGAACTCGGCGGAGGCATCAATGAACAACACCGCGTTGTCTTTCTTCGACTTCTTCAACACGATGATGCAGGTAGCGATGGTGGTGCCGAAGAACAGGTCGGGCGGCAACTGGATGACCGCATCAACATAGTTGTTGTCGACCAGGTACTTACGAATCTTCGCCTCAGCGCCACCGCGGTAGAGCACTCCGGGGAACTCAACGATAGCCGCCGTGCCGTTCACCGCTAGCCACGACAGGATGTGCATCGTGAACGCCAGATCGGCCTTCGACTTGGGGGCGAGCACGCCGGCTGGGGAGAATCGCGGGTCGTTGATGAGCAGCGGGTTGGCGTCGCCATCCCACCGGATGGAGTACGGCGGGTTCGAGACGATCGCCTCGAACGGTTCATCGTCCATGTGCGCGGGGTCAAGCAGGGTGTCGCCGTGCGCGATGTCGAACTTCTCGTAGTTCACGTCGTGCAGGAACATGTTGATGCGGGCCAGGTTGTAGGTGGTGAGGTTGATTTCCTGACCGTAGAAACCCCGCCGCACGTTCTCTTTGCCGAGGACCTTTGCAAATTTGAGCAGCAGGGATCCCGACCCACACGCGGGGTCGTAGACCTTGTTGACCTCGGTCTTGCCCACCACAGTGATGCGGGCCAGCAGCTCGGAGACTTCCTGCGGTGTGTAGTACTCGCCGCCCGACTTACCGGCACTCGACGCGTACATCTGCATCAGGTACTCGTAGGCGTCACCAAAGAGGTCGATGGTGTTGTCGTCCCAATTGCCAAGGGGAAGATCACCGATCGCCGCCAACAGCTTCACAAGCTTCTCGTTACGTTTCGCAACAGTCTGGCCAAGCTTCGCACTGTTCACATCGAGGTCGTCGAACAGACCCTTCAGGTCATCCTCGCTGTCGGCACCGACCGCGGAGCCCTCGATATTGCGGAACACGCGCTGCAGGGTTTCGTTCAGGTTCTCGTCCTGGGCGGCCCGCTTTCGCACGTTCTGGAACAGTTCACTGGGCAGGATGTAGAAACCCTTCTCAGTGACCGTCTCTTGACGCCCGAACTCAGCCTGGTCGTCGCTGAGGTTTGCATAGTCGAAGTCGGCTTGCCCGGCGTTACGCTCACTCGTGTTCAAATACGCGGTGAGGTTTTCGGAGATGAACCGGTAGAACAGCATCCCGAGCACGTAGCTCTTGAAATCCCACCCATCGACGCTGCCGCGAAGATCATTTGCGATCTGCCAGATGGTTTTATGGAGTTGGGCGCGCTGCGATTCTTTGGTCATGTTGTCCTAATTACCTCTATTTGCGAAATGCGTGAACACCCTTGTCGCGCTTCCCTCAGGTTATCGGGCGGTGCAATGTAGGTGAGCAGCGACTTTACTGCGCTGCAGCCGCTGCTTCCCGAAGGAACCATTCCAAGACGTCGGCAACCTCGCTCCGCACTTTTCGGTCCGCGAGCAAATCGACCGGAAATGAAGGTCTGGCCTCCAGCTTGTTTGCCGGAAGCTCAACCCCTCGGATTGCGTTCAATCTGGCCCTCATGTCCTCGCGCAACTGCGGATCATCGAACGGTGGACGGGCTGCCAGGTGTTGGAAGATGACTTCCACAGTCCCAAGCCTCGGATAAATAACGATTGGCCAGAGCTTGCGGCCCGAGGTGCTCATAAAACCCGCCATGAAGAAGCAACTAGTTTCTTCCGCTTGGCCAAACTCCACCACCCCACCAAGACTCTCCCATTGTCGAAGGAGTTCTATGACGCCATGTACTACTGAAGGGGGCTGTGACTCCGTGAGTTGAGAGATAAACGCGGTCTCTTGAACGTCGTCGACGTTCGTCGAGCCTTCGGTCAAATCGTCAACAAGTTCAATACCCACTGCTTGCGCCAGAAACGCCAAAGTCACTTGTTGGGCTGAATCAGCGCGATTCGACTGATCAAACGACAATCCCTCCGCTTGGAGAACTTCATGTGGTGGGCGGCCGAAATACTGGCTTCCTTGCTCCCACCGGAACCCCGGAGACACTGTGCCACCAGCCTGCAGCACTCGCCATGCTCCCGGAATCTGATTCTGTGCGAGGAATTGGCCCAGCGGCAAGGCGTGCGTACCGGCCAACGCGGCGACGTCTCCGTATGTGGTCCACTTGCCTTCTGGTACCGCAGCTACCAGATCCCTCACTAGGCCCCAGCTAACTCCGGTGTCGACAGCTTCATCCGAAGAGACCGGCGCAATCCATGTCGCACAAATCTTTTCAGCAAGCGCTTCCGCCCGCTCTAGGATTTCTGTCCTTCCCCACCGTGGCTCTTTTGCAATCTCCGCATTCATGCGTATCCCACTTCGAGCCAACTCAACCTTCTTTTGCTCGAATGAATTGTTGCTCAGCTCCGAGTTGTAGGCCGTAAGCGTCAGGTTGCCCAGCGTGTGCACAAGTTCGTCGTGAACCACGTCGACGCTTTCACCATCCTCCAGCTCGGCGGAAATCATGTCTCTCCATGCCACGGTCAGCTTTTGAGGCATCACATGTTCAATGCTCGCCTTCGCGAAGTCAATCGGCTCCTTGCTGCCATAGGTTCCTTCCAACCATTCCAGAAGGAGAGCTTTCTGGGCGGGGCTCCCAGTGAAATAGAACGGCTTGGTCTTAACTGCGCTACGAATCTGCTCGTCAGTGGCAAAGAACTTTCTGCCGCTGGAGAGGTATGCGATGAGTGCGGTATCAACTGGAATGCCAGGCTGCGAGTCAGAAGGAGCACGCAACAAGATTCTCGACAAACCTGAACCGGGCGCGCCGCCAACAAGGCGCCTAACAAAGAAGGACTCAAGTATTGCGAGGGCGGACGCCACTTCCTCAATTGTTGAGGAACCAGCATCCCGGCGATCAAGAAGATACAAAATTAGGGGGTCCGCCGGCGCCGCCTTCCAATTCTGAATCCTGACTAAGCTCCGCCGGGTTGCCTCATCCTCCTCTTTGCTCGGATCTCTCATGAGTTCCAAAAGTTGCGACAGTCGGGAGAATCTCTTCACTTCATCAAACACTTCCGAGTCCGAGAGCTTTGAGAGTCGGCTCTCCTGCGCCGCATAGATGTCACCCTGCTTCACATCGGCAACAGTTGCGACCATATCCATCCAGAAAAGGGCTTCGAGGTCCGAGGATGAAAGCCGGTTCTGCATTGGAAGCCACCACGAGCTGTATACGTCGTCACCATCGTTTCCCATGCGCATGAATATGTAGTTGCGAAGCAAATCCCCTTGCGTGAGCTTCATGCCCGTGTTGTTGAGTGATTCAAAAATCCGGTAGACATTGTCGTCGTTGCGAGCGGTAATGCTGACGAACGCAAGGGCATCGAGAGTCGCTTCGGCAATTCGTCTAATGTCATGTGGGTCGTCAGGATCGTCAGCTGCCTCGAGCTGCCGCTCGAAGAACCGATAGGCCGCACCCACACCGCTAGCAGCGTCCACCTCACCTGTACTGTCAACAATTCCGCGATACACGTCACGATCAGCCTGGGTCGGAAGTACCTTCAATCGTTCATCGCCAGACTTGAAGCGGTCAACAATGAAGGACTCGTGAATCTGCTGACGCCACAGTTCGTCTTCTGGCACGGTTGGATCCAAGTGATCACGGATTGCGCAAAGCAAGATCGACAAGGTGGTCAGCCGCTGCTGCCCGTCGACCACGAGAAACTCGCTTCCGCCTGGCCCAACCTGGCCCAGCGACAACACGAGCGAGCCGGTGAAGTGCGTCGCTGCAGGTTCAGTTTTTCGCGCTTCGGCCAACTCCACGATGTCGGACCAGAGCCGGTCCAACTGCTTGCGTTGCCAGGAATAGGGGCGCTGATAAAGAGGTACTCGGTATTGCTTGCTGCCCTCGAGTACTTGCCGGAGCCTGGTTTCTGCAACGTCCAAAGTTCGTCTCCTCAGTGAGAGTGAATGCCCCTCATCACCCTATCGATGTGCGGGCCTGCTCCCGACTTGGGTTTTTGAGTCACAGCTAAAAGGTCAGCCCGGAGTCGAGTTGTTTCCACCAGACGCGGGAAATTCGGAATCCTTGAAGACTCGCTGTGGGGCCTCGAGGCCAACCCTCGCGGCGCTCACTAGCGACACCACCAAATGGGCATGCCTGTCAGTGTGGCAACGTCCCCAGAAACTGGTGCGGGTCAAGCGCGGGGCGGTTGGACTTTCGCAGCCGCGCGCGGAATTTCTCGTCGATGCTGCCGACGTAGAGCCAACCCAGAAGCTTCTCAGTATCCGTCAGCCCGTGAACCGTGCGCACCTCAGGCGAATTCACGAGCAACCCCGTGCGCCACATCACACCCCAGCCGGTCTGCCAGAGCGCAAGCGCAAGCAGGTGGCCGGCGCCGGCAGCGGTCGCGTGCTGCTCCCACTCCGGGACCTTCGGATGCTCGCGCGGGCTCGCCACAATCGCGATCAGCAGCTCAGCGCGAAACGGCTTCGAGTTGACCTCACCGGATTCGCGTGCCACCCCAGCGGCGGCATCCAGAGCGTTCGCGAGCCGCACCCGGTCGTCGCCGCGCAGCGTGATGAGACGCCACGGGCGCAGCGATTTGTGGTCAGCGACCGGCGTCACCGCGTCGAGGAGGTCGGCGAGCTCCGCATCCGTCGGAGTCTCGGGGCCGACCTTCGACACCGACCGTCTC
>OEIU01001899.1_pt1 | contig 12128 bp, 10 predicted proteins | sample 1539221 | NCBI WGS metagenome assembly OEIU01 (sample SAMN03792071, study PRJEB22550) | activated sludge metagenome | feature: wastewater treatment plant; material: activated sludge; isolation source: Wastewater treatment plant of a petroleum refinery complex | place: Argentina: Zarate | collected... | reverse complement strand
GGCGGCTGCGCCGCCGGCCGCGACAGGCGCTGCCCCGGAGGCCTCGCCCGCTCCCGCTCCCGCTCCCACGCCTTCCGCCGCTCCGGCGCCGGCGTCGCCCGCGCCCCCTGCGGCCCCTGCCGGCGGCGCGGCGGGCGCCGCGCCCGCGCCGGCGTCGTCCTCCGGCCATCCGGTGCCGGCCGACATGCGCGACAACGCCCATATCGTGAAGCCCCATGCGTCGCCGTCGGTGCGCAAGTTCGCCCGCGAGCTGGGGGTGGATCTGTCGCAGGTCCGCGGCACCGGGCCGAAGCAGCGGATCACGCAGGAGGACGTGCGGCTCTACGTGAAGGGCGTGGCGGCGAAGACCGGGCAGGCGGCCGCAGCCGCGGGAGCGGCCGCCGCCGGTGCCGGCCTGGGGCTGCTGCCGTGGCCGAAGGTGGATTTCGCGAAGTTCGGCCCGATCGAGACCCGGCCGCTGTCGCGGATCAAGAAGATCTCCGCTGCGAACCTGCATCGCAACTGGGTGATGATCCCGCACGTCACCAACAACGACGAGGCCGACATCACCGACCTCGAGGACTTCCGCGTGCTGCTGAACGCCGAGAACGCGAAGTCCGGCGCCAAGGTGACGATGCTGGCATTCGTCATCAAGGCCTGCGTGGCGGCGCTGAAGAAGTTTCCGGAGTTCAACGCATCGCTGGACGGCGATCAGCTCGTGCTGAAGCGCTACTACCACATCGGCTTCGCGGCGGACACGCCCAACGGCCTGGTGGTGCCGGTGATCCGCGACGCCGACGCCAAGGGCGTCTTCGAGCTCGCCGCCGAGACCGCGGCGCTGGCCGCGAAGGCGCGCGACGGCAAGCTGGGCCCGGCCGACATGCAGGGCGGCACCTTCTCGATCTCCAGCCTCGGCGGCATCGGCGGAACCTCGTTCTCGCCGATCATCAACGCGCCCGAGGTGGCGATCCTGGGCGTGTCGAAGTCGGCGCGCCGGCCGCACTGGGATGGCAAGGCGTTCGTGCCGCGGCTGATGCTGCCGCTGTCGCTGTCGTACGATCACCGGGTCATCGACGGTGCTGCCGCGGCCCGCTTCAACGCGTTCCTCGGCAGCCTGCTGGCCGACTTCCGTCGCGCGATGCTCTGACCGCCCCATGACAACCATCGTGGTCGTCAGGAAGGGCGGCGAGATCGCGATCGCCGCCGACACGCTGGTCACGTTCGGCGAAACGCGGCTGCCCGGCAATTACGAGGCCAACGACAAGATCGTCGTGGCCGGCGATTCCTACATCGGGCTGGCCGGCACCACCGCGCACTTCGCGGTGATGCGCCGGCTGCTGGCCACCATGGAGCCGCTGCATCTGAACTCGCGCGACGAGGTGTTCGACACCTTCCTGCGGGTGCATGCGCTGATGAAGGAACAGTACTATCTGAACACCAAGGAGGACGAGGCCGATCCGTACGAGTCGTCGCAGATCACCGCGCTGATCGCCAATCCGAGCGGGATCTACGGCGTCTATTCGTACCGGGAGGTGTTCGCCTTCGACCGCTTCTGGGGCATCGGTTCCGGCCGCAACTTCGCGCTGGGCGCGATGTATGCAAGCTATGACCGGCTGGACAGCGCCGCCGCGATCGCCGAGATCGGCGTCGCTGCCGGCAGCGAGTTTGACAAGAGCTCCAGCGGCCCGCCCCGGATCCACACGCTGCGCGCCGCGCAGCTTTCAACCGAACCCCCCGAGGATCGATCGACATGAGCGCCACCGAACTGAAAGTGCCCGACATCGGCGACTTCAAGGATGTCGAGATCATCGAAGTGCTGGTGAAGCCGGGCGATACCGTGAAGCCCGAGCAGTCGCTGATCACCGTGGAGTCGGACAAGGCATCGATGGAGATCCCGGCCTCGGCGGCCGGCAAGGTGCTCGAGCTGAAGGTCAAGGTCGGCGACAAGGTGTCGGAGGGTTCGACGATCCTGGTCATGGAGGCCGCCGAGGCGGGCTCGAACGAGGCCGGCTCGGAAGATCGCGCGGCCGGTGCCGGTCAGGCCCCGGCTGCATCGGGTGCGCCCGCCGGCGCGGGTGGATCGGCAGGGCGATCGGCGGGCGGCTCTGAACCGCGGTCGCCGTCCCCGGGTGCGTCCCCGGGTGCATCCACGGGTGCGTCCCCGCCCGCGGCTGCGCCCGCGGCGGCGTCCGGCTCCTCAGCCCCCGCCCGGGAGCCGGCGCCCACTGCCGGCTCCTACACCGGCCAGGCCGACGTCACCTGCGAGATGCTGGTGCTCGGCTCGGGCCCCGGCGGCTATTCGGCGGCGTTCCGCTCGGCGGACCTCGGCATGAAGACGGTGCTGGTCGAGCGCTATGCGGCGCTGGGCGGCGTCTGCCTGAACGTGGGCTGCATTCCGTCGAAGGCGCTGCTGCACACCGCGGCGGTGATGGACGAGGGCAAGAGCCTGGCCGCTCACGGCATCCGCTTCGGCGAGCCCACCGTCGATCTGGACGGCCTGCGCGCCTGGAAGGACAAGGTGGTCGGCCGGATGTCGGGTGGCCTGGCCGGCATGGCGAAACAGCGCAAGGTCGAGGTGGTGCGCGGTTACGGCAGCTTCCTCGATCCGCATCATCTGCAGGTCGAGCTGACCACCGGCACCGGCCAGCAGCGCTCCGGCGAGAAGAAGGTGATCCGCTTCGAGCAGGCGATCATCGCGGCCGGCAGTCAGGCGGTGCGGCTGCCGTTCCTGCCCGACGATCCGCGCATCGTCGATTCCACCGGCGCGCTGCTGCTGCCGGCGGTGCCCAAGCGGATGCTGATCATCGGCGGCGGCATCATCGGGCTGGAGATGGGTTCGGTCTATTCGACCCTCGGCGCCCGTCTGGATGTCGTCGAGATGCTCGACGGGCTGATGCCGGGCGCCGACCGCGACCTGGTCAAGGTTTGGCAGAAGTTCAACGCTAAGCGCTTCGACCGGATCATGCTGAAGACGAAGACGGTGAAGGCCGAGGCGTCGGACGACGGCATCAAGGTCTGGTTCGAGGGCGAGCAGGGCGGCAGCGAACCGCAGGTCTATGATTTCGTGCTGTCGGCGGTCGGCCGCAGCCCCAACGGCAGCAAGATCGGCGCCGACAAGGCCGGCGTGCAGGTGACCGCCCGCGGCTTCATCGACGTCGACAAGCAGATGCGCACCAACGTGCCGCACATCTTCGCGATCGGCGACATCGTCGGCCAGCCGATGCTCGCGCACAAGGCGGTGCACGAAGCGCACGTCGCCGCCGAGGCGGCCGCCGGCCAGAAGAGCTTCTTCGACGCCCGGGTGATTCCGTCGGTGGCTTACACCGATCCCGAGGTCGCCTGGGTCGGCCTGACGGAGGAGGAGGCCAAGGCCCAGGGCCGCAAGATCGGCAAGGCCAGCTTCCCCTGGTCCGCCTCGGGCCGGGCGGTGGCCAACGGCCGCGACGAAGGCTTCACCAAGCTGATCTTCGACGAGGAGAACCATCGGATCGTCGGCGCCGGCATCGTCGGCACGCACGCCGGCGACATGATCGGCGAGCTGGCGCTGGCGATCGAGATGGGCTGCGACGCCACCGACATCGGCCGCACGATCCATCCGCATCCGACCCTGGGCGAGTCGATCGGCATGGCCGCCGAGCTGTACGAGGGCGTCTGCACCGACCTGCCGCCGGTCCGCAAGCGGACTTAGGGACGGTCCGCAAGCGGACCTAGAGAGAGTCCGCTTGCGGCTCCCAGCCCGTGGCGAGCAGCGGAGCCGCTAGCGCACCGGGTGGCCGGGCTCTCCCGTCACCCGGCCCGACTTGCCGGGCGCCGTCATCCCCGGGATGTACTCGTTGGAGATGAACGACCGGCACCGGTCCATGAACGCCTCCACCACGCGCCGCGCCTTCTGGTTCTTGAGCCAGGCGAGCCCCAGCTTCATCGGCCGGTGCCTGCCCTCGAGCTGGACGTTGACGATCCGCTTGCCGTCCAGCGAATGCACCGCTCGCGGACGGACGTTGACCAGTGAATAGCCGACGCCGTTCGCGACGAGCGAACGCACGACGTCGGGGCTGGCGGAACGTGCGCCGACCAGGGGCGCGACCTCCACCTCGCGGAACAGCGAGAGGAAATAGTCGCGACTCAGCGGGAGGTCGAGCAGCACCATGGGCCGGCTCGCCAGTTCCTGGATCGTCACCACGCCACGGGCGGCGAGCGGGTCGCCTTCGCTCATGATCGCATAGGGCGGCAGCGATGCCAGCGGCTCGAAGGCGATGTCGGGCTCGGCGACGTTGAGGTCGTACGCGATCGCCACGTCGATCTGAGCATGGCGGAGGCGCTCGATCAGGCCTTCGTGGTGATCCTCGACCTGGGTCACGTCCACCCCCGGGTGCGCCCGCGCGAAACCCTGGCAGAGCTCGGGCGCCACCATCGCCGCGAGCGTGGTGAAGCAGCCGACGCGCAAGGGCCCCCGCACCGAATTCTGCGAATTCTTCGCGACGTCGTACAGGCTCGCGGCCTGATCGAGCAACTGGCGGATCTGCCGCAGGACTTCGACGCCGACCGGGGTGAGGGACAGGCCCTGCCCGTGGTGGCGCACGAACAGCGCCGCCGACAGCTCGGACTCCACCTGGGTGATCGCCGCGGAAATCGAGGAGGGCGAGACGTGGATGCGTTCCGCGGCCTCCGCGATGCTGCCGAACTCGCCGGCGGCCATGCAGTACTCGAGCTGGCGCAACGTCAGACGGGTCAGCATGTCGGCGTGCTCCGGCGATCGGACTTCGGCAATGGGGGACTTCAGTTTACCGGACGCATCTCCGTCCGAGGGGCCGACGGCAATCGTGGCGGCGCGACCCTCGGTGGCTGATTCGTCTTTTCCGAAGGGGGTCGTCAGCAAACTCGACGCACTGCCTGCGCGTTCTTCGCTCTAATCGGGGCCATTCCACCCGCAGTGCTGATGCGCGCAGAGATCGATCTTGCGACAGGAACAGTCATGACGTCAGAGAAGACGGTTACGGATACGCTGGTCGTCGGCGCCGGGCAGGCCGGCATCGCGATGAGCGAGCACCTCACCAAGCTCGGTGTGCCGCACATCGTGCTGGAGCGCGACCGCATCGCCGAGCGCTGGCGCACCGCGCGCTGGGACTCGCTGGTCGCCAACGGGCCTGCCTGGCACGACCGGTTCCCCGGCATGGAGTTCGATGATCTGGACCCTGACGCCTTCGCATCGAAGGACCGCATCGCCGACTACTTCGAAGCCTATGCCCGCAAGTTCGAGGCACCGGTGCGCACCGGCGTGGAGGTGAAGAAGGTCGAGCGCATCCCGGGGCGGCCCGGCTTCTCCATCGAAACGTCCGCCGGCCTGTTCGAGGCCCTGCGTGTGGTCGTCGCGACCGGCCCGTTCGAGAAGCCGCTGATCCCGGCGATCGCGCCGACCGATGGGAGGATCAAGCAGATCCACTCGGTCGACTACCGCAATCCGCAGCAGCTTCCGCCTGGCGCCGTCCTCGTGGTCGGCGCCGGTTCCTCCGGCGTGCAGATCGCCGACGAGCTGCAGCGTGCCGGCAGGAAGCTCTATCTTTCGGTCGGCCCGCATGACCGGCCGCCTCGCGCCTACCGCACGCTCGACTACTGCTGGTGGCTGGGCGTTCTCGGTGAATGGGACCAGGAGATCGCCAAGCCGGGACGCGAGCACGTGACCATCGCGGTGAGCGGCGCCCGCGGCGGCCAGACGATCAACTTCCGTGAGCTGGCCCACCAGGGCATCACCCTCGTGGGCATGACCCGGTCCTTCGAAGGCGGTCTCGTGCACTTCGAGCCGGACCTCGTCGCGAATCTCGACCGCGGCGACGCGAACTACCTGGCCGTGCTGGACGCGGCGGACGCCTATGCCGAGCGCAACGGGCTCGACCTGCCGTCGGACCCCGAGGCGCGCAAGGTGTTCCCGGAGCCGGAGTGCGTGAAGAACCCGATCCTGCGGCTCGATCTGGCCGCGGCCGGCGTCACGTCGATCATCTGGGCGACCGGCTACTCGGTCGACTATTCCTGGCTCAAGGTCGACACGTTCGATGCCAAGGGCAAGCCGCAGCATCAGCGCGGTGTCGGCAAGGAGCCGGGCATCTACTTCCTGGGCCTGCCCTGGCTCTCGCGCCGCGGCTCCGCATTCATCTGGGGCGTGTGGCATGACGCCCGGCACGTCGCCGATCAGATCCTGATCCAGCGCAAGTACCTGGCCTACCACGACGCCTCGCAGCGCTGCAGGGCCGGCGTCACGCTCGCCGAGCCGCGCGAAACCGCGCAAGCCTGATGCCTCGAACGGAGCCCACGATGCCCACGCACACGCGCATCCGGATGTTCAACACCCGGGACACGTACCCGAACCAGTCCTTGAACAACGATCTCTGTCAGGCGGTCAGGGCCGGCAACACCGTCTATGTGCGCGGCCAGGTCGGCACCGATTTCGAGGGACGGCTCGTCGGACTCGGCGACCCCGCCGCGCAGGCCGAGCAGGCGATGAAGAACGTGAAGCAGCTCCTGGAAGAAGCAGGCAGCGATCTCTCGCATATCGTCAAGACGACCACGTACATCATTGATCCGCGCTATCGCGAGCCGGTGTATCAGGTGATCGGCAGATGGCTGGCGGGCGTCTTCCCGATCTCCACCGGCCTTGTCGTGAGCGGGCTCGGCCAGCCGCAATGGCTGATGGAGATCGAGGTGATCGCCGTGATCCCGGACGACTGGCGACCGAACCGCAGTTGAGAGGCCGGCATGACGTTCTCCATCATCGGTCGTTGCAGCCGGACGGGGCAGCTCGGCGTTGCCATCAGCTCATCCAGCATCGCCGTCGCGGCGCGTTGCCCGTGGGTTCGCGCCGGCGTCGGCGCCGTCGCCACGCAGAACGTGACGCTGCCGGCGCTGGGCCCCCGGATCCTCGACTTGCTGGCGGCGGAGGAGGCCGACGCGCCGGCGGCACTGAACCGTGCGCTCGGCACCGACCCGTGGCACGACTATCGGCAGGTGACGGTCCTCGATGCCCGAGGCCGTACCGCCCTGTTCAGCGGCAAGCAGACGCTCGGCCTCTGCAACGCAGTGCCCGGCCGGGACTGCGTGGCAGCCGGCAACCTGCTCGCCGATCCGCAGGTCATCGACGCGATGGTCCGTGCATTCGAGGAAACCACGGACAGCCTGGCCGATCGCCTGATGGCCGCCATGCACGCGGCGGTGGCGGCCGGCGGCGAAGCCGGCCCGGGGCACTCGGCGGGGCTCAAGGTGGTCGGCGAGGGGGTCTGGCCCATCGTCGATCTGCGCGTCGACTGGGCGGAGCAGGGTCCGATCGACGCGCTGGACGCGCTGTGGCGAGCCTACAAGCCCCAGATGCAGGACTACCTCACGCGGGCATTGAACCCGACGGCGGCGCCGAGCTACGGAGTGCCCGGCGATGAATGAGGGCGCGAGCCGGCACATGCTGGAGCGGCTGATCGCCTTCCCCACGGTCAGCCGCGAATCCAATCTCGACCTGATCGTCTTCATCCGCGACTGTCTCCACGCAGCGGGCGTGGACAGCGAGCTCTTCTACAACGATGCGCGAACGAAGGCGAGCCTGTTCGCCACCATCGGCCCGCGCGATGACGGCGGGATCGCCTTGTCCGGCCACACGGACGTCGTGCCGGTGGACGGTCAGGCCTGGACGGTGGATCCGTTCCGGCTGACCGAGAAGGATGGCCGGCTCTACGGGCGCGGCACGGCCGACATGAAGGGCTTCATCGCCTCGGTGCTCGCCGCGGTGCCGGCATTCGTCGCGCAGCCTCTGAAGCTGCCCGTGCATCTGGCGTTCTCGTACGACGAAGAGATCGGCTGCGTCGGTGTGCGCCCCATGCTCGCAGAACTGGCGAAGCGGCCGAACAGGCCGCGCGTCTGCCTGATCGGCGAGCCCACGTCGATGAAGCCGGTCCTGGGTCACAAGGGAAAGCTGGCGATGCGGTGCCGCGTGAAGGGTGCGGCCTGTCATTCGGCCTATGCGCCTTCGGGCGTGAACGCGATCGAGTACGCGGCCAGGCTGGTGTCGCGCCTCTCGGAGATCGGCAGCGAGCTGGCACAGCCACGCCATCGCGACGAGCGCTTCGACCCGCCGTATTCCACGGTGCAGACGGGAATCATCAGGGGCGGCCGGGCGCTCAACATCGTGCCGGCGGAGTGCGAATTCGACTTCGAGGTGCGCGCGCTTCCGGGTTTCGATCCCGAGCAGGTGCCGGACCGCCTGAAGCACTTCGCGGACACCGAGCTGCTGCCTGCGATGCGTTCCGTTCAGGCCGACACCGACATCGAGGTCGAGCCGCTGGGCTCGTACCCGGGTCTGGCGACGCCGCAGGAAAGCGATGCGGCCCGGCTCCTGGCCCTGCTGGCCGATACCGCCGATTTCGGCACCGTGGCTTACGGGTCCGAGGGCGGGCTGTTCCAGCGTTCCGGCATCCCGGCCGTGATCTGCGGCCCCGGCAGCATGGACCAGGGACACAAGCCGGACGAGTTCGTTTCGCTCGAACAATTGAACCGGTGCGATGCCATGCTGGATCGACTGGTTCATCACGCTCGTGGTGCATCGGTTTTCCCGAAGCAGCGCTTCGGCAGATCCGTTTGACACCCCGAATACCGTTTGCAAGCATCCCCATCGATAGAGAGCCGGAACACCGAGGAGCCAAGGCATGAGACAACTTCAGCCGATCAGCGGACCGTTCGTGTGGAACGGAAAGGCCATGGAGAAGCGCAGCGATGAGTGGACCGTCAATCTCACCGCCGCCGACGTCGACGAACTGGATCGGGCGATCAGGAGCGTGCTGGCGCGCGGCCTGGCCCTGGAGCAGACCAGGCCCTCGGACTTTCCGTTGCCGACGCTGGCCCCGCGTCTCAAGGAGGTGGGCCACGAGCTCGAGCATGGGCGTGGTTTCGTGCTCCTGCGCGGCATCGACGGCGAGCGGTATTCGGACCAGTGGGCGCGCTATGCAGTCTGGGGCGTCGGTGCGCATCTCGGCATCCCGGTATCGCAGAGCAAGAACGGCGAGCTTCTCGGCGAGGTGACCGACGTCGGGGTGCGCCTGCACACACCCACGTCGCGCGGTTATCGCACCAAGGAGCACCTTCGTTTCCATACCGACCATGCCGACCTGGTGCTGCTGTACTGCGCGCGCAAGGCCAAGCAGGGCGGCCTGAGCCGCGTCGTGAGCTCGGTGGGCGTGCACAACGCGATGCTCGAGCGCCGCCCGGACCTGCTCGCGCTGCTGTACGAGGACTACTACTTCAGCCGGCAGGGCGAGGAAGCGCCCGGGCAAGGCCCCTGGTATGCGAAGCCCGGGTTCAGCATGCGCGACGGCTGTTTCTCGAACCAGTACTCGCGCTCCTTCGTGGAGTCGGCGCAGCGCTTCCCCGAGGTGCCCCGCATCACAGCGGAGCAGGACCAGGCCCTCGACATGCTGGCCGAGATCGCCGACGAGACCTGCCTGGAGATGGAGATGCAGCCGGGCGACATCCAGATCCTGAACAACCACTTGACGCGGCGCTCCCGCACGGCCTATGAGGATCACGAGGAGCCTCACCGCAAGCGGCTGCTGTACCGCCTGTGGCTGTCCACGCCGAACAACCGCCCGCTGGATGAGCGCGAGCGCGTGCTCTGGGGCGAGGTCGAAGCAGGCACCTTGCGCGGCGGCGTGATCCCGGCCTCCGGCCGGCGCTTCGCGTTCACGCCGGCCGAGTCGGAGGTGACGCAACATGCCTGAAGTACTTTCAGTCGAGCAGGTCGACTTCTTCAACGAGAACGGCTACCTGCCGCCCGTGCGGGTGCTGACGCAGGAAGAGGTCGCACGATTCGCCGCCGATCTCGCCGGGTGCCGCGCCCGCTTTCCGGAGCACACGAGGAAGCTGAAGACGAAGGCCCACCTGCTCTGTCCCTGGGTCGACGAGATCGCGCGACACCCGCGGGTGCTCGACGTCTACCAGGACCTGATCGGCGAGGACATCCTCTGCTACAGCACCGCCTTCCGCATCAAGCCCTCCGACGGCAAGGTGCAGGCCGGCTGGCACCAGGACACGGCCTACGGCGCCATCGAGCCGATCATGATCATCGGCGCGCTGGCGCTTTCGGACTGCACCGTGCAGCACGGGTGCCTGCGGATCATTCCCGGCAGTCACAAGCTCGCGACGCTTCCCCACACCGAATCCGAGGACCCGACCAGCATTCTGGCGCGCGGGCAATTCATCTCGGTGGAGTTCGACCAGTCGAAGGCCGTGGACATGGCGCTCGAGGCCGGTGAGATCGGATTGTTCAACGCCAATGCCATTCACGGCTCCGGAGTCAACACCTCGGGTGAAGACCGGGTGCTCCTGCTCGTGGAGCTGATGCCCACCTGCGTGCGCCAGCGCAAGCATCGCGAGTCCGCGATGCTGGTGCGCGGCACCGACACCTATCACAACTATGACGAGGAGACCGCCGCGCGCACGGAGTTCGGCGAACGCGAGCTCGCCCACTGGCACGAGAAAGTGTTCAACCGCGCGAAGAACGTGTTCGGCGACAGCAGGCTGCCCGTGAGCGAAGCCTATGGCGGCGGCGCGCGGGTGCCGAATCCGGCCCCCTGATCGCATCCGCACTCCGTCCTGTCTTACCGAAGAGAACTCACCATGAACTTCCAGCGCCGTCATCTGTTGGCCCTAGGCTTGTATGCGCCGATCGCCGGCTTTGCGCAGGCCGACTTTCCGAAGCGGCAGGTCGTCCGCATCGTGGTCCCGTTCGCACCCGGCGGCTCCGTGGACATCATCGCCCGGTACATGGCGCAGGAGATGTCCGGCCCGCTCGGCCAGACCGTCATCGTGGAGAACCGGCCGGGCGGCGGCGGCGCGGTGGGCACGGAGTACGTCGCGCGTGCCCCTGCGGACGGATACACGCTGCTGCTGGGGTCCACCGGCCCGCTGTCCGTGAGCCCCAACCTGCAGAAGCTGGCGTATGCGCCCAAGGACTTCGCGCCCATCATCAACGTCGCCTCGATCCCGCACGTCCTGGTGGTGAGAGGGAATCTCCCGGTGAAGACCTTGCAGGAGTTCATCGCCTACGCCAAGGCGAATCCTTCGAAGGTCAACTATGGTTCAGGCGGTCCGGGCACGACGCATCACCTGACCGGCGTCATGCTCAACCAGTTGGCCGGAATCAGCATGGTCGACATCCCGTACAAGGGAACCGGTCCGGCGCTCATCGACCTGGTCGCCGGGCAGGTGGACGTCATGTCCGTCGACATGCCCCCGGCACTGCCTTTCATCAACTCCGGGAAGATCCGCGTGCTGGCGATCGCGACGGAGAACCGGAGCCCCCTGGCGCCGTCGATACCGACTTCGGCCGAAGCGGGTCTGCCGGGCTATCTGGTCACCGCCTGGTACGGCATCGTCGGTCCGGCGGGCATCCCGGCGGACGTTGCGTCGCGGCTCGCCAAGGCGGCATCGGACGTGCTCGCGCAGCCCGCGACTCGCGAGAAATTCGCCGAGCTGGGTGCCGCGTCCGAAGGAGTCTCGCTCGCGGCGTTCGGAGACTACATGCAGCGTGACAACGCCAAGTGGGGTCAGATCATCAAGACCGGGAATCTGCGGCTCGAGTGACGTCATCGCGGGCCGGATGCCGACGAAGGGATCCGGGCAGGGGGCGGTCCACCCTTACGGGAAAACCCGTCTCGGGCGGCCCGTTGCGCGCCTTATACAATGCTGCGGTCGCGGCGCCGGATATCTCCGGTCTGTGCAGACCCGCGAAGTCATGTCGAGGAGACAACCAAGTGATGGAACGTCGATCATTCGTCAAACATGCCGGCATGGGCGGCATCCTGGCCGCCGGCGTCGCCCCCGCCGTGGTGCAGGCGCAGCAGGCGGTCCGCTGGCGGCTCGCCTCCAGCTTTCCCAAGGCGCTGGACACGATCTACGGGGCGGCCGAGGTGTTCGCCAAGGCGGTGAAGGACAGCACCGGCGGGAAATTCGAGATCTCGGTGCACGCCGCGGGCGAGATCGTGCCGGCGTTCGGCGTGGTCGACGCGATCCAGCAGGGCACCATCGAGGCCGCCCACACCGCGCCTTACTACTACGTCGGCAAGGACCCGACGTTCGCGCTCGACTGCGCGGTGCCTTTCGGCATGAACTCGCGGCAGATG
>OEIU01001898.1_pt1 | contig 12133 bp, 9 predicted proteins | sample 1539221 | NCBI WGS metagenome assembly OEIU01 (sample SAMN03792071, study PRJEB22550) | activated sludge metagenome | feature: wastewater treatment plant; material: activated sludge; isolation source: Wastewater treatment plant of a petroleum refinery complex | place: Argentina: Zarate | collected... | reverse complement strand
CCCCGCCCCCCCCCCCCGCCCCCCCCCCCGCGCCACCTTCGCACCCCCAACCACGATCGTCCGCTCCAGCGCGACCCCCGCCGCCAGCGCGGCCTCAACATCCCGCTCCGCGTCCCCCACCATCCACGACTTCCCAAGGTCCAGCCCGAGGTCCTTCTCCGCCGCGAGGATCATCCCCGGCCCCGGCTTCCGCCACGGGTGCTCCATGTTCCACGGCGCAACACTCCCCTCCGGGTGGTACGCGCAGAAGTACATCCCGTCGAGTTCCACCCCCGCCTCCTCCTTCACCACCTCGCGCACCCGCTCGTTGGTCGCCTTGACCTGCTCGATCCGGCACTCCCCGCGCGCCACGCACCCCTGGTTCGTCACCACCACCAGCGCAAAGCCGGCCCTCTTCAGCGCCGCGCACGCCGCCGCCGCGCCCGGCAGCAGTTCCACCAGCGCGGGATCGAACAGCGACCCGGGGTGCGTCGTGCCCTCGGTGATCGCGCGATTGGCGATCAGCGTGTCGTCACGATCCAGAAAGACGGCGGGTCGGGCGGGTTCGGGCATCCGCTGATCGTTGGCGCTCCGCGCTCGCCGCGCGCGGGTTGTCCCTCCCCGCCGCTCCCGGCGGATTCTCCAGCATCACACGCGAGCACCGAGAACCCCCGCGCATCCCACGATTCCCTCAGGGATACCAACCAATTCTGCGCGCTGTCCTTGCAATGCCCCCACCAGTGAATAGGTTATGTTTCGGCCCGGCTCGCGCCGGCGCCCGGTGCAGGAGAGAGAGTGCCCCTGCACAACCCACGTCCGTCCGGCGCACGCGCCGCAAGCGTCGCGTGCGCCTTCGGCAACCCTGCCGTCCGACCCCCGTCGGCCGCGTTGTGTCCGCGTTCCCACGACGAGCCCCGCTCGTCGAGTGTGTCGTTCCTTTCTGTTCCGCCTCGACAGAGGCCCTTTCGGGAGAAGTGAGATGAGAGTTTCCAGCATGGTCGTCGCGTCCGGTCTCGCCATCGCCGCCGTCACCGCCGACGCGGGCGCCTTCACGTCCTTCATCATCCGCAACGGCGCGGGCAACGTGCCCCCGCAGATCCTGCCCAACAACGCCTATGTCCCCGGCGCCACCGAGTTCGTCATCAGCGCCGGCTCCATGAAGGCCGGCTGGGGCTCCAGCGCCGCCGACGGCTCCACCCTCGGCAGCATCTCCGAGCTCTGCATCACCCGCCACGACGACTCCGGCCGCTTCACCGCCGGCTCCGGCCCCGCCGTCGCCCCCTACTTCAACATCTGGATCACCGACGGCGCCAACTTCGCCGTCGTCGCCAACGAGCCCTCCAACCCCTCCTTCGCCGCCTTCCGCACCCCCACCGTCAACGGCGGGTTCACCTACGACTTCTCCATGAACGACATCGCCACCGAGCCCGCCAAGATCTACGAGACCATCAACGGCGGCACCAACAACACCTGGGTCCACGCCGCCCTCGGCAAGACCGGCCTGCCCCTCACCTTCGCCGACGTCCTCGGCTTCACCGTCCAGGCCCCCAGCGCCGCCTACATCACCGCCGGCGGAAACGGCGTCGGCTCCGGCGCCCCCCGCGAGCTCGGCACCAACACCGCCTACGGCGTCAACTGGGTCTTCGGCGACACCCTCTCCAACTACGTCTCCGGCGCCGAGGGCTACGTCGTCTCGAACCCCAGCCTCGTCCCCACCCCCGGCGCCATCGCCCTCCTCGGCCTCGGCGGCCTCGCCGCCGTCCGTCGCCGCCGCCACTAACGCCTCTTCGACCCGCTCCCAGACCGATTCCAACCAGCAACGTCCGAGCGGTCTCGCTCGGACGTTGCTGGTTTTCTTTGCGACCGGTCCGCCCCCCCCCCCCCGGGGGCGAACGCACGAACTTCGCTCGAACACCTCCTATTCCCGCCGTGTTCTGCTTGCATCCGCCTCCGTTTCTGGTATTCTCAACGTGGTCGGACCCCCGTCCGGCCTCACAGGTGGGAGAGAGAGTGCCCCCTGCCAGCATCCGTGGTTTTCATTTGCATGCACGCGGCGATCCCGCGGGCAGGGAGAGTTTGTACAATGCACCGTTCCTGCCTCTTCTGCGTCGCCGGGCTCATCGCCGCCGCGAGTTCCAGCGCGGCCATCGCCCAGCAGGTCTCGTACGTCTCGGGGACCTACACCCAGGACTTCGACACCCTCGCCACCAGCGGCACCACCAACGCCTGGACCAACGGCACCACCGTCGGCGCCGAGGGGTGGTACTCCGTCTTCGGCTCTTCCAGTTCCAACACCACCCGCGACACGGGAACCACCGCCGCGACGGTCTATCGCGGCGAGACGGGCTCGGGAACCGCGGGCGCCCTCTACTCCTTCGGCGTCGCCGGCGCCAACGCCCTGACCGATCGCGCCCTCGGCGCCCTCGCCTCCGGCTCCTTCGAGAACACCCTCGCCCTGGTCATCCGCAACGACGGCTCCGCCGCGTTCGATTCCTTCACGCTCACCTTCGATGGCGAGCAGTGGCGCAACGGCAACAACCTCACCCAACAAACCCTCGTGTTCGACTACTCCGTCCTCTCCTCCGCGCCGGTCCTCGCCGACCTCGAGGCCGCCAACATCACCGGCTACACCGCCCACTCCGCCCTCGACTTCACCGGGCCCATCGCCACGGCCACCGCCGGCGCGCTCGACGGCAACCTCGCCGCCAATCGCGTCGCGGGCATCACCAGCACCGTCTCCGCGAGCGTCCCCGTCGGTTCCTACCTCGTCCTCCGCTGGTGGGACAACAACGACCCCGGAAACGACCACGCCCTCGCCCTCGACAACATCGCCTTCTCCGCCACCTACGTGCCCACCCCCGGCGCGCCCGCCCTCCTCGGCCTCGGCGGCCTCGCCGCCCTCCGTCGCCGCCGCCGCTGATCCGCTCCGCGTACCCCGCTCCGATCCAACAAGGGACGCCCGGGAACCCCATCCCGGGCGTCCCTGTTCGTTGCGCCGCCTCGCCGAACCCGCCCCCGGCCCTCCCTACCATCACCCCCCATGCCCGAGCCGACCGTCAAACCCTCCTTCGCCGCCCCCCAACCACCGGTCCCGCGCTCCCACATCCGCAACTTCTCCATCATCGCCCACATCGACCACGGCAAGTCCACCCTCGCCGACCGCCTCCTCCAGGCCACCAACGCCGTCTCCCCTCGCGAGGCCCGCGAGCAGATGCTCGACTCCATGGACCTCGAACGCGAGCGCGGCATCACCATCAAGGCCTCCGCCGTCACCGTCTGGCACCGCCACAAACTCGGCGCCACGGCCGACGAGCTCGAGACCGAGTACGAGGAGTCCATCAACGACGCCGGCGAGCACAAGAGCGCCAAGGGCGAGGCCGCCTCCCATGGCGACCTCTTCATGCTCAACTTCATCGACACCCCCGGCCACGTCGACTTCAACTACGAGGTCTCGCGCGCCCTCAAGGCCTGCGAGGGCGCCATCCTCGTCGTCGACGCCACCCAGGGCGTCCAGGCCCAGACCGTCGTCAACGCCTACCTCGCCATCAACGAAGACCTCACCATCGTCCCCGTCATCAACAAGATCGACCTCCCCTCCGCCCAGCCCGACGAAAAAGCCATGGAGGTCGAGCAGATCGTCGGCCTCCCCGCCGAGGACTGCATCTACGTCTCCGCCAAAACCGGCGTCGGCATCCCCGAACTCCTCGCCGCCATCTGCGAGAAGTTCCCCCCCCCGCGCGAGCCGGTCATGTCCAACCTCCGCGCCCTCATCTTCGACGCCAAATACGACGACTACCGCGGCGTGATCGTCTACATCCGCGTCATGGACGGCGTCCTCAAGGTCGGCGACAAGATCCGCATGATGGGCATCGGCCGCACCTTCCAGGTCTCCGAGATCGGCAAGAACACCCCCAAGCCCCAGCGGGTGCAGTCCCTCACCGCCGGCGAGTCCGGCTTCGTCGTCGCCGCCATCCGCTCCCTCAAGGACGTCCGCGTCGGCGACACCGTCACCCTCGAGATCGACCCCGCCCCCGAGGCCCTCGTCGGCTACAAGCCCCCCGTCCAGATGGTCTTCTGCGACTTCTACCCCGCCACCGCCGACCCGGACGACGACGGCGACGGCGGCGCCAGCAAGAACGACTTCGAGTCCCTGCGCGAGGGCATGGAGAAACTCTCCCTCAACGACTCCTCCTTCACCTTCATGCCCGTCCACTCCGAGGCCCTCGGCTTCGGCTTCCGCTGCGGCTTCCTCGGCCTGCTCCACATGGACATCATCCAGGAGCGCCTCGAGCGAGAAGGCGGCGTCGAGGTCGTCCAGACCGCCCCCACCGTCTCCTATCGCGTCCTCGTGCGCGGCACGCTCGACCAACTCATGCGCAACAAGGCCGAGAAAACCGGCGTCGCCGGCGTCCCCCCCACCGTCGTCGCCACCGGCGGACAGGTCCCCGTCGATTCCCTCGGCGACAACACGCCCATCAAGGACGGCATGACCCTCATCGAGGTCCACAACCCCGCCGACCTCCCCGACGGCTCCTACATCGAAGACGTCCGCGAGCCCATCGCCAAGATCGACATCATCCTCCCACGCGAGTACATCGGCCCCGTCATGAAACTCTGCCTCGACCGGCGCGGCCTCTACAAGCAGCAGCAGTCCGTCGGCGAGACCCGCGACATGGTCACCTTCGAGATCCCCCTCGCCGAGATCATCTACGACTTCTTCGACAAGCTCAAGGGCATGACCTCCGGCTACGGCACCATGGACTACGAGATCATCGGCTACCGCGCCGACGACCTGGTCAAGATGGACATCCTCGTCAACGGCGACCCCGTCGAGGCCCTCTCCATCATCGTCCACCGCGACCGCGCCGAATACCGCGGCCGCCTGCTCGTCTCCAAACTCCGCGAGCAGATCCCCAGACACCAGTTCGAGATCCCCGTCCAGGCCGCCATCGGCGGCAAGATCATCGCCCGCGAAACCATCAAGGCCTTCCGCAAGAACGTCACCGCCAAGTGCTACGGCGGCGACGTCTCCCGCAAGCGCAAACTGCTGGAAAAGCAGAAGAAGGGCAAGAAGCGCATGAAGTCCATCGGCTCGGTGGAAATCCCGCAGGAAGCCTTCATGGCCGTGCTCGATCAGGGTGAATGAGCCTCTCGCGTAAGCGAGAGGTGGCGTCTTCGGACTTCGGCCACCACCGTGCTCTGGTTTCCCAGCTCGGACATCCCGGCCCGCGCTTCTGGGTTGGCTGTTTGCCTTTCGCCCGCTTCGGGCGAGCGATGGTTGCCAGGGGCGCCGCGAGGCTCTGCGAGCAAGCCCCTGGTGGACTTTCCCCAAAACCTCCGCCCGGAGGGCGGACGACCCCGCAACCCCGCGCATCCACTTGCCCTCCCCCCAACGGGACGACCGAACAGAGCCACGGCCGAACTCGGCGCCTCGCCGACGCACCCCGTGGAACGCCGTCGCACTCCCTCCCCGCCCCGAAGGGGCGGACGAATCGGTCCGCGCCCCGCTCTGTGTCGCGGCGCCGTATCGCATCGTCGGAACGCTCAGGGACTACGACGCCTTTGCCCTGACTCTCAATCGCACGAAGTTCGCTGGCGCGGAGATCGAGCACATCTGGTCGGCCGCGATCAAACGCATGCGCAAGGCACGCGTCTGAGAAACGGACGAACCGCCCTGTTACCATGCGGCCAGTTCCATTCGCGGCGGACAAACATGGATACCCATCCTCCATGGCCAAGTTATTGCAAGTCACATCGTTCTGCGACGGCTGCGGCGTAATCAATGGGCCTTGCCGCTGTCGCGAACAAGTCGCTGAGGGCGTGACCTTTGGGAGTGATTTGTACTATGACGTTCTCGTGAACGGCCGTCGTGCAGTTCACAACCAGGAGACTGGTCGCATCGCGCTGCAGGATGCGCAGCGTCGCGACCGGTGGGTCCGAAACACCGCGATTCAGAAGATCTCCGGCTTTCGTTTTCGCCGCATCTGGCCGGCCATGTTCGCCCCGACTATTTGGACGGACGCTCGCCTCTCGTGCATCGCCCACATCGTCGAGAATGACCCGGGAGTCCGCGTGTCCGCCTACTCCGCCGCGGGAAAGAAGTTGTGGACGTACGACGTCAAAGTCCCCCGGCCGCTCCCTTGGGCCGCCAAGCCGACCGCCAGACTCCGCTCATGGCAAATCGAAACCGAGAACATGACAGCGTTCTTTCCCGCCACCGACAAAGCTCTAGTTCTCGCCCTCCAGCGCACGACTTCAAGACATCTGCATAGACCAGATCGAGAATGGCACGCCCGCCTGGAGCTTCGCCGCTTTGATCCACGCACTGGATCTCAAATGTGGGCACGCAACTTCGACGAGATCACCATCTCCCAAATTACGACCTCTCGCTTCGACGGCCTCTTCGCAAGCCACTCTCACGGATTCGCCCAACTGGACCTCACCGAAGGCTCGCTCCGTGTCCTCCTCGATGCCAAAGGCATCCTCGCATGGCCGATGTCGATCCGGGACCGCGTGATCTGCGTCTGGCAGGATCGCGGCCAGCTGCACACCGCATGGCTCGACCAGAAGTCGGGACGCCTGCTCGCCAGACACTCTCAACCTTGCCTCAAGCCCAACTGGCTCCAAGTCCATCCCCTTCGCGACACCGCAATCGTGCAACTGAGTCAGCGGAACTACATGATGCTCGACGATCACGCTCGCCCCATCTGGCAGGTCCAACTCCCGCACTGGTTCCGAAGCCTGCACGAGTACCCCAAGAACCTCCTGCGGTTCGGACTCTCCTCCAACATCGTTGACGTCGCCCGATCCACGGGGCGCATCCGGCGCAGTCTCGTGCGTCCTCTTGAAGTAACCAGAAAGGCACTGCTCGGCCACACCTGAAACCACCTCACTCGCTCCACCTCCACCCTCCTACACCACCTGCCTCCCCCCCACCCCCGGCGCCACCCCATCCAACCTGTCCGCCAGCCGCGGCGGATGACACGTCGGCACCGCCGGCCACAGATGATGCTCCAGAAGGTAGGACATCGAGTAACTCACGAAACGCTTCGGCCACGCCGCATCGACTCGTACCACGGCCGACTCGTACCCATTTGAACAGCCTGGCATTCGCACCTTGTGGCCACCCAACACGAGGGCACTTCCTCGCGTTAGACTCGCCCCATGCCCTGCCTCGCCCTCTACCTCGTCGCCGCCCTCCCGTGCCTCCACGAACCCTTGCCCGCCCCCGCCGCAGACGCTCCCGCACCACCCGCGGCTCCATCCACCTCCACGCCCACGCCCACGCCCACGCCCGCGCCCTCGAGTCCCACCCTCACCAACCTCCCTCTCCCGGCCCGCGAGTCCGCCTCCAAGCGGGCCCGCTTCGTCTACCGCCTCCCCGACAACTCCGTCTGGGATTCCTTCTACTACGTCGAGTTCCGAAGAGTCCTCGCCGACTACGACATGCTCGCCAAGGGCGTGCCGCTCCCCGCCAGTTGTGAATCTTGGGGCTTCACGTCCAACCGCCGCGGCCCGACCGACAAGTCCGAACGCCCCGCGCCCCTCTGGCACACGCTCCAACCCCCTCGGGCCACCACCCCCTATACGCCCTTCATCTACGTGAACGAATCGCTCCTGAGCGCCAAGGACCGCAAGCGCGGCCCCATGCTCAAGTGCGGGAAAGAAACCGCCCCGCACGTCTACGAGTTCAGATTCTCAGAGTACCCCGGCTCCGACCACGCCGTCGGACGCCTCCCCCTCGCCATTAACCTCGGCTACGCCAGCGGGCTTCTCCGCCTCCCCACCTCCATCCGCCCCGCCGCCGACGGTTCCCTGACCGGTGAGTTCTTCCTTGTTTCTGATCCCACCGCGGCCACCGACGCCAAGTCCAAAAACGGCCATCCCGGCCTCAAGCTCATCCACGCCCAGGACCTCCGCCTCACCCCCGACCAATACGCCGCCGAGCTCCTCACTCGCCGCGCCGAACTCATCCAGTGGTCCTTCACCCGAACCCCCTCGCGCTTCGGCGACACGTTCACTTGGAAGAAAACCGTCGTCGATGTCGGACCCCGCACAACTCAACCCGCTGCACCGCCGAGCAAGTAGGTTCCGCATGTGCCAGCAACACCTCCGCCTGACTTTCCCGGGGAGAGAGTTGCAGAGAGAGGGCTTTCCTCTCTCTGCATCCGCGACCCTCCCACCATTCCCACACGGGTAGCATCCCGTCACCATGAAGGTCGCCCTCACCCTCCTTCTCATCGCCTCTCCCGCCTTCTTCGCCTGCGAGCGCAAGCCGCCAATCGTGATGAAAGTCGCAACGCAGAACCCCGACGGTCCCGCGCTCTCCGCCCCGCCCGAAATCACATCCGAATCCGAGAAGGATTGGTTCGATTTGGTGTTCTTCGTCTCCGAAGCCACCTCCGGTCCCGACGGCACGCGCGTCATTCGTGCCAAGGGTCTGTACAAAGGACAGAGCGTCGGATTTGAAGTCGTCCTTCCCGCAGAATGGCGCGAGTCCAACAAAGGCGGCATCGTGCTCCGTCCCGGCAAGGCCGCCTACCGATCCGTCGGCGCCGAGAGCGACACGTTTCTTACCGCGCTCGACACCATCTATTCAACAAATCTCCATCCCAAGGCCATGGCACACGAAGTGAAACTCACCGCCATCGGCCTCAGCGGCGACCCGAGCTCGCTCGACAAAGGGCCCGCCCGCATCAAGATGTTCTACGAATCGAACGACCCAAGCGCCGGCGCGGAGTTCTATACGAACATCGACCTCGCCCGCCATCGCCTCGAAGTCCGCGAAAAGGACGATGGATACCGCAGGTCGCTGGTTCAGGCGTTTACCGCAAAGTAGTGTGCGATGCGCAAGGTAGACGGCTCCAACCCCGAGAAGGTCGTGCAGGTCCTCAAGACCCCGCCCCTCCGCTGGCTCTGCGACGATTGCGTCGCCCACATGGCCGACATCACCAACCGCGTCGCCGTGAATCCCATCACCACCACCCTCGGCCTCACCACCGACTTTGCCCGCGAGAAGTCCCGCTGCGACCACTGCCACGACACGAAGCTCGTCACCAAGTGCCTCCGCCCCTGACCGCGCCCGCATCCGCAAACCCAGCCCACGAAGCGGGTGCCCGCCCCTAGACCGGGGCGCAAGCCCCGATACCCCGCACACCCCGCGCGCCCCAAGCCCGCGAAGCGGGCGACACCCCGCGCCCCCACACGCCTCCAACTCCCAAAACCCGCGCCGCGAGTATGTAGTTTACGCACGGGCAAAACTCCCCCTAAAAAGGCGGGGTTGTGCGTAAGGGGGTAGTGGACTGTGGGGGAGTTGAACCCCCTACGCTCGGTTTCCAGAGGCCGAGGTCCGCACCGGCGGAACAGCCCGAAACCCGGCGCGGCGCGCTAACGCCGCACCGGGCGCGGTCAACGGACCGCAGTCAGAACACGTTGGCCCGTGCGCCAGACTCGGCGCACGTGGCCTTTCCCGCCCGTCCACGCTCGACATGGAGACATGGTGAGTTCTCCGGGATGGTGCGAATGCCCAGCGTCAATCCGTGACGCACGCGGGCACGCTGAACAAGCCGTACAAAGCAACTGAACGCGCGCGATCGCGCGAGCCAACCGGATACGCATAGGCTCCGGTGGGCTTGCATTTGGTGGGGGTCGCGGATACTGTTCAAAAGACAACCGGGCACGCATGGGCGTGTTCACTCCTGTTGGGAAACGGGAAAATGTCAGAGGCCGATGGGTTGCACCCCGTCGGCCTCATGCGTTTTGTGCTACACTGTGTTGGTCATGGCATCATCCGTGAACAAGACCAAAGGCGGAAAGGCCGCGCCTCGCAAGCGGGGGCCGGAACCCAGATACCTCAAACTTGAGGGCAACTGGGAGGACCGCGTGCGAGACTCGCTCCGAGCGAAACCCGCGAAAAACAACGGGAAAAAGCGCGGTTAGTGGACACTAGCCACTGGCACGAGACAATTCAAATTCTGGTTCGCGGCGGTTGGCGCGTGACAATCTGGTTACGCTGCGGGTGCTTCTGGCTCGACGTAGAACAGCCGCTTGCCATTGGCCGCGCGAATGGCGATGCGCACGCGCTCGCCGTCATCGACCCCGCGATGCGAATACACAAACGCGGCCTCTGACACGTACCGATGCAAGTGCGCTTTGCTCACCGCATGGTGGGTTCCGTCGATCCGTCGGCGCAGCAGAGAGAAAAACCCCTCGACAGAGTTGGTGTGAACCGGACCGCGCACGTACTCGCCCGCGCTGTGGTTCACCGAGCGATGCGCCCCAACGCCGATGGTGGCCGTGCGGTACTGCCTGCGGTCATCGGTGAAGATGTACGTGCCCTTCTCCACGTTCTCGACAATGGCTTGGCGCAGGTTCGCGGCCGTCACGCCGTCGATGGGATTGGCGCGGACTTCACCGCCGCGCTCCACGCACGCCACCACCGGCACGCGCTCGGACCATTTCTTGCGGTACTCGACATTGCGCCGGATGGTCTTTGTGTCCCCTTCGCGGATGAAGGGCTTGCGGGGTACACCACCGATGTAGACCTCATCGACCTCCACCACGCCCCCGAGTTTGGGGCCATTGGGAGCCGGGGCCATCGCGTGCCGGATGCGATTCAGGAGGAACAGCGCGGAGCGATAGTTGAGGCCGGTTTGCCGCTTGATCTGGAGCGCGGACACACCCTTCTTCGACGCGCAGGATGCCCAGAACGCAAAGCACCAATGGCGAAGGGGGATGCGCGATTCCTCATAGACCGTACCGATTCGCACGGTGTATTGCTTGCGGCATCCCAGGCATCGCCAGAGGTACCGGCGGTTCCGGGTCTTTCCATCCTTGCCCAGCATCTTGCGCACGTCGGTGTCGCCACAGTGCGGGCAGCATGGCGCATCGCCCCACCGTTGCCGCTCTAGAAACTCGACAGCCGCCGTCTCATCCATGCACGCGATTGGCAACTGCGCCACGATCGCGGACTTGTCGCCCCCGATCTTGCCCTTCCGGCGCGGCCTGCGGACCTTCGGGGGCTTGGGCGCAGCAGCAACCATCCGCGCGCCCGGCTTGCGGCTGCGGTCAAACTCGGGAGCCTTGATCGGCTCGCCCGGTTGCTGCGGATCGTGCGGTTTCAGGTCGTCTATGCCAGCCATGAAACCATGCTACATTACGCACAGTCATCTGTCAAGGGCTTTCGTCAACGATCAACCACGTTCCCCCGAGTCTCCGTCCAGACGAAGGTTCGACGAGTTCCATTCGATAGGCTCCCGATCCCGGTAACGACACACGCTCCAAGTGATGCGAGAGCGGGCACGCCGCTAACGGACTCGGTGCGGCGCGAATCGCTACCGCCTCGCGGTACACCTCCACTGGAGGGTCGGCAACGTGCGTCACTACAAAGTGCAGCACCGTTGTACGTGATCCGCCATACAGCAGTCCGAACACCCAGAGGCCCGGGCCCACCATCGCCGGGAACGCCGACACTGTTATGCCCGTCGTGATCCCGCCCACGCCGCTCGGCATTCCCGCTTCTTCGTCGATGCGATCCACGATCATCAGTCCGGCCAACTCGGTTTCCATGCCCAAGCCTACCAGAATCCGTCTTTCCCTTCCGCTTCTTCCCCATTTCCAGACTCCTTTCAAGGGCGTGCGTCAAGTGCATACTCGCGACCCGCGCCCCCAACCCCTTATCCCACAACATTTTACAAAATACCAAACAAAACCCGCCCATTTTACTTGCCAACCCCCAATCAAAACACTAATCTACCCCATCGCACCCATGGTCGCCCTCAACCCCACAACCCCCCCCGATGCCCTCTCCCCCGAAATCGAGGACCAACTCCTCGAAGCCATCATCACCGCCACTCTCCCCACGCTCTCACCCCATCCCTCCGCTCCTCCTCCCGCTCGTGCTCCTCCTCCCCCCCCCCCCCCCCCACCCCCCCCCCCTCCGCCCCCCCCCCAAAGCGGGGCCCCCACCCCCCCCACCCCACGACGGCCGCCACTCTCCCCACGCTCTCACCCGATCCCTCCGGTCCTACTCCTGCTCGTGCTCCTACTCCTACTCCTCCCGTTTCTTCCCCCCCCCCCTCCCCCCTCCCCCCCCCCCCCCTCCCCTCCCTCCCCCCCCCCCCCCCTCCCCCCCCCCCTCCCCCCTCCCCCCCCC
>OEIU01001897.1_pt1 | contig 12135 bp, 15 predicted proteins | sample 1539221 | NCBI WGS metagenome assembly OEIU01 (sample SAMN03792071, study PRJEB22550) | activated sludge metagenome | feature: wastewater treatment plant; material: activated sludge; isolation source: Wastewater treatment plant of a petroleum refinery complex | place: Argentina: Zarate | collected... | reverse complement strand
GACCTGTATTCGCCTGCCGCCGTGTGCGCCTACCTGAATTTGCAGCTTGGGGCCGAACCAATCGAGAACTTCGCCGCCCTGTACCTCGATTCACAGCATCGCGGCATCGCGTTTGAAGTGCTGGCGCGCGGCACCCTGACACAAACGCAGGTCTACCCGCGTGAGCTGGTGCACGCGGCATTGAAGCACCAGGCCGCCGCCGTGGTGTTGGCCCACAACCACCCCAGCGGCAGCACCACACCCAGCCGCGCCGATGAAGTGATAACGCAAACCATCAAGGCTGCATTGGCCCTGATCGATGTTCGCGTGCTGGATCATTTCATCATCAACGGGCGCGAAGCCCGAAGCATGGCATCGGAGGGGCGACTGTGACCGCACCACACCCCTACCGCGATGAAGCCGCCGCCTACGCCGCCTGGCGCGCCTGGGCCGATGGCCTGCAGCTTGCCGGCGACCCGGCCGGCCCGCTGGTGTTGCTGGGCGACCTGGCGCTGTGGTTGCCCGACACCACCGGCTGCGAGCGCCCCGCCGCCGTGCAGCGCCTGGCCGATGCCTTGGAGCGCGCCGCTCCGCCGCTGTTCATCGCCCAGCCGGGCGCGCCGGCCGCGCCGGCCGATGCCGAGTCCTTCGGCTATTGGACGCCCGCCGCCCTGGCCGCTGCCCGCGCCGATGCCCGGCACCTGGCGCCCGCCGTGCGCCGCAAGGCGCTGGGCTACTACGACCGCGCCCGCGCCGTGGCGCCGGGCCTGCCGGCCGTCCTGCAACTGCTGCGCACCGAATGGGCTGCTTATGGCCATTCCTTGACCCCGCCGCCGGCCGCGGCCGTGTTCGCATGGGGCGCGCTGCCCGGGCGTGGCCGGGCCCGGCGGGCGGCCGACGTGCCCGCCCTGGGCCGGCCCGGGGGCCGTGTCGCCACCAACGCCGCCGGGCTGGCTGAAACCGCCGCCTTCCTGGGCCGCTGCCACCGGCTGGGGCGTGAGCACTTCACGCCCGCCATGCTGCGCGCCTGGGCCGCCGATGCCGAGTTTCAACTGTCCGAGGGCAACACCCCGACGATTGAAATCAAGAGCTGGGACGCCCTGAGCGGCCACACCGAAGCGCACACCGTGAGCGCCGCCGGCCTGAGCTGGGAGCCGCCCGCCGCCTGATCCAGTTTTGTTGCGCCCGGCTAGGCCCGCGAACCGAAAAGCGGGCACACCCCACCCGCCTGCCGGGCGCTTTTTTCTTGGGGCACGGGGTAGACCATGAGCAAATCGAAAACCGACCAGCCCGCAGCCAGCCAGCCCGCGCCGGCGCAGTGGCAAGCCAAGTCCGCCGGCCTGAGCATGTGCCTTGACGCCACCGACGCCGGCCGGCTGGTGCGCCTGGCCGACGTGGCGCTATGGTTGATCGAGTTCAAGGGCCTGCCGCGTATCCCGGCCGTGGAGCGCCTGGCCGATGAACTGGGGGCCGCGAAGCCCGCGCCGGCGCTGTTCCTGGCGCAGCCTGGCCAGTATGCGCGGCCCGTCGAGGATGCCGCCGCCCGGTTTGGCTATCACACCGCCGAATCGTGGGCCGCGCAAGGCGGGCGCCCAACGGGTGGGCGCTACGTCATATCGCCCGGTATTCGCGCATCTGATGCCTGGGCGAACGAGTTTGCAAGAACGGGCTTCGAGCGCCGCGAGCTGTTCGGGGCGCTTGTTCCGATTCCGCCGCGCGCCCCTGCGCCAGAGAGGCCGCCCGAGTTTGTCGAGCCCGGAATCCCGGCCCTGCTGCGCCTGCTGCGCAAGCGTTGGACGTTCACCCGCTGGGGCCGGCGCACCGACGCCGAAATCTTCGCCGCCCCGCAGTTGCCCGGCTTCGCCGTGGCCGTGCGCGTGGCCGATGCCGCGCGCATTTGGGGATGGGGCGCGGCCACGGATCAAGCCCCGGCGCCGGTCGAGTTGAACACGTATGCCGACGTGGTGAAGCACCACCGCGCGAACCAGGGCGCGCTATGGGACGTGCCGCCCGGTCAATACGACCTGTTGCGAGCGGAGGAAAAACGGGCGAACGATGCGGGAGAAATGGGCGTTCGCGCCCGCATGGCCAAAGATTTTGGCGTCTCAGTCCGCCGCATCGGCCAGCTACTCGCAAAGATCAAATCTGGATCGCGCGCCACCCAGCGCACCAGGGCGCAAAAAGTGCAGCCGCTGCCGGGCTTGAAGGCCGTTTGACTTCCAGCCATGAAGGCGCGGGGCCAGCATCCATGCGGGTTTGCGATGGGAAGCCAAATACAAGGCGACGGGAAGCCCTTCCGCCTGAAACAGTCGCCATCAAGCCCCAAGCGCGCCATGTCGGATGCGCAGGGCTTATGGCAACTGCGAAAGGACTTCCAATGCCTGCCCTTGTTCACACCACCCCCGCCGCACCGCCGCATCCGCGAATGCTTGTCCCGCGTGACCGCCTGCTCCGCCTGCCCCAAGTCGAGGATGCCGCCGGCATCAAAAAAAGCACTGTTTATGCGCTGGTGCGGGAGGGCAAGTTTCCGCCCCCCGTGCGTATCACGCGCCGCCTGTCCGCCTGGCCTGAAAGCGCCGTGCTGGCCTGGGTGCAAGCGCAAATCAACGGGGGTGCCCATCATGACTGAGCGCGCCCCCAAGCCCTACACCGCGCCGGATGGCAAGACCCGCCAAGCCCGAGGCCCGAGCGATCAGGCCGCCGCCATCGCATCGGCGGGGCAAAACATTGCCGACGCCCTGCGCAGTCTGCCTAGCGCCGATTCATGGGAAGACCTGCGCCTGACCATCAAGCACCACGGGCAGGGAATCGATGAACTTGCCGAGGCCGTGGCCGGCGCCGGCAACACCCAAAGCGAGGCCCTGTCCGAGTACCTGGCGCCCGCCGTGGACAGCCTGGCCGATGCCATCCGCACCGGCTTTGCACTGCTGGCCCAAGCCATCCAGCAGCGCGCCGCCTGATCTCCCGTGCACCCCGAGCATTCCCCCGAGCTGATCCGCTCCGCTCTTGACGCCATCCCGCCCACGCTGCCCCGTGACGAATGGGCGCGGCTGGCCATGGCGATCAAGTCGGAATACCCGGACGGCCCGGGCTTCGAGTTGTTCGACACATGGAGCCAGAACGACGCCGCCGGCTATGACCCCAAGGCCACCGCGTCAACATGGCGCAGCGTCAAGGCCGGCGGGGGCGTGGGGCTGGGCACGCTGTTTTACCTGGCGCAGCAGCATGGATGGAAGATGCCCGAGCACGCCCGCCCGGCGCCGCCCGACGCTGCCGAGCTGGCGCGCCGTGAAGCCGAGCGCCGCGAGCGTGACCGAGCCGAGCGCCAGCGCGTGCAGGCGGCCCAAGAGGCCGCCGCAGATGAGGCCGGCGAGCTGTGGCACCAGGCCAGCGAAGCCGGCGCCGCCGCTCACCCCTACCTGCAGCGCAAGGGCGTGGGCGCGCATGGCGTGCGCCTGGCGCCCGATGGCTGGCTGCTGGTGCCCTTGCGCGATGCGGCCGGCGAGCTGCGCAACCTGCAACGCATTGCCCCAGCCAAGCCATCCAGCGGCCCCGACAAGCTTTTTTTGCGGGGTGGGCAGGTGTCGGGCCTGTTGCACCTGATCGGCGCTCCTGCGGGCGATGTGGCGCTGTTGGCAGAGGGCTACGCCACCGGCGCCAGCCTGCACGCCGCTACCGGCCTGCCCGCGGCCGTGGGCTTCAACGCCGGCAACTTGAAGGCCGCCGCCCGCGTCCTGCGCCAGATCATGGGGCCGGGCGCGCTGATTGTGGTTTGTGGCGACGACGACCGCGCAACCGAACTTCAACGGGGCAAGAACCCGGGCCGTGAGGCCGCCCAAGCCGCCGCCGCGCTGGTGCATGGCCTGGCCGTGTTGCCGCGTGGCCTGCCGGCCGGTCAAACCGACTTCAACGACCTGCACCAGCACGCCGGGCTGGATGCTGTGCGCAACCAGGTGCAAGCCGCCATCGATGCCCACCGCCGGCACACCCAGCCCACGCCCACCGACAACCCCGCCGCGCTGGCCGATGCCGATGCACCCGCGGCGCCCGCCGCGCCCGAGGGCAAGGTCGGCAAGCGCACCAGGCGCAAGCCCCATGCGCCCGATGCACCCGCCGCCGCTGGCGATGATGGCGCGCGCCGTGATCCCTTCATCGTGGACAGCACCGGCGTCTATCACGTCGGGCGCGACCGTGAGGGCAACGACCTGGCGCCGCAATGGCTGTGCGGCCCGCTGCACGTGACCGCCCGCACGCGCGACAGCGACGGGCACGCCTGGGGCTACCTGCTCAGTTTTTCCGACCCGAACGGGCGCCCGCGTGAATGGGCCATGCCCGCCCGCATGCTGGCCGCCGATGGGGGCGAGCTGCGCGCCGTGCTGCTGGGCATGGGCCTATCGATCAGCACCCAATCGAGCGCGCGCAATCGCCTGTCCGAGTACCTGCAAACCCGTGAGCCCGACGCCCTGGCCGTGGCCACCGAGCGCGCCGGCTGGCACCCCACGCCCGAAGGTGGCGCCGTGTTTGTGCAGCCGCATGAAACCATCGGCGAGAGTGCCGAGCGCGTGATTTTTCAAAGCGAAGGCGCGACAGAAAACACCATTCGCCAGCGGGGCGACGTGTCCGCCTGGCGCGACCGCGTGGGCGCGCTGTGCGTGGGCAATTCGCGTTTGGTGTTCGCCGCCGCCTGCGCCTTCGCTGGGCCACTGGTGCGCCCGGCCGGCGTGGACAGTGGGGGCTTTCACTATCGGGGCGAATCATCGTCGGGCAAAACCACCGCCTTGCGCGTGGCCGCATCCATCCATGGCGGCCCCAGCTACATGCAACGCTGGCGCACCACCGACAACGCGCTAGAGCTGATCGCCGCGCAGCATTGCGATTCGCTGCTGATCCTCGACGAACTGGCGCAGGTTGATGGGCGCGTGGCCGGCGAGTGCGCCTACATGCTGGCCAACGAATCGAGCAAGGGCCGCGCATCACGCGGGGCCGCGCTGCGCGCCCGCCTGAGCTGGCGCCTGTTGTTTTTGAGCGCGGGCGAGCTGGGGCTGTCCGACCATATGGCGGAAGCCATGAAGCGCGCGCGCGCCGGGCAGGAAGTCCGCATGGTTGACGTGATTGCCGATGCGGGCTGCAACATGGGCATGTTTGTGAAGCCCTGCAGGGGGGCGACGGCCCGGCCGCCTTCGCCACCGAATTGCAGCGCGCCACCGCCGGCACCCATGGCGCCTCCGGCCGCGCCTGGCTGCAATGGCTGGCCCCACAGTGGCATGGCCTGGGCAAGCTGCTACGCGAGCGAATGGAGGCCATGCGCGCCGCCTGGGTGCCCGCTGGCGCATCGGGGCAGGTGGAGCGCGTGGCCGCCCGCTTTGCCATCGTCGCCACCGCTGGCGAGCTGGCCACCGAAGCCGGCCTGACTGGCTGGCCAGCGGGCGAGAGTGAGCGCGCCGCCCGCAAGTGCTTTGAATCCTGGCTGGCCGCGCGTGGTGGCGCTGGCAATGCCGAGGTTCGCCAGATGCTGCAGCAGGTGCGGCGCTTCATCGAATTGAACGGTGAAGGGCGCTTCACGTGGTGGCACCGCGCCGCAGATGACCACAACGTCAAAACCCTGAACCGCGCCGGCTTCCGTCGCCTGCTGATGCCCGATGGAACGCCCATCGCCCGCAACAGCCAGCACGCAATCGAGGTGGGCGACGTGATGCCGTCCGCGCTGGGCGAAGAGACCCAAACCGAATACTTCATCTTGCCCGAGACTTTCAAGTCCGAAGTCTGCCAAGGCTTCGACCCGGCCGCCGTGTGCCGCGTGCTGTTGGAGCATGGCGCGCTTGTGGTGGGCGACCGTGGCCACTTCGACAAGCGTATGCGCCTGCCTGGCGTTGGGAATGCCCGCTGCTACCACATCACGCCCGCCTTGATGGATGCCGAGCCCTGAGCACCGCCATGCAGAAATTGCGGGGCATGGCCGGCCGCGCGCTGGGCGGCCGGGCCGGGGAAGTTCTTTCGCGCACCAATGTCCGGGTAAGTGCGAAGGTACTTCCCGGCTTTTGCCCGTCAGGGTAATTCGCACCCCGTGAGCCCTGTAGATAGCGAAGATCGAAAGTTACTGAGGATTTTGCGCCGCGTGCACGTTGATGGATGGGGATGGCACCAGGTGGCAGCCGCTGCACTTCGGACACCGCCCGCCGGCTGATCCTGCCGGGCCGGTGTCCGCGCCCAGCACTTGCACCACCCCCGAGCTGGTGCACCAGGCGCCACCCGTGGGCCGTGCGGGTCCTTCCTGGCCCTTCCCTTTACGGGGGCGAAACGAGCGCGAGACCGCGCTAGCGTGTAGATTTTTCAATAGGTTTACAGATAGGTTCACAGGCCATCGGCGGCCGATGGTGGAGAACCGGCCCACGCCAGCCGCCGCCGGATCAACACGGAAAAGGGGCGCACCGGCACGGGCTGGCGCACCGGGCCGCGCAGCTCGATCCCGCCCGGCCGGTGCCATGCCTGCCGCTCGATCCTGCGCGGCCGGTGCCATGCCTGCCGCTCGATCCTGCGCGATCCTGCCGCCATGGAGCGCCCAGCACTTGCACCACTGCCCGAGCTGGCGCACCAGGCCGCGCCGTCGCCGCCCTGCATGCGCGCCATCGTGCACGGGCTTGGAACCGGGCGCGAAGGGTGTTCCCCTGGCGCCGCCGTCCGCGTGGCAGTGTTTTGGGCTGCGCCACCATGGCCGGCGCACCAGGTGCAGGCGCGGCGGCCGTGGCGCGCTGGTGCCTTGTGGTGGACAGGGCGCCCGCTGGCCGCCGCCGCTCGATCCCGCCCGAGCGGGCAATCTGAAACGACTTCAAAAACAATAGCGAAAGTTACAAAAATTCGGGGATTCTGTTACCAGAAAATTTTCAGATGCTTCATGCATAAACTATCTGTCAATTGCATCCATATGCAACGTAATCGCTCATAAAATAAGCAAAACAGGTCATTTCTAAGGGTAAACCCTAGCATTTTGCCCCCGCATGCCCCCGCAACTTCCGAGGTTGCGGGGGCAAACTAAGTCATTGATTTATAAGGTTGCCCCCGCTGCCCCCGCATGCCCCCGCAGAAAAAATCAATGTCTGAATTTTTTCGGCTGTGGATAACTTTCAAAAAACGCAAAATCAGCCGTTTTCCAGGCTGAAAAGTTACAAATTTTCCCGCCATCGTTACAACCACCCCGGCGGCCAGCTTTCAGGCTCTTCGAGCTGGCGCCACCTGGCCGGCCGCGCCGCGCCTGGCGCCCGGTCTGGATCGATGGGCGCTGCGAGGATGTGCCCCCACTTTCCGAAAATGTGCCCCCAAATATGCCCCCACGTGCCCCCGGATGGCCTTAGACTTTGCCGGCCGCTTGTGCACCCGAAACGCCGCGCTATAGAGGGAAAAAAGAAAAGGCCCGCACGGTCTTGGAACCATGCGGGCCTTCATGTGGTGCCCGGGGCCGGAATCGAACCGGCACGGTGTTGCCACCGGCAGATTTTGAGATTGAGTCCCGAGACTAGCATGAAACCACGCTGGAACCCGCAGAGCCTTGCTGCACTTGGTTTTCCAAGAGGCTAGCTCCGTTTAGCCTTACGCCTAGACCAGACCCATTGCGGCAGACATTCCGATGCTGTGGCTCCTGGCTGGTTCCTGCGTTCGATCCCGAACTAGGAGGTGTCATGGCTAAGATCAAACTCACCAAATCCGCTGTCGATACGGCAGGAATCACCGGCAAGGACTACGAACTGCGGGACACCATTGTCCCCGGCTTTCTCTGCAAAGTCACCGCCCACGGCCGCAAAGTCTTCATGCTCCAGTACCGCACGAACTGGGGCGAGCGTCGCAAGCCGAAGATCGGCCAGTTCGGCGAACTGACCGTCGAGCAGGCGCGGTCGATCGCCCAGGACTGGCTGGCCGACGTGCGCAAAGGCGACGACCCCAGCGCCGCCAAGCTGGCCGCCCGCATGGCTCCGACGGTCAAGGAACTGTGCGGGCAGTTCATCGAGGAATACTCCAAGCCGCGTAACAAGCCCCGGACGGTCGATTCCTACCAGGGCTACATCGACCGGCACATCCTGCCCGCCCTGGGTAGGCTCAAGGTGCCGGACGTAATGCGGACGCACATCACCACGCTGATGAAGGACAAGGCGAAGATCGGCGTCACGGCCAACCGGGTTCTGGCCTGCCTACGCAAGATGTTCAACATGGCCGAGGTGTGGGGCTACCGGCCCGACGGCTCCAATCCGTGCCGTCACGTTCCAAAGTACAGAGAGGACGGCGAGACGCGGTACATCAACAACGAGGAACTGGGGCGACTCTATGCGTACCTCGACCGTGCGGATGCCCTGGGGCTGGAGCATCCGACCGTGACGCTGGCGGTTCGCCTGCAATTCGAGTTTTCCGCGCGGATGACCGAAATCCGCACGCTCGAATGGGCTTGGGTCGATTTCGAGAATCGCCGAGTCGTCTGGCCTGACAGCAAGACGGGTGATATGTCCAAGCCGATGAGCGAGGCGGCGTACCAGTTGCTGCTCAATGCGCCCCGCATCGACAGTTCGCCTTACGTGTGTCCGGCCATCTTTGATGTCAAGAGGCCATTGCCCGACAGTACGTACTACAACGGCTGGAAGCGCATCCTGGGCCGCGCAGAGGTAGCGCACGTCGGGACGCACGGCATCCGCCATCGCGCGGCGACCGACATTGCCAACTCCGGTATTCCCATCAAGGTCGGCATGGCGCTGACTGCGCACAAGACCGTCACGCAGTTCATGGCGTATGTCCATGCAGAGGATGACCCAGTGCGGGCCGCCGCCGAGAAGGTGGCCACCCTGCGCCGGGGCGCCATCGACGGCCAGGCCCAGGCTGCGCCGACCCCGGCGGCGCCCGCCTCAGTTCTGGCTGTCGCGGACGGCGAAAAGACCCGTACAAGCCAGGGCAACTATCGCCCGTATCGCCATCGCAAGAGTCCCACGCGCGCTGTGCCGCCCGGCACGAAGCGGGCCAGTTCGCCGCCAACGAAGGCGCCGGAAACGGTCATTGCGTGAGCTGCGGGTGTCCGGTCTGTCGCCATACTGTTGCGATAGGTTGGGCATCCCGCCCCGCGGTTCCTTTGTCCCTTGACTTAATTTCGTCAGTAAACGAAAATACCATGTACCGCATCGAGCACTACCTGACAACCGACGAGCAGAAGGATGTCTACGACGATTGGCTGCGGCGCTTGCGCGATGCGCAGGCCAAGGTGGCGATCATCCGGCGCGTGACCCGCGTCGAGCGAGGCAACTTCGGCGATCACAAGTTTTGCCGCGATGGTGTGTGGGAACTGCGCATCGACGCCGGGCCGGGCTACCGGGTGTATTACGGCCTGGCAGGCCAGCAGTTGGTGCTGCTGTTGTGCGGCGGCGATAAGCGCACGCAGGATGCGGACATAGCCCGGGCGGTGGCGTATTGGCAGGACTGGCAACGGAGAGGCGACGAATGAGAAGCAGACCCCATGACGAAGCGATGGCCGAACTGTTCCGCGACGATCCGGCGCTCGCGCTCGAAGTCATCAATGGCATCCTGGCCGATGGCGACCAGGCCGAGCTGATGACCGTGCTACGCCAACTCGCGCAGGCCGTAGGCGGCGTGCAGGCGGTGGCAGAGCAGGCGCACCTGAATCCGACTCAGCTTTACCGCACGCTGTCGCCCAAAGGCAATCCTGCACTCAGCAGCCTGTCAGCCATTCTCAAGGCAATGGGCTTGCGCTTGGCGGTGCAGCCGCTGGCCGCGCCGCCGTCCGCGCACGCGGCTTGATTCCCTGCCGGGGAGCGGCACGCCGATTCTCGTATTACGGGCTTCCATCGCTGACGCCTTCGGCTTAGCTCGTTGAACTGATCGGCTGCGTGTGTTTCTGCGCGGCGTCTTGCTGGGGCAGCGCATTTCCTCTATTGCGACCGCTGCGAAAAATTCGCGCCGCAACCCCCTGCTATTCCCAGGGCAGGGCATCCGTGACGAGATGATTTGGGTCAAGCCTGACGTTCGCAGATGCCGTTGTGAGGGACAAAGCCTCTGGCGGCAAATTGCCCCGAACAACTGCAATGCGACCCTTCAGCTTTGCAGCTGGCGTCTTGTGAAAACGCCCAAGTTGACCCACCTGTTGCGCGGCCTTGTTCGCGAGCTCCCGGAGTTCATCCGTGCTCGCGCCGCTCGTGGCTGCGCTCTCCAATTGCCGAACTTGCGTCCGAACTTTGGACTGCTTTTGGGGACTCAATGACGGCTTGCGGTTCACGGTCAGCTTCGTCGCGATCATCGCCTGTGAAGCCGAGAAAACCTCATGTTTCTTACGGCTCGCCTTCAAGCCGTGCTGAGCGAGCATTCCATAGACTTGGGCAATGACCCAAGTCTGAGTTTCCTTATCCAAATGTGTCGCTGATGACATTGCCATGTCATCCACATAACGGGAATAGGTGATGCCTCGCTGAGCGAACTTTGCATGTAGCCAGGGCTCGTACCGCCACATCACGAGATTCGCTAAAAATGAACTCGTAATGGCCCCTTGGGGAACATAGCCGTCCTTTGTGGTGAGTCTCGTCAGAAGCTTGGCAACGTCAGGAGAGAATCTGAAGAAGCCACACCACACGTCTTCAACAAAGGCTGCGCTCACAGAAGGAAAAAATCCCTTCACGTCTTCGCAGATCAGTATCTGCTTGCCCTTGTGAATAGATGCGTTTGTGACATAGTCACGTCCCTTCAAACTACCTTGCAAGTATTCTGGAAAATTCACCTTGGAGAAGACATTGAGCTTTAAACGCTGATGGATCTCTTTGAGTTGCCCCATCGCGTCAAATGTCTGTCTGGTAGATCCCGGCTTTGGCTTCACGGTGCGCCACATGCCATTGGCTCGATCAGCCAGTTCTACCAGTGATTGCGCATCCCAGCGTAGGCCGCGAGCCAGTGCAGCAATGCTCTTGATGGGATTAGACCGATACCTCGGCTTGATCAGGTAAAGGTCCATTTAGAAGCTCCAATGCGGTGATTGCCAGTTGACCAGCAAGGTCTCGATTCAAGTGTCCGAGCTCCCCTTCTTCCGCGCCCAAGAAGAAAAGAATCTCTACCGGCATAGCGAGCGCAGCGGCAATCCGTTGCAGAGTGGACAAAGGCGGGTCGCGTCGGCCGCGCTCAAGCAGCGAGAGATAGGACACTGAGATACCAGCCCGCTTTGCCAGCGCAGCTTGGGAGAGCTTGCGCTTGGACCGAGCGAGTTGAATAGCCTGTCCGATGTTCATATGTGAGTCTCACAAAACTAAGAATGGGCTTGGGGTGCCCATGACGGCCTCACAGCCAGTCTCGGATATTCGTCGCGATACTGACGAATGCCGCGATGGCCTGGAGGGTGCGCACCTTCAGCGTTTCCGCATCCGTTGCGCTCTGGAGTTGGTCACAGAGCTGTTCTAGCTTCGAGACTTCACGATCCAGTTCCTTCATAGCACCAGTGTCGAGTTGGCTTCTGCATGCATCGCAAGCCTTCTTCAAGCTATTGATGTGATTTTCCAAGATTTGCTTGTCCATTTAGGACCTCCTTTACACAAGGCACCATTGCCCTGCTTCCCCCGTTTCAAGGCAGCGCCGTAAAGGAGCCAACTCGACACCAACCAAGCCCACCACAGTTGCACGCTGCTGGCTCAACCTTCCCCCTCGCTGAGCAAGAAGCCGTATGGTCTTCGCACTCTGAGAGTTCCGATCGTCCAGCTGGCCACAGTAAGCTGAGCCAACTGTGCCGCGTTACAAGCCACGCCTACTGTCTGCGTAGCGGACTTCATTAACTAAAGCCCTGATCACTGAGCGTTTGCCTTTTCGGGTCGGGAACAACAAATCTTCTGAACCGCAGCAGCACGATCACGTGCTGCCGGCTCGCATTGTACGCACAGCCAAGACTAAATTTTGACTGTCAGTACGTTTTAAATGTAACTTTTTGCGTCTTCGTTGCGCTGTTGGGCAAAGAGCTGGGATAGCCAGCATGGACTCCCTGCTCGGGGTAAGGGGGCTGTCTCCCAAGGGTGAGGTGCATATCGAACACCGAAGTCCGGGCGTCCCCGGCCACTGGGAGATGGCCGGTCGCGCTGTCGTGCTGCGCATCGAGCCGCCTGCGGCGTCTCGCCCCTGACGGGCTTCCATCGTTCCCTC
>OEIU01001896.1_pt1 | contig 12135 bp, 11 predicted proteins | sample 1539221 | NCBI WGS metagenome assembly OEIU01 (sample SAMN03792071, study PRJEB22550) | activated sludge metagenome | feature: wastewater treatment plant; material: activated sludge; isolation source: Wastewater treatment plant of a petroleum refinery complex | place: Argentina: Zarate | collected... | reverse complement strand
CGGTTTGCGCAAATCGGAGGCATCCTCGTGGCCGAGGCAGGTGTGCAGCGTGCCGGTGCAGGTGATCCGTACCCGGTTACAGGACTCGCAGAAATTATGCGTCATCGGCGTGATGAAGCCGAGCTTGCCGCCGGTTTCGCCGACCCGGACATAGCGGGCGGGACCGCCGGTATTCTCGTCCAGATCGGTCAGCGTGTAGTGCTGGGCAAGGCGGGCGCGCACGAGCGACAGCGGCACATACTGGTCGATCCGTCCTTCGCCGATCTCGCCCATCGGCATGACCTCGATCAGCGTCAGCGCCATGCCCTTGCCGTGCGCCCATTCCATCAGCGAGGGGATTTCCTCCTCGTTCATGTTCTTCAGCGCCACGGCGTTGATCTTGACCGCAAGGCCGGCGTCGCGGGCCGCCTCGATGCCGGCCAGCACCTTGTCGAGATCGCCCCATCGCGTGATGGCGCGGAACTTTTGCGCATCGAGGGTGTCGAGCGAGACGTTGATGCGGCGGACGCCGCAGTCGCGCAGTTCGCCGGCGAAGCGTGCGAGCTGCGAGCCGTTGGTGGTCAGCGTCAGCTCATCGAGCGCGCCGCTGCCAAGGTGCCGCGACAGCGAGCGCACCAGCGACATCACGTTGCGGCGGACCAGCGGTTCGCCGCCGGTGAGGCGGATCTTGCGCACGCCCTTGGCGATGAAGGCCGAGCACAGACGGTCGAGTTCCTCCAGCGTCAGGAGGTCCTTCTTCGGCAGGAACGTCATGTCCTCGGACATGCAGTAGAAGCAGCGCAGGTCGCAGCGATCGGTCACCGATACGCGCAGGTACCGGATCGTCCGGCCGAAGGGGTCAACCATCGGACGGAACAGCTGATCGGGTGAAGGGGATCCGCTCATTTAAAAACTGCCTTGTCGCCTTGCAGAAGGCTGCCTCTGTCTACTGTTGGCTACCATAATCTAGGCACCTTGTATGGCGCCCACAATCCGCAACGGCGATCAGAATATCCTGCCGCGGCGGCCGGGATCATCGCGCGGGGTGTGCCGGGGCAGGGGCGTCGGCCGACGCTGTCCTTCGGCTTCGAGCGGGGACCTGTAACGCCAAAGCATCGTCGCAGATACACATGATAAGTCAATGCTTTACGAGGGAGGCGGGGCCTTTCTGAGCCCTTCCACCGCGGCCGGCAGGTCACGCATATGGCCGATCAGCCGGTCCGGCTTCAGCTCGGCGATCGGCACGTCCGTATAGCCGAACTCGACGCCGATCACGGGAACGCCCGCCCGCCGCGCGACGCCGACGTCGGGCCCGGCGTCACCGACCATGATGGTGGCGCCGATCGTCCCTCCGGCCCGGGCCACCGTCTGCTGCAGGATGATCGGGTCGGGCTTGGCGATACCGAACGTATCGGCGCCGCAGATAGCGGAAAACCGTCTGCTCAGGTCCAATTGGTCAAGCAGCCGCTTCGACAGCCATTCCAGCTTGTTGGTGCAGACCGCAAAGCGGCAGCCCTGCGCCGCGAGTTCGTCGAGCGCGGCCTCCAGCCCGTCGAACGGCCGCGAAGCGTCCGCGATGTGGTCGGCGTAATAGTCGACGAATTCCCTGGTGAGGCGGTTGAGGTCGTCGGCGCTGGTGACGCGGCCATCCACCTCGAGCCCGCGCTCGATCAGCTTGCGCGCCCCGGCGCCGATCATGCTGCGGGCGGATTCAAAGGGGACCGGCGGCAGGCCTTCACGGTCGAGCACGTAATTGAGTGCGGCGATCAGGTCCGGCGCGGTATCGACGAGGGTGCCGTCAAGGTCAAAGACAATTGTGCGGGGAAGGGTCATCCGGATTGGCTAGCGGCAGGCGGGATATCATGCAAGTAGGGAATTGCTATCATGAGGAAACGACCATGCGGGAGCTTGCCGGCAAGACGGCCTTCATAACCGGTGGGGCTGCCGGGATCGGCGTGGCGCTCGGCCGTGCGTTTGCTGGGGCCGGGATGAAAGTGATGCTGGCGGATATCGAGACGGATGCCTTGAACGCGGCCGTCAAGAACCTGCAGGACATCTCACCCGATGTAAGCGGCACGGTCTGCGATGTTGCCGATGCCGAAAGCGTTGAGCGCGCTGCAAAGGCCGCGTTCGACGCGTTCGGGAAGGTGCATGTGGTCTGCAACAATGCCGGCGTCGCCGCCGGTGGCGGCATCGACCATATCTCGCTCGATAATTGGCGATGGGTGATCGACGTCAACCTGATGGGCGTGCTTCACGGCATCAGGAGCTTCCTGCCGCACATCCGCGCGCATGGCGAGGGCGGTCATTTCGTCAACACGGCGTCGATGGCGGGGATGCAGCCCGGCTTGGGATTGAGCCCCTATTGTGCGAGCAAATTTGCCGTGGTGAGCATGTCGGAAGGGCTCGCGATGCAACTCCAGCCGCTCGGCATCGGCGTCAGCGTGTTATGTCCCAGCTATGTGCGTACCCGTATCGGCGAGAGCGGGCGCAATCGACCCGCTCGCTATGGTCAGTCGCAACCGCTGGATCCCGCCAGCCCGGCGGCAGCGACGGTGGCGGCGATCGCCCGCAATATCGACGCGGGACTTGCGCCGGAGACAGTCGCGGCGCGCGTACTCGACGCGATCCGCCACGATGAGCTGTACATTTTCACCCATCCCGGCATGCGGGCCGAGGTCGAGCCGCGATTTGCCGCCATTCTGGCTGCGATGGACCGGGTTTCGCCTCCATAATCCTGCTTACACAGGACTTTGGACGCTGTTCCTTCCGGTAAAACGACGCTAGACATGCGCCCGCGGATCGGCGGATTCCCGGGAGCATCGTCAGCACGTGAACATGGACCAACTGAAGCGGCAGGCGGCGGCCCAAGCGCTGGAGCAGGTGCAGGACGGCATGCGGCTCGGGCTCGGCACCGGCTCGACGGCCAGGCACTTCGTTGACCTGCTCGGCGAGCGGGTGGCCGGCGGTTTGCGCGTGATCGGCGTGCCGACCTCGGAAGCGACCCGCGCCCAGGCCGAGGCCTGCAGGATTCCCCTGACCACGCTGGATGAAATCGACCGGCTCGATCTCACCGTGGATGGCGCCGACGAGATCGATTCCGCGCTCAACCTGATCAAGGGCGGCGGCGGTGCGCTGCTGCGCGAGAAGATCGTGGCGGCCGCTTCGGATCGCATGATCGTGATTGCCGACGACAGCAAATGGGTCGATGTCCTCGGCCGTTTCCCCCTGCCTGTCGAGGTCATCCCGTTCGGGCTGGCGGCAACCCGGCGGGCCATGGCCAAGGCATTTGCCCAAAGCAGCGTTTCCGGGCAAATGGGGCTCCGCAAGGGCAAGGACGGCCACGTTTTTGTCACCGATGGCGGCCACTGGATTGTCGATGCCCATCTGGGGCGCATCACGGATGCGCCGCGTCTGGCGGGCCTGTTGAGCCTGATCCCGGGTGTCGTCGAACACGGGTTGTTCATTGGCCTGGCCAGCACCGCCTTCCTGGCAGGTGCCCAGGGAATTCGCGTAGTTGAGCGGCGGTAACGCCGGAAATCGAGGAGAATCGGAATGAAGAGCCTTTCACGGATTTTGTCGGCGGCCGGCCTTGCAGTGGGACTGGCCCTGACCGCCGTCCCGGCCGACGCACAGCAGAAAAACGCGGCACCCACCCTGGCTGTGCCCGGGATGAAGCCCGGCTCACCGGCGGCGATCGCCGCCGCCAAGGAAATTCTGGCGATGAAGAATGCGAGCGGGATGTATGCCGCGGCCGTTCCCAATCTCGTCGAGCAGACCAAGAACACGCTGATGCAGAGCAATCTGAACTACCAGAAGGACCTCAACGAGGTCGCGGTGATCGTCGCCAAGAATCTCGCCGGCCGCGAGAAGGAGATCGGCGAAGGCATGGCGCAGGTCTACGCCAACGAATTCACCGAGCAGGAGCTGAAGGACCTCGTCACCTTCTACAAGTCGCCGCTGGGCCAGAAACTGCTCACCGCCGAACCGCGCGCCATTCAGCTCAGCATGTCCTACATGAACCAGTGGGCGCAGGCCTTCGCCGAAGTCATCAACGGCCAGTTCCGCGCCGAGATGAAGAAGCGCGGCAAGGAAATCTGAGTGGGCGGATAGCGAGCAGCGAATGGAAGACGCGTAACCGGGGCGGCTGACCATTCGCTATTCGCCTCTCGCCACTCGCGGAAACTGAGGCTGACCATGGCTGGATTCGACGTCGATCTCTTCGTCATCGGTGGTGGTTCGGGCGGCGTTCGCGCCGCCCGAATCGCAGCCGGTTACGGCGCCAGGGTCATGGTCGCCGAGGAATACCGGATGGGCGGCACCTGCGTGATCCGCGGTTGCGTGCCGAAAAAGCTGTTCGTGATCGGCTCCCATGTCCGCCACGAGATCGCCGACGCCGCGGGCTTCGGCTGGACCATCCCCGACGTCTCCTTCGACTGGCCGACGCTGGTCGCCAACAAGGACAAGGAGATTGCGCGGCTCGAAGGCATCTATGCCGCCAATGTCGAGAAATCAGGCGCGCGCATTGCGAAGACCCGCGCAGTTCTGGAAGACACCCACACGCTGCGCCTGATGACCGGCGAGAAGGTCACCGCCAGATATATCCTGATCGCCACCGGCGGCGCGCCCAACCACGGCCGCGAGATTCCCGGCATAGAGCATGTGATTTCCTCGAACGAGGCGTTTCACCTGACCGAACTGCCGAAGCGCATCGTGATCCAGGGCGGCGGCTATATCGCGCTGGAATTCGCCGGCATCTTTGCCGGCTTCGGCTCCGACGTCACCGTGATCTATCGCGGCGACAACATCCTGCGCGGTTTCGACGAGGACGTCCGCAAGCACGTCCGCGCCGAGATGGAGAAGCAGGGCATCACCATCATCACCGGCTGCACCATCGAGAAGGTGGAGAGGCACGGCGACGAATTCACCACGCATCTGTCGAGCGGCTCCAGCATTGCCTCCGAGAAGGTGATGTTCGCGATCGGACGGCACCCCAACGTCGTCAATCTCGGGCTGGAGAAGGCCGGCGTCGCCATCAATCCGGGGAATGGCGGCATCGCGGTCGACGAATGGTCGAAGACCTCGGTCGACAACATCTATGCGATCGGCGACGTCACCCATCGCCTGAACCTGACGCCGGTGGCGATCCGCGAGGGTCATGCCTTTGCCGACACCGTGTTCGGCAAGCGTCCGGTCAAGGTCGATCACGACACCATCCCGACCGCGGTGTTCTCGCAGCCCGAAGTTGGCACGGTGGGCCTGACCGAAGCGCAGGCGCGCGCGCAATTCGACCATGTCGATATCTACAAGGCAGATTTCCGTCCGATCAAGGCGACGATGTCCGGCCGCGACACCCGCGTGCTGATGAAACTCGTGGTCGACGGCACGACCGATCGCGTGCTCGGCTGCCACGTCGTCGGCGACGCTGCCGCGGAGATCGTGCAGGCGGTGGCCATCGCGGTGAAGATGAAGGCGACCAAGGCCGACTTCGACTCTACGATCGCGCTGCATCCGACCGCCGCGGAAGAACTGGTGACGATGCGGACGCCGACGGCGCGGCATGTGAGGCAGGCGGCGGAGTAGGGTGGTTTCATCTGTAGCCCGGATGAGCGAAGCAATATCCGGGACCTTTGCTTCCCGCATCTCGCTTCGCTCATGCGGGCTACGTGACCGGCATTCTAGAACAAGGGCAGACCAACAATGATTGAGCAGATCGGTATCGTAGGCGCGGGCACCATGGGTAACGGCATCGCCCAGGTTTGCGCCGCCGCCGGGCTCCCCGTCGTCATGAGCGACATCTCCGACGCCGCACTCACGCGTGGCATGTCTGTTGTGTCCGGTAGCCTCGAGCGCCTCGTCAACAAGCAGAAGATGACCGATGCCGACCGGCAGGCCGCGCTGGCGCGGATCACGACGACCACGGACACCACAAAGTTTTCCACCTGCGATCTCGTCATCGAGGCGGCGACCGAGAACGAAGACCTGAAGGTCAAGATCCTGAAGGATCTTTGCGCAAAGCTGCGTCCGCAGGCGCTGCTCGCGACCAACACGTCGTCGATCTCGATCACCAAGCTTGCCGCAGCGACCGATCGTCCCGACCGCTTCATCGGCATGCATTTCTTCAACCCGGTGCCGCTGATGGCGCTGCTGGAGTTGATCCGCGGTCTGCAGACCTCAGACGACACCCACGCCAAGGCGGAAGCCTTTGCCAAGCGGGTCGGCAAGGTCGCGATCACGGCGAAGAACAGCCCGGGCTTTGCGGTCAACCGCATCCTGTGCCCGATGATCAACGAAGCGATCTTCGCGCTGCAGGAGGGTATTGCGACCGCCGAGGACCTCGATGCCGGCATGAAGCTCGGCTGCAATCACCCGATCGGCCCGCTGGCGCTCGCCGACATGATCGGCCTCGATACGATGCTGTCGGTGATGGAGGTCTTCTACGAAGGCTTCAACGATCCGAAATATCGCCCCGCGCCCCTGCTCAAGGAAATGGTCGCCGCCGGCCATCTCGGCCGCAAGACCGGGCAGGGATTCTACAGCTACGGGAAGTGAGCAGTTAGGTGGGTTAGCGTCAGGCCTGCTCGGCCGCTGCTTGTCCCCCTCAGCTTCCGCGAGTACGGCCAGCAAATTCGAATTCGGCTTGCGCTGCAAGGGCTTGTCAGGACAGGTTGAAATCTAACTGGCGGTGGGGCGAAGGCCTGTGTATAACGCGGCCCTTCCGATAAGTTACGGTTTTTGCTCAGGAGTTGACCTCATGTCCGAGCGGTGGACGCCCGACAGCTGGCGCACCAAGCCGGTGCTGCAAGTGCCCGACTATCCCGATGCCAAGGCATTGGCCGACGTCGAGGCGCAGCTCGCCACGTTCCCGCCGCTGGTGTTCGCCGGCGAGGCCCGCAACCTGAAAAAGGCGCTGGCGCGGGTAGCGAAGGGCGAGGCCTTCCTGCTGCAGGGCGGCGACTGCGCCGAGAGCTTTGCCGAGCATGGCGCCAACAACATCCGCGACTTCTTCCGCGTGCTGCTGCAGATGGCGGTGGTTCTGACCTATGCCGGCGCGCTGCCGGTGGTGAAGGTCGGCCGCATCGCCGGGCAGTTCGCCAAGCCGCGCTCGTCGAACACCGAGAAGATTGGTGGCGTCGAGCTGCCGAGCTATCGCGGCGATATCATCAACGACATCGCGTTTACGCCGGAAGCGCGCATTCCCGATCCGCAGCGCCAGATGATGGCGTACCGGCAATCGGCCGCGACGCTTAATCTTCTGCGCGCGTTCGCGACCGGCGGCTTTGCCAATCTCGGCAGCGTGCACCAGTGGATGCTCGGCTTCCTCAAGGATTCCCCGCAGTCGCGGCGCTACAAGGAGCTGGCCGACCGTATTTCGGACGCGCTCAACTTCATGCGCGCCTGCGGCCTCGATCTCGAAAGCCATCCGGAGCTGCGCGCGACCGATTTCTACACCAGCCATGAGGCGCTGCTGCTCGGCTACGAGCAGGCGTTCACCCGCGTCGATTCCACGACCGGCGACTGGTACGCGACCTCGGGCCATTTCATCTGGATCGGCGACCGCACCCGCCAGCTCGATCACGGCCATGTCGAATATTTCCGCGGCATCAGGAACCCGATCGGCCTGAAATGCGGTCCCTCGCTGAAGCCGGACGAGCTGTTGAAGCTGATCGACATCCTCAATCCCGACAACGAGCCGGGGCGGCTGACGCTGATCAACCGCTTCGGCTCCGACAAGGTGGCCGACCACCTGCCGGGCCTGATCCGCGCGGTGCAGCGGGAAGGGCGTATCGTGGTCTGGTCGTGCGACCCGATGCACGGCAACACCATCACCTCGACGACCGGCTACAAGACCCGGCCGTTCGACCGCGTGCTGTCGGAGGTCAAATCGTTCTTCGCGATCCACGCCGCGGAGGGAACGCATGCCGGCGGCGTGCACCTGGAGATGACCGGGCAGGACGTCACCGAATGCATCGGCGGCGCCCGCGCCATCACCGACGAGGACCTCAACGACCGCTATCACACGGTCTGCGATCCCCGTCTCAACGCCGAACAATCGATCGACCTGGCGTTCCTGATCGCCGAACTGCTGAAGCAGGAACGCGCGGGTAAGGAAAAGCCGACGCCGGCCGCAGCAGCGGGACTTTGACTTGCTGCGACTCTGGCGAGCCACCATCAACACCCGTAACGGCCTCGCTTTTGCGATCCGATCGGAGCAGGCCGTCCGCGAGGAGCTTCTTGCACTGGCGCTTTCGGTGCCGCTGGCCTGGCTGGTCGGCGCGAGCGTGATGCGCCGTGTGGAACTTGTCGCGGCCGTGGCGTTTGTGCTGGTGGTCGAGATACTCAATACCGCGATCGAGAAGCTGGCCGATCGGCTCACCACCGACCACGACCCGCAGATCGGCCGGGTCAAGGACATGGGTTCGGCGGCCGTCGGCGTCGCGCTGCTGATGGTCGGGATGTTCTGGCTATTTGCCATCGCCGAACGCATAGGCGCGTTCTAAAGCGAGCAATTGCAGTTTGCTCTTGTGCAAGGCACCATCGCTCCCATGACCGAACCTGGATTCAAAATCACGCTGGCGCAGTTGAACCCGACCGTCGGCGACGTCACGGGAAATGCCGCCAAGGCGCGCACCGCGCGCGAGAAGGCTGCGGCGGATGGCGCCGATCTGCTGCTGCTGCCGGAATTGTTCATCTGCGGCTATCCGCCGGAAGACCTGGTTCTCAAGCCCGCTTTCCAGGCGGCCTGCCGTGCGGCGATCGAAGAACTCGCGCGCGAGACCGCGGACGGCGGTCCGGCCGTGCTGATCGGCACGCCGTGGGTCGAGGACGGCAAGCTCTATAACGCCTGCGCGCTGCTCGACCAGGGCCGCATTGCCGCGCTTCGGTACAAGGCCAATCTGCCGAACTACGGCGTGTTCGACGAGAAGCGGCTGTTCGCGCGTGGCCCCGCCGCGGGACCGGTGACGGTCAAGGGCATCCGGGTCGGCGTTCCCATCTGCGAGGACATCTGGCTCGAGGAGTCGGAGGAATACGAGAACATCGTCGAATGCCTCGCTGAAACCGGCGCGGAAATCCTCGTGGTGCCGAACGGCTCGCCCTATGCGCGCGACAAGAACGATTTGCGGCTGTCGATCGCGGTCGCCCGCGTCACCGAAAGCGGCCTGCCGCTGGTCTATCTCAACCAGATCGGCGGGCAGGACGAACTGGTGTTCGACGGCGCCTCGTTCGCGCTCAACGCCGACCTTTCGGTCGCGACACAACTGCCCGCCTTCGAGGAGCATGTCACCACGCTGCACTGGACCAGGGGGGCGGACGGCTGGCGCTGTTCGGGACCGGTCGCGCCGCTGATCGAGGGCGACAAGGCCGACTACGCGGCCTGTGTGCTGGGCTTGCGCGACTATGTCCGCAAGAACGGCTTTCCGGGCGTGCTGCTCGGCGTCTCCGGCGGCATCGATTCGGCGCTGTGCGCGGCGATCGCGGTGGATGCGCTCGGCGCCGACAAGGTGCGCGGCGTGATGCTGCCGTTCCGCTTCACCGCGCAGGTCTCGCTCGACGACGCCGCCAGGCTCGCGAAGGCGCTCGGCTTCGGTTACGAGGTGCTGCCGATCGCCGATGCCGTGAACGGCTTCGAAAAGATTCTTTCCGTTCCGTTTGCCGGCCTGCCGCGCGACATCACCGAGGAGAATCTGCAGGCGCGCACCCGCGGCACGCTGTTGATGGCGATCTCCAACAAGACCGGCGCGATGGTGGTGACGACCGGCAACAAGTCGGAAATGTCGGTCGGCTACGCCACCATCTATGGCGACATGAATGGCGGCTTCAATCCGATCAAGGACATCTACAAGACCGAAGTGTTCCGCCTCTCCAGCCTGCGCAACGAGTGGAAGCCGGATGGCGCGCTCGGGCCGTCGGGCGAGGTGATCCCGGTGAACATCATCATCCGGCCGCCGACCGCGGAGCTGCGCGAAAACCAGACCGACCAGGATTCGCTGCCGCCCTACGAGGTGCTCGACGCCATTCTGGAGCGGCTGGTCGAGCGCGAAGAGCCGCTCGCCACCATCATCGCCGCCGGTTTCCCGGCCGAAATCGTGACGCGGATCGACCGGCTACTCAACATTGCCGAATACAAGCGGCGGCAGGCAGCGCCGGGCGTCAAGGTGACGGAAAAGAACTTTGGCCGTGACCGCCGCTATCCCATCACCAACCGCTTCCGCGACAACGGCAAGGCGCTGCCCGCGCCCGACGAGAAGCTGGTCGCACGCGCCGGCCGCGCCTCGGCGGACGTGTTCGAGGGTTAGCCGGGGCGGCTCCCGCGTTCACCGCAGGAGCCAAGACTCGAAATCGCGAAAACAACCCCATGCAAAGTACAATGGGCTGGGGCTCGTCGCGCTTGCGCGGCTTTGGTTCTACTGCTTTGGCGCAATGAACGCCGGCCCGATCGTGCGGATCGGCCGGTCCTTGTCGGCGGCCGCTGCTGCCGTGCCGGGCGGCGGGGCTGCGGCAGGGGTCGCGACGGCGGTGCCGGCGGGCGCTGCGCCCTTCCTGGCGGGCGGCGGGGGAGTTGCTCCCTTCTGCCCGCGCTGCTGCATCCGCTTCGCGCTCTCCTCGGTGACGATGATATCGCCCTGTTCGACGCCGGCGCGGTCGTCGACCGACTTCAAGGCTTCCGACCAGGTCTGGCCCGCGGCCTTGCAGGCGCAGGAAGGATTGAACTCGGTGCGGAACTTGAACGCGTTCGGCAGCGACGTATAGGGCTGGCCGCTGATCGAGACCGCCTGGTTGATGTCTTCGCCGGGGTTGCGATAGGCGAACAGCGAGGCTTCGGTCGCGGGGCAGAGCGCCTTGCAGGTCCGCTCGTCGTCCTGGAACCGCGCCTGATAGGTGGCGAACGACACCGGGAAGTAACCGCCGTCGCAGGTGCGGACACAGACGGTACGGAAGGTGCCGGACGGCGCGCCGAGATCGGCGCTCGGCGGCGGCAGCGGATTGTTGTTATTGTTGCCGAACAGGCTGTCGATGAAGTTGCCGGGACCGCGCGCGGCAGCGGCATATTGCGGGCCGCAATTGTTCTGTGCCAGCGCCATCAATACCGAGCGGCGCTGGTTTTCGCGCTCATTGCCACCGATGCCGCCGCTGCGCAGCCGCTCCAGGCTGGTGGTGATCTGCTCCAGATTGGCGCGCATCTGCTGGATCTGGTTGTTCACCGGACCGCATTCGGCGGAGCGGCCGTTGAACAGCGAGAAGAATCCCGAGCTTTCGCAGCCCATGCGCTTGGCCTGCAGCGACACGCGGTCGAGTTCGGACTGCTGCTTGCCCTGGGCTTCCTGGTAGCGGCGGATCTGCTCGTCCCTGGCTGGATCGCCGGTTCCGGCGCCGCGGTCGATGGTCGCCAATTGGCCTTCGAGCCGGATGCACATCGGGTTGGACGACTGCCCGCCTTGAGGCGAGGCCTCCTGGCTCATCTGCGCCATGGCGTCCTGGGGCGTCTGCGCCAGCGCTGATGTGCCCATGGCGCCCAGCAACAGGGCGCAGGTCAACATTCGGAGGGGAAGGGAAGCGTTACGAATTCTGGACATATCCCGCCATTGAGGGCTGATCCGCGCGACTATCGAGCCAAATGGCGCGGCCAAGACAGCATATATTGCGGCCAAGGCTGCATCCAATAGCCGCTTCTCGGGGCAGCGTCACGTCGTTTCCGCGGCGCGGATGTGGCAAACGGACCGTTGATTCTACGGGGTATTCAGCTCCCTAGCGCTGGCAGGTGATGGCGACATATTCGCCGCATGACGGCCCCGTGCAGCGCTCGCTGCCGTCGGCTGGAACCGTGGCGGTAAGCTCATCGGGCTCGACGCGGCGGTAGGCGCTGGCCTGCGCAAATTCCCGTGACTGACAAAAGGATCGGGCGGCATGAGCGCCGCATTTGTGGCCTTGGGCGAGGCATTCGTCGACGCCGTAGCCGTCGGCCTGGTTGGCGACGATGAAGACGCGGCTGTCGGCGGAAGCGGTCGAGAGGGCGGCAACAAGGAGGCCGCAGGCAAGGAGCGCGGAGGAGAGTCGCATGAATGACACCGGCAGTGGAAAGTGACTGCGTCCAGAACTAGCCCGTCTTATTCATCAGCGGATTGTTGAGAGGCTGGCGAGCGTGGCGTAAGCCGC
>OEIU01001894.1_pt1 | contig 12141 bp, 9 predicted proteins | sample 1539221 | NCBI WGS metagenome assembly OEIU01 (sample SAMN03792071, study PRJEB22550) | activated sludge metagenome | feature: wastewater treatment plant; material: activated sludge; isolation source: Wastewater treatment plant of a petroleum refinery complex | place: Argentina: Zarate | collected... | reverse complement strand
CGGCACGCTGCACACCTGCCTCGGCCACGAGGATGCCTCCGATTTGCGCAAACCGTTGCGGGCCTCTCCCGACGACGACCTGCTGTCGGCGACAATCGATCGCGCCATCGGGCTGAAGCCGAAGGGGCACGATTTCATTATTGACCGCCGGCATAACCGCCCTAGCGTTAGCCGCCACATGAGCGTTACCGGCGGTTGAAATTTTCGGCGCCAAATCGCGGCTTTTCGCGCAACAATCATCCCCAGGCGGCCGATTTTCCGTTCCCCGATTGACGCCGTCCCGCCGCACTGAAATGGTGCTGCCGCTTTCATGCCAGCACGGCCGGGACAGGCCGCTGCACCTTCATGGTTCAGTCAAGACGGCGGTAGCGCGAGATTGGGGGGAGGGCTGGCGTTGCAATCGCTTCAGCGAATGGGCTGCAGATCCGCGCGTTTTTCGTGGCGGAACGAACCGGCGCGTCTGCCGCCTGGCTGCGGGCTCTGCGCGCCTGGCGCGGAGCGGCAACGCAATAGCCATGAAAACCATGAAAAGTCCGGTGCGTCGATGACGTGTCCGGGGAGAACATGATGCGCCCGGCATTGGCCCTGAGTAATTCAATCGATTGGCTCAACGAGAAACTCGGCGGCATCTGCAACTGGCTCGTGCTCGCAGCCTGTGTCGTGAGCGCCGCCAACGCCATGATCCGCTACGCCTTCGGCTACAGCTCCAACGGCTGGCTCGAATTGCAGTGGTACATGTTCGCCGTCTTCGTGATGTTCGGCGCCTCCTACACCTTCAAGAAGAACGAGCATGTTCGGGTTGAAATTCTCTATCTGATGCTGTCCGAGCGCGGGCAGCTCTGGCTCGATCTGATCGGCACGCTGTGCTTCCTGATCCCGTCCTGTCTGCTGCTCAGCTACCTGTCGTGGCCGTTCTTCATGCAGGCCTACGCGGTCGGCGAGATCTCGAGCAATGCCGGCGGCCTGCTGCGCTGGCCGATCAAGCTCGTCGTTCCCGTGGGCTTCGTGTTCCTGGCGCTGCAAGGCGTTTCCGAGGTGATCAAGCGCATCGCGGCGCTGAAGGGGTATGTCGTGATCGATGCGAAGTACGAGAGGCCTACCCAATGATCACGCTGGAGATGATGCCGCCGCTGATGTTTGGCGGCCTGATTCTGGCCATGCTGATCGGCTTCCCGGTGGCCTTCACGCTGGCGGCGCTCGGACTGTCGTTCGGCTTCCTCTCGATCTATCTCGGCTTTTTCGACTTCAACTTCCTGCAGGCTATCCCGGGACGCATCTTCGGCAGCGTGCTGTCCAACGAATTGCTGCTCGCCATTCCCTTCTTTACCTTCATGGGCGCGGTACTTGAGCGATGCGGTCTCGCCGAAGACATGCTGGACTCGATGGGCCAGTTGTTCGGCCCGGTCCGCGGCGGCCTCGGATACTCCGTCATCATCGTCGGCTTCATCCTCGGCGCGATCACCGGCACGGTGGCGGCGCAGGTCATCGCCATGGCGCTGATCTCGATGCCGGTGATGCTGCGCTATGGCTATAATGTGCGCTACATTACCGGCGTGCTCGCCGCGTCCGGCACCATCACCCAGCTGGTGCCGCCCTCGCTGGTGCTGATCGTGATGGCCGACCAGCTCGGCAAGTCGGTCGGCGACATGTATCTCGGTGCGTGGGGTCCGTCGGTACTCCAGATCGCCCTGTTCGCCGGCTATACTTTCTTCCTCGGCATCTTCCTGCCCCATCATGTTCCGGCCGTGCCGAAGGAAGCCCGGACCCTGACCGGCTGGGCGCTCTGGCGCAAATGCCTGATGGGCATCATTCCCTCAGCGGTGCTGATCTTCGTGGTGCTCGGCACCATGATGCTCGGCCTGGCGACGCCGACCGAAGCCGGCGCGATGGGGGCGATCGGCGCCATCGTGCTCGCCGCGATCCACCACAAGGATCTGAGCAGCACGGGGCACAAGATGCTGCTGATCGGCATCGCCGCCACCGGCGTCGGCGCCATCGTCGGCGTCATGTTCGGCGAAGGAAAGCTGTTCAAGCTGACCTTCGCGATCGTCTATCTCGCTGTGGTCTGGCTTTGCCTGGAAGCCGTCCGCATTCCGGACCTGCGCGACCTGATCAGGCAGGGCTACGAGTCGACGATGCGCCTCTCCACCATGGTGGTGTTCATCCTGATCGGCTCGACCTGCTTCTCGGTGGTGTTCCTCGGCGTCAATGGCGGCGTCTGGCTCGAGCACCACATGACGTCGATTCCGGGCGGCGTCTGGGGCTTCCTGATCTTCATCAACCTCTTCATCTTCTTCCTGGCGTTCTTTCTCGACTTCTTCGAGATCGCCTTCATTATCCTGCCAATGGTGGCGCCGATCGCGCAGAAGGTGCTGGCGCCGGTCGTCGGACCAGACGCGGCGCTGATCTGGTTCGGCGTCATGCTCTGCGTCAACATGCAGACCTCGTTCCTGCATCCGCCGTTCGGTTTTGCGCTGTTCTATCTGCGCGGCGTCGCGCCCAGGGAAGTGAAGAGTTCGGACATCTATTGGGGCGCGCTACCCTGGATCGGCCTGCAGGCGATCATGGTGGCGATCGTGATCGCCTTCCCTGTCACGGTGACGGGCCTGCTCGACAAGCCGCTCGACCTCGATCTCAGCAAGGTCAAGATCGTGGTGCCGGAAATCGAACTCCCGCCGCTGGACTTCGGTCAGCAAAAGCAATAGCAGGCGCAGGCTTAAGAAGGGCCGGTACTCGGGACGGGCTACCCCGATCCACCGGGCTGATTCGCTTTCAATATCAACAAACTTCCAATTGACGACGACCGCGGCCGCTGGTTTGGTGCTGGGGCTTCATGCTAGCCAGGCCGGACAGGCCGCTGCGCCCCGTAGGCGCCGTCAAGACTGCAGATGCGAATTGGGGAGGGTTACCGTTGCAATTGCTCTTGAAACTGAGCCGTGGCATCGACGCATTCACGAGGTGGACAGGCAAGCGCCTAGCCTGGCTGATTCTCGTGGCCGTCGTGATATCGGCCGTCAACGCCATTATGCGCAAGACGTTCGACATTTCATCCAACTCGTGGCTTGAGCTTCAATGGGTGCTTTTCAGTATCGTCTTCCTGCTCTGCTCGCCGTGGACTTTGCTCGACAACGAACACATCCGGATCGACATCGTCAGTAATGCTCTGCCGAAGACCGCACGCGACATGATCGATGTCGTCGGCCACGCCTTCTTTCTGATTCCGCTGTGCGTCGTCATGATCGTTACCGGCGGCCCGTTCTTCATGCGGTCGTACGAAGTCAACGAGCAATCGGGCAACGCAGGCGGGCTTCCGCAATGGCCGGCCAAATCGCTGGTTGTCATCGGCTTCGTGTTCTTGCTGGTTCAGGGCATCTCCGAGCTGATCAAGCGCATTGCAGTGATGCGCGGCCTTATTCCGGATCCACACGCATCACAGGTGCACGCGATCGAGGCCGAGGTCGAGCACCTGGTCGAGGCGATCGAAAAACGCTGATCGTAGGCGCGGTCGCAGGGGACAAGAGATGACATCCTTTCTTATCGCCAACATGGCGCCAATCATGTTCGCGTCGCTGGTGATAATGCTGCTGCTCGGTTATCCGGCAGCGTTTTCGCTTGGCGCCGTCGGCCTGCTTTACGCCGTCGTGGGCATCGAGCTTGGAGAGTTCCGGCCGGACTTCCTGCAAGCGCTTCCCGAGCGCGTTTACGGCGTGATGAACAACGACACGCTGCTTGCGATCCCGTTCTTTACGTTCATGGGATTGGTGCTGGAGCGATCCGGAATGGCCGAGGATCTCCTCGATACGATCGGACAGTTGTTCGGCACGATCCGCGGCGGTCTTGCCTATGCCGTCGTGTTCGTCGGCGCCCTGCTCGCCGCAACGACCGGCGTCGTCGCGGCTTCCGTGATTTCGATGGGCCTGATTTCGCTGCCGATCATGTTGCGCTACGGCTACGACCGGCGGATGGCGACGGGCATCATTGCGGCCTCAGGCACGCTGGCGCAGATCATTCCGCCCTCGCTGGTTCTGATCGTGATGGCCGACCAGCTCGGCAAGTCGGTTGGCGACATGTACGAAGGCGCTTTCGTCCCGGGTATGGTGCTTGCGGGCCTGTATGCCGGATATGCCTTTCTCGTGACGATGATCTTCCCGAAGGCGGCTCCCGGATTGCCGCCGGAGGCCGTCGGCTTCCGCGAGAAGGACGGCAGCCGTGGACTATGGTCTCTGGGCGTACTCTTCATCGCCAGCTGCGTGTTCGGCTGGTTCATGATGCGCGGCTCGGAGGCCCGCGGCGCCGACTACGTCGTGCTCAGCATGTTCTATGGCATCCTGTTTGCTTTCTTCGTGGCAGTCGTGAACTGGCTGATCGACAAATTCACCGGTTTCCGCTTCCTGTCGGCGATGGCGCAGCAAACGACGTTTGTGATGGTGCCGCCGTTGTTCCTGATCTTCCTGGTGCTTGGTACGATCTTCATCGGTATTGCGACCCCTACCGAGGGCGGCGCGATGGGCGCGGCGGGCGCGATCATTCTCGGCGCCAGCAAGCGACGGCTAACTTGGGACCTGATCCGGCAGGCAACGGAATCGACTGCGAAGCTTTCCGCCTTCGTCGTGTTCATCCTGATCGGTGCGCGCGTGTTCTCGCTGACCTTCTACGGCGTGAACGGCCACGTGTGGGTCGAGCATCTGCTGACCTCGCTCCCCGGCGGCCAGATCGGCTTCCTCATTTTCGTCAACGCGCTTGTCTTCGTTCTTGCCTTTTTCCTCGACTTCTTCGAACTCGCCTTCATCATTATTCCGCTGCTCGGGCCGGTGGCCGAAAAACTGGGCATCGACCTGATCTGGTTCGGCGTGATTCTCGGCGTCAACATGCAGACCTCGTTCATGCATCCGCCGTTCGGGTTCGCGCTGTTCTATTTGCGCTCGGTGGCGCCAAGGGAATCCTACATCGATCGCGTGACCGGCAAGCGTATGGATCCAGTCACCACCGGCCAGATCTACTGGGGCGCAATACCGTTCGTCGTGATCCAGGTCATCATGGTGCTGCTGGTAATCACGTTCCCTTCGATGGTGATGCACTACAAGGGCACCGCACCGACAGTCGACCCGAACAGCATCAAGATCGAAGTACCGCAGATCGAGATGCCGCCACTGGATTTTGGACAGCCGAAGCAATAGCGGCGGACGTCCCGGCATGAAAAACCCCGGAGCTTTCGCTCCGGGGTTTTGCTTTGTCGATGTAGGTGCCCCCCGATCAACCCTGCGGATTGCGCGCCATGAAGCTGTCGTAACCGAGCTCCGCGACCTGGAACCACTGGTACCCGTTCGACGTGAACGCGTTCATCGACTCCAGCACCTTCTTGAAGTTCGGGTTGGTCGCGGCCGTTTCGGCGTATAGTTCCCTGGTCGCCTTGAGGCTGGCCTGCATGATCGGCGGCGAGAAGCTGTGCAGCTTGGTGCCGCCCGCGAGCAATTTCTTCATCGCCGGCGGATTGCCCTGATCGTATTTGGCCATCATCCAGCTATTGGCTGCCTGCCCCGCCTGCTCGAGCGCGCTCTGATAATATTTCGGCAGCGCATTCCATTTATCCAGATTGACGATCCCAAGCAGCATCGGACCGCCTTCCCACCAGCCGGGATAGTAATAATGCGGCGCGACCTTGTAGAAGCCGAGCTTCTCGTCATCATACGGCCCGACCCATTCCGCCGCATCGATCGTGCCTTTTTCCAGCGCGGGGTAGATGTCGCCGCCGGCGAGTTGTTGCGGCACGACGCCGAGTTTTTGCATCACGCGGCCGGCAAAGCCGCCGATACGCATCTTCAACCCCTTCAGATCGTCGACGGTATTGATCTCCTTGCGGAACCAGCCGCCCATCTGGCAACCGGTATTGCCAGCCAGAAACGACGTGACGTTGTAGGCCTTGTAGAATTGGTTGAGCGCCTCCCTGCCGCCGCCCAGCATGTACCAAGCCTGGTTGATACGCTGGTTGGGTCCGAACGGCACCGCGGTGCCGAATGCAAATGTCGGGTCCTTGCCGAAGTAATAGTAGGAGGCCGTATGTCCCATCTCGACGGTGCCGTTTTGCACCGCATCGAGGACCTGCAGCCCCGGCACGATTTCGCCGCCGGCAAAAGCCTGAATTTGGAACTTGTTGTCGGTGGCTTCGGCAACGAGTTTGACCATGTGCTCGACGGCGCCCCACAGCGTGTCGAGCGATTTCGGCCAGCTCGCCGCCAAACGCCATTTGAGCTCCGGCGTCGATTGCGCGATGGCGGGGGCCGCCAGCGTTGCGGCGCCCGCGGCGCCAATACCCGTAACCCTGAGAAAATCTCTTCTCTTCATTGAATTCCTCCCTGCTGATGAATGTGTCCGTGGCCTTCTTGGCGAGGCCTTCGCGGAGGAGATTGGAATAACCGGTTCCCGATTTCCATCCCGAATGACGCGGACAAACGAAAAAGCCCGGCCTCCTTGCGGAAGCCGGGCTGCTTTCTACGACTTAAGGCGTAATCAGCCGCGGGTGCGCGAGCGGATCATGAAGCTGTCGTAGGTATATTCGGCGACCTGCCACCACAGATACTGGTCGGAACGGTAGGCCTGCATCGCATCGATCGACTTCTTGAAGTCGGCGTTCTTGCCCGAGATTTCGGCCCACAATTCGTTGGTGGCCTTCAGGCAGGCTTCCAGCACTTCGTTGGTGAATGGACGCAGCTGCGTGCCGCCGGCCACCAGACGCTTCAGCGCGGAGGGGTTCTGCATATCGTAACGTGCAGCCATCCAGGTGTTGGCATGGGCAGTCGCGTTGGTCAGGATCGCCTGATAGCTCTTCGGGAGCGCATTCCACTTCTCCAGATTGGCAAAGGCGTGGACCATCGGGCCGCCTTCCCAGAAGCCCGGATAGTAGTAGTACTTCGCCACCTTGGCGAAGCCGAGCTTTTCGTCGTCATAGGGACCAACCCATTCGGCCGCATCGATGGTGCCCTTTTCCAGCGCGGGATAAATGTCGCCGCCGGCGAGCTGCTGCGGCACCACTCCGACCTTCTGCAGGACCTGACCGGCAATGCCGCCGATGCGCATCTTGAGGCCGGAGAGATCGGCAACCGTCTTGATCTCCTTGCGGAACCAGCCGCCCATCTGCGTGCCGGTGTTGCCGCAGGGGAAGCCGACCACGCCGAACTTCTTGAAGAACTCGTTGCCGAGCGCCTCACCGCCGCCCTGGTACCACCAGGAATTCTGCTGGCGCGCGTTGAGGCCGAACGGGACCGAGGCGTAGATCGCGAAGGTCGGGTCCTTGCCGACGTAGTAGTAGGAAACAGTGTGGCACATCTCGACTGTGCCGTTGGAGGTCGAATCGAGCGCCTGCAGACCCGGCGCGAGTTCGCCCGCGGCGAACACCTGTATCTGGAATTTGTTGTCGGTCATCTCGGCGACGTACTTCGACAACTGCTCGGCACCGCCATAGATGGTGTCGAGCGACTTCGGGAAGCTCGAAGTCAGGCGCCATTTGATCTCAGGCGACGATTGCGCGATCGCCGGCGAGGCAACGGCCGTCGCGGCAGCACCGGCCGCTGAAACCTTCAGAAAATCACGACGCTTCATTCAAGTCTCCTCAAAAGACGGGACGTTTCCCATTATTCCGCGAGCATATCCTCCGGCGGGCGAATTCCTGGTCATCCGGGGAGCTCTGCAGGGGCGGCTTTATCACGGAAGTTGACGGTCGAAAACGCGACAAAGGCATGACTGCACTGATTAAACCAAAGTCTTATGTGGGCTCATAAGCAATGCGTTAGGCGGCTGCAATGGCGCCCTGAAGCTGATCGCGTACCCTGGCGCCGATGGCGCGATAGATCGCCGCATGCGGCCCATCCGGTTCGCTGACCACCACCGGATTACCTTCATCCGAGGTGGTCCGGATCGACATGTGCAGCGGGATCTCGCCCAGGAACGGAACACCCAGCCGCTCCGCTTCATGCCGCGCGCCGCCGTGGCCGAAAATGTCCGAGCGCGTCCCGCACTCCGGGCACTGGAAGTAGCTCATGTTCTCAACGATGCCGAGCACCGGCACGTTGACCTTCTTGAACATCGCAAGGCCCCTGCGCGCGTCGATCAGCGAGAGGTCCTGCGGGGTCGAGATGATCACCGCCCCCTTCAGCGGCACGTTCTGCGCCAGCGTCAGCTGCGCGTCACCGGTGCCGGGCGGCATGTCGACGACGAGAATGTCGAGCGTGCCCCACGCCACATCGCGCAGCATCTGGGTGATCGCCGACATCACCATCGGTCCGCGCCAGATCATGGCGGTGTCTTCCTCGACCAGGAAACCGATCGACATGATCGAAAGGCCGAAGCGCTGGATCGGAATCATCTTGCGGTCGTCGTTGAGCTGCGGCTTCTCGTTGATGCCGGTCAGCCGCGGCACCGACGGGCCGTAGATATCGGCATCAAGCAGGCCGACGCGCAGGCCGAGATCGCGCAAACCGAGCGCGAGGTTGAGCGCGGTGGTGGACTTGCCGACCCCGCCCTTGCCCGAAGCTACCGCAATGACGGCCGCAACACCGGGGATGTCCGCCTGCTTCGACATCGGCGACGGCCCCCGCCCCTGCGGCGGACGGTGCGCGGAAGCCGGTTGCACGCCATGTGCATGCCGGTGCGGTGCGGGCGCTTCAGCAGGCCTCGGCGAGCTGGAACTGGGCGAGCCCGGCTTGCGCTCGGCCGTCAGCGCGATCATCGCCATGACGACGCCGGGGATCGCACGCACCGCAGCCTCGGCCTGCGCACGCACGCTCTCCCAGGCCCGCGCCTCGGCGGCATCGACATTGATGGAGAAGAACACCTTGCCGTCGGTGACCGAGATCGCCGACAGCACGTTGGCGTTGGTCAGCGGCACGCCGCGCGGCGATGCCACCTGCTTGAGGGAATCGAGAACCTGTTGCTGCGTCACGCTCACTCGCGCATCTCCTGAAGCCCCTGCGGCTCACGTCAAGAACCGGCCCTACTCTGTTGCCACGGCGCGCGTTCCTGACGCGGCCCCAATGGCTCCGGATCCAATCCGGAGCTCAAGGCCGCGTTCCCAATAAAGCGGTTCAGCGCAAAAGGCTACCTTGCTCCCACGTCGTCCCGCCGCTCAGCGGGAGCTGTGGCCGACTGCTCCTTGGCCGCCTCATAGTTCAGCTCGATCATGACGCCGTTGGGGTCATTGACGAAGATCTGCCAGAGGTCGCCGCCCGGCACCTGGCGGGAATCGTATTCCATGCCCTTCTGTTCCAGCCGCCGTTTCATGCCGTCAAAACCGAAGCTGGCAAAGGCGACATGGTGGACGACGCCGGAATCGGGCTTTTGCGCCTCGTCGGTCCTGGAGATGTCGACGAGGTGCACCACCGCCTTGCCCTCGCTGTACATCCACGCCCCCGGGAAGGCGAAGTTCGGCCGGGCGCCTTTTTCCAGGCCCAGAACGTCCTCGTAGAACCGCACCGTGTCGGCAAGGTTACGGGTCCGGATGTTGAAATGATCGAGCACGCCCACACTGACGCCCATGCGATCTCACTCCCTTTTTTGTGAGGTTATTTGAGCCGGTATCCTAGCACGAAACGGGCCCCGCAGGCCAAACGAAGGCGTTGCCCTCCCCTGCGCAGCGGTTATGGTGCGGCCCTTCCAAAAACCGCCCGGCCGGCCAAACGTCGCCGGCGAAAACTCCAAGGTAATACACATGGCTAAAGTCGCTTTTCTCGGTCTCGGCGTGATGGGTTTCCCCATGGCAGGACATCTGGTGAAAAAAGGCGGCCACGAGGTGACCGTTTACAACCGGACCGGAGCCAAGGCGAAGCAATGGGCGGACAAGTTCGGCGGTCGCGCCGCACCGACCCCGAAGGCCGCGGCCGAAGGCCAGGATTTCGTGATGTGCTGCGTCGGCAACGACAATGACCTCCGCGCCGTCGCGATCGGCCCCGACGGCGCCTTCGCCGGCATGAAGAAAGGCGCCGTATTCGTCGACCACACCACCGCCTCCGCCGACGTCGCCCGCGAACTCGATGCCGCCGCCACCAAGGCCGGCTTCAGGTTCATCGACGCGCCGGTCTCCGGCGGCCAGGCCGGCGCCGAAAACGGCGTGCTGACGGTGATGTGCGGTGGCCAGCAAGACGCCTATGCCGCCGCAGAGCCGATCATTTCCGGCGCTTACGCGCGGATGTGCAAGCTGCTGGGACCGGCCGGCGCCGGGCAGCTCACCAAGATGGTCAACCAGATCTGCATCGCGGGCCTGGTTCAGGGCCTGTCGGAGGGCATTCATTTCGCCAAGAAATCCGGGCTCGACGTTGCCGCCGTCATCGAGACCATCTCGAAGGGCGCCGCGCAGTCCTGGCAGATGGAGAACCGCTACAAGACCATGAACGACGGCAAGTTCGATTTCGGCTTCGCGGTGGAATGGATGCGCAAGGACCTCTCGATCTGCATCGCGGAGGCGCGCCGCAACGGCGCCAACCTGCCCGTGACCGCCCTCGTCGACCAGTTCTACGCCGAGGTCGAGAAGATGGGCGGCAAGCGCTGGGATACCTCCAGCCTGCTCGCCCGCCTCGAGCGATGAGTTAAGGAAACAGGTTAAGGCAAGCACGACGGTCCCCGCTTCTTGTCCCGATAGAAGCGGGGGTTCCCTCAACCTCACTGGTTAATTTTAACTTCCCCTTAACGAGAATTTTTAGCGCTTTAAGTCATCGCTTAAGGATTTGGCTGCACAGATAGACGATGCAAAAGCCCGCGCAGTTCGCGGGCAGGATTTGTGTTGTTTGATGAGTAACCCCGCAGAAAAGCCCGAGGTTGTCCAGCTTCCGGCTGAAGCGCCGGCGGCACCACCGGTGAACACGCGGCGCGTGGCGGCACAACGGGTGCGCGAGGCGCGGGATCGGTTAACGTCAACCAGCGGAACGCGCCCCGCATTCGACACCGAACTGCTCCGGCAATACGCCCAGACCCGGGTATCGGCCTCGTTCGTCGTGATGCTGCTGGTGGTCGCAACCGGCGTTCTGTTCGGCCTCTGGAAGTATGCGGTGCCGGCCGCGGTGTGGACCGTCGGCATGCTCTGCATCCATGCCGCCATCATCCGCAACTGCAAGCGCTTCCTCGGCGAGCAGCCCACGCTCGCGGCGACGCGCAAATGGCAAACCCATTTCGTCCTGCTCGACCTGCTCTACGGCCTGTGCTGGACCGCGATCCTGCTCCATCCGGCCGGCCTCGACACCGTCTCGAACACCATGATGATGTTCCTGATGCTGCTGGTGATCGCGGTGTCGAGCATGCTGGCGGCGACGCTGCCAATCGCGGCGGTGGCGGCGACCGCGCCGGTGACCGCGGCGATCGCGCTCAACTTCGTGCTGGGCGGCACCTTCGACAATTACGCGCTGGCGCTGCTTGCGGTCGCGGCCGAAGCCTATTTCGCGCTGCTCGCCCATCAACTCCATTCGACGACGCTGGCGACGCTGGAGGCGCGCGCCGAAAAGGACGCGCTGATCGGCGAGCTAGAACAGGCCAAGGCCATCTCCGACGAAGCGCGGCACCGCGCCGAATCCGCCAACGTCGCCAAGTCGCGCTTCCTGGCGCAGATGAGCCATGAGCTGCGCACGCCGCTGAACGCGATCCTCGGCTTCTCCGAGGTGATGAAGAGCGAGATCTTTGGCGCCCATGCGGTCGCGGTCTACAAGGAATATTCCGCCGACATCCACAATTCAGGCGTCCACCTGCTCAACCTCATCAACGAGATTCTCGATCTGTCGCGGATCGAGGCCGGCCGCTACGAGCTCAATGAGGAAGCGGTGTCGCTGGTACATGTCGTCGCCGACTGCCATCACCTGCTGAAACTGCGCGCCACCAGCCGCGGCATCACCATCCACGAGGTGTTCGAGCAAGGCATGCCCCGGATCTGGGGCGACGAGCGCGCCACGCGCCAGGTCGTGCTCAATCTCATATCCAACGCGATCAAGTTCACCCCGCCGGGTGGCGATATCTGGCTCAAGGTCGGGTGGACCGCTTCCGGCGGCCAGTATCTCAGCGTCAAGGACACCGGCTCCGGCATTGCCGAGGACGAAATTCCGGTCGTGCTGGCTTCGTTCGGCCAGGGCTCGAACTCGATCAAATCGGCCGAACAGGGCGCGGGCCTCG
>OEIU01001893.1_pt1 | contig 12149 bp, 11 predicted proteins | sample 1539221 | NCBI WGS metagenome assembly OEIU01 (sample SAMN03792071, study PRJEB22550) | activated sludge metagenome | feature: wastewater treatment plant; material: activated sludge; isolation source: Wastewater treatment plant of a petroleum refinery complex | place: Argentina: Zarate | collected... | reverse complement strand
TAAGCGCCGGCAGGATCAGGCGCGCTGCCGAGGACTGGAAGGCAGCCAAGTCACCCGCTAACAGGCTGTCGACTGTGTAGAAACCTGTGACCGTCGGCGGCGCAGGCATCATGGCGTCGATCCGACCGAAGGGAGCCGCTGCGATGTCTGCCATGTAGAAGAAGAAGAAGATGAGGAGCAGGCCAACCCAGAAATCTGGAATCGCTCCGGCGGCAAGGCCGTAGACGCGACTGACATGGTCCACGATGCCACCTTTTCTCACCACCGAAACGACAGCGACGGTGACCCCTACAATGACTGTCAGGATCATTGCGTAGGTGATCAACTCTAAGGTAGCCGGTGCTCGCTCCAGAAGATCGGTCACCACCGGATTCGAGGTAAAGAGCGACACACCGAGATCCCCGTGGACCACATTGCCTATGTAGAAAAGAAACTGCTCCCAAATGCTCTGATCCAACCCAAGTCGCTCGCGGAGAGCAGCGATCGACTCAGGTGTGGCGGTGTTGCCCAGCATCAATAATGCTGGGTCGCCTGGCAGAAGCCGAACAAGCAAGAACGTCACCAGCATGACGCCGAACATTTGCGGCACGATCAACGGCAGGCGAGAAGCAATTATCCTCAGTGGACGAGGAATCCTGCCCCAGGCGTCTTGAAGTTTCATGTCGTTTGCACCTTGAAATGGACGCCGGGAGCGGGAGGACTCCCGGCGTCATGCTTGGCCTATTCCTTGTAGAAGTCGTACCAAGCGTTGCCGTTGGGCGTATACCAGGAATAGCCCTTCACGTTGGCCCGCGTCGCGAGCTGGTAACCCGGGTTGAAAAGGAATACCCAGGGCGCCGCTTCCATCGTGATCTGCTGGACGTGCTTCATGCCTTCCAGGCGCTTCGGCTCATCGGTGCTCGTCAATCCCTGATTGATGAGCTGGTCGACCTCATCGTTCTTGAAGCGCGAGTAGTCGATTAGCGAGCCGCTGTTTAGCCAGAGGTTTGCCACGTACGCCGCGTCAGGCACGATGGCCATATCACGGAAGAAGTACATCGGGATCTGACCCTTCGTATATCGCTCAACGAGGGTCGAAGCGGGCAGCTTAGACAGCGTAACGTCCACGCCGGCCTTGGCGAATGCTGACTTCAGGATGACCGCAATCTCTTCCTCAATCTGATCGCCGGTGCGATACCCGAGCTCTGTCTTGAAGCCTTCCGGAAAACCGGCCTCCTCGAGCAGGGCCTTGGCCTTGTCAACATCGGTCGAAAAGTTGAAGTACTCATCCGTGAAACCCGGATAGATTTCAGAGATTGGGCTCTTGGTCGGCCGTGCCGTGCCGAAGTACACGGCCTTTAGGATGTCGTCACGAGGGACGAGATAATTCAAGGCCTGACGAACCTTGGGGTTCGTAAAGGGCTCCATAGTGTTGTTCATTTCCACACGATGGATGTAGTTCCCGAACACCTTCCAGACCTTTACGCCTGGAACCTTCTCAAGCAGTGACTGCTCGCGCGGCAAGAGATACTCCGCCACATCGACCGACCCCGCCTGAAGTGCGGCAACCCGGTTGGCTGACGTCGGCATCTCTCGGAAGATTACCTTCTTTATTTTCGCTGGGCCACGATAGTAATCATTGTTCGCCTCGTAGATAACCTCCTGCCCGGGACTATATTTCGTCACGTAGTACGGGCCGAACGAAGCCGAGTTCGACGATAGCCAATGAGCAGCCCACGGATCGTCGGCGGTCACGTGCTTCTTCAATTCCACTGCATCGACGATACCCAGGTCACTGTTGACCCACAACCGATCAAGAAGCGGCGAAGGGTTGGGTATGCTTACCTTGACCTTATAGTCATCGACCTTGCTGAAGGCGTCTTCAAATGATGCGATCTTCAGTATCTGCGTCATATACCAATGAAAGTTAGACTTCATGTTCCACCCGCGCTCAAACGACCACATTACAGTGTCCGCATTGAGCTCGTTACCGGCAGAACTCTTCACTCCTTTGCGCAAGTGAAAGGTGATCGACTTGCGATCTTCCGCGAGCTCCCAACTCTCTGCTAGTCGCCCTTCGATCTTGCTAAAGTCTTCGTACCTTATTCCGTCTTCCTCTTTCGACGCATAGTCGAGGAGGCGCTCGTAGACGTTGCGGCGAACTTCATGAACAGCTTCGGTCGGTGGATACTCTTGGTCCAACGACTCCGGTGTGCGGGGGCCTGCTACAATCAGCGTAGTGCTTGCATCTTGCGCGACCGCCGATGATATCGAAAGCACAGAGTTCGTGAGGACTGAGGTTCCCAGCAACAATAGGGCCGCTCTGCGTGTCATTTGGCCGATCTTTTTTTCGGCTTGGGTGCCGGGCAGTCGAAAGTATTTGACGATTCTCTCTCTCATGTCTGTTCCCCATTGTCGGCGCAAGGCGAAGCCACCAGCGCCTGGTTGCGTCTTCGTGATGTCGCTCGTCTGCGGCGTAAAGGTCACTGCACGCAAGTCGCGGAACGAGCATCCTCCTGCTAGGGTGTTCAAGCTTGTGTTATTCGTTGTGCACAATTAAAGTGTCGTATGATGTCAGCGGGGTTGTCAATAGTCGTGCATGCAAATTTTCTGCTCGCCAAATCGGGAGAACCCGTCCCGTATGTCGGCTCGCCCTGGCAGTCGAAGTCCTTGATCGGTGAAGAGGTTGGGCGCGGCTCGTTGGAAGGTTCCACGTCAGCGCCAACGAGGAAGATGAGTTTGAACGGTTGAGGAGGATGACTTTGGGGCAGACGCTACCACGTTTCGAGAAAGCACATGGAAAGTCCGAAGCAGAGATCCGCCGGCGTATCCTGCAAGCTATTTTCGAGTTGAGATTGCCGCCCGGTGAAAGGTTGACCGAGGAGCAATTGGCGGAGGCTTTCGACGTGAGTCGGACGGTTGTCCGTCAAGCGATAGCGCGACTTGCTCAAGACGGCATACTAGTCAAATTACCAAACGTGGGCTCGACAGTCGCCGCTCCAACCCGAAAAGAAACTCGGGACATCCTAGCTGTTCGCAGAATGGTTGAGCCCAACATCGTCCGAATGTTAGCAGCCGCCCCCAATGGCGGCGGATTGGGACGTCTGCACACTCATATTGCAACGGAACACGCTGCGCGAAATCGGGGCGACCGGGGGACGTTGGTCAGGTTGACCGGGGAGTTTCATCTGCTTCTCGCCGAGGTCGCCGGAAATCAGGTTCTCACCCGCCTGATGACCGGACTCCAAACGCTCACATGCTTGGCCATCCTGCTCTACGCTGAGCAGGATGAAGCTTGCCCTCCCGATGAACATAGTCGGATCATAAATGCGATCGTGGAGGGTGATGGAGAAAGGGCAGCGACTGAGATGCTCCTCCATCTACAGCACGTCGAACTCGACCTCCATCTTGACCGCCCGGAAACGAGGTCCCCAATAGACAATACGATCGCTTGGCTACGCGGAGACATGGCGGATGACGACGCCTGACCGGTGAGCTGACTAACTCGGCTTGGACGGTAGGCGCGTACTGGACGAGCTGTCGGGCGTCAGTACGCCTGTCGTTGCATGTTAGTTCACTTCTTGGAGATTGCCTGCGGATAGCAATCCAGAACTGATCATATCCGCAAGCACTATTTCAGCCAGGATTGATATTGCGACGTCATGCGCACTTTTGGCGCCCGAAAACATGCCGGCGGGACCACGAATACGTGAGATCTGAGCTGGCTCGATAGCAAGCTCCATCAAACGCGATACCCTGAGTCGGTGCGTCTTGTTGCTTCCTAAGGCACCGAGATAGAACGCATCCGTCTCCAATGCGGCCGGGATGAGTTTTTGTTCCCAATCATGGTCGTGGAACATGAAGACAATCGCGGTCCTTTTGTCGGCCTGATACCTGGGGGCACTACCCCGCTCAATTGGCAAGGTCGCGACAGTCCTGAGTTCTGGCGCCTCGCGGGTCGATTGTCGACGACAAGCGCAAGCGCGGCCCTGTCGATTTGAACGTCGAAGAAGAGTTCGATTGCGCTGCCGCAGGGAAGTTGAATATCCAGATATTTTGAACCGCGGCCATAGCGCACTTGTCTGTTCTTGCCGTCTTCGATCGCGGCGATCGCCTCCGTAACCACGGCCGCTCGATGCAACCGCCCGACAAATACCCGACCCATTCGCCAGTCTCGGACACCGCCATCTGAGCGCCCAATGGTCGAGGCGACGACCCCTCAATCTTCACCAACGTGATTAGCGCAACGCGCTCCCCCGCCAAGAGGCGCTCCAGTGCGAACTCGACAGCGTAGTCGTCGAATCTGCGCCAAGATCGGGGCGACTTGTTCATAGTCCCGTGTTTGAGAACATCGCGTCCAGGCACCTCGCCCGCCTTCATTGGCCGGGCGAGATGTCAGCCTGTCAGCTCTTGGATCGATTGGCTCACCTGTGCTCCTCCAAGATTCAGGAGGAGTACAGGTAACGGCGCGCAGGCTAGCGCGAAAGTACCTTCGCTGCTTCCAAAACGGACCTAACCATTTTTGGGTACGATCCGCAGCGGCACAAATTTCCCGAGAACCCTTCTCGGACTTCCTGATCGGTAGGGTTGGGATTCTTGTCTAGCAATCCCTTCGCCGCGATGATTGCTCCAGGCGTGCAATATCCGCATTGCATGCCGTGGAATTTCATGAACGCTTCCTGCAACGGGTGGAGTTCGCCATCTTTCGCCAGGCCTTCGATCGTCACGATTTCCTTACCTTCGGCGGCACCGACAAGCATCATGCACGACGTAACCGGTTCACCGTCTAGAAGGATTGCGCACGCCCCGCATTCTCCCTCCTCGCAGCCCGACTTTACACCCTTCAGGCCGACGCGCTCGCGGAGCACTCCGAGAAGTTTCTCGTGCGGCTCGGCAAGCACTTCGTAGGAGAGGCCATTGACGCGCAATGAAACGACGATTTTGTTGGATTTTTTCATTCAGGCCTCCTCTACTGCCCTTTGCAGTGCCGAGCTCAGTCCTCGCTGAACATACACTCCGATAATGTGCTTCTTGTATTCGATTGATCCGCGGAAGTAGTCGACCGGATTTGCTGTCGCCTTGCATATCTGGACGGCCCTATCGATAAGCGCGTCATCGATCTTCTTGCCGACCAGAAGCTCTTCCGCCTCCTCGACACGGAATGGAATCGGACCAGCTGTCCCCAAGGCGATGCGCGCCTTTTGGCATGTCCCGTCCACAGCCAAATCGACGACGGCCGCCAAGTTGATGACGGCCATGTCGACCTGTGACCAAGCGAGCTTCATGAAGGCTCCGCCGGAACGCTGGGAAAAGTCACCGAGTTCGAACTCCGTGATCAATTCGTCCTTGCGCAAGATTGTCTTCTTGAAACCTATGAAGAACTCGCTCAAGGGGACGCGCCGATCGCCATGGCTGCTCTTCAGGACTGCCACGGCGTCCAAAGCCAAGAGGCAGGGTGGAAAGTCAAGGACGGGATGACCATTGGCCACATTTCCACCGATAGTGGCCAAACGCATGATGAGGTTATGCCCATGGAGGTCGGCGGCCTCCTTTAGGATGTAATAGGCGTTTTTCAGTTCGGGCGCCTGACGAATGTCGGCAACGGTTGCCAACGCACCGATGCGAAGCCGATCGCCAGAGGCGATTTTGGCGATTGCGATGTCCTTGACGTCTATAGCTACGCTCGCGCCGCCGGTTCCCTCCAGAAAGAGATTGGTGCCTCCGGCAAGTATAACGCCCTTGGCCCCATACCGGTCGAGTGCGGCAAGAGCCTCATCGACAGTTGTTGGTTTGACGTATTCCGATATCTCGAATGCTTTGTTCATACTAAACCTTCTGAACCTCATCCCTGCGTTCGAACGCTCTCAAGCTAGTTCGGCCGCAACTTGAGTCGATTGGCCGGCCCGGCCGCCACTCCAAGGAGTCCCATCCTCCTCGCAGTGGCAGCCAGATCCGCCGCAACAGTGACGTGGCTCTCAGATCTTGCCGAGAGCCTTGAGCACCCGCTCAGGCGTGAACGGGGTTTCGGTCATCCAGACTCCCGTTGCGTTGTATATTGCCAACGCGATTGCGCCGGGCGGAACGCAGATCGGAGCCTCTCCCAAACCTTTCGCGCCAAAAGGACCAACCGGATCGTCCTGCTCGATGAAATGGAACTTCGGATCAGGCAGGTCGACGCACGTGAAAATCTTGTAGTGCGCGAAGTTCGGGTTGAGGATGCGGCCCATGTCGTCGTGAACCAGTTCCTCGATCAGGGTGAAGCCGACGCCCTGGTAGTAGCCGCCATTCAGCTGGTTTTCGCAGACTTCCGGATTGATCAGGCGACCGCTGTCCTGGACCTGAAGATAGTCGAGAAGCTTGATTTCGCCGGTGTCCGTGTCGACTTCCAACTCGACGAAATGGGCAGCGACGTGCTTGGGAATTTGATCATCGGGGACGTTCGTCACGGTGCTGCCGACGATACAGGGCTGCTTCGACAACTCCCAGAAATCGGGCAGCTTGTCCTCCAGAACTTCGGTAAGAGGTATGCGCTTGTTGTGCTGGGTCTTGCTGTAGATGATGCCGTCCTTGATATCGAGGTTGTCGGAAGACTCCTCGAACTTGGCCTCTGCCAGCCTGAGTATCTTGCGCTTCGCGTCCCTTGCGGCTTCGCGCGTGGCGGTGCCGGACAGATATGTCGACGTGCTGGCAGTAGAGCCCTGCCCCCACGGCGTCACGTTCGTGTCGTTGCAGTCGATGGACACCAAATCGTAGGGGATGCCGAGTTCTTCCGCGGCGATCTGGCACTGCGTGGAATCGTTGCCGTTTCCCTGGCGTCCCAGGCTGACCATCAGGTTGGCAGATCCGTCAGCATTGACCTTGAGGATCGCGCCGCAGTCGCCCGTGTAGCGGATGCCGCAAACGTGCATCGCGGTCGCCATACCCACACCGCGCTTGACCGCACCGCTGGATTTGTTCGTTGACTGCCATCCACCCCAACGCCTCTTCCAGTCGAATTCGACCACGCCCTTGTCCAGGCACTCCTCCATCGCGCAGCTGGATATGATGACTTTTTCCGGATAGGGTAGATGGGACGCAAACAATTCATGATGAATGTCCTGTCCGCGACAGGGGTCGCCGGCCCTGGCCGCATTGATACGGCGAAGCTCCACCGGGTCCATGTCGATCTGTTCGGCGGCCTTGTGAATAAGCACCTCTAAGGCGAAGTTCATGGTCAGGTCGCCAACACCGCGCATGCAGCCGGCGGTCACCAGATTGGTGGAGACCCCGTACATTTCGAAATGGCCATGCGCGACGCGCGGCCACAGTTCGGACAAGCTCTGGAAGATGTCGTTCTTGTCGCCGTAGGCGCCGTTGTCGAAGATGTCGTTCACCTGCATGGACACCATCGTGCCATCTTTCATCACGCCAAGGCGGCCGACGGTCGATTCGATATGCCGGCGCTTGATGCCCGCAAACACCTCTTCTTGCCGCAGAACGAGCTTGACGGGACGGTGCGCCTTCTTGGCCAGGAAAACGGTCATCATCTCCAGGTTGTTGAACCACCACTTGCCCAGTGAAGGCCCGGTGGGAAGCGCGATGATCCGGACATTGCTCTTCGGAAGCTTAACTAGATTGGCCACAGCGTCCTTGAGTTCGCTCGGTGCCGTGCATCCGGACCACAGTGTCAGCTTGGTCTTGTCCGGCGTCCAACTGGCAATCGGCGAATTCCGACTGAATGTCGCCTGGTCCTGCGCGTTGTTGAAGGTTGTTCCATCAACGACGACGTCGGCTTCACGGAATCCTTCTTCGACGTCGCCCCATTTCACGAGCACGACATCCTTGGAGTTATTCCCCGATGTCTTGACCTGCGGAGCGCCGGGCTTCATCGCTTCCATGGCAGTGAGTACGTGTGGAAGGATCTCGTAGTCGACCTCGATCAGTTCGAGCGCCTTGTCGGCCGTGCGGATGTCGACGGCAGCTACCGCGGCCACTTCATCGCCGACGAAGCGGACTTTGTCGTCCATGACGCATCCGCGATAATTGGTCCAAAGGCCGATCCACTCTTCTGCCGGAACATCCCTATGAGTGATGACCGCGATCACACCGGGTAGAGCTTCAGCTTTCGACGTGTCTATTCGAACAATCCTCGCGTGAGCATGCGGGCTTCGCAGAATCCGACCGTAGACCATTCCAGGCACGGTGAAGTCGTATGGGAATTCATGTGTCCCGGTTACCTTTTCGTGGGCATCCTTGAGCGGCAGCCGCTTGTTGACAGTCTGGAGATCTCGTTGGTGAACTCCCATTGCCGTATTCCTCCGTTTTAGGCGATCAGAGCGATCAGAATGAGTCTCTTTGGGCCAATCGTCCGTGAACCGGGATGACGTAGAGACCCTCCAATTTTGTGGAATGGTCCATTGGGGCGGCTAGTCATCCTCCAGGGATCATTTCAGCCATGTTTCGGACTTCCTCCTGCTGGAGCATTGAACGTTCCATTGGATGTCACGTTGTGTACAATCTAGTTTGATATGGTTTGACCTACCCGTCAATGGGTGGCATGATATTTGTCTAGGCGCCGATTTGTCCCGAGTCGGCATCCGCGTTCACGCTTAGCCTGTTAGCCAATCTGTGAAATGGTTGCCGATAAGTCGGGCCCACCATCCGGAGGCTCGGGCCAAGGATGTGCAAAAGGTCTGTTGTCAAACTAAGAATTAGGAGTTGAAATCGTGGGGCTTATTCTTCCACGCTTCGAGAAGTTGCACGGCAAGACTGAAGCTGAGATATACAAGCGGATAATTCACGCAATTTTTGAACAGAGAATTCATCCGGGCGAGCGACTCACTGAGGAGCGGCTAGCGGAGACGTTTAATGTAAGTCGCACCATTGTGCGGCTAGCCATGGCTCGGTTGTCACAAGACGGCATCCTGGTAAAAATGCCGAACGTTGGATCAACTGTCGCTTCTCCAAGCAGAAAGGAGACGCGAGATATACTAGCCGTTCGAAGGATGGTTGAACCCGAGATCGTTAGAACTTTGGCAACATCCGATACAGAGATCGACTTAGACCAATTGCGTGAGCACTTGGCGGCAGAAGCAGAAGCAAGAGGAAATGGAGATCAAGGAACTTTTGTTAGGTTAGCCGGAGAGTTCCATTTGATACTTGCAGTACTTACCGGAAATCACGCTCTCATACAGTTGATAACTCGATTGCAAACGCTAACATGTCTTGCGATTCTGCTGCATGCCAAGGAAGAGGAAGCCTGCCCCCCCGGTGAGCATGCCAAAATTACTGATGCTATTGCCCGGAGAGACGGCGAAACTGCTGCCCTTGAGATGATTAGTCATTTGAAGCACGTTGAAATGGATCTCAAGCTGGACGGCGAGGACAGAGTCTCGAACTTCTCTGAGACAATGGCTTGGTTGCGAGGTGTCTAATCGGCACCATCAGTGCCTACTGCACTTCGTCCTCGAACAGTCAGCACAGGTGCGAAACTTGGTCCGTCGCGTCCTGCCACTGCTAGATTCATGTCTCAAACGGGCAACCACCGACTCTTGGTAGACTCGTATGTCGGTAGCTTTTGAAACTGCCGGGCTTTTGTAGCGCATCAATTTGTCCGCTTTGGGTTCACGGCTAGACCACGTAGTCCAGCAGCATCCGAGCCGATTTGACAGCGCCGAATCGCCGTCGAGACGCCGTTGATGCTAGCCATCGCGCTGCAGTGGCGCGGGTCGCGGCGTTTGGAGTCGATCTTCCAACCGAGCCGCATCAGCTCATCAGGGGTGCACGCGAATCGATCTCCGGAATACTCGAAGGTGAGTTCCGCCAGGAAGCGTTTTGTCGCCCCCACATGGTCGGGATCCTGCGGATTGACCAGAAGGTGACAATTGACCCAGTTGCCCTTTACGGTTCCGAAGGCAAGGCGAAGTTCGATATTCGGAAAGACAAGGTCGACGCCCGGAAGCCGCCGATCGCGATGTTTCGCGTTGCGGACGCGATCGTAGGTGTCGAGCAGATAGTAGTCGGTCACGCCTAGGGCGCGAATGGCCGGTGTCGCCGACTCGATCTTCGCGAGATACTCTTCCCAGCTGTCCGCGCCTTTGAACTGGTCGTTGAGCACCGTGCCCGGAGCATGAATGCATGAATGTGGGGCTCCTATCGAAGCCAACGCGAACCTGAATTCCCCAATCTTCCCCCTCGCCCTTTCTCGACCAAGCTGCGGAATGGTGCCTGCGTGGCTATCGCACGCGCAGCTTCCCATACTCGTCTCTCGGCCTCAACTTCAACTATCGTACGCGCTGCCCGCAGCCGAATACGAGAGCACTGGCTACAGCCAACATCGGTCGGAGAACCGGTTAGTTTGCGAGCCATGCGATCAGGATGAAGAACCCACCGACTCCAGCCGCGAGCCAGAACGCCCGACGAAGACACCGTTCTTCTTGAATTGGAACACCTGACTTCGCGAGCATGTCTATCGTGTCGTCAAACGACAGAAGATCGGGCGTGTGGAAAGGATGCTCCTCTGTGCTTATGATAAGCCCGATGTAACGGTCGGTCCGATCCACCACGGCGCCCGAAGCATCTTCGATAAGCGCTTTCGGCAAACTCCCCTCTATCCTTGATACCTGCATCAGATTGAGCTCCGGCTGATCTTCGGATGCCGCTGATCTTTGACGCCCGTTTTAGATGGCGGATCCTCCGACACTAGCTAAAGATACGTGTACCGACGTGCGGATAACGGACCGCCTTGCCTGCTGACCGAACGAAGTTCCGCCGAGGCAGGATCGAGCTCATTTGATTGCCGCTTTTGAGAGGGACGCTGTCCAATCATCAATCGAAGTTGTCGCTCGTGCATCGGAGGAAGCGACGAGCAAGGCAGCATCACGCGCGGCCCGCACATATGTCTCCATCGCCTTCTTTGCCAGCTTCGGTTTCCGCGCAACGATGGCATTGAATATGTCGTCCAATTCACCCCGGAAGGCATCAATACGACCTGGCGCTTCCACCGCCGTTGCGCGCACGCTTGCAATCCGGGCGTTCAGGAATCCTAGAGTATCGCGGATTGCTTCGTTGTCGACCACTTCTGCCATGTAGCTGTTGAAGTCCTGGATCAACACCAACACGTTGATCCGGTCATGCGCGCCAATTGCCACTCGAAGTTTCTCGTAGACTTTACGCAAAGGTTCGATTTGAGCGTCAGTTGCCACCTTTGTGAAGCACTCCGCAACATGCGCCTCCAACATCATGCGGATGTCATAGATATCCGCAATTTGCTTGATGCTTAGCGAGGTGACGACCGGCCCTTTCCGCGGTTCGACCGTAATCAGGCGCTCGGCTTCCAATTGGCGAATTGCCTCCCGAACCGAGCCTCGGCTGACACCAAGAGCTTCACAGAGTTCGCGTTCAATCAGGCGCGTGCCAGACCTGATCTCACCCGTAATGATTGCATTGCGAAGCATCCGAACGGCACTGTCGCGCACCAGAACAGGCTGTACGGTCAGGGTGAAAGGCTTCAAACGACTGTCCTCAGCTCCGGTTGGACGCTCTATGCCAACCTCCCGTGTGTCGGAGTGTCTAATCGTTAGACCAGATGCGTTGGCGGGTCCACTCATATCGGTGCTCCACATTCGTGAAGCACCGGCATGGCCATGAGCGAAACGGCCCCAACACTCCTTTACTTGCCCTCGGCACGAACCAAGGGCCGGCCCGCCAGGAAGCCGCCGTCTACCACGACGCACTCTCCATTGATGAAGTCAGCGTCATCCGAAAGAAGGAATGCAACGGTGCCAGCGATGTCCGGTGCCCTGCCTGTGCGCCCGCGAGGTATCATGCTGAGATACTGATCGCGGTAGCCCTTCGACATTTGGTCTTCGCGGACTTCGATCAGTCCTGGCGCCACGGCGTTTACCCGAATGCCGAGCGGTCCAAGCTCCAGCGCTGCAGCCTTCGTGAACATCACAACTCCCGCCTTCGACGCGCTGTAGTGCGACACCCCAGCCCGTGCCGAGAAGCCTGCCGTCGAGGCTAGATTCACGATAGCGCCACCGGCGGTTTCGCGACGAAGCCGCGCGAACGCCTGTGTACAAAGGAATGTTCCACGCAAATTGATAGACATTACCTGGTCCCATGCCTCAACGGGCATGTCGAGTAAGGCATGGTCGGGATAGACGCCGGCATTGTTGACCAGTGCAGTC
>OEIU01001892.1_pt1 | contig 12150 bp, 9 predicted proteins | sample 1539221 | NCBI WGS metagenome assembly OEIU01 (sample SAMN03792071, study PRJEB22550) | activated sludge metagenome | feature: wastewater treatment plant; material: activated sludge; isolation source: Wastewater treatment plant of a petroleum refinery complex | place: Argentina: Zarate | collected... | reverse complement strand
CCTGCACGTAGGGATCGTCGACGGAGCGGCTGGCGCTGCTGTGCTTGGCCGGCCGGGCGTGGTGGCGGGCGAAGTGGACCGCATCGGCCAGCGCGTTGCGGGCGATGCCGGCCTCCACCGCGGCGAGGAAGAGCTGGTAGAACGGCGGGATCGGCGTGCGGCGGTCGCGCTGCGCGCCCGGGCGCAGCTCATGCGGCTGAACCTCGACGGCTTCGTACACCGTGGTGCCGCTGGCCGTCAGCCGCTGGCCGATCGCATCGAAGTCGTCGACCAGGCGCAGCCCCGGCCGATCGCGCGGCACCGTGAAAGCCACCTCGCGGTCGTCCTCGTCGAGCGCGAACGACGTGATCCAGTCGGCGAACAGGGCGCCGGTGCTGTAGAACTTGGTGCCCGACACGCGCAGCCGGTCGCCCTCGCGACGCAGCCTGGCGGTGATCTGGCCGTTGGGGCCGCCCCGTTCCCAGCCGGCATTGCCGAAGATCTCGCCGGCCAGCACCTTCGGCAGCCAGCGTGCCAGGCTGTCGGCGTCATCGGCGAACAGCAGTCCCTCGACGAAGCCGTAGGCGGGCCGCAGCGCCTGCGCGGCATTGGAATCCACCGCTGCCAGGTCGATGACGAAGCGGATCACGTCGCGTACCGATCCGCCGGGTCCGCCGAAGCGTTCGGGCACCCTGAACGTGTACAGACCCGCCTCGGCGATCCGGCGGATCCATCGGTAGGGCAGCTCGCGGTCGCGCTCGCGCGCGGCGGCGCCTTCGGCGATCTGCGGCAGCAGCTCGGCCGCGCGGGCGTGCAGCTCGTCGGCCGAGCGGACCGGGCGCACGCGGCCCGCTGTCCATGGGACGAAGGCGGCGGCCAGCGGGCCGGCGGTGACGGAGTTCATCGGAAGCGGGACCTGCGGGATCGACGGACACCGACTGTAGTGCCGACGCGGGCGGGCGGGAACGCAGACTTGCGCATGTGCTTATGCACGATTGCGCGCTGCCGCCGGCGTCTTTCCGCCTCCTGTCGGTCCCTCGGCCGCCTGCGCTGTTCATCGGCCGCCTGCCTTCTCATCGGTCGCGCGGGCTTCTTCGCGCCGCTGATGACGATGCTCGGAAATCTTCCTGGCGGTCAGCGGGCGCGGCGCGTGTAATCGCCGGGTGCGGCTCGCCGGGCCGCGTGCCGACAGGCTGCTAGCGCCATGACGTCTCCTCCCAGGATCCTGCTGAACGCCTTCAACATGAACTGCGTAGGCCACATCAATCACGGCCTGTGGGCGCATCCGCGCGACCGTTCCTCCGAGTACAACACGCTGGAATACTGGACCGATCTGGCGCGTACGCTCGAGCGGGGACTGTTCGACGGCCTGTTCATCGCCGACATCGTCGGCGTCTACGACGTCTACCAGGACAACGTCGACGTGACGTTGCGCGAATCGATACAGCTCCCCGTCAACGATCCGGTCGTGCTGGTGCCGGCGATGGCCGCCGTCACGCGGCATCTCGGCTTCGGCGTGACCGTGAACCTGACCTACGAGCAGCCCTATCTGCTGGCCCGCCGCTTCTCCACGCTCGATCATCTGACGCGCGGGCGGATCGGCTGGAACATCGTGACCGGCTATCTGGACAGCGCCGCGCGGGCGATGGGTTTCACCGAGCAGCTCGAACACGATCACCGCTACGACATCGCCGACGAGTTCCTCGAGGTGGCCTACAAGCTCTGGGAAGGAAGCTGGGAGGACGGTGCGGTGCGCCGCGACCGGGCCGCCCGAGTGTTCGCCGAACCGCGGGAGGTGCATCCGGTCCGCCACCATGGCCGGTTCTTCGACGTCGATGGTTATCACCTCGCCGAGCCGTCGCTGCAGCGTACGCCGGTGCTGTATCAGGCGGGCAGCTCCGGCCGCGGCCAGCAGTTCGCCGCCCGCCATGCCGAATGCGTGTTCATCTCGGCGCCGAACAAGGAGGTCGCGCGCAGCACCGTGAACCGGCTGCGCGAGCAGGTGCGCGCGGCCGGGCGCCGGCCGGAGGACGTCAAGGTGTTCCAGGGCATCTCGGTGGTGCCCGGCCGCACGCAGGCCGAGGCGCGCGAGAAGTCCCTGGAATACCGGCGGTCCGCCAGCCGGGAGGCCGGCCTGGCGCATTTCGCGGCCAGCGTCGGCATCGACTTCTCCCGCTACGGTCCGGACGAGCCGATCGACTACGGCGGCGGCAATGCGATCCGCTCGGCGGCCGACACGGCGCAGCGCCAGGGCTGGACGCGGCGCAGCCTGATGGAACTGTTCGAGATGGGCGGGCGCTACCCGCCGATCGTCGGCGACGGGCCGGCAGTCGCCGACGAGCTGCAATCATGGATCGATGAGACGGGCGTCGATGGTTTCAACCTCAGCCGTACTGTCGTACCGGAAAGCTATGAGGACTTCATCGACATCGTCGTGCCGGTGCTGCAGGAGCGGGGCCTCTACAAGACCGCGTACGAGCCGGGCAGCCTGCGGCGCAAGCTGCTCGGCGGCTCTGACCGGCTGTCCGACAGGCATGCGGGCAGCGCCTACCGGCACCGCGCCGCGCGGCTGAACTGATCGGAGCCGATCGGAGTCGGTGACCGACCCGGTACGCCGGGCACGGTGCCGGTGCGCGCGGCAGCCGGTATGCGCAGCAGCCTTGCGCGCGTACCCGGGCGACTCCGATCCGGGCTGCCAGCGGCGATCAGGCGGCCAGCGGTTCCGCGCCCGTCAGCGATTCGGTGATCGCCGCGAATTCGCCGTATACCTGGTCGCGCACCGCGGTGAACTCCGCCGACGAGCGATTGCGCGGATGCGGCAATCCGACCGGCAGGATGCGCCGGATGCGGCCCGGGCGCGGCTCCATGACGACCACCTTGTCGCCGAGGAACACCGCCTCCTCGACGTCGTGGGTGACCAGGATCATCGTCGTGCCGTTGGCCTGCCAGATGCGCTGCAGCTCGTTCTGCAGATAGGCGCGGGTCATCGCGTCCAGCGCGCCGAACGGTTCGTCCAGCAGCAGGATCTCGGGCCGGTTGACCAGCGCCCGGGCGATCGCCACGCGCTGCGCCATGCCGCCGGAGAGCTGATGCGGCCGGGCCGACTCGAACCCTTCCAGGCCCACTAGCGCGATGTGCTCGCGCACCGCGTCCTCCTTCTGCTGCGCCGACAACGGCGCGTTCAGCAGGCTCAGGCCGATGTTCTGCTGCACGGTGAGCCACGGAAACAGCCGGTGCTCCTGGAAGACGATGCCGCGATCGAGGCTGGTGCCGCGGATCGGCGCACCGTCCAGCAGCAGCTCGCCGCGATAGTCCTCCTCGAGGCCGACGATCAGCCGCAGCAGCGTGGACTTGCCGCAGCCGCTGCTGCCGACGATGCTGACGAACTCGCCCGGGTTCACCGTCAGCGTGAAGCTCTCCAGCACCGGCAGCGGGCGGCCGTCGACCTCGTACTGCTTGTTCAGATTGCGGATATGCAGGGTTCCGGCACGGGCCATCGCGATGTCTTCCCAGAAGGTGTGTGTTCAGATGTGCTCAGAGGACGCGTTCAGAGTGATCCGCTCAGAAGCCGGCCACCGACCGGCCGCGCCAGGCCAGCGCGCGCGCCTCGATGCGGCTGGCGATCCAGTTCAGCGAGAAGCCGACCAGGCCGACGACGATGACGCCGAACAGCACCAGGTCCATCCAGAAATGCTCGCGGCCGTCGATCATCGTGTTGCCGATGCCCTTGCCGGACACCAGCAGGTATTCGGCGCCCAGCGTCGCCAGCCACGCGTAGATCAGGCCCAGGTGGATGCCGGCGAAGATCGACGGCAGCGCGGCCGGCAGAACCACGCGGGTCAGCATCTGGCTGCGCGAGAAGCGCAGCACCCGGCCGACCTCCACCAGCTCGACCGGCACGCCGCGGATGCCTTCGAAGGTGTTCAGCACGACCGGAAAGAAGGCGGCCAGCGACAGGAACGCCACCTTGGCCGCGTCGCCCAGGCCGAACCATACCGACAGCAGCGGAATCCACGCGAACAGCGAGATCTGCTTGATCGTGTGGAAGCTCGGCCCGGCCAGCTTCTCGAACAGGCGCGACAGGCCCAGCGCGGCGCCGAACAGCAGCCCGGCGCTGGCGCCGATCAGGAAACCCACCAGGTCGCGCCACAGGCTGGCCGACAGCGCCACCCACAGCTCGCCGCTGACCACCTGCCTGACGGCGGTCTCCCATACCTTCTCGATCGGCACCAGTAGCGGCGAGGTCGACCAGCCGGACCGCACCGCGAGCCACCACAGCGCCAGCAGCGCCAGCGGCAGCACCCAGCCGCGCAGCGCGCGCGGAATGCCGAAGCGGCGGCGCTTGCGCTCCGACGCACCGATCGCTACCCCGCGCACCGCCAATGCAGCGGCCGGTTCGGGATCGACCATATCGAAACCCGGCTCGAACTGCTGCGCATGAGGACCGACGACGTTGTCGATCGGATACAGACGGCTCATCTGATCAGCTCCGCTCAGCGTGCCGGTTCGTTGACGCGCACGCGGCTGCGCTCGCCGGCCACCGACACCGGCAGGTCGCCGGCCACCGTGACCCGCCGCATCACACGGTGCTGGTCGCCGTAGTCGTTGATCGCGTAGTGCTGGGTCGCACGGTTGTCCCAGATCGCCACGTCGCCGACCTGCCAGCTCCAGCGCACGGTGTTCTCCAGCCGCGTGACGTGGTTCTGGAACAGCGCGAACAGGTGGGCCGAGTCCTGCGAGTTGTAGCCCAGGAAGCTCTTGATGAAATGCCCGCCGACCAGCGTGCGTTCGCCGGTGGCCGGATGCACCCGCACCAGCGGATGCTCGGCCTGGATCCGCCGCGCGGTGAACACCTCACGGTACTTCTTCGTGCCGGCATCGTCCTGCTCGACGCGCGTGGCCGCATAGTCGTAGTCGTTGCCGTGCAGCGCCCACAGTCCGTCGGCCAGCGTCTTCAGCGACGGCGGCAGCTCGTCGTAGGCGGCGGCGGTGTTCGACCAGACGGTGTCGCCGCCATGCTCGGGCAGCACCACCGCGCGCAGGACCGACACCTGCGGATAGGCGGCCTCGAAGGTCACGTCGGTATGCCAGGAGTTGGCCCGCCCGCCGTGCTGCGAATCCAGTTCGAGGATCTGGGTGCCGTCGCGCGACGGCACCGTCGGATGCTCGACCAGCTCGCCGAACAGGCGGGCGAACGCCTGCTGCTGTGCGTCGTCCAGGTGGTGCTGGCCGCGGAAGAACAGCACCTTGTGGCGGTACAAGGTCTGGCGCAGCGCTTCGAAGATGGCGGCCGGCAGGTCGCCGGACAGCCGCACGCCGCGCACCTCGGCGCCGATGCGGCCGGCGATGCGCCGGACGTCGGGGAGGGCTACGGTGTCGGAATCGGCGTGCTGCCCGGTCGCTATGGGTAGGGCGCTCATTCGCGTGCTCCTCTGATTCGTTACAGGTCTTGTTTCGTGGCGGCGTCAGCGGGCCGGCTGGGAGACGGCATGCTCGTCGACGCGGGAGGCTGTCGAAGGAGATGCGGTCGAAGGGGATGCGGTCGAAGGAAAGGCGGTCGAAGGAAAGGCGGTCGAAGGCGAAGCAGTCGAACGAGGAGCGGCCGAACGGGAAACGGGCGGCCGCTGCAGGCCCAGGTGCTCGCGCAAGGTGCGGCCTTCGTATCCGGTGCGGAACAGGCCGCGCCGGCGCAGGATCGGCACCACGCCGTCGACGAACGCCTGCAGGCCGTCCGGCAGGCTGTCGGGCATCAGGTTGAAGCCGTCCGCGGCTTCCTCCCGGAACCAGTGCTCGATGTCGTCGGCGATCTGTTCGGGCGTACCGACGATCACGCGATGGCCGCCACCGCCGGCCAGCTCGCGGATCAGCTCGCGCGTGGTCAGGCGCTGCCGCCGGGCGAGCGCCAGCGTCGCCTGGAAGAACGTGTGGTTGCCGTTACCGCCGCCCGGCAGCGGCAGGTCGTCGGGCAGCGGGCCGTCGAGGTCGAGGCGGTCGGGGCCGATGCCCAGGATGCCGGCCAGCCGGGTCAGGCTGTAGTCGTACGGGATCGCATCGACCAGCTCGTTGCGCCGGCGGATCGCGTCGGCCTCGGTGGCACCGATGATCGTCGTCAGGCCCGCCAGGACCTTGACCGCATGTGCGCCGCGGCCGTGACGCGCGGCGCGCTCGTTCAGGTCGCGGCGATAGTCGCGCGATTCCTCGAGCGTCTGCGACGCGCTGAATACCGCCTCGGCATGGCGTGCCGCCAGTTCCCGCCCGTCGCCGGAGCCGCCGGCCTGCACCAGCACCGGATGGCCCTGCGGCGGGCGCGGCAGGTTCAGCGGGCCCTGCACCGCGAAGAATTCGCCGCGATGGGCGATCGGATGGACCTTGGCCGGATCGATGAAGCGCCCGCCCGCCTTGTCGCCGATGAACGCATCGTCGTCCCAGCTATCCCACAGCGCCTTGACGATCCGCGTGAACTCGTCGGCGCGTGCATAGCGTCGTGCATGATCGGGAACGTCTTCCCGCCCGAAGTTGCGCGCCGACGGCAGGTCGGCCGTGGTGACGATGTTCCAGCCGGCACGGCCGCCGCTGACATGGTCCAGCGTCGCGAAGCGCCGGGCGATGTTGTACGGCTCGTTGTAGCTGGTCGACGCGGTGCCGATCACGCCCAGATGGGTGGTGGCGGCCGCGACGCTGGCCAGCAGCACCGTCGGTTCCAGCGCGGTGATCGGCCGGAAATGGATCTGATCGGCGATCGCCGCCTGGTCGGCCAGGAAGATCGCGTCCAGCGTGCCGGCTTCGGCGATGCGGGCGATCTGCACGTAGTGCTCGACCTTGGCGAACGCGTTCGGATCGGCGCCATCCAGGCGCCAGGCCGACGGAACGAAGCCCGAATGCAGCGCGTTGACGTTCAGGTGCAGCCGGCGGGGAGGCGAAAGCTTGCTCATCGGCGCACTGTACGAACCGCCCGTACCGATGACGACGAAGTTTTCCGAGCAAGCAGATGCGCAATCCGCCGAAGCGGCGGGGTCGATGAGGTCGTGCTGCGGCCTTGCGCGACCGGGCCGCTGCTCGCCCGCAGCGGCGGCGCTCAGGCGCCTGCCAGCACCCCGGCTGCGCGTGTGACGCCGCCCGGCCCGTGCTCGATGCCCAGCGCGATCATCGCCGTCTCGACCGCGCCGAGCACGCCCAGCGTCATCTGCGCGTTCACGTGGCCCATGTGCGCAACCCGCATGAAGCCATCGCCAGCCGGGTCTCCCTCCGTCGCCATGCCGAGGCCGATGCCGAGCGTGACGCCGGCATTCTCCTCGACCCAGCGCCGCAACCGTGTCGCGAGCGGCGGGTTCATCCGGATCGTGGTGACCGCATGGGCGCGACAGGTCTCGCTGGCGATGTTCAGGCCGATGCCCGAGGAGCGACCGGTACCGTCGCCCCAGGCCGTGAATGCCGTCCACACCGCGCGGGCGAGGCGGTGATGCCGGGCCCACACCGCGTCCAGCCCTTCCTCGCGCAGGATCATCCCCAGCGCCGTGTGCAGGCCGAACAGCAGATGGGTCGGTGCGGTGCCGCCGAAGCGCTCCGAGAAGATCTGCGGGTCGATCCTTGCGGTCCAGTCCCAGTAGGGCGTCCGCCAGTCTGATTGCAGACTGGCCAGCCGCGCCTTTTCGCTGACCCACACCAGGCCGAGACCGGGCGGATTCATCAGCCCTTTCTGGCTGGCCGCCACCAGCACGTCGACACCCCAGGCGTCCATCTCGAAGACATCGCAGCCCAGCGAGGCGATGCCGTCGACCGCGAGCAGCGCCGGATGGCCGGCGGCGTCGATCGCCGCACGCACGGCGACGACGTCGTTGCGCACCGACGTCGTGGTGTCGACGTGCGACATCAGCACGACGCGGATCCGCCGCTCGCCGTCGGCCCGCAGCGCCGCCTCGACCCGATCCGGATCGACCGGTGCCTGGCGGCCGAAATCGAGCCGCTGCACGTCGACGCCCAGCGCTTCGGCGAACCGGGCCCAGCCTTCGCCGAAGCGGCCGGTCACCAGTGCCAGCGCTGCGTCGCCGCGGCTGAAGAGGTTGCAGTTGGCGGCCTCCCAGGCCCCGTGCCCGTTGGCGACGTAGATCGCCACATGGTGACGGGTACGGGCCAGCGCCCTCAGGTCGTCGTAAAGGCCGGGCATCAGGTCCGGCAACTCGCCGTCATAGATGTTCGGCGAGGCCCGGTGCATCGCGTTCAGCACGCGATCCGGAATCACCGAGGGGCCGGGGATCGCAAGGTAGTGTCGTCCGGTCGAGGGCATGAGCAGGCAGGCAGAGGCAATCGCGCGGGCGGAACATCGCGAGGACGGAACAGACGGCGATCGGTGGCGGGGGGGCCATTCGGTCGCACCCGGCCACGCCCGAAGTCCGGATGCAGAGGATGCCAGCGGTGAATCACATATTCGGCGGCTCCGAATATTGATAGAACGAACCCGAGCTTTGCGCGGTCGTATCGAGGACTTAGCCTTGATCGAGGCGCGCGGCCCGGTCGATCGTAGGGCTGCGTGGTTCTCGCCCCTCATCGTTCTTCGGGAGCATCATGATTTCTGTGCGTGGATGGATCGTCGGCAGCGTGACCGCGCTGACGTTGCTGACGGCCGCGGGCGTGCAGGCCGCGGCGGCCAAGGATCAGAAGGACACCCTGGTCTACCTGCATTCGATCGAACCCAGAACCCTGTATCAGTGGTGGACGCAGGCGGAGTATCCGCGCCGCCAGCTTCAGGACAGCCTGGTGTTCGTCGACGGGCAAGGCCGGCTGCATCCCTGGCTGGCGAAGTCCTGGAAGCAGGACGGCACCGTATGGACGTTCACGCTGCGCGACGACGTGGTCTTCTCCGACGGCTCGAAGTTCAATGCCGAGACGGTGGTGAAGAATGTCGAGTTCTGGCTGAAGATCTCCACGTCGGTGCCGGACTCCTTCTTCAAGGAGGCCAGGGCGGTCGGTGAGCACACGGTCGAGATCCACACGACGATCCCACAGCCCTGGCTGCCCAACCTGCTGTCGAGCGGCGGCTTCGGCATCAACTCCGCGCCGTCGCTGTCGCGCGATCTGAAGGAGATCGGCGAGAACCCGATCGGCAGCGGTCCGTTCGTGCTGAAAGAATGGAAGCGCGGCGAAGAGATCGTGCTGGTGCGCAACGACGGCTACAAATGGGGGCCGACGTCCACCCACGGCGGGCCTGCCTACCTGAAGACCATCCGGTGGAAATTCGTCCCCGATGCCAATGCGCGCTGGCTGGCGCTGGAGAAGGGAGAGGCCGATCTCATCTACGATCCGCCTTCGGTCAAGTGGAAGGAAGCCAATCAGAAGTACCTGACCTCGACGCGGATCGCCCCCGGCCGGGGCCAGGCGCTGTCGCTCAATACCGAGTTCGGTCCGTTCACCGACAAGCGCGTGCGTCAGGCCTTCGCCTACGCCAGCAACCGCCAGAAGATCGTGCAGACGCTGTTCCGCGGTTCGGTGCAGTACGAGGGCAACGGCGCCTTCTCGCAGACGACGCCGACCTACATCAACCTCGACAACGAATACAAGTACGACCCCGCCAAGGCCGTCAAGCTGCTCGAGGAGGCCGGCTACGGTACCGTGAACGGCGACGGCTACCGCGTCGACAAGGCAGGCAAGGTGCTGGAGGTGGTGTTCCCCGTCTACCCGACCATCGTCAGTCCGGAGGGCTATGCGTCGCTGCAGGCGCTGCAGGCCGAAGTCAGGAAGGTCGGCTTCAAGATCGATCTGATCGCGCTGACGGCGAACGACCTGGCGGCGGGGCGCTTCACCAAGCCGGACGAATACCACGTGTACAAGGGCTACTGGACCTGGTACGCGCCGACGGTGCTGTCGATCAACTATCGGCCGGGCGACGGGTCGACCGGAACGATATTCGGCAGACAGAACCTCAATCAGATCCTGGCCACCGGCAGCTCGCCGAACCCGCACAACCGGGTGCGCTCGAGGGACTGGAAACTGCAGGAGGCCATCATCGACGCGCACCGCGAGGAGAATCCCGAAGCGCGCCAGAAGAAGCTGGCCGCGATCCAGAAGCACATCAGCGACGAGGCGCTGACCCTGGGCTTCTATGCTTCGACCTACAACCTCGTCGGCCACAAGTATCTGAGCGGGCTGATCCACAACGTCTTCGGGCCGCTCTTCTACGAGCTGAAGAAGAACTGAGCGGGGTTCAGCGGTGAAAGACGTGACCCTTCCACCCGCGTCGGCCTCCGACGTCGACCTGGCCGGTGTCTGGCGGATCGATGCCGGCCCGGTCGTCGCCAAGGGCCGGCTCCACGTGATCGGTCGTCTGCTGCTCGGCAGGCTCGGTCAGGCGCTGTTCACGCTATGGACGGCGGCGACCCTGCTGTTCGTCGCCCAGGCGGTGCTGCCGGGCGACCGGGCCACGATCTATCTGAACGTGCACGAGGGCTATAGCGCCACCCGTTCGCCGGAGGAGCTGGCGCCGATCAACCGGGAGTTCGGATTCGACCGGCCGCTGCTGCAGCAGTACCTGGCGTACGTCGGCGGCGTGGTCCGGGGCGATCTGGGCATCGCGCTGCAGAGCCGGCGGCCGGTCACCGAGCTGATCCTCGAACAGATCGGTCCCACCACCTTGCTGGCGGTGGCGGCGATCGCGCTGGCCTGGCTGCTCACGCTGACCTGGGTGCTGGCGACCGCCGGCCGCAGCCCGTTGATTTCGCGCACCGGGTCGGCCGTCGAAGCGCTGCTGGCCGGCATGCCCTACTACTGGCTGGGCCTGATGCTGCTGCTGGCATTCGCGGTGCATCTGGACTGGTTCCCGGTGCTGGGCGGCACCTCCTGGCAGGGGCTGTGGCTGCCGGCGCTGACCTTGGCACTGCCGCTGGCCGGGTTCCTCGGGCAGGCCATGCGCGTCGAGTACGAACGTGCATTGAACCAGCCGCACGTGCTGTCGTCCCGTGCGCGCGGGACCGGCGAGCTTCGCGTCCGGGCGGTCCATGCATTGCGGCCCGCGCTGATCCCCGGCATCACGCTGACGGGCTGGGCCCTCGGCGCGCTGGTGTCGGGCGCGGTCATCGTGGAGAACGTGTTCTCCCGCCCCGGCATCGGGGCGCTGCTGGTGTCGGCAGTGGAGCTGAAGGAGTTCGAGCTGATCTCCGGCATCATCCTGATCGTGAGCCTGGTCTACGTGCTGATCACGTTCGTCACCGACTGGCTGTACACGGTGGTCGACCCGCGCATCCGGTTCGACCGCCGGAGGCGAACCTGATGTCGGTGCTCAGGCAGACTATCGTGGGACGGCCGCGTGCTGCCGGATCGGCGCGGGGCTGGCTCGGCAAAGCCGCGGCGGAGGCGGCGCGCACGCCATGGCTGGTCTGGCTGTCGCTGGTGGTGATCGGATGGACGTTGTGGGCCACCGTCGCGCCGGCGACGCTGGTCGTGCATCCGCCGCTGGACACCGATCTCGCGAATGTGCTGGTGCCGTTCTCGTCGGAGCACTGGCTGGGCACCGACGAGATCGGGCGCGACCTGTATTCGCGCGTGGTCCACGGCGCGCGCGAATCGTTCCTGATCGGCCTGCTGGCGATCGTCGTGGCCATCGTGCTGGCGCTGCCGCTCGGATTCCTCGGGGCCTTGGCACCGGCCGCGCTGCGCCATGGCGTCGATCGCTTCATCGAAGTGCTGCTGGGATTTCCCACGTTGCTGGTGGCGCTGCTGTTCGTGACGATCCTCGGCCAGAGCCCGCTCAACGTGGCGGTGGCGGTCGGCATCGGTTCCGCGCCGGGCTATGCCCGGCTGATACGCGGGCAGACCTTCCTGGTCCGCAACAGCGGCTACGTCGAGGCGGCGGTGGCGCTGGGCCACACCCGCGCGGCGATCCTGTTCAGGCACATCGTCCCGAACGCCATCCGCCCGCTGGTGCCCGTCACCGGTCTGGGCGTCGGCAAGGCCATCGTGTGGTCGTCCAGCCTGTCGTTCCTGGGATTGGGGGTCAAGCCGCCATCGTCGGAATGGGGCGCGCTGCTGGCGGCCGGCAAAGGTCAACTGCTGGAGGCGCCGTGGCTGCTGATGGTGCCGGGTACGGCCGTCGTGCTGGTGGCGCTCGGCTTCTCGACGCTGTTCAGCTACCTGCAGGCGCGCTCGGAAGGCGCCTGATCGATGCCGCAGTGGATGCCGTGA
>OEIU01001890.1_pt1 | contig 12157 bp, 9 predicted proteins | sample 1539221 | NCBI WGS metagenome assembly OEIU01 (sample SAMN03792071, study PRJEB22550) | activated sludge metagenome | feature: wastewater treatment plant; material: activated sludge; isolation source: Wastewater treatment plant of a petroleum refinery complex | place: Argentina: Zarate | collected... | reverse complement strand
GCCACCCTTGACGACCACCGCATCGATTTCGCCTTCGCGGATGGCCCGAAGCGTTTCCTCGGCCTCATGCAGCCGAATCTCCAGTTCGTCACGGGTCAACGCAGATATCAGCGACACGACCGTCATCATTCCTCAACCGACAGATGAACTAGAACCTTTTGGGTGTCGGAAAGGTCCCCAATGATCTTGCGAATTGGGACGGGAAGCTCTTTCACCAGCGTCGGAATGGCGACGATTCCGTGCTCCCGCGCAAGTTGCGGCGACTTCTTCAGGTCGACCACCTCGACCTTGTATTTGCCGGCGAGATGATCGGAGCAGATTTTTTCGAGATTACGGATTGCCGCGAGGGATTTCGGCGTTTCCCCCGCAATATAGAGGACGAGCTTGACTGGATCGGATTTGCTCATGTGAATTCGCTACTTCTTGTCCCGTTCGGATGCGCCCATGCCGCGACCACTTGCCATGGCGGCGACATCCGATGCGCTTTGCTGGAGATAGGTTTCTTCGGCTGACGTGACCCGCTTGAGTTCGGCCTCGTCGGCATCGATGTCGGCCTGGAGCGCCTCGATCTGCGCCGCGGCGCGCCGGCGCCGCTGCGTGATCTGATCCTGCAGCCGGGCGACTTCGGCCCTGCGTTCCACCTCGAGGCGCCGCGCCCGCGCTTCCTCCGTTCGCCGCGCCGAACCGGTGAGCGCGCCGCCCTCGCCTAGATAAGGCTCCAGCAGATGGATGCCATTGCTTGACATCACGAATTCACGGACCTGATTGGAATGGGCGATACCGCGGGCCTTGAGCAGATAGAGTTCGCGGTTGAATTCGCCGTTGGCTTCGCGGTTCAGCAGCAACACCCAGGCGTCCATCAGGGAAGACAAGCCTGCATCGGTTTCTGCCTGCTGAGCGTTGGCCAGGTGGGTGAATACGGCGGTGATCCCGTTCGACTTGAGGTAATCGACAATGCGGAGCAGCATCGATTGCACCTCCACCATGTCGGCTGCACCGGTGAAGGCGGAGATCGGATCGAGGACCACCAGTTGCGGCTTGAATCTGGCGACCTCTCGCAGGATGACGGCGAGGTGCATTTCAAGGCTGTAGAAGGTGGGCCGCGCCGCGACATATTTAAGCAAGCCCTTCTTCAGCCATTGGTCGATATCGGTACCGACCGACTTCATATTACGGACGACCTGTCCTTCGGACTCCTCAAAGGAAAGATAGAGCGCACGCTCGCCGCGCTTGCAGGCCGCGTCCGCCATCATGCAGGAGAGCGTGCTCTTGCCGGAGCCGGCAACTCCGGTGATCAGGATACTGCTGCCACGGTGAAAGCCGCCACCGGTGAGCATCTGGTCGAGGTCCGGCACCCCGCTGGCGATGCGCTCGTCGAATACCTTGTGCGAAAGGCCGAGCGAACTAACCGGCAGCACGCTGAAGCCGTCTTCGTCGATCAGGAACGGGTATTCGTTGGTGCCGTGCGCGGTGCCGCGATATTTCACGATGCGCAGGCGTCGGGTCGATATCTGATTGTCGACGCGGTGGTCGAGCAGGATCACGCAATCGGAAACGTATTCCTCCAGCCCCTGCCGGGTCAGCGTGCCGTCGCCACGCTCGCCGGTGATGACGGCCGTCAATCCCTTGCTCTTGACCCAGTCGAACAGGCGGCGGATTTCCGCCCTCAGGATTGCAGGGTTGGAGAAAGCGGAGAAAAGGCTCTCGATGGTGTCGAGTACGATGCGCTTGGCGCCAATCTGGTCGACGGCGAATTCGAGGCGAAGGAACAGGGCCTCGAGATCGTAATCGCCGACCTCGGCCACCTCCGAGGGATCGATTTCGATATGCTCGATGTGGATTTTCGACTCGTCGATCAACTGCTGCAGGTCGAAGCCCAGGGAGTCGACGTTGGCGACGATGTCGACCGGCCGCTCTTCAAAGGTGACGAACACGCCGGGCTCGTCATAGGCACGGGCACCGTTGAACAGAAAAGTCGAGGCAAACAGGGTCTTGCCGCAACCGGCGGAGCCGCAAACCAAGGTGGGACGGCCGGTGGGAAGCCCGCCCAGGGTTAGCTCGTCAAATCCTTCGATGCCGGTGGCAGATTTCGATATTCCTTCACTCATGCCCAGTTCCGCTTTGTCTCACGCCTTTCATAGACGGACCGGAACCGGCCTGCCTAGCCGCTCCGGTCGAAATTTTCCTGAGATATCTTGGGAACTAGTTGGGCTTCGGCCGACACGGCGTTGACGCACGTATTCCACCCAATCGCCAGTCGATCTGTGCACTAGTGCGCACATTGCCAAGCTTTTCAGGCCTTCTGGCGCAAATCGCTGAGATTTCGCGAGAATTATCTAGGCGCGCTTTGTCCGGCGCAGCAAGTAGAAGACATACAGCAGTACCGGCAGCGCCAGCGTTACCCAGGAAATGCCATCCCACCAACCGTCGCCAACGAGGGCCGCGACAAGGCCGACCGTGCTGAGCAGGCCGATCAGGATCGGCGCGGCAAAAATCTGCCAGAGCGTTCGGTGATTGCGCACGACGGCTGCCGTCAGGAGGTCGCCAGCGGCGCTTCGGCCGAGGAGGTCTGTGCGATCGTTCGGATCGTACTGACGCCGGTCTTGCGGCGGCGCAGCCAGAGATAGACGCCGGTGCCGAGCACGATGATGGTGAGAATATCCAGGATCGCCCACAGGATCTTCAGCGGCATACCGCCGTAATCGCCGAAATGCAGCGGCTGCGAGATGAAGAGCGTGGAGACGTACCAGGGCATGTCGCGGGTATCGGTGAGCTTGCCGGTTTCGGCATCGATCAGCGCCGGCTTGAGCAGGCGCGAGGTCAGCGGCGTCTCGCCGCGCAGGAACACGGCATAATGGCTCTTGCTGGTGAAGACGGTGCCGGGGAATGCGACGAAGCTCGGCTTCATGCCGGGCACCGCGTGGGCCGCGACCTCCACTGCCGAATGAATCGAGGTCAGCCTGGCCGGCACCTGGCGATCCCTGTACTGCGCGGTCATCTCGGCGAGCTGGCCGAACTGCCACATCTTCAGCACCAGATCGGCCCAGGTGTTGATGACACCAGTGAAGCCGACCACGACGGTCCACATGACAAGCAGGATGCCGGCAAGGTTGTGCACGTCGAGCCAGCGCACGATGCGCGGACGGTGCGAACGGTAGGCGCCGAAGTCGAGCTTTCGCATCGACGGCGCATAGACCACGATGCCGGAAATGATCGCGACGCAGAACAGGATGCCCATCAGGCCGAGGAACAGTTTTCCGGGCAGCCCTGCGAACATGTCGGTGTGCAGCTTCAGCATGATGTAGGTGAAGCGGCCGGTGACGTCGGGGGAGTCCAGATACGCGCCGGTATGCGCATCCATCCGCACCAGGCGGTTGTCGACCGGGTTGGCCGTGATGCTCGGCCCGACGCTGACGAACATCGCGCCGGGTTCGTCACGGTCCCAGATCAGGAAGTGCGGCACCTGCCCTGGCGATTTGTCCATGGCATTGGCGAGCAGCTTGTCGAGATCAGCGGTCGGCGTGCCCGCCGCCACTTCGACGGCGTGCAGGAGGTCGTCGATCTCATGGTGGAAGATCAGCGGCAGGCCGGTGATGCACAGCAGCAGCATGAACAGCGTGCAGATCAGGCTGGTCCATTTGTGGACCGCGCCCCACCGGCGGAGTGATCGCGTTGCTGCTGTCATCGAGGACTCTTTAGCCTTGGCGCATGATCTTGTCGGAGAACCGGTTCCCACTTCTCCGGATCATGCGCTAATTCCAATTGTACTTCAGCGTACCCAACACGGTGCGCGCATTGCCGAAGCCGCAATACGGCAGACCGGTGAAGCAGGACGCGACATAATAGTGGTCGAACAGGTTGGTGACGTTGATCTGCGCCTTCAGGCCCTTCAGGTCGGGGCGCATATAGGAAAAATCATAGCTCACCGCGGCGTCGACCAGCGTGTAAGCGGGAACCACGAAGGTGTTGAAATTGTCGCCGTAGGTGTCGCCGACATAGCGCACGCCTGCACCGAGGCCGAGGCCGGCGAGCGGTCCGTCATACCAGGTGTATTTGCCCCACAGCGAGGCGGAGTCCAGAGCTGTGTTCATCATGTATCTGCCGGTATAGCCGAACTGCGAATAGTCGACCTTTGGATTGAGGTGGGTGTAGCCGCCGACGAGTTCGAGTTCCCGCGTCAGATTGCCTTTCACCTCAAGTTCAAAACCCTGTACGCGCACGGCGTCCGTCTGCACGCTGAAGATGGTGTTGGGCACCGGCGTCAGCACGTCCTTCTGCTTGATGTCGAAGGCGGCCGCCGTGATCATGAAGTTCGATCCGACCGGCTTGAACTTGATGCCGGCTTCGGCCCCCTCGCCGGTGGTCGGCCTGAAGGAGTTTCCCGCCACGTCTGCGCCGAGATTGGGCGTGAACGAGGTCGAATAGCTCACATAGGGCGACAGGCCGATATCGAAAAGATAGTTCAGGCCGACGCGTCCGGTGGTCGCCGCGTCGTCGCGCGTGTAGTGGCCAGGTGCCGGATAGAATGCCTGGCTGTCGAATTCGGTGGTGGCCCGGTCACGCCGACCCGTCACAGTCAACGTCCAGCGATCCAGCTTGATCTGGTCCTGCAGGTAGACGCCGAGCTGCTTCTGCTGGTCGGTGCGCAGAATGAAGGGGAATGCCTGACCGAACGGCTGAGGCACTGCGTTGTAGACGGGCGCATAGGCATCGATCGGGGTGAACGTGAACGCGAACTGTTGGCGATAGTCGGTATTCGCCCGCAAATCGAAATAGTCCAGACCGGCGAGAACCTTGTGGGTTAGCGGCCCTGTCGCGAAGTCGGCTTGAATCTGATTGTCGATGGCGAAGTTCTTTGCGCGCGCCAGAACGTAGTTGTAGCTCCGCGAGACAAGACGATCGGTCAGCATACCTTCGCTGCGCACCGACTGCAGGTCGTTGGACGCATCGGTGTAGCGCACGTTCTGCCGGAACTGCAGATAATTGTTGAAATGGTGCTCGAACGCATAGCCGACCGCGAACTGTTCGAGCTTGTAGCCGTCGAGTCCGGGCACGCCGAGATATCGGCTATAGGGAATATGGCCGTTCGGATTGGGCAGGAACGACACCTGTCCGGGAATGTACTGCTGATAGCCCTTGTTCTCGACTTTCTGGTAGTGCGACAGGAAGGTAAAGGTGGTGTCGTTGGTCGGCCGCCAGGTCAGGCTCGGCGCGATGAACAGCTTGTTGTCCTGCACGAAGTCGGTCTGGGTGTTGCTGTCGCGGGCCAAGCCCCCCAGCCGGTACAGAAATCCGCCCTTCTTGTCGACGGGTCCGCCGATGTCGAAGGCGCCCTGGAAACGGTCGAACGAGCCGACCGAGCCGACGATCTCATATTGCGGCATCGCCGTCGGCCGCTTGCTGACCATGTTGATCAGGCCGCCCGGATCGGATTGGCCGTAGAGACCGGCCGATGGACCCTTCAAGACCTCGAGGCGTTCGAGCCCATAGGTCTCGATCCGCGGGATTGCAAATGTCGTGGTATCGGCGGGCAGCCGCAGGCCGTCGAGATAGCGCGGCGCATCGAAGCCGCGCAGCTTGAACGAATCGAAGAAGGCATTGGCGCCAAAGCTGACGGTGGTGACGCCCGGCGTGTAGCGCAGCGCCTCGGTGACGTTTTGCGCGCCCTGGTCCTGGACCTGATCCTTGGTGACGACCGAGATCGACTGCGGCGTCGTGAGCAGCGGCGTGTCGGTCTTGGTTGCGGTCACGGCGTCATTGGCCAGATAGCCATCCACCGGGCCGAGACCGCGCTGGCCGACATAGCCATGCGAGTCGGATTGCACAGTCTGCCGCTGCGCAGGAGCAGCGGCCTGCCGCGTCGTGGTCGCGCGCCGCGCCACCGGCCGCCGCGCCGGCTGAGTGCGCCGCGCGGCCTGCGGTTTCGGCGCCTCGACATTGACCGGCGGCAGCGACTGGCTCTGGGCTTGCGCCGGCGCGGCCTCGATGCTCAATCCGATTGCGGTTGCCAGCAAAAATGCCGAATGCCGCGCAAGCAGCCCCTTGCGGTTGCGCCCCATTGTACTCACCCCGTTAATCAACCTTTCCCTCTTCCGAAAGAACAGATTTGATTTCCAGGCGCCTTTGCGGCTGCGCAAAAAACCTTTGATCGTATGTCGACGCTCTCCAGAGTGCGGCGGGCCTGCCACATCAGGAACTTTTTTCGCTCCGGCAAGTGCTCGGCACGTAGCCGAAATGCCGGCGAAACGCGGTGGAGAAGTTCGCCGGATTGGTGTAGCCGACGGCGTAGGCGGCCTCAGTCACGGTCAGCCCCTGATGCAGCAGCGCTTCGCGCGCCGATTTCAGCCGGCTGGCGCGCAGATAATCCGACGCGCTGGTGCCGAACACGCGGTGGAACTGGGCGTTGAACGAGCGGCGGCTGAGCCCGGCATGACGCGCCAGCTCCGCGATGGTCCAGGGATGGCGCAAATCGTTCTCGATCAGATCCCGCACCGCCTGCAGCCGAAACCGCTTCGGATCGTTGACGGCATCCATGTCGCTGCCGGCGCCGAGCGCCACGATCGTCCGCGCCAGCAGTTCGGTGGCGTGGGCCGACAGCAACAGTTCACCAGTCCTGCCCTCGACCGACGGCGAAATCATCTCGGCCGCGATCGCCAGAATGCGCGGCGACGCCCGGAAGGTCGTCGCGAAAAAGGCACGGCCCGGCGGAAACAGCGCGAGGAACTCGTCCCGCAGGCCCATCCGTTCGAGCGACGGAAGCGGAAACGCAACACCGGCCGCGTGCATGCGCGCGCCGCGGGGCGCATCGCCGTCCCACAGCGTCGGCTCCCGCAGGGCCATCACCGCGATCGAATTGTTGCTGTGGCGAAACCGCTGCGTGCCCTGGCGCGGCCCGCCGCCGCCGGCGCCCTTCAGCACGACGGTGACGAACAGCCCCGGCTTGATGACGCCCTCGGTGCGGATATCCGCATCCAGCACGAAGTTGTTGCGCTGGAACAGGCAGCCCGGCGCGTCCAGCCATCGCGCATTGCGCGCGACATCGCGCACGATCGAATCATCTTCCGAGTCGACGATCCGAAAGTTTTCGAACAGGGGATCGTAGACGTCGGGCAAACCGCTTCGCCCATCCATGGATACGACTATGCAGTCCGCATCGGGCGCCCTCAAGGTTTGAGCGCCTCAGGCAATTTAGAAGGCTTTGAATTTAGAACGGTTTGAAAATAGAAACGTCAGAAGCCCCTCCCCGAGGTTGTTGTCAATCGTCTAGCTCAATAGTCCTCCGCAATTCGTCGGCAATGGATTCTATGGCGGCATCACAGCGCGGTCCTGAAGCACCCTTTGTGCCGAACACCCCCAATTGAATCGCCCCAAGCGGTCCTCAAACGGAAGGACGGTCACAGAAATCAATCTCTTGCAATCAGCGACCTGAATCGCGGCGCTGACCTCGATTTCGGCCTTTGCCTTCCGAATCTTTGGTGAAGGGTTCTCTGCGGTCGTATCCTCCAATTCGATATCGATGTATCCGGGTCGGCATATTATTTCCGTCAAACAAAACCAAGATCGTGGAGCCGGCTTTCGGAACGCCTGCTATCCTTCCAGACTTCTTGACCAGCGTGTGCTTTTTACCGAGCTGGCTAAGTCGCACATGGTCGCCCACTTTGAACGCGGTGCCAGCCGTCATGCAGCATCCGTGAAATGCCGAAGGGCTTCTATGTCGGAGAAAGGGCATTTGTTCGAGAACATGAGCGAGCTCGTCTTATGGCCAATTGCGTTTCCGAGCTGGTCATTCAAGTTGGTGGCTTGTCGGAAAGGTCGCATGTCAGAACTGGCGCGCAGAGCTTGGGTCGTTAGTGTTGGCCTCCGTCAGAAGGATGGGGTTTTCTTTGAGTATCTGCTTTTTTACGCCGGGCACCCCACTAAACAATCCGCTATCGACGCAGTTCGACGGCATTTGATGCATCGAGCAAGCCCACGCATCAAAACGGAACGCGAGTTGCTCGCTGCCGAAATTGTCACGAAAGAAGTGAGGTACCGTCAGGTCAGGTTCTTTGGGAAGCGGCGCATAAAAATTGGGGCCTCGAACTGCGAAGGATCGTAAGACGGCAAGAGCTGGTAGCTAAAGTTCTGCGAGAGCCGGCGCCTCATTCCTTGAATCGAAATTCACGCGACAAGGCCTGCGCACGGAAAAATTACAATCTGGCCGTTCGGGGATGCTGATCAAGACGTCAATTATCCAGCAAGATGCTAACAAAAAGAACGAAATAAACGCAAGCGCGGCCAAATTGACTCTCATCCTCACGCGGTACTCGTCTTCGATTTGCTTGTTTTTCTTCGGGAACCTTATGATCTGGGCTGGCATTCGGCACGCAGCAGTGGACCAACGATTGTAGTTGTGCGTAGTAGAAGCTTCTGACCAGCCGCTGAATCCGGTCTGAGCGCCCTATTTTTCATTGTCAGATGCGTTCGCCAAAAGTCCTACGATCAGAATACCGGTAAGCAACACTGCCGAGATGATCGCATTCTCGCGAATGATTTCGCGCGGCACTCCAACTGACTCGTGCGCAAATTGGCCAAGCCCTGCGGCTACCATTGCCGCCGAGGCAACAAAGGTCAAAACGGCGGCAACCTTGGCCAGTATCATTTCCGTGCGCATAGTCTTTGACCGCGAATCAAGGGGTGAGGAATCTCGAAGCCCAGGCATTGTTGGACACCCCTTGGCATGCAGCCATGGGGTCAATTCAGGCCCGCGTGATCTCCCATGCGAACAGGTCTACCATCACGCCGCCGCCAGATTAGCGACCGGGCTTCGAGCCTTGTGGCAAAAGCTTCCAGATGCCGAGCAAATTACCGATCAGTTGCGACGACGGCCTTCTGCTGGAACCACGAAAGCCCCTTCAGAACCTTATTTGCCGCAGACGGAAGGCTGTCGGTCGAATGCCTCATTGCGCGGCCTTCGAAGGTCGTTGAGGAGAAGAACCAGTCACGCGTTTCCTGATACATCAGATTTCTTCAAAACGTTGACAGGCTTTTCCTGACATTTCCTGCGGGAGGATCATTCTATCATCGCAATGGACGCTGCTTCGGATGCAAGCATGCGAGGAGTAGCTAATGGGACCAACGTCTTCGATGGTACGAAAGTACCGAGGCCAGTGATGACCGAGATCAAGAACCGCCCCTTGGCGTTCTGCAGCCGTTGCGTGATGCGAACGCCTCACCGCTTTGAGCGAATCGCCGTGAACAGGAGGCTTACATCTCGAGCTGTCTGCTTGGCCTGCCAGCAAGACGCGCGCGCTGGAACGACGTCTCAGGATCTATCGGCAGGCGTACTGCTTAGGCCGGTGCTAGCAGGTGAATGACGAGAGTGAGGCCATCTGCCTGCGCTGGATGGCCGCTTCAATTGCGATGCCTTGATCAATATGCCAGATCAAAATGTGCCCGACGACGTTCGATCGTTTATCACGAAGCACATCGCAACAGTGGCTCAGTGTGAGGCGCTGCTTTTAATCTCGTCGCGTCCGGATGATTCGTGGAGCTTGCGACAAATCGCGGTGCGCCTATACGCGAGCGAGAACGAGACAGCTCGGAATCTAAAAGAACTTTGTGACCGCGGACTGCTGGTCTGTTCCGACGAGCGCTTCAGTCTAAATCCACTGTCAGAAAATATCGACATGCTCAGCAAACTTCGAGATGCGTATGCGCGCTATCTTATTCAGGTGACTCACGTCATCCACAACAGACCCAAAGGCGCTAATTCGTTAGCGCCACGCTCGCCATGTAACGGAGCCTTGTAGCAATGGGCTGGCCGGCTGAACTCAAAAACAGGCGTCCGTTACGAGCGTTATCCTCGACGCAAATGGCTTTAATGACGTCCGTGGCGGCGTGCATATCCATTTGTCAACCGGCGGCCGCTCAGAAATTTCACGCGCACGAACCTTCGACAATGGATCCATATTCCACCATATACGTGAACGACGGCTCTTGCTCGGCCGGAAAAGTATTGAAGGTGCAGGGTGCACTAAAGAACCACCGCCGCAAGAAGAGCTGCGTGCTCTTGAGCGATGTACCGGCGAGCGTCCTACCATCCAGGGCATCGAAATAATTCTGCGCGGCAAAATCGGCTCATTCGGGAGCGAGCCAGCCATGCTTGAGGCCAAAGCGCACGATATCAGCACGGCTGCGAAGCCCTTTCTTTTCAACAGCGCGCGTCTTGTAGGTTTCGACACTTTTGACGCTTACCGACAGGCGGCCGGCGATCTGCTTGTTGCTGAATCCTTGCCCGAGGAAACGGAGCACATCCTCTTCGCGGGGACTAAGTTCACCGCCCTCTGTCTCGAGCTTTTCGGGTGGGTGTCTAGTATTGGTGCATGATTGCTCCCCGAGGGCAGGGTCGACGAAAACGGCGCCCTGTTGAACGATTCGAATGGCCCGGAGCAATTCGTCCCCTGCCGAGCGCTTCAATATGTAAGCCTTCGCACCCGCATCCAAAGCAGGATGAATATAGGCCCGGTCTTCGTGGACGGTAAGAACAATGATCCGTACCTGCGGGCAGTGCCTGCTTATCCGACGCACGAGCTCCACGCCGTGCATGTCCGGTAACGATAGATCGACCACCGCGATGTCAGGGGTTGCCTCGCTGATGATCTTGAAGCCATCGGCGCCGGTATTCGCTTCCGCGACCAGTTCGATCTCAGGCGCTACCTGCAGGAGGGCTCGGATTCCTGCAAGCACAACGGGATGATCATCGACCAGACAAATGCGAATTTGCATCATTCAATACCGTAACGTTCTTGCAGCGGGATTTTCACGAAGATGGTTGTGCCCTTTCCGAGCGTGGACTCGATGGCAATGGTACCTCCAAGAAGAGCGATACGCTCGCGCATGCCAGAAAGACCGAGCCCTATGGGCTGATTGCGATGTTCGTGGGGCAGCCCTCGATCAGCATCGAAGCCGGTCCCGTCATCTTCAAATACAAGCGCGAACTCGTCTGTTTTCTGATGGAGGACAATGCTCACCTTGCGCGCTTGCGCGTGCTTAAGAACATTGTTCAGCCCTTCCTGGACGACCCGATACAGCGCCACCGCGATATCCAGCGGAAGCGGACTGTTGCGTTCAAATGTCTGCATATCCACCTCGATGCCATAGCGGTCTTGCCATTCCCCGACGAGGGCGCCGATCGCCTTGAAGAGGCCCAGGTCATCAATAGCGGTTGGCCTCAGGTCGGAAGCGGAGCGATGGATATCTCGGCCGATCTGAACCGCGAGTGTTTCCAGCCAGCGCACTTGCTCGGTCGCAAGGGCCAAATTGCCCCCGTTGGCCAGACCTTGTTCAAGGGCCTTCAGGCCCAACGAGAGGCCGGTGACTGTTTGGCCGACCTGATCGTGCAACTCGCGCGAAATGCGGCGTTGTTCTTCCTCTTGGGCCGATGCCAAACGTCGTAGTAAGTGTGACCGTTCGGATTCGGCGCGCTTGAGAAAGTCGATATCGGCCAGAACACCATGGATCACACGCTGATGGCCCGGCCGGCCATCGACCCGTCCGGCGGCCCGGAGCCAATGGTCATCGTGACCTTGTGACCGGACCGGGAATTCAACGCTACCTGACCTGCCACTTTCAAGGCAGGCGGAAGCAAACGACAACAATGTTGAGCGGTGCGAGGGCTCGATCAATGAGAAAACGGATTCTTCCGGCCATGTCGTCTTGCCTGAGCCGGAACCAGACAGCCCGATGAGCGTGGAAAACCGATTGCAACCGCTGAACTCGTGAGCGATCAGGTCCCACCGCCACGTGCCGAGTTCCGCCGCGTCTACCGCGAGCATCCCTCGGTTTTCACTATCCAGAAGCGCCGCGGCTGACTGGACAGCCTCGACACGGCGCAGTTGTGAGATCGCGCGGGCAATCATCAGACCCAGAGCGATTGCCAAGGCAAGACTTGCCGCCGTTCCAGCTATCAGCAGACGCAGTGACCGGGCCACGGGAGCGTCCAGCTCCGCCAAGGGAATGCCCACATGAACAGACCAGCCATCGGTGCCGGCCAGAGCATGATGAACCGTTTCAACATCCAAACCGCTGCTCGTTTGGACTCGCGATCCATTTGATCTGCCGCGCGCGATAGCGTCCTGCACGACAGGAGTCGGGGCACCACCTTTTGCTGGTTCCT
>OEIU01001889.1_pt1 | contig 12159 bp, 13 predicted proteins | sample 1539221 | NCBI WGS metagenome assembly OEIU01 (sample SAMN03792071, study PRJEB22550) | activated sludge metagenome | feature: wastewater treatment plant; material: activated sludge; isolation source: Wastewater treatment plant of a petroleum refinery complex | place: Argentina: Zarate | collected... | reverse complement strand
CGGGGTGAAGGCCGCTCTCGCCCATATGCGGTGAATAATTTTTACATCGCGCGCGAGCAGTAAAACGGCAAGCAATGCAGCGCCTTGCCGCAAATTACGCGTCCATCCTGCGCTTTATTGCGAATTTGTCATGTTCACGCGCTTGACTTCGGCATCCGCTGGGCTATCTATGTAAATGTTATTTACATTCACGGCGGCGTGAGCCGCCATCACGGGAGAGTGGCCATGTCCGATACAGCTCATGCCGATCGATGGGGACGACCGGGCTGGGGAGACCGCCAGCCGCCGGTGCAGGCGTGGTACCCGCGCTGGCATCCGGGCTGGATCGTCCTGACCGTGCTCGGTTTCATCTTCTGGTGGCCGCTCGGCCTCGCGCTTCTCTTCTTCACCCTCTGGAGTGGCAAAATGGGATGTAGTTCCGATCGCTTCGCCCACAAGATGGAACGGATGCAGTGGAAGATGGACCGGATGCGCTCGCGCATGGACGGCCGCGGCTTCGGCTTCGGTCCGCCCTCGAGCGGCAACCGCGCCTTCGATGAGTATCGTTCCGAAACGCTGCGCCGGCTCGAAGACGAGCAGCAGGAGTTCAAGGACTTCCTCGATCGCCTGCGTCACGCCCGCGACAAGGCCGAGTTCGACCAGTTCATGAACGAGCGCCGCAACCGTCCGTCGTCGCCGACGGCCGAGGGTCCGCAGCCGCAGGGCTGAAGCAAGAACATCTGCGAAAACCGAAACGCCCGACTGCTCCCGCAGGCGGGCGTTTCATTTGATCGGAGCTGTTGCTATTTTCGCGGCATGACCGACGACGATCTTCCGCTCGAGACCAAATTGACCCGCACCAAGCAGCAATGGGCGCGGGACGGGCGCTTTCTCACCGGCCACATCGCGCGCCCTGAGGAGCAGCGCCTGCCGCCCGGGCAGCATCTGGTGCAGAACTGGCCGGTACTCGATCTCGGATTCCAGCCCGACGTGCCGCGCGAGCGCTGGCGGCTCGACATCAAAGGCGCGGTGGAACAGCCGGCGAGCTGGAGCTTCGACGACTTCATGGCGCTGCCGCAGTCGCGCTTCGTCACCGACATTCACTGCGTGACGACATGGTCGCGCTACGACAACCGCTGGGACGGCGTGGCGACGCGCGATGTCATGGCGATGGTGCGGCCGAGGCCGGAGGCGTCCGCCGTGATGCTCCACAGCAATGACGGCTTCACGACCAACCTGCCGATCGAGGATTTCGCTGCCGCCGACGCGCTGTTCGTCCACCGCTGGAACGAGATGCCGCTGTCGGTCGAGCATGGCGGGCCGGTGCGGCTGGTGGTGCCGCATCTGTATTTCTGGAAGAGCGCGAAGTGGATCAAGGCGGTCGAGTTCCTCGCCGCCGACCGGCCGGGCTATTGGGAAGAGAACGGCTACCACATGCGCGGTGACCCGTGGCGTGAGCAGCGCTATTCGGGCGATCTGTGATCCCGGCCTGAGAGAGCGCGCGTGAGATCCATCGCGTTTTACATCGCCGCCGCTGTGGCCGAGATCGCCGGCTGCTTCGCCTTCTGGGCGTGGCTGCGGCTCGGCAAACCGGCCTGGTGGCTCGCGCCGGGCCTGCTGTCGCTGGCGCTGTTCGCCTGGCTGCTGACGCTCGTCGAGAGCGAGGCCGCCGGCCGCGCCTATGCCGCCTATGGCGGCGTCTACATCGTCGCGTCGCTGCTCTGGCTATGGACAGTCGAGCGGACATGGCCGGACCGCTGGGACGTGACGGGCGCCGCCGTCTGCCTCGTCGGCGCGGCGATCATCCTGTTCGGGCCGCGTGGCTGACCTGTCGGTTTGCGGACATCTTCTCATCCTCCGGTAACCTCGCATTAACCCTCTTTAGGCTTTGGTAAACATTGAGAAAAATGCGGGCTTTCGGCCCTCATTTTGACGCTGTTGCGAGGGAAAGAACGGCCGGCTCCGGGACGAGCCTTTCAGGCGACATCGTTTTGCGTCTCTGTTCGCCGCGCGGCACATCGGCCGGCCCTCGTATCGCGTTGATTGCGAAGAACTTTTGCTTTGAGAGGATGCCGATCATGAATCCAGCCGACGTCGCGCAGCAGAGCCTTCCGCTGGCCTCCGCCGACGTATCGCTGATCGCGCTGTTCTGGCAGGCCCACTGGATCGTCAAGGCGGTCATGCTCGGCCTGATCGCCTGTTCCGTGTGGGTCTGGGCCATCGCCATCGACAAGCTGTTCATGTACGCGCGCACCCGGCGCGCGATGGACCGCTTCGAGCAGGCGTTCTGGTCCGGCCAGTCGATCGAGGATCTCTACCGCACGCTGTCCGCCAAGCCGACCCATTCGATGGCGGCGCTGTTCGTGGCGGCGATGCGCGAATGGAAGCGCTCCTTCGAGGGCCAGTCGCGCTCGTTCGCCGGCCTTCAGATGCGGATCGAGAAGGTCATGAACGTCTCGATCGCCCGCGAGGTCGAGCGGCTGGAGCGGCGGTTGCTGGTGCTGGCGACGGTCGGCTCGGCCGGCCCCTTCGTCGGCCTGTTCGGCACGGTCTGGGGCATCATGTCGAGCTTCCAGTCGATCGCGGCGTCGAAGAACACCTCGCTGGCGGTGGTTGCGCCCGGCATCGCCGAGGCGCTGTTCGCAACCGCAATCGGCCTTATCGCTGCCATCCCGGCGACTATTTTCTACAATAAGTTCTCATCCGAGGTGAATCGCCAGGCGCAGCGCCTTGAAGGGTTTGCCGACGAGTTTTCAGCCATCCTGTCACGCCAGATCGACGAACGGGGGCAATAGTGACGGGCGTGGGGTCAAGATGACCAAGCGGGTCGCATCATGGGCATGAGCATGGGCGCAGCATCGGGCGGCGGTCGCCGCGGACGCCGCCGTTCGCCCGTCATGGCGGAAATCAACGTCACGCCGATGGTCGACGTGATGCTGGTGCTGCTGATCATCTTCATGGTGTCGGCTCCGATGCTGACCGTCGGCGTGCCGCTCGATCTGCCGCAAACGCAGGCCAAGTCGCTCGATCAGGACAAGGAGCCGCTGACGCTCTCCGTCAACGTCAAGGGGCAGGTGTTTCTCAACGACACCGAGCTTGCGATGGACGAGATGGTGCCGAAGCTGAAGGCGATCACCGAAACGCGCGGCGGCATGGACGAGCGCATCTTCGTGCGCGGCGACAAGAAGGTCGATTACGGCACCGTCATGCGGGTGATGGGACGCCTGTCGGCGGCCGGCTTCAAGAAGGTTGCGCTGGTCACCGAGGTAGAGCAGGGGACCTGACGTGAAGATCGGCAAGATCGAGGTCGACAAGTCACTGCTGGCGTCGGTCACACTCCACGTCCTCGTGCTGGGCTGGGGCATCATTTCCTTTGCCTCCAAGCCGCTCGAGGCCAAGCAGGAGTCGATGCCGGTCGACATCATCTCGGCCGATCAGCTCTCGCAGCTCACCAAGGGCACCAAAAGCGGCGAGAAGGATAAGCCGAAGCCGCTGGTCGGGAAGGTCGCCGACGCCAAGCCGGTCGACGATCCCGTCGGCAAGGTCGCTGAGAAGCAGGAAGTCGGGACGCCGTCCGCGCCGGAACCGCCGCCGAAGCCGGTGGAGAAGCCGGTCGAGAAAAAGCCCGACCCGCCGAAGCCTGTGGTCGAGAAGCCGCAGCCGAAGGAAGAGCCGAAGCACGTCGAGAAGAAACCTGAGCCGAAGATCGACCCGATCGCCGAGGCGCTGAAGAAGGACGAGGCGAAGAAGCCGCCGACGCCGAAACCGCAGCAGGTCAAGGCCGCGCCGCCGCAGCCGCCCAAGCCGAAGCAGGAACGCACGTTCGACCAGACCAAGATCGCCGCGCTGCTCGACAAGCGCGACCCGTCGCGCCAGGCGGTGACGGGCGCCGAGATCAATTCGCAGGCGCGCATGGGCGCGTCGAGCGGCACCGCGATCCAGCTGTCGCAATCCGAGCTCGATGCGCTGCGCGCCCGCCTCGCGCAACTCTGGAACGTGCCGGCCGGAGTCGAGCGCCCGGAAGAGCTGATCGTCGAGATCAATTTCAAGCTGCGGCCCGACCGCACGCTGGCTGGACCGCCGCTGGTGCTGACGCGCGGCTCCTCGCCGCGCTTCAACGCCGCGCGCGACGCCGCCATCCGCGCCATCTTCCAGGGCCAGCCGTTCAACATGCTGCGCAACGAGACCTACGAGCAGTGGAAAGACATCATCGTCGTGTTCGACCCGAAGACGATGTTTGGCGGATAATGATTTGACCGGAACGATTGCACGATGAGCCTGATTGTCCGCAGACCGCTTCTTCCCCCGATGACTCGCCGCGCCGCGCTCACTGGAATGGGCGCAGCCGCTACCAGCCTGCTGCTGCCGCGCGGCGCGCTGGCGCAGACCCGTCTCGACGTCACGCAGGGCAACGTCAAGCCGATCGACATCGCGATTCCGCAATTCGTCGCCGGCTCGCCTTCCGACGGCGAAACCGCGGCCGGCGTCACGCAGATCATCACCAACAACCTCAAACGCTCGGGGCTGTTCAATCCGCTCGATCCGGCCGCTTATCTCGAGCGCATCACCAATATCGACGTGCCGCCGCAATTCCAGAACTGGCGCACCATCAATGCGCAGGCGCTGATTACCGGTCGCGTCACGCGGCAGGGCGACGGGCGGCTCAAGGCGGAATTTCGCCTGTGGGACGTGCCGGCGGGCCAGCAGCTCACCGGCCAGCAATACGCCACCGCGATGGAATCGTGGCGGCGCATCTCTCACATCATTTCCGATCAGGTCTATGAGCGGCTGACCGGCGAGAAGGGCTACTTCGACAGCCGCGTCGTCTATGTCGACGAGAGCGGCCCGAAGGACCGCCGCGTCAAGCGCCTCGCGATCATGGATCAGGATGGCGCCAACGTGCGCTATCTGACGCGCGGCGAAGACCTCGTGCTGACGCCGCGCTTCTCGCCGTCGACCCAGGAAATCACCTACATGGCGTTCGGTCGCGGCGATCCGCGCGTGCTGCTCTACAACATCGAAACCGGCCAGCGCGAGGTCGTCGGCAACTTCCCCGGCATGACCTTCGCGCCGCGCTTCTCGCCGGACGGGCAGCGCGTCATCATGAGCCTGCAGCAGGGTGGCAACGCCAACCTGTTCGTGATGGACCTGCGCTCGAAATCGACGACGCGCCTCACCGATACGCCTGCCATCGACACCTCGCCGTCCTATTCGCCGGACGGCGGACGCATCTGCTTCGAGTCCGATCGCGGCGGACGCCCGCAGATCTACGTCATGGCGGCGGGCGGCGGCGGCGCGCAGCGCATCTCGTTCGGCGAGGGCAGCTATTCGACGCCGGTGTGGTCGCCGCGTGGCGACTACATCGCCTTCACCAAGCAGGGCGGCGGCTCCTTCGCCATCGGCATCATGAAGCCGGACGGATCGGGTGAGCGCATTCTCACGTCTGGCTTCCACAACGAGGGTCCGACCTTCGCGCCGAACGGGCGGCTGCTGATGTTCTTCCGCGATCCCGGCGGCAATTCCGGACCGTCGCTGTTCACGGTCGATGTCTCCGGCCGCAACGAACAGCGCGTGCCGACGCCGGGCTTCGCGTCCGATCCGGCTTGGTCGCCGCTGTTGTCGTAAGCCGTACGACTGGCTCACGCCTGGCAGCATTTGCGATTTTGCTTCGCATTCAATCTTGATGATGCGTCATGCCCGGGCTTGACCCGGGCATCCATCGTCCGCGAAGCGGACAAATAATAGCGCAGTAGTTTTTGTTTTTGATGGATTGCCGGGTCAAGCCCGGCAATGACGGGTGAGGTGCGGCGAAGCCGGGGCATACCCAGCGGTCTTTCTTTGCGCCGCGCACGCCACGCCGTCTCCCATTTGTCGCGCGCGCCAAGACCGCGTATGACGGCGGCGCAATGTCACTCCGCCGCCCGCAATGACCTCCACCTATTCGAACGATCCGCAGCTGCCGGACGCCTATTTCTCGCGCGCCGGCTTCATCGAAGGCGCGGTCGCGATGATTCCGATCATCCTGAGCCAGTCGGCGTTCGGCGTGGTGTTCGGCACGCTCGGCGCGCAGAAGGGGCTGACGCTCGCCGAAACGGTGTCGATGAGCGGCTTCGTCTATGCCGGCCTGTCGCAGGTCGTCAGCCTGCAGTCGTGGCCGCAGGACTTCACTGTTCCGGCATTGGTCGCGCTGGCGCTGGCGACGGCGGCCGTCAACCTGCGCTTCCTGCTGATGAGCGTCACGTTTCGCCCGTGGTTCGGCACGCTGCCGGCGTGGCAGTCCTATCCGACGCTGCTATTGACGACGGATGCAAGCTGGCTGCGCTCGATGAGCTATCGCAGCTCCGGCGGCGGCGACGTCGGTTTCTTTCTCGGCGGCGCGCTGCTGCTCTACGTCAACTGGCTGATCGCAACCGCGATCGGATACCTGTTCGCATCGTGGATCACCGATCCGAAGGTGTTCGGCATCGACATGCTGATCCCGGTGTTCTTCGCGGCGCTGCTGGTGCCGGCCTGGAAGGGACCGCGCCGCGCAATCCCGTGGATCGTGTCGGGCCTTGTCGCGCTTGCCGTGCATCATGTCGTGCAGGGCTACTGGTTCATGATCGCCGGCGCGCTGAGCGGCGCTGTGAGCGCCGGCTTCATCGCCGATGAGTAGCCTCGTTCGTCCCGAGGTGATGCTCGCCATCGCGGTGATGACGGCCGTGACCGTGACGATGCGGCTCGGCGGCTTCTTCCTGATGCGCTACGTTCCGGTGACGCCGCGCGTGCGGCGGATGCTCGATGCGCTGCCCGGCTCGGTCATCATGGCGGCGGTGCTGCCTGTCGTGGCTGAAGGCGGGCTGGTGGCGGCGCTCGCGGTGCTGACGGGAATGGCGGCGATGGTTGTCGTGCGCACCGATCTAGCCGCCGTGATTGTCGGCGTCGGGGTCGCGGCGTTGATGCGCGCGGCCGGACTCGCGTAAATTTATCGTGGCGAGCGGCGCCCTGCGCCTGCGATCGCGTGCGGGAGCAAACGGCAATGGCTTACAGGCGGACGCATGGCGTGGTCAGGCGGCTTGCCGCGCGCCGTGCCGCGATTCTGGCGGCGGCCCGCGCGATCGCCGCCGAGTCCGGCATGGACGCCGTGCAGATCGCGCCCGTGGCGGAGCGCGCCAACATCGCGGCTGGCACCGTCTATCGCTATTTTCCGAGCAAGAGCGAACTCGTCGCAGAACTGGTCGGCGAGGCGGCGCAGGCGCAACTCGCCACTGTGCGTCGCGCCGCCAGCGCAGCGCCGGGGCCGCTATCGGCGCTGGCCGCGACGGTGATGGCGATCGCCGCCGCCGCGCTCGCCAATCGCGGCTTTGCCCGGACGCTGATGACCGAGCCGGTCGACGCGGTGATGGCGACGCCGACGCTGGCCTCGCGACAGGCCATCGTCGGCGAGGTCGCGCTGCGCATGGATGCGGCGGCGCGCGCCGGGCATCTGCCGGCGCAGGATTTCGAACTGACCGCGGCGGCCGTCGTCGGCGGCCTCTACGAGGCGCTGGCCGGGCCGCTCGGGCCTGCCGGACTTGACGAGGTGGCGCGGCGGCGCGAGGCGGTGCAGAATGCGGCGCTGCTGGCGCTGCGCGCGATGGGCGTGGTGGACGCCCGCGCCCGCGGCCTTGTCGCGCAGACGCGGATGGACGAACCGCGCTAGAGCGATTCACGCGGTTCGCGTGAAGAGCCCGCGTCAAACAGTATCGGAGTGCGACTGCGATGAAGATGCCCGAACCCGATCAGGCCATCCTGGCGCGGCGCGCCGAGATCGTCGTCGCGTTGCGCGCGATCGTGCCGGGCGAGGGCGTCATCGACAGCACGACGGAAATGACGCCGTATGAATCTGACGCGCTGACCGCCTATCGCCAGTTGCCGATGGTCGTCGTGCTGCCGGAGACGACGGCGCAGGTCTCCGCCGTGCTGCGCTACTGCCACGAGAACCGCATCAAGGTGGTGCCGCGCGGGGCGGGCACCTCGCTGTCGGGCGGCGCGCTGCCGCTGGCGGACGGCGTGCTGCTCGGCATGGGCAAGTTCAAGCGCATCCGCGAGATCGATTTCGACAACCGCGTCGTCGTCACCGAGCCCGGCGTCACCAATCTCGCCATCTCGCAGGCGGTGGCGCATGCCGGCTTCTACTACGCGCCCGATCCGTCCTCGCAGATCGCCTGCACCATCGGTGGCAACATCGCGGAGAATTCCGGCGGCGTGCACTCGCTGAAATACGGCATGACGACGAACAACGTGTTCGGCTGCGAGATGGTGCTGATGACGGGCGAGGTGCTGCGCATCGGCGGCAAGGCGATCGAGCAGCCCGGCTACGACCTGATGGGCGTGATGACCGGCTCCGAAGGGTTGCTCGGCGTCGTCACCGAGATCACCGTGCGCATCCTGCAGAAGCCCGAGACGGCGCGCGCGCTGATGATCGGCTTCGCCAGTGTCGAGGACGCCGGCGACTGCGTTGCGAAGATCATCGGCGCGGGCATCATTCCCGGCGGCATGGAGATGATGGACCGCCCCGCGATCCATGCGGCGGAAGCCTTCGTTCACGCCGGCTATCCGCTCGATGTCGAAGCGCTGCTGATCGTCGAACTCGACGGGCCGACCGTCGAGGTCGACGAGCTCGTCACGCGCGTCGAAGCCATCGCCAATAGCTGCGGGCAGGTGACGTGCCAGAGCTCGACCTCGGAAGAGCAGCGGCTGCTGTTCTGGGCCGGACGCAAGGCGGCGTTCCCGGCGGTCGGGCGTATCTCGCCGGATTATCTCTGCATGGACGGCACCATTCCGCGCGGCAAGATTTCCGAGGTGCTGACGCGCATCCGCAAGCTCTCGGAAAAATACGGCCTCGGCGTCGCCAACGTGTTTCACGCCGGCGACGGCAACCTGCATCCGCTGATCCTCTACGACGCCAACAAGGAGGATGAGATGGAGAAGGCAGAGGCGTTCGGCGCGGACATCCTGCGCGCCTGCGTCGAGCTCGGCGGCGTGCTGACAGGCGAGCATGGCGTCGGCGTCGAGAAGCGCGATCTGATGCCCGAGATGTTTTCGGAGATCGATCTCAACCAGCAGCAGCGGCTGAAATGCGCTTTCGACGAAGAGGGCCTGCTCAATCCCGGCAAGGTGTTTCCGACGCTGTGCCGCTGCGCCGAACTCGGCCGCATGCATGTGCGCGGCGGCAAGCTCGCCTTCCCCGACATTCCGAGGTTCTGATGCGGGCCGCGGTCGCCGCGCTGGCCGTCGTGATCCTGCTCGCGCCGGCCGCGCACGCCGCGAAGCAGACCTGGCTCAAGCGCTCAGTGCTCGCCTGCGCGACCAAGAACGATCTGCGCACCCTTGCGATCATTCTGACCGAGATGCCGAAAGGCGCACGCCGCACGAAACTCGCGACCGACTACGGCCGGCGGCATTGCGCCGAGCTGCGCAGGGGCCGCGTGACGGTTCTGATGCGCGAGGACGGCATGGCCTGCATCCGCCGCGCGGCGCGCTCGTGTCTGTGGGCGCCCGAGGAGTTCATCGAGGAAGGCTCCATCGACGACGGCGTGTTCTAGCGGGAACCCGGTTCGCACTGACGGCGTTATATGCCGGGGCTCATCTTAACGATCGCGGAGGATACGATAACACCGTTCAGGCCCGAACGGCTCACGCGCGAGACGGCATATCAGGGGGAAGGTTCTGCGTTTCGAACTTCGCGATAAGACCTCGGCTGCACATGCGAGGCTGGATACCGTTGTTGGGAAGTTGGATTCGATGGCGTGTTATGCACGCTATCTGATAGGTCAATTCGCCTTCCGCCGCGCCATCGAACGTGTGCTCGCCGCCGGTCCCGCACCGGCCGATGGCTGGCGCATCGCGCCGATCGCGGATGCGCTCCGTCGCGACGTTGCTGATCTGGCGTTGCCGCATTCCACAGTCCCACAATGGCCAGACAAACTCAGCGCCGCGCTCGCCGAGGGCGGACGGCCTGGCGCACTCTACGTCGTGGAAGGCTCGTCTCTCGGCGCGCGGCTGTTGCAGAAACAAGCCGCCATGCTGGGACTCTCCGACGAGTTCGGGGCACGGCATCTGGCGCTGCAAACATCCGAGCCTGCGCGCTGGCGCAGCTTCGTCGATTTTCTCGACCGCAGCGATCCGCGCGCGCTTGACGCCTCGGTGCGCGCGGCGGCCGCCACGTTCGAACTGGCGCAGCATTGTTTTTCGGGCCGGCCATGAAACCGTCGGTCGATCTCACCAACTGCGATCGCGAGCCGATCCACATTCCCGGCAGCATCCAGCCGCATGGCTGCCTGATCGCGTGCGACGCCGGCGTCTCCAGGGTGCTGCGGCATTCGGTGAATGCGCCGCAAATGCTCGGCATCGATGGCGAACTGAACGGCAGGATGCTCGATACGATCGTCGGTCCGGACGCGACGCATACCTTGCGCAATGCCTTGCTGCGCGCGAGCGACGCGGCCCGCGCCGCCCTGACATTCGGCCTGCGGCTGCCGTCCGGCGGCGTGTTCGACGTCGCGATCCATCGCTTCCGCGGCAACGTCATCATCGAGTTCGAGCCGGCCGAGGTCGGCGAACAGCAGCCGCTGGAATTGACGCGTGCGCTGATCGGGCGTGTCGCCAATCTCGACACCGTCGACCGGCTGACGACCGACACCGCGCGCCTCGTGCGCGGGATGTTCGGCTACGACCGCGTCATGGTCTACAAGTTCGCGCATGACGGCTCCGGCAAGGTTGTCAGCGAGTCCAAGCGCGGCGACCTCGAAAGTTTTCTCGGCCAGCATTTTCCGGCCAGCGATATTCCGCAGCAGGCGCGCGCGCTCTATCTCAGCAACACGATCCGCATCATCTCGGATGCAAATTTCGAGCGCATCCCGATCGCGCCCGAATTCGATGCGTCGGGCGAGGCACTCGATCTGTCGTATGCGCACCTGCGCAGCGTGTCGCCGGTTCATTGCGAATATCTGCGCAATATGGGCGTGTCGGCCTCGATGTCGATTTCCGTCATCGTCGAGGGCGCGCTGTGGGGCATGATCGCCTGCCATCACTATGCGCCGCGCAGGCTTTCGATGGCCGAGCGCGTCGCGGCGGAAATGTTCGGCGAGTTCTTCTCGCTCCATCTCGGCGCGCTCAAGCAGCGTCAGAAGCTGGAGGCGGCGACGTTCGCGCGTCAGGCGCTGGCGAGTTTCCTGCGCGTCGCGGTCCGCTCGACCGGAATCGACGAGACGCTGCGCGACAGCCTTGAAACGTTCCGCTCGCTGATCCCGTGCGATGGCGTCGGCATCTGGCTGAACGGGCGCTGGAGCGGAGCCGGCGTGACGCCGCCCGAGAGCGACATCCGCCGTCTTGCCGTGTTCGCCGCCGACGTTGCCGAGGGACGCGTCTGGGCGACCCACGCGCTCGACGAGCGTTTGCCCGGCGCAGGCGAGGGCGTCATCGCCGGCGTGCTGACCGTGCCGTTGTCGCGGCGGCCGCGCGACTATCTGTTCTTCTTCCGCAAGGAACTGACCCAGACTCTGGAATGGGCTGGCAATCCGGAAAAGTCCTACGGGGCGGGACCGCTCGGCGATCGCCTGACGCCGCGCAAGAGCTTTGCGATCTGGAAGGAGACGGTGCATCGGCAGGCTGAGCCGTGGTCGGACGAGGAGCGCGAGATAGCGGAAGCCGCGCGCGTGGCGCTGGTCGAGGTCGCCCTGCATCACAGCGAGCTTCTGGAGGACGAACGCGCCAAGGCCGACGTGCGCCAGCGGATGCTCAACGAGGAGCTCAACCATCGCGTCAAGAACATCCTTGCCGTCATCAAGTCGCTGGTGACGAGCTCGGCGCAGGACGGCCGCAGCCTCGAAAGCTACATCCAGTCGCTGCGCGGGCGGATTCAGGCGCTGGCCTTCGCTCACGACCAGATCGTGCGCGGCGACGGCGGCGGCGCGCTCGGCGATCTCGTCGGCGCGGAGCTGTCGCCCTATCGCGACGACCGGCGCAGTGTCGAGATCGCAGGCGCGAATGTCTGGCTCGATGCGCGCGCGTTCTCGGTGATGGCGCTGGTGCTGCATGAACTGTCGACCAACGCTGCGAAATACGGCGCGCTGTCGCGCGGCGGCGGACGGCTACGCGTCGGCTGGACGCTCGACGAGACCGGAGCCTGCGTCATCGACTGGCGCGAGAGCGGCGGCC
>OEIU01001888.1_pt1 | contig 12162 bp, 10 predicted proteins | sample 1539221 | NCBI WGS metagenome assembly OEIU01 (sample SAMN03792071, study PRJEB22550) | activated sludge metagenome | feature: wastewater treatment plant; material: activated sludge; isolation source: Wastewater treatment plant of a petroleum refinery complex | place: Argentina: Zarate | collected... | reverse complement strand
CATTCTCCATTCCCGTCAAAGCGGCAACACCGGCTGCTGCAACTCGATGCGGCCTTCGCCGGCGACGATCTTCTTGAACTCGGCGCGGCTCACCGAGACATAGCGCTCGTTGCCGCCGATCTCGACCTGCGGGCCGTCGGTCAGCGCGCGGCCGTGTTCGTCGACGCGCACGACCATGGTCGCCTTGCGCCCGCTGTGGCAGATCGTCTTGATCTCGTCGAGGTTGTCGGCCCAGGCCAGCAGATACTGGCTGCCCTCGAACAGTTCGCCGCGGAAATCGGTGCGCAGGCCATAGGCCAGCACCGGGATGTCGCGGCGGTCGACCACGTCGGTCAATTGCCAGACCTGCGCCTTGGTCAGGAACTGGGCCTCGTCGACGAGGACGCAATCGAGCGTGCCGTGTGCCGCGATGTCGGCATCGACCAGGGCCAGCAGGTCGTCATCGTGCCCGAAACGCAGACCCTCGGCCCTGAGCCCGATCCGCGACGCAACCACGCCTTCCCCGGCACGGTTGTCGAGCCTGGGCGTCAGGATGCGCGTGCGCATGCCGCGCTCGTGATAGTTGTAGGCGCTCTGCAGCAGGGTCGTGGTCTTGCCGGCATTCATCGCCGAGTAATAGAAATAGAGTTTGGACATGGGAAGGCCGGGAAACGGGAATGGAGAATGGGGAATTGGCCTGGAGCAAGAGCGCGATTCTGTCATATCAACATTGATCGGCGACTTCGCGCATGACGGATGGGCGCCGCACGGGCACAATTGCGGCGATCCGCTCTGCCGATTCCCCATTCTCCATTCCCGTTTCCCGGCCTCTCATGCTCAACCCCCCACAACGTGCCGCCGTCGAGTACTGCGATGGCCCCCTGCTCGTGCTCGCCGGCGCGGGTTCCGGCAAGACGCGGGTGATCACCGAGAAGATCGCGCACCTGGTCCGGCGCAGGAACCTCGCGGCCTCGAAGATCGCCGCGATCACGTTCACCAACAAGGCCGCGCGCGAGATGCGCGAGCGCGTCGGCAAGCTGATCCAGGGTCCGGCCGCCGAGGGCCTGACCGTGTGCACGTTCCACGCCCTGGGCCTCAAGTTCCTCCAGCTCGAGCACGCGCGGGCGGGCCTGCGTCGCGGTTTTTCGGTGCTCGATGGCGACGACAGCCAGGGCCTGCTCAAGGACCTCGCGCCGAAGGGCATCAAGAATGACGCGCTGTGGGCGCTGCAGTCGCTGGTATCGCGCGCCAAGAACGAGGGCCTGACGCCCGAACAGGCGGCGCAGGCGGCCGGCGGCGCGCGCGAATCCGAAGCCGCCGGGATCTATGCGGCCTACCAGAAGCGGCTGGGCGCGTTCAATGCTGTCGATTTCGACGACCTGATCCGCCTTCCGCTGCAGATCCTCGAAGGCGACGACCAAGCGCGGGCGGCCTGGCAGGAACGCATCCGCTACCTGCTGCTCGACGAGTACCAGGATACGAATACCGCCCAATACCGCCTGGTGCGGGCACTGGCCGGCTCCCGCGGCATGTTTACCGCAGTCGGCGACGACGACCAGAGCATCTATGCCTGGCGCGGTGCGAACCCGGAGAACCTCGATGAACTTTCGCGCGATTATCCGAAGCTCAAGGTCATCAAGCTCGAGCAGAACTACCGCTGCGGCCGGCGCATCCTGCGCGTGGCCAATGCCCTGATCGCCAACAACGAGCACCTGTTCGAGAAGAAGCTCTGGAGCGAACGGCCGGAAGGTGCACCGATCCGGGTCCTCGAATGCCGCGACGACGAGCACGAGGCCGAACGCGTCGCCGCCGAGATCGCCCACCTGGCCGAAAAGCACAAGGCGCGCTGGAACGAATTCTCGATCCTGTACCGGGGCAACCACCAGTCGCGCGCGCTCGAGAAGGCCCTGCGCATCGCCCGCGTGCCCTATCACCTGACCGGCGGCACCGCGTTCCTCGAGCGCGCCGAGGTCAAGGACCTGCTCGCCTACCTGCGTCTGATCAACAATCCCGATGATGACGCGGCGTTCCTGCGCATCGTCAACATTCCGCGCCGCGACATCGGTGCGACCTCGCTCGAAAAGCTCGGCCAGCTCGCCGGCACGCGGCACATCTCGATGCTGCGCGCCGCGCAGAACGACACGCTGCTCGGCGAACTGTCGGCGCGCCCGGCTTCGGCCCTGGCCGGCTTCGTCGAGCTGATGCGCGAGCTGGCAAGGAGCGCTGAACACACGGCTGCGGCTGACCTGGTCGACCGCCTGATCGAGCGCACCGGGTACGCCGAGCACGTCGGAGGCCAGTTCAAGGAGCCGGGCCTGCGCGCGCGCCGCATCGAGAACCTCAAGGAGCTCAGTGACTGGTTCCGTGCCATGCAGAAGGACGGTGCCGCCGGCGATCTCGCCGCGCAGCTGGCCCTGCTCACGCATGGCGACCGCGATGATCCGGGCAACGCCGTGCGCCTGATGACCCTGCATTCGGCCAAGGGCCTGGAGTTCCGTTTCGTCTTCATCGTCGGTGTCGAGGACGGTTCGTTCCCGCATGAAGCCAGCATCGAGGAAGGGCGCCTGGCGGAGGAACGCCGCCTGATGTACGTCGGCATCACCCGGGCCAAGGAGCAGCTGGCGCTCAGCTTCGCCCGGCGCAAGCGCCGCTTCGGCGAAATCATCGCCAACGATCCGAGTCGCTTTCTCGCCGAGCTGCCGGCCGCCGACCTGCACTGGTCGGGCCGCGATGCGGAGCAGGATGAAGTCCAGCGCAAGGAAGTCGCAAGTTCGAGCCTGGCCAAGCTGGCCGCGCTGTTCGACGATTGAGCGAACAGGCCCGGGCAGCCTAGACCAGCTTGCCGGCCTCGAGCTCGCGCTTCAGATAGGCGTAGTAGATCGGCCCGGCGATCACGCCAGCGATGCCGAATGCCGCCTCCATGACGAGCATCGCGATGAGCAGCTCCCAGGCGCGTGCGCGGATCTGCCCGCCGATGATGCGGGCGTTGAGGAAATACTCGAGCTTGTGGATGACGATCAGGAACGAGAGGGCCGCGATCGCCACCCACAGCGACACCGACAGGCCGATGATGAAGATCAGCGTGTTCGAGATCAGGTTGCCGATCACCGGCAGCAGGCCGCAGATGAAGGTGGCCACCACCAGCGTTTTCGCCAGCGGCAGGTTGACGCCGAACAGCGGCAGCACGATCAGCAGGAAGATCGCCGTGAACAGCGTGTTCAAGGCCGATATCTTCACCTGGGCGAACACGATGTCGTGGAAGGACGTGACGAGGTTGCTGCAGCGCGCATTGAGCACGATGGTCAGCGGCCCGGCGGAATCGCGCGCCATGGCGGTCTGCAACGCAAGCATGGCACCGAGGATCATGCCGATCAGCAGGTGCACGATGACGCGTGCGGCGTTCTTGCCCGCCAGCTGCAACTGGGCGGCGTGTTCGCGCAGCCAGCCCATCACGGCGACGCGGACCTGCTCGGAGTTGTCCGGCAGGTGATCGACGATGATCGCCGGCAGCTGTGCGCGGGCGCGCTCGACGACCGGCGTCAGGCGTTCGAACAGTTGCGCGGGATTGCCGTGTTCCGAGCCGAGGTAGGCCAGGCCGCCGGCGATGGCCAGGGTCAGCAGGCCGACCACGATGACGGCAAACAGCGCGACGACGAGCCAGTGCGCCCGGGTGCCCGGCAGGTGGCGTTGCAGCGAAGGCGCCAGCGCGTTGACCAGGGCGTACACGAGCAGGCCGGCGAGCAGGACCGGCAGCAGGCGCAACTCGAGGATCAGCCACAGCGAAACCGCCGCCAGCAGGTAGCTGGCCTGGGCGAGTCGCAAGGGCAGGATCGAAGGAGGAAGCAGCATGTGCTCTCGCAATCGGATGGCGGCGCGCAGTCTGTCAGCCGGCGCGCCGCATTGCCAGCCCGGGAAGTCATGCGCGTGTCGCGGATTTCGGCGAAACTCCCGTGGACCCGTATTCATGGAGCCCATGCATGTCCAAGTTCGCCACCTGCGTCGTCATATCGGCGCTGCTTCTCACTGCCTGCGGTGCTTCGAATACGCGACCGCCCCCCGCCGCGGCGATGGTGGGCGCCGGCACGACGAAGCCAGCGGCCGTGCCAGCGGCCGACGACAATCTCAATGCCGTGCTCTGGACACAGACCGCGACGGAGCATGACCTGCTCAATCGCCAGGCCTACCGCGCCGCCGCGTTCCAGCTCGACCGCGCGCTTGCCGATCCGGACTGGGAAGCGCTGGCGGCGGGCGAGCGCAAGACGCCCGTCGTCGACCCGTCGAGGACCGCGGTGATCCTCGATATCGACGAGACCACGCTCGACAACTCACCCTACCAGGCGCGCCTGGTCCGCAATGGCAGCCAGTATGACGAGTTCAGCTGGGCCCAGTGGTGCCGCGAGGAAGCCGCCCGGTCCATTCCCGGCGCGCTCGAGTTCACCCGCCTGGCACGCAGCAAGGGCGTGACCGTGTTCTACCTGTCCAATCGCGCCAGCGACCTCGGCGAAGCCACCCTGGCCAACCTGCGCAAGCTCGACTTTCCGATCGCCGCCAATGAGCAGGTATTCCTCGGGCTCGGCACGGTGGTCTCCGGTTGCGAGCAGAACGGCAGCGAGAAGGGTTGCCGGCGCGAGCTGATTTCGCGCAAGTACCGGGTGCTCATGCAGATCGGTGACCAGCTCGGCGATTTCGTCGACGTGCTGGCCAATACGCCGGCAGGTCGCGAGCAGGTGGTCGCGCCCTACCTCGAGTGGATCGGCGAACGCTGGTTCGTGCTGCCCAATCCGACCTACGGATCGTGGGAACCGGCGCTGTTCAACAACGACTGGAGCCTGCCTGCCGGCGAGCGACGCCGCGCCAAGCGGGCGTGGCTGCGAACCGACTAGCGGCCCTGGCTTAATATATCCTTTAAATTCATATGGTTAACCGATTGCACTTAAGGTATTGCATTAGGTATAACAGATAAGTAACATGCCCATCACGAATTCAGGGATGCCTGCAGCACCCGGACCTGGCTACACACCGCAGATAACGACGTATTGCTTCCCCCTCCGGCGTTGCCGGATTCAACCCAGACGGCTCCGGCCTTCTGGGTTTTCTTTTGCGCATTCGAAACGGGCTGGTAGAGTGCGCGCCTCCCCCTTTTGCGGAACATCCATGTTGAAGCTCCTTGCCCGTGTTTCCGTGCTGGCGACCCTGGCTCTCGCCGCCGCCGCCTGCAATCGCGACTCCGGCCCGGATGCCGGCGGCGCGAACGCCGATCCGGCGCAGACCGTGCAGCAGTCGGTCGAACTGACCCGCAAGGGCGACGTGGCGGGCCTCATCGAACACATGCTGCCGCCCGAGGAGTTCGCGCGGGTCAAGGCCGAGTGGAACGAAAAAAAGGACGACGCCGAGCCGACCGCGGCGCAGCGCCAGAAGTTTGCCGAAATGATGGAAAAGCTGACTTCTCCCGACGCCGTTGACAAGATCTATGCCGAGATCGAGCCCGATATCCGCCAGTTCGATTCGCAATACCAGCAGCAGATCCCGACCATCGTCTCGATGGGCCGCAGCTACCTGCGTGGCCTCGTGCAGCAGAGCCAGGACCTGAGCGCCGGCGAAAAGGAGCAGGCCAACCAGGTCGTCGAAGCGCTCGCCCAGTGGGTCGAGAAGACCCGTTTCACCGACCCGGAGCGCGTCAAGCAGGCCCTCGCGATCATCAGCGACAGCGCGCGCCAGCTCAACCTGAAGACCCTGGACGAGGCGCGCGCGCTCGATTTCGAGCAATCCGCGCCGAAACTGAAGATCGCCTTCAACGGATTCAAGAAGGTGCTCGCGGTATTCGATTTCTCGGTCGATGAAATGCTCGATTCGGTGAAGACCGAAGTGGTTTCCCGCGATGGCGACAAGGCCAGCGTGCGCATCGCCTACACGCTGCTCGGCACGCCCATGGAGACCCGCTCGGAAATGGTCCGCATCGACGACCGCTGGTATTCGAAGGACACCATCGACAAGCTCCGCGAGCGCGAAGCCGCCAGCGGCGCATCCGCCCCGGCGCCGGCTCCGGCCGCGGCCGGTGGCTGAAACCGGAGGCCCGATGCCGGTCACTGCCGGCAAACGGGATACGACGCGTCATGCAGCAGAATCTCCCCCTCCATCGAACACCGGACCCGTCGGCCCGCGGACCGGCATGGCTGAACCTTTTCGGCGCCATGCTGCGGCCGTGGATCCGTATCCGGCGCGAACCCAGGGATCCTCAGGAACTGCTGCCCGATGACGGCGTGCCGACGGTCTACGTGGTCGAACGCTACGGCCTGTCGGATACGCTGATCCTCGAGCAGGCCTGTCGCGAAGCCAACCTGCCCTCTCCCTACGAGGCCGCGAGCCGGCTGCCGATCAAGCGCACCCGCGCGATCATTGCGCTGACCCCGCGGCCCAGCCTGTTCCGCGCGCGCCCGCACAGCTCGCGATCGGAAACCCTGAGCCAGCTGGCGGAACTGATCAGCGAGGATCGCCAGGGCGACATCCGGCTGGTGCCAGTATCGATCTTCGTCGGCCGCGCGCCGGATCGCCAATCGGGCTGGTTCCGCGTGCTGTTCGCGGAAAACTGGGTCGTGGTCGGCCGCTTCCGGCGCCTGCTCGCCATCCTGCTCAACGGCCGCGACACGATCGTGCAGTTCTCGGCGCCGGTTTCGTTGCGCCAGACCCTGGACGAACAAGGCGAGGTGCCGCTGGAGCGCAGCGTGCGCAAGCTTTCCCGCGTCCTGCGCGTGCATTTCCGCCTGACCCGCACGACCATCATCGGCGCCGACCTCTCGCACCGGCGCACCGTGGTCGACGCGGTGGTCGAGGCCGACTCGGTGCGCCAGTCGATCGTCGCCGTCGCCGCCAAGGAGGGCATCCGCGAAGAACAGGCCCGGCGTCGCGCGCGCGGCTATGCGCTCGAGATCGCCGCGGACTATTCGCACACCGTGGTGCGCTCGATTTCGTTCATGCTCATTGCGCTTTGGAACAAGCTCTATGACGGCGTGGTCATGCATCACTTCGACAAGCTGCGTGCCGTCGCCCCGGGGCACGAAGTCATCTACGTACCCTGCCACCGCAGCCACGTCGACTACCTGCTGCTCAGCTACACGCTCTACCAGAACGGCCTCGTGCCGCCGCACATCGCCGCGGGCGTCAACCTGAACCTGCCAGGACTCGGTTCGATCCTGCGCCGCGGCGGCGCCTTCTTCCTGCGCCGCAGCTTCAAGTCCAACGCGCTCTATTCGGCGGTCTTCACCGAGTATGTGAGCCAGCTGTTCGCTCGCGGCGTGGCGCTCGAATACTTCATCGAAGGCGGGCGTTCGCGCACCGGGCGCCTGCTCACGCCGCGCAGCGGCATGCTGGCCATGACCCTGCGCAGTTTCCTGCGCGAATCGCGCCGCCCGGTGATTTTCCAGCCGGTCTATTTCGGCTACGAGAAACTCATGGAAGGCAAGTCCTACATCGGTGAACTTTCCGGCAAGCCGAAGGAAAAGGAATCGCTGCTCGGCCTGCTGCGCGCGTTCCGCGTGCTTCGCCAGCACTATGGCAAGGTGACGATCAATTTCGGCCAGCCGATCGAGCTCGCTCCGTTGCTTGATGAAGTCGCACCGGCCTGGCGCGCCTCGACCGGCACGCCGGATGCCAAGCCCGAATGGCTGGCCGGCGCCGTCGACACCCTGGCCGAACGGATCCAGGCGAACATCAACCGCGCCGTCGACGTGAATCCGATCAACCTGCTCGCGCTGGCGCTGCTGGCCATGCCCAAGCATGCGATGGCCGAAGCAGACCTGCTCGCCCAGATCGAGCTGTCCCGGGACCTGCTGGTTGCGTTGCCCTACAGCGAGCGCATGACGATCACCGACAAGGGCCCCGCGGAAATCATCGCCTACGGCGAATCGATGGAGTGGATCCGCCGCGTCGAGCATCCGCTGGGCGACGTGCTGGTCGTCGAGGGCGACAACTCGGTGCTGCTTTCCTACTTCCGCAACAACGTGCAGCACGTCTTCGTCGCCGCCGCATGGATCGCCTGCTGCTTCCTCAACAACCGGCGCATGGGCCGCGCGACCCTGCTGCGCATCGGCCGCCTCGTCTATCCGTTCATCCAGGCCGAGCTGTTCCTGCCCTGGAGCGAGGACGAGTTCCGCGAACGACTGCAGGTGACGCTGGACTTCTTCGTCAAGCGCGGCCTGCTCGAGACCGATGCAGACGGGCGGGTCATCGAGCGCGCGCCCGGCCAGACTGACAGCGCCTTCCAGTTGCGCGTGATGTCGCACAGCCTGCTGCAGGCGGTGGAACGCTACTACATCACGCTCGCCCTGCTGGTCAGCAATGGCCGCCATGTACTGTCGGCGGCCGAACTGGAAAACCTCTGCTCGCTGACCGCACAGCGGTTGTCGCTGCTGCACCAGTTGAACGCCCCGGAATTCTTCGATCGCTCGCTGTTCCGCGGATTCATCCAGAAGCTGCGCGAACGCCGGGTCATCTGGGCAGACGAAAACAACAAGCTCGATTTCGACGCGGGCCTCGAAGACCTGGTCAAGGAATCGAAGGTCATCCTGAGCCGCGACATCCGCCACGGCATCCTCAAGCTCACCGCCGAACTGCCCGTCGCCGGCAACGAGAAGAATGGCCAGAAAAACGACGAGGCCGCCTGACCGGCCGCCCCGGCTCAGGCGTCGAGGTCGGGAATCAGCTGGCTCTCCAGCAACGCAATCGAATCCTTCAGGTGCAGCTTGCGCTTCTTCAGGCGCTTGAGTTCGAGCTCGTCGTTGCCCGGGTCCACGACAAGCCGCGCGATCATGGCGTCGAGGTCACGATGTTCCGCCTTCAATGCAGTCAGGCGGCGCACCGTGGCGGCCGGATCGTCGCAGTTCATCAGTGCGCAAGCCTCCGATCTGGGGAACGCCGAGGCTCCGGTGCAGATGCAATCGGAGCTACCCTTGGTTCCCCTGCAGTCTAACGCCGCGCGCGCTGCGCGCGCATGTCCCGGATGAAGTCCGTCCACCGCCACAGCCATCGGGAGCATCGATGCCTTCGCCCAGCCTGAACCACGCCGACGCCGCAAGCCTCGCGCGTCGCCTTCGCCACCAGGTCGGACAGGCCATCGCCGACTACGCGATGATCGGGGAGGGCGATCGGGTCATGGTCTGCCTGTCCGGCGGCAAGGATTCCTGGACTCTGCTCGACATCCTGCGCGACCTGCAGGCGCGCGCGCCGGTCCGCTTCGAACTCGCCGCCGTCCATCTCGACCAGAAGCAGCCCGGCTACGATCCGCGCGTCCTGCCGGGCGCCCTCGAACACTGGGACATCCCGTTCCATGTCATCGAGCAGGATACCTACAGCGTCGTCCAGCGCGTCGTTCCGGCCGGCAAGACGCTGTGCAGCCTGTGCTCGCGTCTGCGCCGCGGAGCGCTGTACGAATTCGCCGCCAGCAACGGCTTTACCCGCATCGCGCTCGGCCATCACCGCGACGACATCGTCGAAACGCTGTTCCTCAACCTGTTCCACCAGGGCCGGCTGAAGGCGATGCCGCCCAAGCTGCGTTCCGATGACGGACGCAACGTGCTGATCCGGCCACTGGCCTACTGCAGCGAGGCCGATATCGCCGCCCATGCCGGCCAGCGCGGTTTCCCGATCCTTCCGTGCAACCTCTGCGGCTCGCAGGAGACGCTGCAGCGCAAGGCGGTCAAGGCCATGCTGGCCGGCTGGGAGCGCGACACGCCGGGCCGCGTGGAGAACGTTTTCCGCGCCCTGACCCGGGTCGAGCCCTCGCAACTGGCCGATCCGGGCCTGTTCGACTTCGCCACGCTCGGATCGGACGCCCGCGAGCGGGTATCCTGAGGACCTTCGCCGGCCCGATCCGGCGCGGTCTTCATCCGAGGCAAGCCCCCGAAATCTCAGCGCCTGATCCCGGCAGTCCGCAGGATCGCGCTTCCCTTCACCCGACAGGAACCCGAAATCACCCATGTTCTTCCGCAACCTGACCCTGTTCCGCTATCCCAAAAGCACCGCCAAGTCCCTGCCCGGGCTGGAAAACCACCTGGACGGCCACCGTCTTCGACCGTGCGGGCCGATCGAACTGGCCACGCGCGGATTCGTCTCGCCGTATGGGCGCGATTCCGACGAACTGACCCACCGCGCCGGCAAGTTCACCCTGGTTGCGGTCGGCAGCGAGGACAAGCTGCTGCCTTCTTCGGTGGTCGGCGAGGCGCTGGCGAAGAAAATCGCCGAGATCACCGACAAGGAGGCCCGCCGCATCGGCGCGCGCGAGCGCAAGCGCCTGAAGGAGGAGGTCATGACCGATCTCCTGCCGCGCGCCTTCGTGCGCCCGTCGCGCACCCTGGCCTATCTGGCCGAGGATGGCGGCTGGCTCGTCGTCGACACGGCGAGCCGCAAGTCCGCCGAGGAGGCGGTGAGCCAGATCCGCGAGGCCATCGGCCGCTTTCCCGCCACCCCGATGGCGCCGACGGAATCGCCGAGAATCCTGATGACGGACTGGCTGGTTAGTGGCAAGCTTCCGGCAGGCCTCGAATGGGGCGACGAATGCGAACTGCGGGATCCCGCCGAATCGGGTGCCGTGGTGCGCTGCCGGCGCCAGGACCTTGAATCCGACGAGGTGCGGGAGCATCTCAAGTCCGGCAAGCAGGTCTTCCAGCTGGGGCTGGAACTCGACGGGCGCATGGCGTTCGTGCTCGGCGAGGACCTGACCGTCAGGAAGTTCCGCTTCCTCGATATCGTCCTCGACGAGATCGGCGAAGAGGCATCCGAATCGGCGCGTGCCGAACTCGATGCGCGGTTCGCCCTGATGACGCTGGAAACCAGACGCCTCCTGGAAAAGCTCGATGAATGGTTCGGTCTGCCGCGACCAGACGAACGGGACTGAAGTGGTTGCGTGCGGATGAGGTGAGACGATGAATCTGGAAACGGAAAACAGTTATCTGGAATTGCCGACTCCGGCCGGCGAGACGATCAAGGTGCTGCGCAAGAGCCATCCGCGCGCTCGCCGGCTGCGTCTCACGGTCACTTCGGGCGGTGCCCGCGTGACCTATCCCGAAGGAACCCATCCGGCCCAGGTCTTCGCCTTCCTGCGCAAGCATGGCGAGTGGCTCGAACGCAAACTCGGCGAACTCCATCTCGGCGCGCAGCCGCCGGCGCTCGAACCCGGCGTGACCACGGTGATCCCGCTGCGTGGCGAGACCACGCGCCTGGTCTGGCGCGCCGGTACCTATCCGCGCATCGAGCAGAACGCCGACCGTCTCGTGCTGACCCTGCCATCGCCGCACAAGCGCGCGCTCGATGCCGCGCGCGGCCTGTTGCGTTCCTATCTCGAAGCGCAGATGCGCAAGGATGTTTCGCGCCTGCTGGCACGCTATTGCCCGTCGCTCGGCGCCGCGCCGAACGCCTTGCGCGTGCGACCGCTGAAAAGCCTCTGGGGCAGCCTCGACACGCGCGATCGCGTCACCCTGGACCTCGCATTGGCGCTGGCGCCGCCAGCCGTCCTCAAGTACGTGGTCGTGCACGAGCTCTGCCACCTGCGCATCCGCAACCATTCGCGCCGCTTCTGGAACCTGGTCGAGTCGCTGCAACCGAACTGGATGGACCAGCGCGACTGGCTGCGCCTCAATGGCCAGGCGCTGAAGGCCGAACTCAGCCGCCTCGTGCACGCGCCCGGGGCATGAGGGCGGCGGCAGCGTCATTCAGGCGCTGGACGAATCGCGCTGCAGGAATGCGTTGATCGCGGCAGCCACCGGGAGCGGATCTTCGAGATGCAGGTGATGCGTGCCGGCGATGCGGATCACTTCGATGTCGCGCACCAGGGCGATGCGTACATCCATGCTGGCACGCGGCAGGTAGGGCGCTTCCGGCTCGGCGAGCACGAGCAGGGTCGACGCCTCGATCCCGGGCAGGATGGCGGCGAGCTGTTCCTCGGTCAGCCGCGTCGGACTCGGCAAAGTCAGGCGCGGATCGGAGGACCAACAGATTGCGGGAAAAGCCTTCTCCGATCCGACGCCGAAAGACCCATCGCTGCTTTTCGTTTTTCCAACCCCGAAGCCGAAAGACCCATCGCTGCCTTTCGCCCTTTCGGGCCCAACCCCCGAACCCCCCTCGCCACCCCCGGCTTCCAGGCCGGCCCGACCACCAGCCTCCACCGCCCTCCCCCCGCGCCCGCCAATGCGG
>OEIU01001887.1_pt1 | contig 12162 bp, 11 predicted proteins | sample 1539221 | NCBI WGS metagenome assembly OEIU01 (sample SAMN03792071, study PRJEB22550) | activated sludge metagenome | feature: wastewater treatment plant; material: activated sludge; isolation source: Wastewater treatment plant of a petroleum refinery complex | place: Argentina: Zarate | collected... | reverse complement strand
CCCAGGCAGCCGGGCATCACCGGGTCGCCCTCGAAGTGGCAGGCGAAGAACCACAGGTCGGGGCGGATGTCGAACTCGGCGGTCAGGAAACCCTTGTCGAACGCGCCGCCGGTGGCCGAGATCCCGGTGATCCGGTCGAACATCAGCATCGGCGGCAGCGGCAGCTTCGCGTTTCCGGGGCCGAACAGCTTGCCGTGCCCGCAGTCGATCAGCTCGTCGTATCCGTAGCTCGCCTTGGGTGTGAAATGCATCGGGTCAGGGGCCTGGTTCGTGAGGGTCGAGGGCCGTCGGCGGGGGTGCGGCGGCCACGGCCGCCATGATACGGAAAGATCGGCCCGGTTCGGCGCTGCGCGGCGCGGCGGCCTCGCGCAGCAGGCGCATGCCGACCAGCGTATAGCGGGTCTGCGGCGAATTCCAGTTGCGGTACGCGCAGCGCGCATAGAACGGCCAGGTGTGCCACGACCCGCCGCGGCGCACGCGAACGCTGCCGGTGGCCGGCCCCTTCGGGTCGGCGGCCGGCGAGCGGGCGTAGTAGCGGTCGTCGTGCCAGTCGGCGGTCCACTCCCAGGCGTTGCCGTGCATGTCGTAGAGCCCGAATGCATTGGGGGCGAAGCTTCCGACCGGCGAGGTGAACGCGAACCCGTCGTGGCCGGCCAGCGCGTGCGCGCGCCAGCGCGGCCAGTTCGCCTGCGCGTCGGCGTCGAACACGTTGGCCGCGCGCAGCAGGCTTCGCGGATCGTCGCCGCTGCCGTAGCGGGTTCGCGTGCCGGCGCGGCACGCGTACTCCCACTCGGCTTCGGTGGGCAGGCGGTAAGTCGCGTTCTCGGTCCGGCTCAACCAGCGCGCCATCGCGGCGGCATCGTTCCAGGTCACGTTGACCACCGGATGGTCGTCGCCCTGCGGGAAGCCGGGATCGCGCCACGAGTACCTGGGATCGCGTCCGGCGAAGGCGTCGCCGCGGGCGCTCTTCGACGGATCGTAGGCCGGGTCGTAGCCGTAGCCGCCGGTGCCGTCGGCGACCGATTCGGGCACGTACCCGGAGCGCTCGAGGAATCGCCGGAACTGGCCGACGGTGACCTCGTGCTGGCCGAGGTAGAACGGCCGCGTGATGCGCACCCGGTGCGCCGGCGCCTCGTCGCCGAGCTCCTCGAAGCGGCGCCGCTCGAGGTCCGGGTAGGCGGCGGCGAGCGCCTCGACCGACTCTTCGCTGCCCATCGTGAACTCGCCGGCCGGCACGAGGACGAAGCGGATGCCGAGCGAATCGACCAGCTCCACGGGCGGCGCAGCAGACGATGGCGTCGCCTGCACGGACGTCGCGGACGCCGCCGACCGCGGGTGCGCACCGGGCTGTCCGGCTTGCGCCGCCGACGCCGCGGCTGCGGCGAGCAGCAGGGCGGCGCTTCGGGGCGGCATCGTCGGGCGCTCGCGGGGTCGCGCGGCGCCGCGTCAGCGCAGCTCGCTGCCTTGCGTCAGGCCGACCCCGGCCTCGCGCATCGCCGCGAGCGCGCGCTCGAGCGATCCGCCGAGGTCGATCGCGCGACAGGCGTCGAGCAGCACGACCGCGTCGAAATGCAGCCGCCGGGCGTCGAGCGCCGACCAGGCGACGCAATAGTCGGTGGCCAGCCCGCAGAAGAACACCCGGGCGAAGCCGCGCTCGCGCAGGTAGCCGGCCAGGCCGGTGGGGCTCGCGCGGTCGTTCTCGTAGAAGGCCGAGTACGAGTCGATGTCGGGCCGGAACCCCTTGCGGATCACCAGTTCGGCGCGCGTCGCGTCGAGGTTCGCGTGCAGCGCGGCGCCCGCCGTGCCCTGCACGCAGTGGTCGGGCCACAGCGTCTGCTCGCCGTAGTCGAGCGACACCGTCTCGAATGGCGCGCGCCCCGGGTGCGAGCTCGCGAACGAGCGGTGGCCGGCCGGGTGCCAGTCCTGCGTGAGAACGACGTGCTCGAAGCGGCGCATCAGCGCGTTGGCCACGGGAACGACCGCGTCGCCGTCGGCTACCGCCAGCGCGCCGCCGGGGCAGAAGTCGTTCTGCACGTCGATGACGACGAGCACGTCGCGGCGCGGATCGATCTCCGGAATCGTCTGCATGGCGCGAGCTTCCCATTGCCGCCGGGATGCGTCAATATCGCCGCACCGTCCCTTCAACGAGGAGAAGCGCATGTCGAGCCGTCGCGAGTTCATGGGTGCATCGGCAGCCGTCGCCGCGGCCGCCGCGCTGCCGCTTCCGGCCTTCGCGGCCCGGGGGCCGATCCGCATCGGCGCGGTGCTGCCGTTCTCGGGGGGGCTCGAGCTGTTCGGCAACCAGGCCAAGATCGGCATCGACCTCGCGGTCGCCGAGATCAATGCCGAAGGCGGCATCCTGGGCAGCAAGGTCGAGGTGCTCTACCAGGACAACAAGACCGACCCGAAGACCTCGGTCGAGCGCACCACGCAACTCATCCAGCGCGACAAGGTGATCGCGGTCACCGGCCCGATCACGTCCAGCGCGCGCGACGCGATGCTGCCGGCGCACCGCCGGCTGAAGACGCCGCTGCTGTACGCGACCAACTACGAGGGCGGCGCGTGCGACCGCTACGTGTTCTCGTTCAACACCGTTCCGAACCAGGAGCTCGAGAAGCTGCTGCCGGAACTGGTCAAGCGCGCGGGCAACACCTTCTACCTGTTCGGCGCCGACTACGTCTGGCCGCAGAAGATGTTCGAGCAGGCCGAACTCCTGATCACGCGGCTCGGCGGCAAGGTGGTCGGCAAGGAGTTCGTGCCGTTCGGCACGAAGGAATTCACGCCGATCCTGAGGCGCATCAAGGACAGCGGCGCAAAGGTCGTGCTCAAGGCGCTGCCCGGCGCCGACGGCATCACCTTCATCAAGCAGGCCGAAGACCTCGGGCTGATGAAGGAGGTCACGATCGGCTTCCTCGGCTTCGCCGAGACGTACCTCGGCGCCTTCGGCGAGGGCAAGGGACAGAACATGTGGGTCACCGTGCCGTTCGCGGCGTCGATCGACGACCCGAAGGTCAAGGACTTCGTCGCCCGGGTGCGCAAGTCGGCGGGCAACGAGGTGCCGATCTCGCACTACGTGATGACCCACTACAACGCGATGAAGGCGGTGCAGGCGGCGCTGAAGAAGACCGGCAAGGCCGATCGCGAATCGCTGGTCAACGGGCTCGAGGGGCTCACGCTCGAGATTCCCACCGGGCCGATGACGATCGGCAAGGCCGACCACCACGTGACGATGAACATGTACCTGGCGCGCACCGAGGGCGCCGGGCTCACCGTGGTGCAGGCGATGGGGGCGATCGCGCCGCGGGCGGGCTGCGCGAAGAAGTGAGCCGGCCCAGCCGCGGGCGCGCATGAACGTCGGCGCGCGGGACTCCGGGGCACTGCTGAGGGTCGAGCGGGTCTCGCGCGACTTCGGCGGCCTGCGTGCGCTCGACGGCGTGGCCTTCGACGTCGCGGCCGGCGAGGTGCTGTGCATCATCGGGCCCAACGGCTGCGGCAAGACCACGCTGTTCAACACGATCACCGGACAGGTGCGGCCGGACAGCGGGCGCGTGAGCTTCGACGGCCGCGAACTCTCCGGCCTCGCGCCCGACCGGGTGGCGCGGCTGGGCGTGGCGCGCAAGTTCCAGGTGCCCAGCGTGTTCGAGGACCTGACGGTGCGCGAGAACCTCGGCGTCGCGCGCTTCGCCGCGCCCGCGCACGCAGCGCTGCCCGCGCCCGAAGCGGTGCTGTCGGACATCGCGATGGGCGACGCTGCCGACGAACCGGCCGGCACGCTGTCGCACGGGCGCAAGCAGTGGCTCGAGATCGGCATGCTGCTCGCGCAGGCGCCGCGGCTGATGCTGCTCGACGAGCCCACCGCCGGCATGACCGGCGCCGAGACGATGGCCACCGTGGAGCTCGTGCGCCGAGTCAGCGGCCGCGCCGGCACGGCCTGCGTGGTCGTCGAGCACGACATGCGCTTCGTCGAGGCGCTCGACGCGCGGGTGCTGGTGATGCTCGCCGGCCGGCTGGTTGCCGACGGGCGCTTCGCCGAAGTGCGGCGCCTGCCGGCCGTGCGCGAGGCCTACCTCGGGCGCCGCGCGTGAGGCGGGCGTGAGCGCGAGCGCGAGCGTGGGCGCAGCGGCGGGCGCGGGCCCGAACGCAGGCATGAGCGCGGCGGCCGACGCGTCGCTGTCGCTGTCCGGCGTCGTCGCCGGCTACGGCAAGGGAACGGTGCTCAACGGCGTCGACCTCGACGTGGGCAGCGGCGAGCGCGTGGGGCTGCTCGGGCGCAACGGCGCGGGCAAGACCACGCTGATGCGCGTGCTGATGGGCCTCGTTGCGGCGCGCGCCGGCGAGATCCGCTTCGGCGGACGCCCGATCCGCGCCACGGAGACGTTCCGGATCGCTCGGCTCGGCCTGGCCTACGTGCCGCAGGGACGCGACCTCTTCGCCGACTTCAGCGTCGAGCAGAACCTGCTGCTCGGCTGCATCGCGCAGCGCGGCCACACCGCGCGCGACCTGTCGCCGGCGTTCGAGGCGTTTCCGTGGCTGCACGCGCGCCGCGGCGAGCGCGCCGGAAGCCTGTCGGGCGGCCAGCAGCAGCAGCTCGCGATCGGCCGCGCGATCGTCTCGCGCCCGAAGCTGCTGCTGCTCGACGAGCCGCTCGAAGGCGTGCAGCCTTCGGTCGTGGACGAGATCGTCGACGCACTCGCGCGCCTGTGCTCGGCGTCCGGAATGGGCCTGCTGCTGGTCGAGCAGAACGTCGACGTCGTGCTGGCGCTGTGCGGGCGCGTCGCGTTCATCGAGTCGGGCGAAGTTCGCGAATCGCAGCCGAGCGACGCGGTGCGCGACGATCCGCTTCGCCTCGAGCGCTACCTGGGCATCTGAGCGAAAATCCGGGGCGGCCGCGACGATGAACGCTGCGATCACGACGCTGCTCGACGCGTCGAACTACGTGCTGATCCTGATGCTGGTCGCGCTCGGGCTGGCGATCGTGTTCGGGCTGATGAACGTGATCAACATGGCGCACGGCGAGTTCATGATGCTGGGCGCCTATGCCGCGCTCGCCTGCCACCAGGCGGGCTTGCCGATGGCGGCCGGGCTGGTGGTCGCGCCGCTCGCGGTGGGACTGCTCGGGCTGGTGGTCGAGGAGTTGCTGATCCGGCGCGTCTACGCGCGGCTGCTCGACACGATTCTCGCGACCTGGGGGCTGTCGCTGATCCTGAAGCAGGCGATCGTGATGGCGTTCGGGCCCGGCTCGTATTCGGTGCCCAATCCGCTGCCGATGACGGTGTCGGTGCTGGGCGTCGAGTATCCGGCGTACCGGCTCTTCATCATGGCGGTGGCGCTGGCGGCGCTCGCAGCGACCTTCTGGCTGTTCTTTCGCACCGAGTGGGGGCTCACCGCGCGCAGCGTGATCGCCAATCGTTCGATGGCCGCGTGCCTGGGCATCGACACGCGTCGGCTCGACCGCCTCACGTTCGCCTGCGGGGCTGCGCTGGCGGGCCTCGCCGGTGCGGTGATCACGCCGATCGTCTCGCTCGATCCGCAGATGGGCACCGGCTTCCTGGTGCCGGCGTTCCTGTCGATCCTCGTCGGCGGCCTGGGCAGCGTGGCGGCGCCGCTGGCGGGCGCCACCGCGGTCGGCGCGACCGACAACCTCGTCTCCACCTTCTATTCGCCGGTCTGGGCGCAGGGCGTGGTGTTCACGGTGGCGATCCTGCTGATCCGGATGTTCCCCGACGGCGTGATGGCGCGGGTGCGCAGGCGAGCATGAGCCCCCGCAAGCCCGACGCCGAGATCCGCTTCGCGCTGGGCGTGCTGGCTGCGCTCGCGCTGCTGCCGGCCGTCGCGCCCGACTGGCAGCTCTCGGAGTTCGCGCGCTATTTCGCCTACATGCTGCTGGCGGCCAGCCTCGCGTGGGTCTGGGGCCACTGCGGGCTGCTGTGCCTGGGGCAGGCGGTGTTCTTCGGCATCGGCGCCTATGCGATGAGCGTGGTCACGCTGGGCATGCTGCCGTTCGCGCCGTCGCTGGTGTCGTCGTGGGCCGGCCTCGCGCTCGGCGTCGGCGCGGCGACGCTGTTCGCGTGGCTGCTCGGCGGGCTGTTCTTTTCGGCGCGCGGGCTGGGCGGGCCGTTCTTCGGCATCGTGACGCTGGCGGTCGCGTTCATCGTCGAGCGGATCTCGATCAACTGGGGCTTCCTCGGGGGGCTCAACGGCCTGATGAACGTGCCGGCGCTGCGGGTCGGCCTGAACGGCGGCGACGAGATCGTCGACGAGATCGCGGTCTATTACGCGATGCTGGGGGTGCTCGCGGCGGTCGCGGCGCTGCTGATCGCCGTGGTGCGCTCGCGCTGGGGGCGGGTGCTGCTGGCGATCAGCAACCACGAGCTGCGCGCGCAGGCGCTCGGCGTGAACGTCGCCCGCGAGAAGACGCGGGCGTTCATGCTCGGCGCGGCCGTCGCGGCGCTGGCCGGCGCGCTGTTCGTCACGCAGTTCAACTTCGCGTCGCCGCCGCTGATCGGTTTCACGCTGTCGGCCGAGGCGCTGATCTGGGTGGCCGTCGGCGGGCGGGGCTCGATCGTCGCGGCGGCGATCGGCGCGCTGCTGGTGCGGCTGGCCGAGTCCTGGCTGTCGGAGTACGTGGGCGAGAACTGGCTGCTCGCGCTGGGCGCGGTGTTCGTGCTGGTCGTCGTGGCGATGCCGCGCGGGGTCGTGGGCGAGCTCATCGCGCGCCTGGGCGCGCGCCCGGCGCGCGCGCTCAGCGGCGCAGCATCCGATCGAGCAGGTCGCGCGGGCTGATCGGCTTCGGCGGCTTCGACGGTTCGGTGGCCCCGGGCGCCGGCTTGCCGAGCAGTTCCTCCTGCAGGCGCCGGGTCAGTTCGCGCCGGGCCGCGTCGATCGCCAGCGCGGCGACGTCGACGCGGTACGACAGCGCGTCGAACGGGCCACTGACCTGCACCGGGACGGTCACGCCGCGCAGCGCCGCCAGCTCGGCGCCCCCCTGGCCCGACAGCGTGCCGACCACCGACACGCGAGCCAGATAGTCGAGGCGCTTGGCCGGAAGGTCGACCTGCCCGGCGCCGCCGACCCGCAACAGCGGCGAGCGCAGGTCGAGATCGTCGTTGCGCGCGACGCCGTCGCGGACGACGAAGCTCGCGTCGAGCGAGGAGAACGCGGTCCGGTCGTTGCCGGCGGTCCGCTGCTCGATCGCCGGGCCCTTGCCGCGCGCCGCGGCGATCGCCTGGCGGACCCGACGCAGGACGTCGGCGAGGTCGACGCCCTTGATCGCGCCGTCGCGCAGCTTCAGCGCGGCGGTGCCGTCCAGCGAACGCTCGAGCGCGGCCAGCGTGCGCCCTTCGGCGGCGAGGTCGACGCGCACGTTGCCTCGTCCTTCCAGCGCGTCGCGGCCCGCGAGTGCGCGCAGCGCCAGGCCGGCGTCCACGCCGGTGAGGTCCATGCGCAGCCGGTGTCGGCCGGCCTCGGTGAGCGCGGCGCTGGCGTCGAGCGTGCCGCGGAACACGGCGGCCCGCAGCGGCGCGATGTCGATGCGGCCGCCGCCCGAACGGATCGTGGCCGCGACGTCGCTCGCGTCGACGCCGCGCACCTTCAGCGCGCCGATCCGGACGGTGCCGTTCGCGTCGAGGCCCGCGAGGGCCGCCGGGATCGCGATGGCGGCATCCGGTCCGGAGGCGGCGACGGCCGGCGCGGGGCCGCCGGCCGGGCCTGCACCGCCGGCGGCCGTGCTCGGGGGGGCCGCCGCCGGCTTGCCCGAGGCGGCGGCAAAGCGGTCCAGGTCGAGCCGGTCCGCCTGCAGTGCGTAGCGCAACGCGAGCGGCGCGAAGCGGGTCGCCTCCAGCCTGGCCTGCAGCGCCGAGCCGTCGACGGTTCCCTCGAGCGACAACTCGGCCGCGTCGCCCTTCGGGTCGATGCTGCCGCGGCCTGCGAGTGCCGCGGCGACGCCGCCGGCCGGCAGCCGCGGGCCGGTGATCTTCGCGTCGGCCTTCACGTCGCCGAACACGATGCGATCCTGCGATCGGGTCGGCGCCGCGATCGACAGCGTCAGGTCGAGCCTCGCGGGTGCGCGATCGACGAGGATCCGGCCGCGGATCGGCCGGCCACTTGCGCTGCCTTCCGCGATGGCGAGCGCGGGCGCTTCGAGCGTCGCCTCGACGCCGTCGCCCGAACGTGCCGCGAGGCTCGCGTCGGCCAGGTCGATGCGTCCCTTGCCCGGGTCGACCTGCAGGGAAGCGCGCAAACGGGCGTCCAGCGCGGGCGCCCCGGGCACCTGCCCGCGGGCCTTCAGGTCGAGGTCGGCGAGCCGCGTGGCGAGCGTCGCGAAATCGACCGTATAGCCGGTCGACAGCTCGATCGCGACGTCGACCAGTGGCCGCTTGCCGATCAGGCGACCCGACAGCCGCAGCGAGCCGGGCGTGCCGCTGGCGATGCGGCCGGCTTCGAGGTCGGCCTGCTGCAGGCGCCACTCGGCGCCGGCTGCCTCGTCGCGCCAGCCGATCGTGGCCTGGTGCAGCTGCACGCTGGCCACCGTGAGGGCTGCCGCGGCGGCGCCCGGCACCGGCTGCGGCCCGGGCGCCGCGGGGCCTTCGGGGCTTGCGGCGCGAAGCAGGTCGTCGAGGTTGGTGCTGCCGTCGCGCCGGCGCACGCCCTCGAACTTCAGCCCCTCGAGCCTGACCCGCTCGACCACGACACGCCGCGACAGCAGCGGCCACAGCGCGACGCCGACCCGCGCCGCGTCGAACTGCGCGAACTCGCCGCGCCCGCCGGGCCCCGACAGCCGGGCCGGCCCGATCGACAGGCCGAGGCGCGGCAACAGGGTCAGCGACAGGTCGCCATCGATCGACAGCGCGCGGCCGGTGCGCTCGCGAACGGCGTCGATCAATTCCGGCTTGTAGCGGTTCGCATCGAAGCTCGCCAGGAAGGCCGCGACCGCAATCGCGATCGCACCCGCCGCCGCGGCGAGCGCGATCGCCAGGCGGCGGCCTCGCTTCGGCGCGCTTCGATCGGGAATGTCCGTCATCGTGCGGCCATCCTAAGCCGGGAGAGCGGGGCGCCGATATCGGCGTTTCACCGGGTCGCGTTACAGCCTGTTACGGCTCTTGCAGGTTTGCGTCTGGGCAGCCGGCCGGGGCGTCAGTAGTCTTCGAGCCATGCCCCGGAGCCATCGAAGATTCCGCGATGCGGGATCCGGCGCCGGGGCCAACGTGAACAAGGAGTCCACGATGAACAAGCCCCTGAAACGCATCCGGTTCGTTGCCGCCGCCGCCGCGCTGTCGGCAGGCGTGCTGGCCACCGGCACGGCGCAGGCCTCCGACTCGGTGCTCGGCGCCGTGATCGGCGGTGGGGCGGGTGCGGTGATCGGTCAATCGCTCGGTGGTCGCGACGGCGCGATCATCGGTGGTGCGCTCGGCGCCGCCGCCGGTGCCGCCGCGGCGTCGAATCACCGTCACTACGGCGGCGGCTACGCGGTCGGCGCCTCCGTCGGGTACCCGGCGCCGGTCTACGCGCCCGCGCCCGTCTATGCGCCAGCGCCGGTATACCGCGCCGCGCCTCCGGTCATCTACGCGCCGCCGCCGCGCGTCGTGTATCGTCCCGTGTACGTGGCGCCCCGGCCCGTGTACTACGAGCGGCCGGGCTGGCGCCGCGGCCACGAGCGCTACGAATACCGGGAGCGTCGTTACGGATACGGCTACTGAGACGCGTCACCCGCTGGATCTCCGCCTCGTTCCGCCGCACGGCATCGAGGCGGGCGCCAGCATCGTCAACCTGGCGGCCGGCATTGCCGGCCGTTTTGCTGTCCGCTCGGCACTGCCGGCGGTTCCCGAGCCGGCGCTCGCCGAGGCGTTGGCCAGCGCGCGGTCGGTAGTCACCGTGCTGTTCGACGGTGTCGGCGAGCGGCAACTCGCCACGCACGTGCCGGGCGGGGCGCTGGCCCGGCACCGGCTTCGCACGCTGCGCTCGGTTTTTCCTTCGAGTACCGCGCCGGCCGTCACCTCGCTGGCCACGGCGGTGCCCCCCGCCGAGCACGGCAATCCGGCCTGGCTGATCTGGTCCGATCGCGCGCGCGCGATCGTGCGCACGCTGCCGATGGACGTGCGCGGCGATCGCCGCCGCGCGGTGAGCGCAGCCGACACCTGGTCGTGGCGCCCGTGGCCCGAACGCGCGACGGCGCCGTCGTTCGCGATCCTGCCGCGCGAGATCGCCGATTCCGAATATTCGCGGCACGCGTACGGGGGCTCGTCGCGGCTAGCCTACGCGCGCCTGGACGAGATCGCGCCGATGGTCGTCGACGCGCTGCGCGCCGCTGCGCAGGGCGCCAGCGTCTTCGTCTACCTGCCGCAGTTCGATTCGACGAGCCACGAGGCCGGCTGGCAGAGCGACGCAGCGGCGCAGGTGGTGCGCGACTTCGACCTCTGGTTCGCGGCGCTGGTCGAGCGGCTGCGCGACGTCGACGCGCTGGTGCTGGGCACCGCCGACCACGGCTTCGTCGACGTGGCCGCGCAAGACCAGTTGCGGCTCGAGGACTTCCCCGAGATCGCCGCCTGCCTCGAACATCCGCTGTGCGGCGAGCCGCGCGTGCCGTTCTGCCAGGTGCGTGCCGACCGGCGCGAGCGCTTCGCCGAGGTCGTCGCGGCCTCGGTGGGCGACGCGTTCGCGGTCCACGAATCCGGTGCCCTGCTGCGCGCGGGCTGGTTCGGCCGCGTCGACGACTCCCGTGCGGCGAGCCTGCCGATCGCCGGCCGGATCGGCACGCACGTGCTGGTGCCGGCGCGCTGCGTGACGCTGGTCGACACCGTCGAGGGCGAGCGCGCGCCGCGCTTCATCGGGATGCACGGCGGCACCAGCGAGGACGAGATGCGGGTGCCGCTCGTCGCGGCCTGGCGCGGCGAACCGATCGGCTGATCGGCCCGGCGCTGCGGCGCGGGTAACATCGCGGTCGTGAACACGCCGACCCGTCCGTCTCCCCCCAATGCGCTGAGCGTCGCCGGCATCGATCCGAGCGGCGGCGCCGGCCTCTTTGCCGACCTGAAGGCGTTCTCCGCGCTCGGCGCCTACGGCACCGGCGTGGTCGCCGCGCTCACTGCGCAGAACACGCAAGCCGTCACCGGCGTGCACGGCGTGCCGCCGCCGTTCGTGCGCCTGCAGCTCGACACGCTGTTCGCCGACGTGCGCATCGACGCTGCGAAGATCGGCATGCTCGGCACCGCCGACATCGCGATCGCGGTGGCCGAGGGGCTTGCGGGGCCGATCGCGGCGGGGCGCCTGCCGCACCTGGTCGTCGACCCGGTGATGGTGGCCAAGAGCGGCGACGCGCTGCTCGGCCGCGAGGCGATCGCCACGCTGATCGAGGCGGTGCTGCCGCTGGCCACCGTGCTCACGCCGAACCTGCCCGAGGCCGGCGTGCTGCTCGACGCGCGTCCCGCCGACACGGTGAAGGAGATGCAGCGGATGGCCGAGCGGCTGCGCCGGCTGCTGCGCGACGACGGCCGGCGCTTCGTGCTGCTCAAGGGCGGGCACCTCTCGGGCGACGCCACCGACCTGCTGTTCGACGGCGACCGGATGATCGAGCTGACCGCACCGCGCATCGCCACGCGCAACACGCACGGCACCGGTTGCACGCTGTCGGCGGCGATCGCGGCGCTGCTCGCGCACGGCACCGAGCCGGTGGCCGCGGTGCGCCAGGCCAAGCAATACCTCACCGAAGCGCTGCGCCAGGCCGACCGGCTGCAGGTCGGCTCGGGCCACGGCCCGGTCCATCACTTCCACGCATGGTGGCCCCGTGTTTGAGATGCTCTACGCGCTGCCGCTGCTGGTGAAGGCGGCGATCCTCGGCATCGTCGAGGGCCTGACCGAGTTCCTGCCGATCTCGAGCACCGGGCACCTGATCCTGGCCGGCAGCCTGCTGGGCTTCGCCGGCGAGAAGGAGAAGATGTTCGACGTCGCGATCCAGACCGGCGCGATGCTGTCGGTGATCTGGTACTTCCGCGCGCGCATCGCCGCCACGGTCGCGGGCATCGCGCGCGAGCCGCGCGCGCAGCGTTTCGCGCTCAACGTGGTCATCGCGTTCCTGCCGGCGGCGGTGCTCGGGGTGCTGTTCGCGAAGTACATCAAGGCGTGGCTCTTCAAGCCGGTGCCGGTGGCGATCGCGTTCATCGTCGGCGG
>OEIU01001886.1_pt1 | contig 12165 bp, 8 predicted proteins | sample 1539221 | NCBI WGS metagenome assembly OEIU01 (sample SAMN03792071, study PRJEB22550) | activated sludge metagenome | feature: wastewater treatment plant; material: activated sludge; isolation source: Wastewater treatment plant of a petroleum refinery complex | place: Argentina: Zarate | collected... | reverse complement strand
AGCACCACGGCGCCAGAACCACACGACTTCACCGTACGCCTCAGCCACACTCGTCAGTCACGGCATCGGCGTCCATCGCATCTCCCCGCGCGTCAGTGACGATGGCCGACGCCCCTCATCTCGCGGTGAGACGGCTGCATTGTGCCGGTGATTTGGGGGCGAACGGAAGCGGAATATTTTTGATTCTGCGTCTTGACCACACTTCCGAAAATCGGAAGTGAGTTGCCCGTCGGGTAGTCACATTGCAGGTGCCGTAGGGTGGGCAAAGCGACAGCGTGCCCACCGTCACGCAGCGAGGCCGGTGATGGATGGTGGGCACGTCGCTTGCGCTCCTTGCCAACCCTACGATGACATCATGACCGTTTTCGCGGGGTTTGCGTCATTCCTAACCGGATATGACGGCAGTAGACTCCGATGCAACCAGCAACAATCGAGAGCGGAAGCATGACATCGCGACACCTGTTGTGGAGCGCCCTTGGCGCTGCCGCAATCCTGATCCTGATCGGCGGCGGCTGGCTGTGGTCGCTGCCGCCTGCCCCATCGGTCACGCCACCACTGCCGATCGCACAGGCCGAACGCGATGCGACGATCGCCGCGCTGAAGCCGCCGAAGCGCCAGCGCCCGCTGATCGCGATCATCGGCATCAACGATGCGACCGAGACCACCGATTACCTGATGCCCTATGGCATCCTCAAGCGGGCCGATGTCGCCGACGTCGTGACGCTGGCGACGAAGCCCGGCCCGGTGACGCTGTTTCCGGTGCTCAAGGTCGAGCCACAGGCGACGACAGCCGAATTCGACGCGCAGCATCCCGACGGCGCCGACTATGTGATCGTGCCCGCGATGAGCCGCGACGACGATCCGGCCGCACTGCAATGGATCAGGAACCAGGCCGCCAGAGGCGCGATCGTCGTCGGCGTCTGTGCCGGCGCCAAAGTGGTCGGCGATGCCGGACTGCTGCACGGCAAGCGGGCGACCACGCACTGGTATTCGGTCAAGGAAATTCGCGGCAAGCATCCGACATTGCGCTATGTCGAGGACCGGCGGTTCGTTGTCGACGACCGCGTGGCGACCACCACCGGCATCTCGGCGTCGATGCCGATATCGCTGACGCTGATCGAGGCGATCGCCGGGCGCGACAAGGCGCGCGCGGTCGGGCGCGATATCGGCCTTCCCGACTGGGACGCGCGCCATGAAAGCGACGAGTTCACCTTCACGCGCCCGTTCGCGCTGACCGCGATCGGCAACACGGCCGCGTTCTGGGCGCGCGAGCGGCTCGGCATCGAGCTCAAGGACGGCGTCGACGAAGTGTCGCTGGCGCTCGCCGCGGATGCGTGGTCGCGGACTTATCGCTCGCGGGCGGTGACGTTCGCCGCAACCGCTGATGCGCGACAAAGCCGGGGCGGCCTGCGTATCCATCCCGAGCAGGTCGCATCGGACTGGCCCGCGGAACGGCTCCTGCCATCAGTCGCGGACCGCAGGCCGGCCGACGTGCTGGACGAGACGCTGCACGCGATAACGGCGCGCTATGGCGCGCGCACGACCGATTTCGTCGCGATGCAGATGGAATATCCGAGAAATCGAGCGGCGCAATAAGATTCCGTGGGGTGGCAAAGGAGCGTCAGCGACTACGCCAAGGCTTCGCCGTGGCTTTCCTATCCTGGCACGCCGAAGCCTAGCGGAGGCGGCAACAAATCACCGCCACGGCTCGACGATGATCTTGGTGTGCGCCTCGGGATTGGCGAGATCGACAAACGCCTTCGCCACGCCGTCGATGCCGACGGAGGCCGTCACCATCGATGCGGCATCGACCTGTCCTTCCGCAATCAGGCGCAGCGAGTAGGCAAATTCCTCCGGCGTGTAGCCGAGCACGTACTGGACGCTGAGCTCTTTCATGATGCCGAGCATCGGCTCGGAACGGTCGGTCTCCATGCAGACGCCAACCACGACGATGCGGGCGTCGCGCGGCGCGCCTTCGAACACCTGCTGGATCAGGCCGGGCACGCCGACGCATTCGAAGATCAGCGCGGGCTTCAGCGCCGGTAGCAGCGCCTGCAGCGGCGGCCGCGCGGCCTTTTGCTCCGGCGACATCCGGGCGTGCTCGGCCCAGGTCGCGTAGGGCTGCGTGCGCGCGGGATCGACGACGACATCGGCGCCGAGCTTCTCGGCGAGCGCGCGCCGCGCTGGCGAGTAATCCGCCGCGACGATCGGATGCAATCCCCTGATCTTGAGCGCGGCGATGACGGCGAGGCCCACCGGCCCGCAGCCGATCACCAGCGGCACCTCCCCGCCTTTGATGTCGGCTTTCGCCACCGCGTGCACGCCGACCGCGAGCGGTTCGGTCAGCGCGGCATGTTCGGCGGCAAGGCCGTTCGGCACTTCGAGCAGCAGCGCTTCGCTGAGCAGCATCAGCTCGGCATAGGCGCCGACATGGTCGTTGGAGTAGCCGATGGTCTTCGGACCTTCGGCGGTCAGGATTGCCGGGATCGAGCAGACTTTTGCGCCAGGCTTGAACTTGCGCGCGGTATCGGGACCGTAGTCCAGCACCTCGCAGCAGAATTCATGGCCGAACACCACGTCGCGCGAGAGATCCATCGGCTTGCGGCCGGGAAAATGCTTTGCCAGTTCCACCATGCGGTGCGCGTGCTTGCGCGCGTGCAAATCCGAGCCGCAGATGCCGCAGGCCAGCGACTTCACCAGCACCTGCCCGGCGCCGGGCTTGGGCGCAGGCAACTGGTCGACGACAATTTCCCCGTTGCGGAAAATGGCTGCGCGCATCGACGGAATCCTCCCGGTGATTTTCCGTCACCTTAGCGCATCATCGGTTCTGATTGCATCAGAACCGATAACACGCTGGATTTTTGCTTGACGCGTTTTCTTCACGCGAACCGGCCGCCACTTCGCTCGAAAACGCTACGGTGGAATCACCAGGAATAGCGCACGACACCCTTGCCGGCGTAGGAATTGGTCACGCTGGAGAACTGGCCCTCGAAGATCGCGGCCGTCGACCAGCCGTTCAGCCATTTCATCTCGGCGGCGGCCGTCACCAGCGCGGAGTCATGTGCCTGCGCTGCGCCGTTGACGACGAAGGCCGCGCCCGGCAGCGTCTGGAACAAGGCGGTGACGTTGCGGTCAGTGTTGAAATCGTGCGCCCAGGCGGCGCGGCCGCGCAAGGTGAGGATACCGTTCTGCACGACATACGACTTGTCCGTGCGGACACCGAGCTCGCTGCGCGCGGCGGTAACGTCCTTGGCCGCGTAGTTCAGCGCAAAAGTGCCGGGGCCGGCCAGCACCTGCTCCGCATAGGCCGGCAGGCTGAAGGTCGTGAACTGGCCGGCGGCATAGGGCGTGAGGCGCATCCACGGCGTGACGAAGCGGTAGCCGCCCTCGATGCGGCCGGACCAGGCGTTGGCATTGAACCCGGCGCGCAGCCGCTCGAAGCCGGCCACCGTGACGGTGCGCTCCGTGCTGACGTCCTGCCAGCCATAGGCGGCGGCGGCGGTGACATAGGCCCGGCCGATATTGTGGCGCACGAAGGCGCCGGCCTGGAACAGGTCCGAACGTCCCGAGCCGAAACCGGAGACGGCGAAACTGGTGCCGCCGCCGGCGAGCGCAAAGCCGGCCAGCGTATCGGGCGAGAGGCGATAGTCGGCGCCGACCGCAAAGCCGAAGGCGCGCGCGGTGGCGTCGTTCGATCCGAGCGCCGCGTTGCCCGAGGTGTTGCTGCCGCCGCCATAGGCGGAACCCCAGACGCTCCAGCGCTGCTCGAACAGAGCGTTGCGTGCGATATCCGCCTTGGTCGGGAATTTGGCGAAGGCATCGCGCGGGACCGGCTTCTTCGCGGCGTAGCCAGGCGCGCTCTCTTCCGCAAACGGCACCGCGCCGGCATCGCCGCCGAAGCCGCCATTGCGGCCGGCGACGAACGGATCCGAGATCAGCGAGAGGAACAGGTTCATCGCATCGAACGTCGCCTGCTGCGACCCGGTCGCGAGTTCGCCGGAGACCTGCGTCAGCCCGGCCGGCGAGAGCGAGGCGAAGGGTGCGGGAATGCCGCCGGTCGTGTTGAAGAAATTGGTCAGCGCGTTGGCGACGTTCTGCTGGTTGACGTTGAGGCCGCCGCCATAGTTCAGCGCGACGTTCAGATAGACGTTGTTGGGGTCGTAGCTGAGGCTGGCCGCGAGGTTCGGCACAGTGCTCGACACGACAGGATTGAACGTGCCGGAGACGCCGCCGGTGGCGGTGAGAATGGTGTACTGCTTCGCCACCGTTCCCAGCGGCGCGACCACGACGGTGGCGCCGCCGAGCGTCGCCACGCCACCGACTCGGGTCAGGTCGCTGCTCACGCCTGAAATCTCGACCATGTAGCTCGACGCCGCCGAGAAGGTCAGGCTGGCAGCCACATTCAATGTGCCGATCGAGTTGCCCGGCGCAAGCCGGCCGCCGTTGATTGAGACATTATCGATGCTGCCGGTGCCGCCGAGCGTGCCGCCGGGATTGACGGTGACGACGCCGTTGACGACGCCGTTGACCGACAGCGTGCCGCCGAGCACGTTCCAGTCCTGCGCACCGGTGCCGGTGACGGTCCAGTTCGAGCTGTCGACCTTGTTGAAGGTCGTGAAGCCGTCATATTGCAGGCCTGCGCCGATCAGGCTGAGGTTGAACGTGTCCTTGCCGGTGCCGCCGAGCTGCAGCGTATCGGTGCCGCTGCCGAGCACGAGGCCGTTGATGACACTGCCCGGCCCGAGCGTCAGCGTGCTGTTGCCGCAGCCGCAGAGTTCGATCGCGGCGAATCCGGCCGCGGCATTGATGGTGCCGGAGTTGAAGACGGTGCCGCTGCCCTGGAGCAGGATGCCGATGCCGGTCCCGCCGATGCCGACGTTGATCGTCCCGGTGTTGGTGACGGAATTGGCGCCGCCGAAGCTCGAGACGTCGATGCCGACGGCGAAGCCGTTTCCGACGGTGATGGTGCCGCTGTTGGCAATGGTGTTGGAATCGCCGAGCACGACGATGCCGACAGCGTCTTCGCCGAGCAGGATGCGGCCGCTGTTGTTGATCGTGGCCGACGAGCCGTTATAGGCGACGCCGGCGCTCTGGGCGCCGCCATTGATGGTGCCGGAATGGGTGATCAGCGCGCGATCGCCCTGCGCCGCGATGCCGGCGGTGGTGTCGCCGATATTCATCACACCGCTGCTCGTGATCATCGCGTCGGCGCCGAACACGTCGATGGCAGCCCCGGAAGCGGTCACGTTGATCGTGCCGGCATTGTTGACGATGGCGCGATTGCCTTGCAGGAGGATGCCCTCGGCGTTGATGCCGACGCTGATGGTTGCTCCCGCGAGGTTGCTGACCGTGTTGTCGTCGTTGATGGCCACGATGCCGGCCGCCGGGGCGGCCGCGTCGCCGATCGTGATCCGGCCGGCATTGGTGATGGTGCTGTTGCCGGCGGCGAAGACACCCACCCCGCCGGCGCCGACGGTGATGACGCCGGAGGCGGCATTGACGATGGAGTTGTTCACGCCGGCGAAGATGCCGGTGACCGATGGCCCGCCGGTGAGCGTGCCGCTATTGGTGACGGTGTTGAAGTCGTTGACGCCGATGATCACGCCGCCGCCGCCGTCGCTCACGGTCGCGCCGCCCTGCACATTGACGGTGAGATTGTCGACGCCGCCGCCGGCCTGAAAGCCGGCCGGGGTGTTGCCGCTGCAGGTAACGGTCTGGCCGCTCGAGGCCGGGTCGGGCGCGCACGCCGCGTTCGCCGCCGACGTGGCAAGGCTCAATCCAACTGAAAATGCGGACATCGTGACTGCCCACGCCGCCACGTCACGGCGGCATCGGCCCTTCGCCGACGATAGCAATTGAAAAGACAACGCCCTGGCCCCATTCCCAGGCGCTCTTCCGGGCGCCATCGGGATTCCCTAGCACGGGTTCGCCGTAGAATTACGGGAGCGGGGTTGAATCCGGCGGATTGGCGCCACAACCAGTCGTTTTGCGGCGCGGCTGTGGCACGCGCGCCACGTTTTGGCGACCGACTGTCCGTGGGACGCTCAGGCGTTCGGCGACGGCTCGCCCGGCACGGAAAGAAGCTGCGAGCGGCGGACGCGTTCGCGATGCGCGGTGTAGAGGCCCGAGGCGACGATGAAGCCGGCGCCGGTGACGGTGTAGGCATCGGGGACTTCGCCGAAGATGAAGTAGCCGAGCACGCTGACCCACAGCAGTTGCGTGTAGGAGAACGGCGCCAGCACCGAGGCGTCGGCGTAGCGGAACGCCAGCACCACGATCCACTGCCCCGCCGTCGAGGCGATGCCGATCAGGATGCCGAAGGCGATGTCGTGCCAGCTCGGCGTCACCCAGACGAACGGCACCAGCGCGGAGAGAATGCAGAGGCCGACGATCGACGAATAGGCCATCACGGTGACGGCGCGCTCGCTGCCGCTCATCATCCGCGTGATGATCAGCGTGCAGGCCCAGGCCAGCGCCGAGACCAGCGGAAAGAACGCCGCCGGATGGAACGCGCCGGTGCCGGGGCGCAGGATGATCAGCACGCCGACCAGCCCGACCGCGGTCGCGATCCAGCGGCGCAGGCCGACCTTCTCGCTGAGGAAGATGATCGACAGCGCGGTGACGAACAGCGGCGCGACGAAGCCGGTGGCGGACGCTTCCGCGATCGGCAGGAAGCGCAGGCCGGAGATGAAGAACAGCGAGGAGCCGAGGATGGTCATGCCGCGCAACAGATGCAGGCCGAGACGATTGGTCTGCATCGCAAACAGCGGCGAGCCCGGCATCATCGCCGGCGTCATGATCATCGCGAACACCAGGAAGCGGATCCAGGTGATCTCGATCGACGGCAAGGTCGCCGAGAGATATTTGGCTGTGACGTCGGAAGCGCCGAGAAACACCGTCGAGGCCAGGATCAGCGCGATGCCCTTGAACGGGCGGTCGGCGCGCGCGGGCGCCTTGCGGATCGAGGCGGTCTTCTTTTCGGCAAAAGGTACGGGAGCGCTGTCCAGCCTTGCGGCTGCGGCGGGAGGCGGTGTCACGGCAATCTCGGGCAGCAATTTTCGAATCGGGCGAGGTTGCAAAAAACACCAATTCGCCTGACCGGACTAGGTCCGAAAACAGGATGCCGATATGCGCTGAGGGGGCGATTGAAAGGTTTTATTAAGTAAGAGGTTCCCTGAGCTTACAACATCGGCAGGCCGCGCGGCTTCGGCCCGCGCGGAAACGCCTTGTCGAGCGCGGCGATGTCGGCAGTGCTGAGTTGCAGATTGCCGGCAGCGGCATTATCCGCCACATGCTCCGCGCTCGAGGCTTTCGGAATCGCGAGCACCGAGGCTGCGCGCGTCAGAAAGGCCAGCGCGACCTGGCGCGCGGTCGCCTCGTGCGCGTCTGCGATTGCCCGCAGCAGCTCGCCGCCCTTGCCGCGCGCCGTCGGAAACTCATTGTGACCGAATGGCGAATAGGCGACGACGGCAACGCCGTTGCGCTCGCACCACGGAATCACCGCGTGCTCGATCGCACGCTCCTGCAGATGATAGAGCACCTGATTGCAGGCGATCCTGCCCTCGCCCGCGACGTCGAGCAGTTCGTCGAGATCGTCAGCGTCGAAATTGCTGACGCCCCAGGAACGGATCTTTCCGGCCGCCACCAGATCCTCGAACGCAGCCACCGTCTCCTCGAACGGATACGAGCCGCGCCAGTGCAGCAAATAGCAATCGAGATGATCGGTGTTCAGCCGCTTCAGCGAGCGCTCGCACGCGGCGATGGTGCCGCGCCGCGAGGCGTTGCTCGGCAGCACCTTCGAAACCAGGAAGAGTTTTTCGCGCGGCAGGCCGGCGATCGCGTCTGAAATCACAAGCTCGGCATCGCCATACATCTCGGCGGTGTCGATATGTGTCATGCCCGTCTCGATGCCGCGGCGGAGCGCGGCAATGGCAGCCTTGCGGTCGCCACGGTCGAGATACCAGGTGCCCTGCCCGATCACGGAAACATCAGGACCGTTACGGCCGAATTTTTTCTGCTTCACGGATCACCTCAACTTTCGACGGCGCCGGCCGCGCATCAGCAATGTAACACGGTCATTCAAGCGTCACATATTGGTCCGCCCGTCTCCTTGCTTCCGTCTGCCAATAACCTTGCTTTCGTACCCGATGGTCGCCGTATCGGCTGATTGACGCCACGAAAGGGGTAGCCATTGCGACCATCAGCCACGTTGACAGGGAGAAGAGCCAGCCATGGCAAGCCATTCTCATCACCAACATCACCACCATCAGGCGCCGCCGGTCGTTACCCCCGATCCCCCGGCCACGACACCGCCGGCCGATCCGACACCTCCGGCCGATCCCACCACACCGGCTGATCCGACATCGTCTGCGCCGGCATTCTCGGACCTCGGTCTGACATTCAACGACGCGGGCCGCGCCCTGCTGGGCGGTTTGTGGCAGAACGCGGTCGAGGAAGGCGGCCAGGGATTGGGCAGCGTGTTCCGCTACACCGCCGATCTCGCGAACGTGCAGACCGGCCTTCAGGCCGAGGTCGCCGCCGGACAATTCACCGGTGACACGCTCGCCCATGTTAACACGATCCTGGGCGATATTGCGACCGCGCTCTCGGCAGCCACCGCCTCGGTGAACGGCGGCGGCGATTTCGGCAGCGTCGCGGCGGCAGAGACCGCGCTGCGCACCAGCCATCTCGACATCCTCAACATCGTCGCCAACGATGCCAATCTCGCGGGGCTGGCGACGCAAAACGGCGCAACCGGATTCCTCGCAGCCCCCGCGGCTTTTGCCGACGGCGTCACGGCCGCAACCGCGCCGCATGCCAACCTCGCCGAGATCGGCGCCATCTTCAACGATGCAGCCAGCCAGATACTCGGCGGCGTCAATGCCGACAACAAGGCCGCGATCACAGACGACGTGAACACGATGATCACGGATCTGCAGGCGTTGATGACCGCCAACCCGCTGCTGTTCGGCGGCCTGACCGGCGTTCACGCGGAAGCGGTCGTGCGGCAGCTCCAGCTCGAGAACACCTACATCGCGCAGGCCGGCATCAGCCCCGATGCCGCAAGAGGCAGCAACGACAACCTTCTCGACATTATCGACATCATCCAGGGCGACACCAACCTGGCGAACATGGCAAGCCAGGGCGGCGTTTCCGGCTTTACGCCCTTTGGCGACGCGCTGAACCCGACGCCGAAATACATCGACAACGACGCGCAGACCAATTTCTGGGCGAACTTCATCGCGCAGTCCAACTCGCTGGGCCAGCAGGCGATCGCGGCCGTCACCGCCCACGATGCGGCGGCGACCGCCCAGGTCATCGCCGACCTGCACACCTTCCAGACCGACGTCACCAATTTCGACGCCGCGCAGGGCGGCATCTTCGAGGCGCGGTTCGACAACGAGCTGCTCGGCGACACCAGCACGCTCGGCGCCGAGGTCGCCAAGATGATCGAGGGCCTGCAGAACGGAAACGCGGCGCTGGTCGCCGCTGCCGCCGATCAGATGCACGCCAACTCCGCCGATGTCGGCGGCAACAACGTCCCGGTGAACGGCGGCGAATACAACGCCGATGGGCTCACCGTGGCCGAGGTGCTGTCGACGGCGGGTGCCCCGGCGGCGGTTGCCGCTGCCGCGCCGGCGGCGCAGGTCGCAGCACCGGCTGCCGCTGAAGCTGCGCCGGCAGTCGCCGCGGCGCCGGACCCGGTCGCGAAGGCCCTCGCCACCGCCGACGCCGCTACGCATGATGCCGCTCCGGCGGCAGTGGAAGTCCACGATTCGATAATCGCCGACAGCGGGCACCACTTCCATCACCACATGTGGGGGTGACGAAACGCCGACACGTGCATGGTGGGCAAAGGCGCATTTGCGCCTTGCCCACCATGCGTCGACACGTTCAACGCCAGACCTCATCCTGAGAGGCTGTGAACCTATCCACACCTGTGCGAGCATAGCGAAGCAATCCATCTGTCCCAGCGCCGAGACGTGCATTGCTTCGTCGCTTCAGCGCAAAATTGCTTTGCAATTTTGTCGCGAGCTCCTCGCCATGACCGCTTACCCATCCAACACCCCGATATCCGCCACCAGCACCGTTCCCGTCACCGACTCCGTAATATAAAGCCGATCACCTCTGATCGCGACGTTGGTGCAGCTTTGCCCGGCGCAGGACTTGATGCGGGCGATCAGTTCGCCGTTCGGCGCGAACACGAAGACATGGCCGAGCGAGGCATGCGCCACGAACAGGCGGCCCGCGCTGTCCATCGTCATGCCGTCGGGGCCGCTCGGGCCGAACATCGAACAGAAGCGGCCGACCTTGGAGACGCTGCCGTCCTTCATGAAGGGCATGCGCCACACCGCATTGTCGCGGGTCATGGCGACGAACAGCACCGCCTCCGCGCGATCGAGCACCAGCCCGTTGGGGCTGATGCCGGTGCTGATCAGGCAGTCGAGCCGGCCGTCGGCCTTGAGCCGATAGACGCGGCCGGTCGGATCTTGCAGGCCGGTCTGGCCCTGGTCGGTGAAGTAGATATCGCCATTTCCGGCGAGATGCAGATCGTTGCAACCCCTGAACGATTCTGAATTGCGCGAGGTCAGCAGCTTCTGCATTCGCCCGGCGCGAGGGTCGAACTCCATGATGCCATGCATGTAGTCGGCCACCAGAATGCGGCCGTCGCGGCCGATCTTCAGCCCGTTGGGCCAGCCGTCATACTCGGCGACCAGCGACCACGTCTTCTCCGGCGATATTTTGAAGATCCTGCCGAAGGGAATGTCGACGATATAGAGATTTCCGTCGGCGTCGAACGACGGTCCCTCGATGAAGCAGTCGGTCGGCGCGCCCGGACGGTTGGCATCGGCCCATTCGGTGCTCTCCTTGCGCCGGAACTCCTCGGGCATGGCCGAATAGACCTGCGTTTCGATCAGGCGCGGTGGCGTTTCCAGGTACATCATTTTTTTGATTCACCCGCATTTCAGTGCTGGGTGCACCATAGAGAACATTCGAAACGCCGTCGATTGCCTGCCGCCCTGCTCTCGTACCCTCAGTCGGCGGCTTGCGCGCGAGGCACGTCTCAGGCCGCCTCGACGAAGCGATGCCGCTCGTAGAGGAATTCGAGCACACGCTGGCGGCACTTGAGGTAGCCGGGGTTGGTCGCGAGTTCAAGCCGCTTGCGCGGCCGCGCCAGCGGCACCTCCAGCACCTCGCCGATCCGCGCGCTCGGGCCGTTGGTCATCATGACAATACGGTCCGACAGCAGCACGGCCTCGTCGACGTCGTGGGTGATCATCAGGATGGTGTTGCCGAGCTTCTGGTGCAGCGCCATCACCGAGTCCTGCAGGTGCGCCCGCGTCAACGCATCGAGCGCACCGAAGGGCTCGTCGAGCAGCAGCACCTTCGGCTCCATGGCGAGCGCCCGGGCGATGCCGACGCGCTGCTTCATGCCGCCGGAGATTTCGCTCGGACGCTTGTCCCTGGCGTGCGCCATCTGCACCAGGTTGAGGTTATGCATCACCCAGGCGTCGCGCTCGGCCCGAGTCTTGGTCGAGGCGAACACCTTGTCGACGCCGAGCTTGACGTTCTCATAGACCGTCAGCCACGGCAGCAGGCTGTGGTTCTGGAACACCACCGCGCGGTCCGGTCCCGGTGAGTTGACCTCGCGGTTTTCCAGAAGCACGCCGCCATTGGTGGCGCCGGTGAGGCCTGCCACGATGTTGAGCAGGGTCGACTTGCCGCAGCCGGAATGGCCGATGATCGAGACGTATTCGCCCTTCTCGATCGTCAGATTGATGTCCTTCAGCACTTCCGTCGTGGCATTGCCGCGGGTGAAGCTCTTGTCGATGTGGTCGAGCTTGAGATAGGCCTGCATGACATGCTCCTTCAGTTCAACGCGGTGCCGCGGGTGACGAACTTCGCCAGACCCGCGATCAGGCGGTCGAGCACGAAGCCGATGATGCCGACATAGAACAGCGCCAGGATGATCTCGCTGATGTGCGAGGAGTTCCAGGCGTCCCAGATGAAGAAGCCGATGCCGACGCCGCCGATCAGCATTTCGGCGGCGACGATGGCAAGCCACGACAGGCCGATGCCGATGCGAAGGCCGGTGAAGATGTAAGGCGCCGCCGCCGGGATCATGATCTTGGAGAAGAACTCCAGCGGATTGAGCTGCACCAC
>OEIU01001885.1_pt1 | contig 12177 bp, 13 predicted proteins | sample 1539221 | NCBI WGS metagenome assembly OEIU01 (sample SAMN03792071, study PRJEB22550) | activated sludge metagenome | feature: wastewater treatment plant; material: activated sludge; isolation source: Wastewater treatment plant of a petroleum refinery complex | place: Argentina: Zarate | collected... | reverse complement strand
CCCCGACGCCGTCGCCGACGATCACCCTGCCGAGCCCTCCGGGCGGGTCGCCGACACCGTCCGGCGGCGCGTCGCCCGGCGGCTGACGCCCGACCCGTGCGCACCCACCCGCTCGGCCCCTCGTCACCCGGGTCGCTCGAGGCCGCGGTCGGGGGGCCGCGGGGTGCCCGGGCCCGGGTGCCCTCCGGCCCGGCGCGACTGGCCCCCGTCGTCCTCCTCCTCGCCCTCCCGCTGACCGTCGCGGCCCTGCGCCAGGCGTCGTGCGCCGCGACCGGGTGGGAGGGCCGGGCGCCGGTGTGGCGGATGTGCGGGTCGCCGCTGCTCGCCTCGGTCGTCGAGGACCGGGCCGGGCGCGGGGTCGGTGCCTGGCTGACCGGCGGCACCACCCTCGAGGTGCCGCTCGTCCGGGGCCTCGTCACCGGCCTCCTCGGCTCGCTCGCCCCCGGGACCGGGCTGTCGCAGCAGCGTTGGGTCCTCGTCCTGTGGATGCTCCTCGCGGCGGCCCTGCTCGCCCTCGTCGTCGTCGCCGTCGGCTCGGTGCGCGGCCACCCGCTGGCCGACCCGGTGGCGGTGGCCCTCTCCCCGGTCCTCGCCGTCGGGGTCCTGCTCTCGGTCGACCTCGTCCCGCTGACCCTCGCCGTCGCGGCGGTGTGGGCCTGGAGCCGCGGCCGGGTCACGCTCGCCGGTGTGCTGGGGGCGTTCGCTCTGCTCGGGGGTCCGCTCGCCCTGCCGGTGCTCCTCGCCGCCGTCCTCGTGCCCCCACCCGGGGTCCCGGGAGCCGTGCGCCGGCTCGTGGCGGCGCTCGGGGTCACCCTCCTCCTCGTCGTGGGACCCGTCGCCGCGGTCGACCTCGGGCTGCTCGTCCGGCCGGTCCGCGCCTGGTGGGACGCCGGTGCGGGGTCCGGCTCACCGTGGTCGGTCCCCGGCCTCGCCGGCCACCCGCTCCCGGGATGGTCGGTCGCCGTGCTCGCCCTCGCCGGTCTCGCCGTGGCGGCCGCCCTCGCCGTCGTCGTGTCGCGCCGCCGGCCCCGACCACCGCTGGCCGACGTCGCGCTCGTCGGCCTCGTCGTCGCCCTCGTGACCGCACCGGCCCTGCCCCCGGGGTCGGCCCTCTGGCTCGTCCCCTTCGTCGCGCTCGCCGGCGTTCCGTGGCGCGACCACCTGCTGTGGGCCGGCGCCGAGGTGGTCCACCTCGTCGCGTTCTTCGCCTGGACGGCGGCTGCCACCGACCCCGGCCACGGCCTGCCCGCCGGCTGGTACGCCCTGGCCCTCGGCCTGCGCCTCGTCGCCGTCGGCCGGCTCGGCTGGGTCGTGTGGTCGCGGGCGACGTGGGGGGTGCTCGTGCGGCGACCCCCCGCGGATTGGGACGAACCCGCCGCGCCCGGTACGCTGGGGCGGTTGCCCGCCGGGCGCCCTGTGGACGACCCGCGGGGGGCTGTGGGCGACACCGCATACCCTCCTGTCACGGAGAGACCGTGACCGCCTAGACCGAAGGAGGCGGGTTAGCGCATGCGTCAGTACGAACTCATGGTCATCCTCGACCCGGAGCTCGACGACCGGACCGTCCAGCCCTCGCTGGAGAAGTTCCTCAAGGTCGTGACCACCGACGGCGGGACCGTCGACACCATCGACGTCTGGGGCCGCCGTCGCCTCGCGTACGAGATCAAGAAGAAGGCCGAGGGCATCTACGCCGTCGTCAACTTCACCTCCGAGCCGGCCACGGCCAAGGAGCTCGACCGCCAGCTCGGCCTCAACGAGTCGGTCATGCGGACCAAGCTCCTGCGCCCCGGCGCCTGAGTCTCCGTCCCCAGCCCAACGCACCGACCCCCGAAGGGACGCACGTCATGGCAGGCGACACCACCATCACCATCATCGGCAACCTCACCGCCGACCCCGAGCTCCGCTTCACCCCCTCGGGTGCCGCGGTCGCCAACTTCACCGTCGCGTCGACCCCCCGCCAGTTCGACCGCCAGTCGAACGAGTGGAAGGACGGCGAGACCCTCTTCATGCGCTGCTCGATCTGGCGTGACGCGGCCGAGAACGTCGCCGAGTCGCTCCACCGGGGCACGCGCGTCATCGTCTCCGGCCGGCTGAAGTCGCGCTCGTACGAGACCAAGGAGGGCGAGAAGCGCACCGTCGTCGAGCTCGAGGTCGACGAGGTCGGCCCGTCGCTGCGGTACGCCTCCGCGAAGGTCACCAAGGCCGAGCGCGGCGGTGGCGGCGGCGGCTTCGGTGGCGGCGGTGGCGGCTTCCAGCAGAACGACCCGTGGGCCACCGGCGGCGCCGCCCCCCAGCAGGGTGGCGGCGGCCAGCAGGGCGGCAGCTGGGGCGGTGGCCAGCCGGCCCCGCAGCAGCCGCAGCAGGGTGGCCAGCAGGGCGGTGGCTGGGGCCAGGCGCCGAGCTACGACGAGCCCCCCTTCTGACCGACGGCCGGGCACCCGCCCGCTGACGGTCCACACCACACCGACAGACACCATCCCCGGGAGACCGGGGCTCATCCGCCGGCCGAGGCCGGCAGAAGGAGAGCACCACGATGGCCAAGCCCGCCATTCGCAAGCCGAAGAAGAAGGCCAACCCGCTCAAGGCGGCGAAGGTCGAGAACATCGACTACAAGGACGTCGCGCTGCTGCGCAAGTTCATCTCCGACCGCGGCAAGATCCGCGCCCGTCGGGTGACCGGCGTCTCCGTCCAGGAGCAGCGCCTCATCGCCAACGCGGTGAAGAACGCGCGCGAGATGGCGCTCCTGCCGTACTCGTCCTCGTCCCGCTGAGCCTAGGAGCCGACAGATGAAGGTCATCCTCACCCACGAGGTCACCGGCCTCGGTACCGCCGGTGACGTCGTCGACGTCAAGGACGGCTACGCCCGCAACTTCCTCTTCAAGCGCGGCCTCGCGACCGCGTGGACCAAGGGCGGCCAGAAGCAGGTCGACGCCATCGCCAAGGGTCGCGAGACCCGCGAGGTGAAGTCCCTCGAGGAGGCGAGGTCGCTCAAGGGCAACCTCGAGGCGAACGCCGTCACCGTCACCGCCCACGCCGGCACCGGCGGCCGCCTCTTCGGCGCGGTCTCCACCGCCGACATCGCCGCTGCGGTCAAGGCCGCCGGCGGCCCCGAGCTCGACCGTCGCCGCATCGAGGTTCCGACCCCGATCAAGACGACCGGCTCGCACACGGCGCTGGTCCGCCTCCACCCGGAGGTCCAGGCGACCGTCGAGCTCGACGTCGTCGCCGGCTGACGCCGACACCTCGCCACCGAGGGCCCCGGACCGTTCGCGGTCCGGGGCCCTCGTGCGTCCGGCGGCTGCGCGCGCGGGGCGCCGGAGGGGGCGCGGAAGGGCGCCTCGGGGACCCTCGACGTGCGCCGGCACCATGCGCTCGGGATTGGCCAAGAGAACGCTGAGACCGATAACCTCGACCGCTGACCGAGTTCCCAGACCGCCGCCCCCGGAGGAGCAAGACCGTGTCCGCACCCACCCGCCCCACCCCCGCCGCCGACCCGGCGATGCCGCCCGAGCCGCCACGCAGCGAGAAGCGGGTCACCGCTCCGCGCGTCTTCTGGCCGGCCCTCGGCATCATCGCGAGCTTCGTCGTCCTCGCCCTGGCCCTGCCCGACCAGATGGGCGAGCTGTTCACGACGCTCAACGACACCGTCGTCGGCGACCTCGGCTGGTACTACATCCTCATCGTCAGCGGCTTCGTCCTGTTCTCGATCTGGATCGCCCTCTCCCCGATGGGCCGGGTCGTCCTCGGCAAGGACGACGAGAAGCCCGAGTTCTCCCTCACCGCCTGGTTCGCGATGCTCTTCGCGGCCGGCATGGGCATCGGCCTCGTCTTCTGGGGCGTCGCCGAGCCGCTGAGCCACTTCACCAACCCGCCGCCCGGGACGGGTGAGACCTCCGCCGAGCGGGCCCGGGCCGCCACCGACGCCACGTACCTCCACTGGGGCCTGCACGCCTGGGGCATCTACGTCGTCGTCGGACTCGCGATGGCCTACGCGATCCACCGCAAGGGCCGCCCGGTCTCCATCCGCTGGGCGCTCGAACCCCTCCTGGGCCACCGCGTCAAGGGGGCCCTCGGCGACGCCATCGACGTCATCGCCGTCGTCGGCACGCTCTTCGGCGTCGCCACCTCGCTCGGCTTCGGCGTCAAGCAGGTCGGCGCCGGCCTGGCCTACCTCGGCGTCGTCGGCGAGGCGACCACCGGCCTGCTCGTCGTCCTCGTCATCGCCATCACCGCGATGGCCACGACCTCGGTCGTCACCGGCCTCGACAAGGGCATCAAGTACCTGTCGAACCTCAACATGGGGCTGGCCGGCGGGCTGATGCTGCTCGTCCTCGTGCTCGGCCCGACCGTCTTCCTCCTCGGCGACTTCGTCTCGTCGGTCGGCAGCTACGTGACGAACTTCTTCACGCTCTCCTTCCGCACGCTCTCCTTCCAGGGCGACGAGGGGACGTCGTGGCTCTCCGGCTGGACGACGTTCTACTGGGGCTGGTGGATGAGCTGGGCGCCGTTCGTCGGTGTCTTCATCGCCCGCATCTCCAAGGGCCGCACGGTGCGCGAGTTCGTCACCGGGGTGCTCCTCGTGCCGACGATCGTCACCTTCGCCTGGTTCGCCGTGTTCGGCGGCTCGGGCATCCACCGCGAGATCTTCGGCCGAGGCGGCCTCGTCGGCACCGACGGCGTCAACACCGACAGCGCGCTCTTCCAGCTGCTCGGCGGGCTCCCGTGGTCCTCACTGCTCAGCATCCTCGCGATCGTCCTCGTCGTGGTCTTCTTCGTCACGAGCTCGGACTCCGGCTCGTTCGTCGTGGACATGCTGGCCAGCGGTGGCGACCCCGAGCCGCCGACCTGGAGCCGCGTGCTGTGGGCCTCGCTCGAGGGCCTCGTCGCCATCGCCCTGCTGCTCACGGGGGGCGGCGGACTCACCGCGCTGCAGACGGCGGCCATCCTGCTCGCCCTGCCGTTCAGCCTCGTGATGATCGGGATGGTCGGGGCGATCACCAAGGCCCTCCTGCAGGAGCACGGACGGATGGAGCGGGCCGAGCGCCGGCTGCTCGCCGACGAGATCGCCGGGCACATCGCCCGCACCCCGGACCTGCGCGAGCAGGTGCACGGCCGGGGCGCCCGCGAGGCCGTGCCGGCGGCGACCGCGGACCCGGCGGAGACCCGGTCGGTGCCGGTCGTCGAGTAGACCCGCGCGCTCCCGCGTGGCCCCGCCGACGATGTCGGTGGGGCCACGTACGTTGTGGCGCATGGCTGGGACGGCGGCGCGACGCGCGAAGGGGGCGGCGGCGTTCCGCTGTGCCGAGTGCGGCTGGCAGACCGCCAAGTGGGTCGGCCGCTGCGGCGAGTGCCAGGCGTGGGGCACGGTGGCCGAGGTCGGCGCCGTCACCGCCCGCACCACGGCCGCGGGCAGCGTCGAGCGCCCCGCGGTCCCCATCGCGGAGGTCGACGTCACGCACGCCGTGGCCCGCCCCACCGGCGTGGCCGAGTTCGACCGCGTCCTCGGCGGCGGGCTGGTGCCCGGCGCGGTCGTCCTCGTCGCCGGGGAACCGGGCATCGGCAAGTCCACGCTCCTCCTCGACGTCGCGGGGCGCGCGGCCCGCTCGGGTGAGCACGGCGAGCGACGGGTCCTCTACGTCAGCGGCGAGGAGTCGGCCGCGCAGGTGCGGGCCCGGGCCGAGCGCATCGAGGCGATGGCCCGAAGCCTCTACCTCGCGAGCGAGACCGACCTCGCCACCGTCCTCGGGCAGGTCGAGCAGGTGCAGCCCGAGCTGCTCGTCGTCGACTCCGTGCAGACCGTCGCGAGTGCCGAGGTTGAGGGCTCGGCCGGCAACGTCACCCAGGTCCGCGAGGTCGCCGCCTCGCTCATCCAAGTGGCCAAGGCACGCGGCATCGCCGTGCTGCTCGTCGGCCACGTCACCAAGGACGGCTCGATCGCCGGGCCGCGGGTCCTTGAGCACCTCGTCGACGTCGTCGTCCAGTTCGAGGGCGACCGGCACTCCCGGCTGCGCCTGGTCCGCGCCGTGAAGAACCGCTACGGCCCCACCGACGAGGTCGGCTGCTTCGACCTCTCCGACGTCGGCATCGTCGGCCTCGCCGACCCCAGCGGCCTCTTCCTCTCCGGGCGAACCGCGGCGGTCGCCGGCACCTGCGTCACGGTCACCCTCGAGGGCCGGCGCCCGCTCGTCACCGAGGTCCAGGCCCTCGTCACGCAGTCCAGCCTCGCCACCCCTCGGCGCGCGACGAGCGGCCTCGACGCGGCGCGGGTCAACATGGTCCTCGCCGTCCTCGACAAGCGGGCGAGGGCGCCGATCGGCTCCAGCGACGCCTACCTGTCCACGGTCGGTGGCGTCCGGCTCGCCGAGCCGGCCGCCGACCTCGCCATCACCCTCGCCCTCGCCGGCGCGATCACCGACCGCCCGCTGCCGTCCGGCACCGTCGCCTTCGGCGAGGTCGGGCTCGCCGGTGAGGTGCGGCCGGTCACGGGCGCGCACCGCCGGCTCGCCGAGGCCGCCCGGCTCGGCTTCACCCGGGCCGTGGTCCCCACCGGGGTCCTCGGCGCCGGGCCCGTGCCGGGTGGGCTCACCGTCCTCGAGGTGGGCACCGTCGCCGAGGCGGTCGGCCGGGCGCTCCACGACGTCCCCGTGCACTGAGCAGCGCCGGCCGTCGCTCCGGCTGCGAGGTCCCGCAGATCGAGACCGCGTCGTGACCGACCGGCCGATAGGATCCATCGGGGCCCCGCACCGCGGGGCCGCGTCATGAGCCCGCCCCGGGCCCGCCCAGCGCAGAGGAGGACGACGGATGGCCGTGCAGCCCACCGACGACGACCTCCTGCGCGCGACCCTCGCGGCGGTCGCTCCCGGCACCGAGCTGCGCGACGGCCTCGAGCGCATCCCCCGCGGCCGTACCGGGGCCCTCATCGTCCTCGGTCACGACCGCATCGTCGAGCAGATCGCGACCGGCGGTTTCCCGCTCGACATCGAGTTCTCCGCCACCCGCCTGCGCGAGCTCGCCAAGATGGACGGCGCCGTCGTCGTCGACCGCGACGTCACCCGCATCCTCCACGCCGCCACCCAGCTGCTGCCCGACGCCGGTATCGAGACGAGCGAGTCCGGCACCCGGCACCGCACCGCCGAACGCGTGGCGAAGCAGACCGGCTTCCCGGTGGTCTCGGTCAGCCAGTCGATGCGCATCATCCAGCTCTACGTCGCCGGGCGGCGCGTCGTCCTCGAGGACTCCAGCGCCATCCTGTCCCGCGCCAACCAGGCCCTGCAGACCCTCGAGCGCTACAAGTCGCGCCTCGACGAGGTCACCGGCACGCTGTCGGCGCTCGAGATCGAGGACCTCGTCACCGTCCGCGACGTCGCCAACGTCCTCCAGCGGCTCGAGATGGTCCGCCGGATCAAGGACGAGATCGCCGAGTACGTCGTCCAGCTCGGCACCGACGGCCGGCTGCTCAGCCTCCAGCTCGAGGAGCTGACCGGCGGCCTGTCCGACGACCTCGGGCTCGTCATCCGCGACTACCTCCACGAGGCCAAGGCCGGGTTCGTCCTCGAGGAGGCGGTCGCCAACCTCACCGCCATCGACTCCACCGAGCTGCTCGACCCCTCGGCCGGCGCGAAGGCGATGGGCTTCACCGTCGTCGGCGACGCCCTCGACTCCTCGGTCAGCCCGCTCGGGCACCGGCTGCTCTCGAAGGTCCCGCGCCTGCCGGGGGCCATCGTCGACCGGCTCGTCGTGCACTTCGGGTCGCTCCAGAAGCTGCTCGCCGCGAACATCGACGACCTCATGGACGTCGACGGCGTCGGGGAGGGCCGGGCGCGCCTGGTCCGCGAGGGCCTCTCGCGCCTCGCCGAGACGAGCATCCTCGAGCGCTACGTCTGACGTGCCGGCGGCCGCCCCCGACCGCACGGTCCTCCACCGGCGCGTCCTCGACTGGTACGCCCGGCACGCGCGCCCCCTGCCGTGGCGCGACCCGGCGACCACCCCGTGGGGCGTCCACGTCTCCGGGGGGAGGCCCCGGCGGACGCGGGCCGCCGGGGTCGGGCCGGTGTGGCGGGAGTGGATGGAGCGCTGGCCCACGCCCGCGGCCCTGGCCGCCGCGAGCCCCGGTGACGTCGTGCGGGCGTGGGGCCGGCTCGGCTACCCGCGGCGGGCGCTCCGGTTGCGCGAGGCGGCGGTCGCCGTCGTCGAGCGGTTCGGCGGGGAGCTGCCGGCCGACGAGGAGCAGCTGCGGACCCTGCCGGGCGTCGGGGCGTACACCGCGGCCGCGGTCACGGCGTTCGCCTTCGGCCGCCGGTCGGTCGTCGTCGACACCAACGTCCGGCGGGTCCTCGCCCGTGCGGTCGAGGGACGGGCCCTCGCCTCCCCCTCGCTCACCGCGGCCGAGCAGCGGCTGGCCGCCTCCCTCGTGCCCGACGACGCCCCGACCGCGGCGGTCTGGAACGTCGCGGTGATGGAGCTCGGCGCGCTCGTCTGCCGGGCCCGCGGGCCGGAGTGCGGCCGGTGCCCGCTCGAGGACGTCTGCGCCTGGGTGGCGGCCGGCAGCCCGCCGGACGACGGACCCCCGCGGCGCGGGCAGGCGTGGGACGGCACCGACCGCCAGGTCCGCGGGGCCCTGGTCCAGGTGCTCCGCGAGGTGAGCCACCCGGTGCCGCGGGCGGAGCTCGAGGACGTCGTGCTGCACCGGCTCGGCCGCGACGGCGCGGCCGCCCTCGCCCAGGTCGACCGCTGCCTCGCCTCGCTCGTCGAGGACGGCCTCGTCGAGCCGACCGCCGGCGGGGAGGCGCTGCGCCTCCCCGCCTGAGCGGTCACCCGGTCAGGGCAGGTAGTAGTTCGGGTTGGGCACCTTGAACGTGCGGTCCGCGTACCCGCCCTTGAGGTCGCTGTACTGGTCGCCGAAGTTCGCGACGATGTCGTAGCCGAGCGACTCGATGTGGGCGCGGGTCGCCGACTTGTAGTGGATGGTCGTGCACTTGCCGCCCGGGTCGGCCGCGCAGGCCTTCTGGAGGTAGTCCGGGTACGCCGAGACGTCCGGCTTGGTGAAGAGGCCGTCCTCGCCGTTCGGGAGGGTGGTCGGCGCGGGGTAACCGGCGTCGACGCCGACCCCGTCACTCGTGAGGTTGCCGAGGGTCGCGGCCTCCTGCGAGCTCGGGCGCCCGGTGAGGAAGAAGATCGCGTAGCCCTCCTTCGCGGCGCGGTCGACCATCGCGACCATCCCCGGGGTGGCCGGGAACTTCTGGCCGTTGACGTACTCGGCGTTCGTCGTCGGGTTGTAGGCCCAGTTGCTCGCGATCTCGTAGTTCCACGTCGTCAGCGTCGTGTCGTCGACGTCGAGGACGATCGCCTTCCGCCCGGTGGAGCCGTGGCCGTGGCCGTGCTCGCGGTCGCGGTCGCGGGAGCGGTCGGAGTCCTCGCGGTGGCGCCCGTCGAGCCAGCGCTGGCCGGCCTTCGCGACCGACGCCGCCTCCTTGGCGTAGTTGCCGTCGGGCGCGAAGGTCCCGGTGCCCAGCGGGTCGCCGTAGTAGTTGCGGATCTGCTGCCGGAGGACGTCGATGTTCGTCACCTGGTCGGCCGAGCGCGGCGTGAAGGTCTTGATGGCGGGTTCGGCGGTGGCGGCGTAGGCGACGCCGCCCCCGACGAGCGCGGAGCAGACGACGGCGGTCGCGAGGGTGGTGCGGCGGGAGAGCGGGCGGAGCTTCATCGATGGGGTCCTCTCGTGGTGTGCGGACGAGCGGGACCGTAGACCCGGGGGCGGCCCGGGTGGGGCCCGCGGGCCCCACCGGATGCCCCGCGCGAGGGCGGACCCCTCAGCCCCTTCTCAGGTGGCGTCCGCCCAGCCCGTGACACGTGCTCGCGGTGCGCGGGGCGGTGTCGCCACACTGGGGCCGTGACCGAGACCGTCGTCGCACCGGCCGAGCCGTCCCCCGGGGTGCCCGCGCCCACCCACCGCACGGCCGCCGAGCTCGAGGTCTTCCTCCCCGGCCTGCTCGCCGCGAGCCCCCGTGACGTCGGGACGCTCGCCCTCGCCGGGCGCCGACCGGCCCGGGGCGCGCGCGAGGTCCTCGCGGAGGGGGAGCTCGCCCTCGCGGCCGGCCTGGTCGGCGACTCGTGGATCGAGCGGGGCAGCTCGCGGACCGCCGACGGCGGGCCGCACCCCGACATGCAGCTCAACGTCATGAACGCCCGGCTCGTCGCGTTCCTCGCCGGTGACCCGGAGCGCCGGGCGCTCGCCGGCGACCAGCTCTACCTCGACCTCGACCTCTCGCACGAGAACCTCCCGGCCGGGACCCGCCTCGTCCTGGGCGACCCGGCGACGCGCGGCGCCGTCATCGAGGTCACCGAGATCCCGCACACCGGGTGCGCGAAGTTCGTCGAGCGCTTCGGGGCCGAGGCGATGCGGTTCGTCAACGGCCGGGACGGCCGGCCCCTGCGGCTGCGCGGCCTCAACGCCCGGGTGGTCACCGCCGGTCGGGTGCGTCCCGGCGACCCCGTCACGGTGGTCCGCCCGGGCTGAGCCGCGGGAGGAGGGCCGGCCCCCTCCGCGCGCCCGTCCCAGGCGCTGCTCCTACAGTGTCCGGGTGCGTCCCGTCCCACCCCCGGTCCGCCGACGGCTGCCGGCGACCCTGCTCGTCGCCGGGCTCGCCTGCGGCGTGCTGGCCGGCTGCTCGTCCGGGCCGGACGGCCGTGGCACGGCGGGCGTGCCGGGGACCGGCACCGACCTGGCCGCCGTCCCGACCGGCGCGGACGCCCCCGAGGGCCACGCACCCGAGGACGTCACCCTGGCCCGCGAGCTGGTCGCCCACCAGGCCCAGGCGGTCGTCCTCGTCGACACCGTCGAGGAGTTCGACGACCCGGACGTGCAGGCCTTCGCCATCACCGTCCGCCGCGACCGGGTCGCCGAGCTGGGGTCGCTGGCCCGCTGGCTCCGGGACCGCGGAGAGCGCGTGCCCGCCGAGGCCACGCGTCCCGACCGGGTCGAGCTCACCGGCGACGCGGTCCCGGGCCTGGTGTCCGACACCCAGATCGACCACCTCGAGCTGGCCAGCGGGTCCGACGCCGACCGCCTCTTCCTCGGCCTGCTCATGAGCCTGCACCAGGCGACCCTCGAGCTGGTGCGAGGCCACGAACCCGGCCGGGACGCCGCCCTCGACGCGATCGCCGCCGACGTCACGCGCTCGCGCACCGAGCAGCTCGCGCGCATCCAGCAGCTCTTCGTCCGGCTGACCTCCTGATCCGGCGCCGGTGCCGGTGCCGCGCCGCGGTGCGGGCAGGATGGGGCCATGCCCGAGGGACACACGCTCTTCGCGCTCGCCCGTGACCTGCACGAGGCGTTCGCCGGCACGCGCCCGGTCGTCACCAGCCCGCAGGGGCGCTTCGAGGCCGGCGCCGGGGAGGTCTCGGGCCGCGAGCTGCTGCACGCCACGTCGCGGGGCAAGCACCTCTTCCTCGAGTTCGACGGCGAGCGGTGGGTGCACGTGCACCTCGGGCTGATCGGCACCTTCACCGTCGACGCCCGCGAGTGGACCGCCGAGGCGGCCGCGGTCGGGGCGGTCCGGATGCGGATGGCCACCGACGAGCACGTCGCCGAGCTCCGCGGCCCGAACCTCTGCGCCGTCGTGACGCCCGAGGAGGTGACGGCCGTCCTCGACCGGCTCGGCCCCGACCCGCTCCGCCCGGACGCCGACCCCGACCGCGCGTGGGCCCGAATCAGCCGCTCGCGCCGGCCGGTCGGCGAGCTGCTCATGGACCAGGCGGTCCTCGCCGGGGTCGGCAACGTCTACCGCTCGGAGGTGCTCTTCCGCCACCGGCTCTCGCCCTTCACCGAGGGTCGGGCGGTGCGCCGGGCCTCGTGGCACCTCGTCTGGGACGACCTCGTCCGCCTCCTGCCGCTCGGGGTGGCGACCGGGCGCATCGTCACCGTCGAGGAGCAGGTCCTCGAGGTCGAGGCGGCGCTCGGGCGTGGTGAGCGGCCCCGGCTCACCGAGCGCACCTCGGCGGTCTACAAGCACGCCGGCGAACCGTGCCCCCGGTGCGGGTCGCGCATCCGCACGCAGGTCGTCGCCGGCCGCAACCTCTTCTGGTGCGGCCGCTGCCAGCGCCGGCGCTGAGCCGCCGGGACCTCAGACGGTATGGCGTGACGCCCTCGCGGTGAGGGGTTGCGGGCCGGGGCCTCGC
>OEIU01001884.1_pt1 | contig 12183 bp, 11 predicted proteins | sample 1539221 | NCBI WGS metagenome assembly OEIU01 (sample SAMN03792071, study PRJEB22550) | activated sludge metagenome | feature: wastewater treatment plant; material: activated sludge; isolation source: Wastewater treatment plant of a petroleum refinery complex | place: Argentina: Zarate | collected... | reverse complement strand
CTGGCTACCGGCGGTGCGGCGGCGGTTCTGCCCTGGACCCGGCGCGAGTAGCGCCAAGGGCTTTGGAAACAAGGGCCTGCGAAGGCTGGCCCGGCCGCTGGGCGGTCCTGCGGCGCAGCCCCTACAATAGGCGGCCCAACCGACTGAGCAGAGGCCCACCGGGTGACATCACGACGCGGCATCATTCTCGCCGGCGGTTCCCGGACGCGGCTGTATCCGCTGACCCAATCGGTCAGCAAGCAGCTGCTGCCGGTCTACGACAAGCCGATGATCTACTACCCGCTCAGCACGCTGATGCTGGGCGGCATCCGCGACGTGCTCGTGATCAACACGCCGCACGAGCAGGCCCTGTTCCAGCGCCTGCTCGGCGATGGCTCGCAATGGGGCCTGTCGATCTCCTATGCCGTGCAGGAATCGCCCGACGGCCTCGCCCAGGCCTATCTGATCGGTCGTGATTTCGTCGGCAACGACCCGAGCTGCCTGATCCTCGGCGACAACATCTTCTACGGCGACGGACTGACCCGCCTGCTGCACGCAGCCGATGCGCGCGCGCAAGGCGCCACGGTGTTCGGCTATTGGGTGCGCGACCCGGAACGCTACGGGGTGGCCGAGTTCGACGGCGAGGGCCGCGTGGTCGGCCTCGAGGAAAAGCCGGCCCGGCCGAAGTCGAGCTGGGCCGTGACCGGTCTCTATTTCTATGACGGACGCGCCGCCGATTTCGCCCGCGAGCTCACACCGTCGCCACGCGGCGAACTCGAGATCACCGACCTCAACCGCTGCTATCTTGCCGACCATTCGCTGATGCTCGAGCGCATGGGCCGCGGCTTCGCCTGGCTCGATACCGGTACCCACGAGTCGCTGGTCGAGGCATCGAGCTACGTGCAGACGATTGAAAACCGCCAGGGCCTGAAGATCTGCTGCCCGGAGGAAATCGCTTTCCTCAACGGCTGGATCGACGCCGAACAGGTCCTGCGCCTGGCCGCGCCGCTGGCCAAGAACGCCTATGGCCAGTACCTGCAGGAACTCGTGCGCGAGGGACGTCGCCGATGAAACTGGTCAAGACGGCGCTCGATGGCTGCCTGGTCATCGAACCGAAAGTCCATGGCGACGCCCGCGGATTCTTCTACGAGAGCTTCAATGCGCGGCGCTTCGCCGAGGCCGGGCTCGACCTGAAGTTCGTGCAGACCAACGTCTCGCGCTCCGAACAGGGCGTGCTGCGCGGCTTGCACTACCAGTGGCCCAATCCGCAGGGAAAGCTGGTCAGCGTGCTCGAAGGCGAGGTCTACGACGTCGCCGTCGACATCCGCAGCGGCTCGCCGACCTTCGGCCAATGGGCCGCCGCCATCCTGTCCGCAGAAAACAAGCGCCACTTCTGGGTGCCGGAAGGCTTCGCGCACGGTTTTGCCGTGCTCTCGGGTCCGGCCACCTTCGTCTACCAGTGCACCGCGCACTACGATGCCGCGGCCGATTCCGGAATCCGCTGGAACGATGCCAGGCTGGCCATCGACTGGCCGCTGGCCAGTCCGTCGCTCTCGGAGAAGGACCAGAAGGCACCGTTCCTTGCCGACGTGGCGCCGGACAGACTGCCGGTCTGCGCGTGAGGATCCTGCTGCTCGGTGCCAATGGCCAGGTGGGCCACGCCTTGCGCGAACCGCTCGCAGCGCTCGGTGCGCTTGCTTGTGCGACGCGCTCGGGCGCGCTCGACGATGGCACGTCCTGTCTCGCAGCCGATCTGGAAGATGCTCCATCGCTGGCGCGGGCCATTGATTCCGCCAATGCGCAACTCATCGTCAACGCGGCGGCCTACACGGCCGTCGATCGCGCCGAAGACGAACCGGCGCGCGCCGACCGCATCAACCATCGCGCGGTTGGGGAGATCGGTGCATGGGCTGCGCGCAACGGCGCGCTGGTCGTGCACTACTCGACCGACTATGTCTTCGACGGAACCGACAGTCGTGCGCGCCACGAATCCGATGCCACTGCGCCGCTCGGCGTCTATGGAAGCAGCAAGCTGGCCGGCGAGGTCGCGTTGCGCGAAAGCGCTGCGCGCCACCTGATCCTGCGCACGGCTTGGGTCTATGCGGCACGCGGACAGAACTTCCTGCGCACGATGTTGCGCCTTGCCGCCGAGCGCGAGGAACTGCGCGTGGTCGATGACCAGGTCGGTTCGCCTACGCCGGCGCGGTGGATTGCCGGAACGACGGGCCTGATCCTGCGGAAATGGGCGGCGATGGACGAGAAAGACCGCGAACTGGCTCTTGGCACTTATCACTTGACCGCGTTGCAGCGTTGTAGTTGGTTCGATTTCGCGCAGGCGATCATGGCGGCCGCCAGCACGGTCGGCCTGCTCGACAAGGTGCCGCGCGTGCTGCCGATTGCCAGCGCGGACTACCCGACGCGGGCACGACGCCCCGCGTTCTCGGTGCTCGACAACGCGAAGCTCGCGCTGGTGTTCGGATTACAATTGCGGCCCTGGCAGGAAGGGCTGCGCGAGGTGATCGGCGAGCTCGCCGGCACCCCATCGACTGGAGAACCCTGATGATCGTACCGGTGATTCTGTCCGGTGGCGCCGGCACCCGGCTCTGGCCGGTGTCGCGCAGCGCCTATCCCAAACCGTTCATGCGCATGGGCGATGGCGAGTCATTGCTGTACAAGACGCTCGACCGCGCCCTGCGGCTGGCCGATGGCGGCACCGTGCTGACGGTGACCGGTCGCGACTATTATTTCCTGACCCGCGATGAATACTCGACGCATCCGCTTGCGGATCTCGACAAGCTTCCGTTCCTGCTCGAGCCGGTGGGCCGCAACACGGCCCCGGCGGTGGTCCTGGCCGCCTTGCATGCGCTGGAGCAGTGCGGCGCCGACGCCACCTTGCTGGTGCTGCCGGCCGATCACCTGATCCGCGACCTCGATGCCTTCGTCGCCGACGCACAGCGCGCGGCCAGGCTGGCGGCCGACGGCTGGCTGGTCACCTTCGGCATCCAGCCAACCGCGCCGGAGACCGGCTTCGGCTATATCCGCATGGGTGCGGAGATTGCGGGCTGCGAGGGCCGCGAGGTCGCCGCCTTCGTCGAAAAGCCCGATCGCGAAAAGGCCGAGACCTACCTGGCATCCGGCGACCATGTCTGGAACCCCGGCATGTTCTGTTCCCGCGCCGATGCGCTGATCGCAGCCGCTGAAAGGACCTGTCCCGACGTGCTGGCCGCTGCGCGCGCCTGCCACGCCAGCGAGAGCGGCCAGTCCAGTCCGGTTGAATTCGCGCGCGAGGCCTTCCTCGCCCAGCCCGACATCTCGATCGACTACGCGATCATGGAACGCGCCACGCGCGTGGCCGTGGTGCCGGCGCGATTCGACTGGAGCGACATCGGCTCGTGGAAGGCGATCAGCGACATGGATGCCGAGTCCGATGACGCCGGCAACCGCGTGCAGGGCCAGGCGATCATCGTCGAAAGCAGGAACTGCTACATCCAGTCCGACACGCGCATGGTCGCTGCGGTCGGCGTCAGCAACCTGGTCATCGTCGACACCGGCGACGCCGTGCTGGTGGCCGATCGTGACCGTTCGCAACAGGTCAAGATCGTGGTCGATCGCCTGCGCAAGGAGAACCACCAGTCGGCATCGTTCCACAAGACCGTGCACCGGCCATGGGGCAGCTACACGATCCTCGAGGATGGCGACGACTGCAAGGTCAAGCGCCTGACCGTCAAGCCCGGCCATGTCCTCTCGCTGCAGCTGCACAACCGGCGCAGCGAGCACTGGACCGTGGTCAACGGCACGGCCAAGGTGCGCATCGGCGAACGCGAGTTCCTGCTCAATTCGAACGAATCGGCCTATATCCCGATGAACACGGTGCATCGCCTGGAAAACCCGACCGATCGCGACATCCACCTGATCGAGGTGCAGTGCGGCGACTATTTCGGCGAGGACGACATCGTGCGCCTTGAGGACCGCTACGGGCGGGCGCCGCGCAAGGTTTGACTTTTTCCCGCGCCATGCAATAGTCCACATTCCCATTCCTGACATGGAGCGTGTCGCGATGCGAATCCGCCTGGCCTTGTTGCTTGCCCCGTTGGTCGTTGCCTTTTGCGCGCACGCAGCGGAACCCGTTCCGCTCGCCGATTTCGCGCGCCACATGAAGTTCAAGGACGCGAAGATCTCGCCTGACGGCAAGCACCTTGCGGCAAAATCGATCATCGACGACAAGTCCGTTCTGTCGATGATCGACCTCGAGAACAACTCCGGATTGACGCTGCGCCCCCGCGACGACGATGAAGTCGGCGATTTCTGGTGGGTCTCGCCGAAGCGCCTGGTTTACTCGGTGGTCCAGCACATTGGCTACTTCGAGGGCCCTGCGATGACCGGCGAGTTGTTCGCCGTCGATGTCGATGGAAAGAACAAGGACGTGCTGTTCGGCTACCGGGTCAACCAGAGCATGGCGGGTTCGACCGGAACCCATATCTCCAAGAAGGAAAGCGAATACGCCAGCGCCTGGATGCTCGATGACCTGCGCGACAATGACGACGAGGCCCTCATTTACGTCCAGCGCTGGAACTGGAGCCATGTCGGTTCGGCGGGCGGCGAAAGCCTGCATCCCGAGGTTCGCCGCATCAACGTCAAGACCGGCAAGAACCGGACGGTGGCCACGGCGCCGATGACGGGTGCGAGCTTCGTCATCGACCACAAGGGTGCCGTGCGCTTTGCCACCGCCAGGGACAATGCGCAGATGCTCAAGGTCTACTACCGCGAAGCGGACGGCAAGGACTGGGAGCTGGTTTTCGACGAGGCGGTGAAGGGTGAGCAAGCCTACCCGGTGTTTTTCAACCGGGCCGATGATGCCGTTTATTTTTCCTGCAGCGGCAGCAAGAACCGGGGCGGATTGTGCCTTTGGGATGTTGCCACTCGGGAGTTCAAGACGCTGTGGAGCGGCACCGATGCCGCGCCCACCGGCTATGACGAGACTTTCGACGGGCAGGACCTGTTCGCGATCCGTTCGATGCCCGGCAGGACCGCGGTTACCCTGCTGGACAAGAATGCGGCAGAGGCCAAGCTGCTGGTTGACCTCATGGGCCAGTTTCCCGGCGAAGACGTGCGCTTCATCAATGCCAGCTACGATGGCAGGAAGGTGGTTGTCGCCGTTGACGCCGATCGCGATCCGGGCGCCTTCTATCTTTACGATGCCGACACGAAGAAGCTGAGCTTCCTGTTTGCGCGCGCTCCGTGGATCAAGCCGGAGGCGATGGCGGTCATGGAGCCATTCGCGATCAAGGCGCGCGATGGCGTCGGACTGCGCGGTTTCCTGACCAGGCCCCCCGGCAAGGAGAATGCGAAGGACCTGCCGATGGTCGTGTTCGTGCATGGCGGTCCCTACGGCATCATGGATACCTGGGAATACGATCCGATCGTCCAGGTCCTGGCCAGCCGTGGCTATGCCGTGCTCCAGGTCAATTTCCGGGGGTCGGGTGGCTATGGCGAAGCGTTCCTGAAGTCGGGCTACCTCGAGTGGGGCGCCAAGATGCAGGACGACGTCACCGACGCGACCCGCTGGGCGATCGAACAGGGCGCGGCCGATCCGAAGCGGGTCTGCATCTTTGGCGGGAGCTACGGCGGCTACGCAGCGCTGCAGGGCGCCGCGCGCGAACCGGACCTCTACCAGTGCACGATCGGCTATGTCGGTGTGTATGACCTGGGCCTGATGAAATCCCGCGGCGACATCCCGCAGTCCTTCCGCGGCGAAGGCTATCTCGACAGGGTCCTCGGCAAGGACGACAACGTGATCGCCCAGCGCTCGCCGATCAACCAGATCGACCGCATCAAGGCCAGGGTCATGCTGATCGTCGGCGGCCAGGACAAGCGCGTGCCGCCGGTGCAGGGCGAAAGCCTGCGCAATGCCATGCTCAAGCGCGGCAAGGAAGTCGAATGGTTGTACCAGCCCACCGAGGGACATGGCTTCTACAACGAGAAGAACGTCACCGAGATGTACGAGAAGGTGCTGGCGTTCCTCGACCGCAACATCGGAACCGCGGCGAAGCCCGTGGCTGCCGCCGAGCCGGCGCAGGTTCCGGTTTCAGACTGATCCGCAAGCATGGGCCGGCAGCGATGCCGGCCCATCGGGTCGCATGTTCACTGGCGCAGGCGGCGCAACAGTCCCGCGGTCGATGCATCCAGCCCGTCGGTATCGATGCTTGCGAAACGCGGCAGCAGGTCGTTGCAGAGCGCCTTGCCGAGTTCGACGCCCCACTGGTCGAAACTGTTGATGTGCCACAACGCGCCATTGACGAAGACGCGATGCTCGTACATCGCGATCAGGGCGCCGAGTGCGCGCGGCGTCAGGCGATCGAGCAGCAGGGTCGTGCTCGGGCGGTTGCCGGGAAAGGTGCGATGGCGTGCAAGCACCTGCGCATCGATCGACGCCGCCGCGGTCGGTACACGCTCGCGCGCGGCTTGCTGCGTACACTTGCCGAGCATCAGCGCCTGCGCCTGGGCGAGCCCATTGGCCAGCAGCTTTTCGTGCGCATCGGCATTGGCGTGGCCGGGCCTGCGCACGAGGATGAACTCGACCGGGATCACGTCGGTGCCCTGGTGCAGCATCTGGAAATAGGCGTGCTGGCCATTCGTGCCCGGTTCGCCCCAGATCGTCGGGCTGGTGGCGAACGGCACCGCCTCGCCGGCGAGGTCGACGCGCTTGCCGTTGCTCTCCATTTCCAGTTGCTGCAGGTAGGCGGGCAGGCGGCGCAGGCCCTGGTGGTAGGGCGCCACGCTGCGGCTGCTGAAGGCATGGAAGTTTCGATACCAGATGTCGAGAACGCCGAGCAGGACGGGCAGGTTGTGTTCCAGCGGCGCCGTTTCGAAGTGGCGGTCCATCGCGTGCGCACCCTCCAGCAGGGCGCGGAAGTGGTCGGCCCCGATGGCCAGGGCGATCGGCAGGCCGATCGCCGACCACAACGAATAGCGCCCGCCGACCCAGTCCCAGAAGCCGAAGGTCGTGTCGATGCCGAACGTCGCGGCGGCCTCGATGTTGGTCGTCGTCGCGACGAAATGCCGGCGCGTGTCGGTGCCACCGTTGGCGACGAACCAGTCGCGGGCGATCCGCGCGTTGCTCATCGTCTCCTGCGTCGTGAAGGTCTTCGAAGCGATCACGAACAATGTCTCGGCAGGCTTTACCCGGCGCAGGACGGAATCGATGTCGTGGCCGTCGACGTTGGAGACGAAGTGCATCTGCAGGTCGGCGCTGGCGAACTCCCCGAGCGCCGGCACGACCATCTGCGGTCCGAGATCGGAGCCGCCGATGCCGATGTTGACGACATGCCGGATGCCGCTTGTCGCGGTATCGCGGACGCGTTCGGCGTAGGCCAGCATGCGATCGAGCACTTCGTGGATTTCCGCGCCGTGGGGCGAGGCATCGCGCGGCGCGCGCAGCGCGACATGCAGGACCGCACGGCCCTCGGTCGTGTTGATCGGTTCGCCGGCGAACATCGCGTCGCGTCGCTGCTCGACGCCACACTCGGCGGCGAGGCTGAGCAGCAGCGCCAGGGTCTCGCGGTCGATCAGGTTCTTCGACAGGTCGGCGAAGATCTCCGGCGCCTCGAACGAGAATTCGTCGAACCGCCGCGCGTCGCCGGCGAATGCCGTTCTCATGTCGAAGCCCGATCCGCCGTTGCGAAAGGCATCCTGCAGGAGCGACCACGCCCGGGTCCGGTCACAGCGAACGGCAGTATTCATGCACATCTCATGCGAAGTATTGCGGAGAGCGAAGCATAACCACTCTGCGTCCGCGGCATGACAGTCCGCGTGCATTGCGCGCCGGTGCGCAGCCCGGCGGCGCGCGCTAGAGGCGGACGCCGAAGCGGCCGAGCACGAGGAGCATGACGAAATAGGCCCCCACCGTGACCACGCAGGCCACGCCGAGGCTGGCCCAGAAGTTCACACCGGCGCGCAGCAGCACGGGCAGCACCAGGAACAGCGGCAATGACGGAATGACCAGCCAGAAGATGCCCTGCGACAGGGTGGCGACGCGCTGGCTGTCGCCGGTCTCGAGGTACAGCCAGGCAAAGGCCAGCAGCGAGGTCAATGGCAAGGACGCGAGGATCGCCGCCCAGAACGAGCTGCGCTTGGCGATCTCCGAAACGACAACCACGACCAGCGCCGTGAGTGCGATCTTGATGCCGTATTGCCACATGGTGGTGATCCTTCCAAGCAACCGGGCTGGCTGATGAATTCGCAGGCTGCCGCCGCAGCCCATGAGCGAGCGGCCCGCATTCCTCGGGGAGGAGGAGAGCGGGCCGGTTTTCCGGGTAGCAGGTGTCGCTGCGGCTACTGGTCCTTGCGCTGCGCCGCCGTGGCCTCGCGGGTGGCGCGGAATTCGGAGTCCTTGCCCCATTCCGGCCAACGCTTCGAATTGGCCAGGTCGTTGCCGAGCTTGTAGAGCAGGGGCAGGTCATGGACCATGCCGGCAAAGGTCCAGCTGGCTTCCCATTCGTCGGCCGGCTGGTGGTAGCGGTTGACCACGTAGTCCTTGCCCGCCGCTTCGCCCGCGGCGATGCCGCCTTCGACCCAGTCGTTGCCCGAACCGTAGGAAAGCGCCGGCACGCCGCGCTTGGCGAACGGAAAGTGATCGGAGCGGAAGAAGTGCCCGGCTTCCGGATGCGGGTCGGTGACATAGGCCATGCCGGCGGCCTTGCCGTCGGCAATCAGCTCGTCGAGCAGGTCGGACTTGGCGCTGCCCGAGGTCGTGAAGTTGCGCGCGACGCCGGTCGGATCCAGTGCATCCATGTTGATCACGGCCACGGTCTTGGCCAGCGGATAAAGCGGCTTGGAGGAGTAGTACTCGGAACCGAGCAGTCCCTTCTCTTCCGCGGTGACATTGAGGAAGACGATCGAGCGTTCGGGCTTCGGCGCCCTGGCGAAGGCGCGACCCAGTTCGATCAATGCTGCCGTGCCGGTCGCGTTGTCGACGGCGCCGTTGTAGATGGTGTCTCCCTTGGCATCAGGCTGGCCGACGCCGAGATGATCCCAGTGCGCGCTGTAGATCACGATCTCGTCGGGCCGCTTGCTGCCATCGATGCGGCCGACGATGTTCTGCGAGGTGATGACCCCGGAGTCGACGGCATAGCTGGCCGAAAAAGTCGCGCCCTTGAGCACGACCGGCTTGAATGCGCGCGTCTGTGCCTGCTTCTTCAGCGTGTCGAAATCGAGCCCGGCCTTGTTGAACAGGTTCTTCGTCGTGTCGAGCTGCAGCCAGCCCTCGACCTGGGTATGGGCGGCCTTCGGATCATCGCGGACGACATCGAACATCGTGTTGGTGTTGGAGTTCTTCACCGTGGCCCAGCCATACGATGCCGGGTCGGTTTCATGCACGACCAGCAGGCCCAGCGCGCCCTGGCGGGCAGCTTCCTCGTACTTGTAGGTCCAGCGCCCGTAGTAGGTCATGGCCTTGCCGCCGAAGTCGCCCTCGCCTGTTTCGAAATCCGGATCGTTGATCAATGCAATGGCGATCTTGCCCTTGAGGTCGACGCCCTTGAAGTCGTCCCACTTTCGCTCCGGGGCGAGCGTGCCGTAGCCGACGAAAACCATCGGCGCATCCTTGATCGATACGTTCTTCGATCCGTCCATGGCCGCGCGCACGGCGATCTGTTCGCCCTGGTTCAGCGCCTGGGCCTTGCCATTGACCGCGATGGACAAGTCGGGCTTGCCCACGATCTCGGCGCGCAGCAGCGGCACGGCCTGCGTCCACAGGCGCTTGCCGTCCTTGAGGTCGCCGCCGGGCTCGAGGCCGGCGCCCTTCATCTGGGCGACGACGTATTCAATGGTTTTCTTTTCCCCGGCCGTTGCCGGGCCGCGCCCTTCGAAGGCATCGGACGACAGGGTCCTGACTTCGTCGGAAAGGCGTTTGGCGTCGAAGGTCGGTGCGTCCTGCGCAGACACGAGCAGCGGTAGCGTTAGCGCAATGGCGCTGGCGAGCATTCGTTTCATCGCGTGGTTCTCCGGGGAAAAAAGACGATCGATGTTAGCAGGGTGGCGAGGACAAGCATCTGCCACAAGTCCTCAGTCGGGTCGGTGCGCGTGACCGGCGCCCGTATTCCGCGTCGAGGTCACTTCGCGAAACGCGGCGGCTTCGGCGAGCAGCCAGGTACGGAACGCCTGGAATCCGCGGTGGTTGACCGATCGTTTCGGATAGACCAGATAGTGGGCGTAAAGTGCCTTCATGCGTTCGGGAAAAAGGGCGACGAGGCGCCCGCTCTCGATCAACGGGCGCGCCAGCGTTTCGCGGCCGAGGGAAACACCCATGCCTTCCACCGTCGCCCGCTGCGTGGTTTCGGAATCGCTGAAGCTGGCCACGTAGCGCTCGGGTGCGCTGCCGCCGTGCAGCTCGAACCAGCGCGGCCACGAGGAATCCCCCGGGCTGAGCAGCGGCCATTCGCCGAGCGCGTCGAGCCGCGGTCGCTCGCGTCCCTTCAGCAGGTCGGGACTCGCCAGCGGCGTCAGCCATTCCTCGAACAGCAATTCCGCTTCCAGGTCCGCCCAATTTCCGGGTCCGTAGCGGAGCGCAGCGTCGAAACGGCCATCGGCGAAGTCGACGCGCTCGGCGGACGAGTCGAGGTTGAATTCGAGGTCGGGATGCAGGGCGACGAAGTTCGGCAGGCGCGGAACCAGCCAGCTCGAGGCAAGCGAGGGCAGGGCGCTGACGCTGAGCACGCAATCGCGATTGGCCGAGAGTGTCTGCAGGGCCGTGCGGATCGCGTCGATGTGGGGGGCGACGCGATCGAACAGGGAGGCGCCCTCGCCGGTGAGTTTCAGGCCACGCGGGCCGCGCACGAAGACGCTCACGCCGAGGCGCTGCTCAAGCGTGCGGATCTTGTGGCTGAGCGCGCTGACGGTGAGGTGAAGCTGTTCCGCGGCGCGCGTCATGTTGCCGGCGCGGGCCGTCGCAACGAAGACATGCAGGGTGTTGAGGGGGAGCCTTTCCATATTCGATTTTCCTCAACGCTGTCTATCAATCTTGTCGCTTCTGTGCTGGACGATCGCCCAATATATTTGCGCCTGGCAAGTGAAATCGCAAGCACAGGAGAGTGAGTCATGTTGAAAGAATTGAACAGCATAGCGATCGGCATGCTGGGCCTGAAAGGGTTCCCGATGGTCCCGTTTTCCGTCCCCGGCAAAGACCGGAAGACGCCCGGCAGCCCGGCAGCGGCCGACAGCCGCAGCGACGCCGGCGATCGCGCGCAGGGGCGCGGGGCGCCAGCGGCCTGCGTGCCGGTGGTTGCGGCCTGATGGTGGACGGCCTGGTCGCGCGTCGACGCGAACCGGGCCCGCGCAGACCGCGCGCCGGGGTCGGCCCGGCATACGCTCCGGGGCCATGACTTCCGGCCCGTTGCATCCTTCCCGGCTTGGTACTACGCTTGTAGTACGACAACTGTAGAAGAGGATGCCGTGGCGGATTCAAGAAACATCAGCCTGAGCGAATTGCAGATCGCCCTGATGCGCGTGCTGTGGAACCGCGGCGAGACCAGCACCGCCGAGATGGCGGCTGCCATGGCCGAGGACCGCGGACTGGCGCATACCACCGTCGCCACCCTGCTGACCCGGCTCGAAAAGCGCGGCGTCGTCACCCAGCGTCGCGATGGCCGGCAACTGCTCTACCGCGCCAACGTCGAGGAGTCCGATGTTCGTCGTTCGATGGTCGCCGACCTGATCGGCTCGCTGTTTGCCGGCGATGCCAACCAGCTGGTAGCCCACCTGGTGCAGGAATCGGAAATCGAACCGGGCGACCTGGCCCGGATCCGGGGGCGGCTCGCGCGCGGAGGCGGCGATGAGGACTGAGTATCTGGCAGCCTGGCTGCTGACCCTCGGGTTGCATGTCGGCATCCTGCTGTCGCTGGCCTGGATTGCCGATCGAACCGTGCTGCGCGGCCATCTTGGCTGGCGCGAGTGGCTGTGGCGGATTGCGCTGCTCGGCGGCGTGCTGACGGCGACCGGGCAGTTCCTGATCGATGCTCCGAAGGTGGCGCACATAGCGGTGATCAATGCCGCCGGCCCGGTGCCGCAGAGGGCAGAGCGCGCGGAATCCGCGAGTGCCGTGGCCGCGAATCCGACGGCGCGGCGGACGTTTGCGGGAGCCCCGGAGGTGACGGCATCGACGCCCGTGCGGCCCTTGCCAGAGCCGGCCCCTGCCACGCGCAGTCTGCC
>OEIU01001883.1_pt1 | contig 12194 bp, 11 predicted proteins | sample 1539221 | NCBI WGS metagenome assembly OEIU01 (sample SAMN03792071, study PRJEB22550) | activated sludge metagenome | feature: wastewater treatment plant; material: activated sludge; isolation source: Wastewater treatment plant of a petroleum refinery complex | place: Argentina: Zarate | collected... | reverse complement strand
GCCGAACAAAAAATCTCAAAATTCGCGTTTTCGGGCGCGAATCCGCGAAGTCGGGCTAGCGAGCGCTCATTCCAGATCCGCGCCGGCTGGTCTATCCGCGCAGCCCGAGCACGCGGCGCGCGATTGCCTGGCGGTGGACCTCGCTCGGTCCCTCATACATCCGCATCAGCCGCGCCTTCTGCGAGAGGGCGTTAAGCGGCAGTTCCAGCGTCATGCCGAGCGCGCCGAGCGTCTGCATGGCGTGGTCGCAGGCCTCATAGGCCATCTCGGTCGCGAACACCTTGATCATCGAGGCTTCCTGGCGGATGTCCTCGCCGCGATCGGTCCGTTCGGCGGCATCGCGCACCATCAGCCGGCAGGCATGCATGCGCGTCGAGATGTCGGCGATCCACCACTGGATCGCCTGGCGGTCGGCAAGCTTCACGCCGAACGTCTCGCGCTGCCTCGCGTGCTCGCACAACATGTCGAGCGCTCGCCTGGCAATGCCGATGCAGGTCGATCCCATCTCCAGCCGCCGCGTGCGCAACCTGAGCTGCATCGGCGCGTAACCCTTGCCGACTTCGCCCAGCACCGAATCCTTGGGGATACGACAATCCTCGAACACGATCTCGTAGGTCGATTCGCCACCCAGCATCGGAATCTCGCGCTCGATGATGAAGCCCGGCGTGCCCTTCTCGACGATAAAGGAAGTGATGCCGCCCTGGCGCTGGTCGCTGCCGACGCGGGCCATGACGATGATGAAATCAGCGGTGCTGGCGTTGGTGATCCAGATCTTGCGGCCGTTGATCACCCACTGCTCGCCCTCAAGGACCGCGCGGGTCTTCATGCCTGCGGGATCGCCGCCGGCGCCGGGCTCGGAGATCGCGATCGCCGAGCTCATCCGTCCCTCGATATAGGGCTGAAGATACTTTGCCTTCTGCGCCGCGGTGCCGACCGCCTGCAGCATGCGCAGGTTCGGCGAGTCCGGCGGCAGCACAAAGGGTACGCAGGTGCGGCCGAGTTCTTCGTGGACAGCGGCCATCGTGCGCGTCGGCAGGTCGTGACCGCCGAGGTCCTCAGGGGCGTCCAGCCCCCATAGCCCCAACTCCTTCGATACGTCACGCAGGCGCTGGCGCTGCGCATCGGTCAATCGGGGGTGACCGGAGCCGGGCAGTTTGGACTTGAGGTAGTGCGGCTCCAGCGGAATCAGCTCGCGGTCCACGAACTTCGCCACGGTCTCGCGGATCATCGCCGTTTGTTCTTCGTCACTCATAGCACGTCCTCGCCTGCATCATTGGTGTTCTCGCGCCTAGTCGGCAAACCCGACATAGCGGACGAAGTCGCTGTTGGCTTCACGGTCCGACCGTACCGCATTGGCGGGAAAGCTGTCGTCGGGATAGCCCATGGCGACGCAGGTCATGATCACCTCGTCCTCCGGGATATTGGCAACCTCGCGCACGATGTCGGAGCGCGTGATGCCCTGCCCGTTGATGACGCTGCCGAGCCCACGGTCCCAGGCCGCGAGCACGAGGCCATGGCAGAGCGCGCCAAGATCGAAGTGGCAGACGGCGCCGGGATCGAGGATACGGTCATAGGTCAGGACCAGCGAGACCGGCGCGTCGAATTGCCGGAAGCCGCGCAGCACCCAGTCCTGCCGCATCGGCTTGTCGTCGCGGGCAATGCCCATCACCGCGAACAGCTTCTTGGCGATGTCGACTTGGCGGCCCCGGTGCACGCCCTGGTATTCGCCGTAGCTAATGATGTCGCGCTTCGGCTTGGCGCCGCCGATCATCTCCTCCATGTTGCGGCGACGCACCTCCTCTAGCGGCTCGCCGGTCAGGACATGAATGTGCCAGGGCTGGGTGTTCATCGACGACGGCGCGCGCTTGGCGACATCGATGATCTCCTCGATCACCGCACGCGAAACCGGCTGCCTGGTAAATCCGCGGACGCTCTTGCGGGTCTGAACCAGCGTCTCGAAATCCTTCCGTTGCAATTCCATCGTCGGTCAGTCCCTCCAAAAACGATAATCGAAGCGGTCGCCATCCGCCGTGATCAGGCCGACGGTCGGTGTCGGGAAATGGACCGGCAGGATCAGCGTGTCGGTGCCGGCGACGGAGGCAAAGAATTTCCGCCGCGAGACCGCCGACTGTTTCGGGTCCCAGTCGGGCTTGGCCGACCATTCCGGCTCGCGGCACTGGATCGCGTGATGCATGAGATCGCCGGCCACCACCGCGCGCTTGCCCCTTGAAAAGATATTGACGCAGCAGTGGCAGGGCGAATGCCCCGGCGTCGGCGTCAGGGTCACGGTATCATCGAGCGCGTAATCGTCGTCGACCAGCACCGCCTGCCCGGCCTCGACGATCGGCAAGCAGTTGTCGCGAAAGACGGTGCCGGGCGGGTTGGCGCCCCTGGCGTTCTCCGCCTCCCACGCAGCATATTCCCGCTTGTGAAATATGTACTTCGCATTGGGAAAGGTTGGCACCCAGTGGCCGTCCCGCAGCGTGGTATTCCAGCCGGTATGGTCGATGTGCAGATGGGTGCAGAACACGTAGTCGACCTGCTCGTAGGAGATGCCGAGCGCGAACAACTCGTTGCGCCAGCGTTCCTTGCCGGGAAAGTCGAACGGCGGCGGATGGCCCTTGTCCTCGCCGGTGCAGGTATCGACCAGGATGGTATAGCGCGGCGTGCGGACCACGAAGGTCTGGTAGGTGATCACCATCATGCCGAGCGCGCTGTCGAACACCTCCGGCTCCATGCCGGCCAGGTGATGCCTGAATACCGACTCGTCATAGGCCGGGAAGAAATCCTGCGGCCGCCGCCACGGCCCCTCACGCTCGATCACCGCGTCGATCGTGATGTCACCAATCCTGAGCTGCTTCATCCCTGCTGCGCTCCCTATTTTTGTGAGCAGCGTAGCGGGCGGATTCAGCGCCGACAAGCCGACGCCCTGCGTAGCGCCATGCGTCGGGAGAAGTCCCGTACTGGTTGCCGCACGTCCGTAGCCCGGATGGAGCGGAGCGAAATCCGGGAACGGTTTGACCCGCTGGGGAATGTCCCGGATTGCGCTGCGCTCCATCCGGGCTACGACTCATTCGGACTGCGAGACTAGCTCCGCAGTCCCGGCGCTTCCTGCCCGGTGCGAGCGACGTACTCCGTGTAGCCGCCGCCATATTGGTGGATACCGTCGGGCGTCAGCTCCAGCACGCGGTTGGAGAGCGCGGCGAGAAAGTGCCGGTCGTGGGAAACGAACAGCATGGTGCCCTCGAATTCGGAGAGCGCATTGATCAGCATCTCCTTGGTCGCGAGGTCGAGATGGTTGGTGGGCTCGTCCAGCACCAGGAAGTTCGGCGGGTCGTAGAGCATCTGCGCCATCACGAGGCGCGCCTTCTCGCCGCCCGAGAGCACGCGGCATTTCTTCTCGACATCGTCGCCGGAGAAACCGAAGCAGCCCGCCAGCGCGCGCAGCGAACCCTGGCCCGCCTGCGGGAAGGATTCCTCCAGCCACTTGAACACGGTGAGATCGCCGTCGAGCAGGTCCATCGCGTGCTGGGCGAAATAGCCCATCTTGACGCTGCCGCCGACCGCCACCGTGCCGTCGTCGGGCTCGGTCGAGCCGGCCACCAGTTTCAGCAGCGTCGACTTGCCGGCGCCGTTGACGCCCATCACGCACCACCGCTCCTTGCGGCGGATCATGAAGTCGAGGCCCTGATAGATCGGACGGCTGCCATAGCCCTTGTGGACGTTCTTCAGGCTGACGACGTCCTCGCCCGAACGCGGCGCCGGCAGGAACTCGAACGCCACCGTCTGCCGCCGCTTCGGCGGCTCGACGCGCTCGATCTTGTCGAGCTTCTTCACCCGGCTCTGCACCTGCGCGGCATGCGACGCGCGCGCCTTGAAGCGCTCGATGAACTTGATTTCCTTGGCCAGCATCGCCTGCTGACGCTCGAATTGCGCCTGCTGCTGCTTCTCGTTCAGCGCGCGCTGCTGCTCGTAGAATTCGTAATTGCCGGAATAGGTCGACAGCATTCCGCCGTCGATTTCGACGACCTTGTTGATGATGCGGTTGATGAACTCGCGGTCGTGCGAGGTCATCAGCAGCGCGCCTTCGTAGCCCTTGAGGAACTGCTCGAGCCAGATCAGGCTTTCCAGATCGAGATGGTTGCTCGGCTCGTCCAGCAGCATGACGTCGGGACGCATCAGGAGAATGCGCGCCAAGGCGACCCGCATCTTCCAGCCGCCGGAGAGCGCGCCGACATCGCCTTCCATCATCTCCTGGCTGAAGCCCAGGCCCGCCAGCGCCTCGCGCGCGCGGCCGTCGAGCGCATAGCCGTCGAGTTCCTCGAAGCGGTGCTGGACCTCGCCATAGCGCGCGATGATGTCTTCCATCTCGTCGGCGCGCTCGGGATCGGCCATCGCGGCCTCGAGCTCCCTCAATTCGTTCGCGACCAAGCTGACAGGCCCGGCCCCGTCCATCACCTCGGCGACCGCGCTGCGGCCGGACATCTCGCCGACATCCTGGCTGAAATAACCGATGGTAATGCCGCGATCGACCGCGACCTGGCCCTCATCGGGTATTTCCTGCCCCGAAATCATCCGGAAAAGCGTGGTCTTGCCCGCCCCGTTCGGGCCGACAAGGCCGATCTTCTCCCCCCTCTGGAGGGCGGCGGAAGCTTCGATGAAGAGGATCTGGTGGCCGACTTGCTTGCTGACGTTATCGAGGCGGATCATTGGCTATCTGAAGGGGAAAATCGCTGCGGCCGCTGCTTAGGACATCGCAGCCGAACCTTCAAGTTCGGCGAACCGGCCGGGCCGGCTTGGTCGTTGTTCCCAATCCCGGAAGGCCAGCGGGGCATGCGGCAACACCGCCCAAAATACCCCCCTCCAGGGCTGCTAACAGGACCACGCGTCAGGAGCGCACACCGCTTCGACCTCCCCCACGAAGATGCCGGCAGGCATCCGCCGGGACGGCGCCAAAGAAAGCGCTGCACGTCGCCACGTCGGCGGCTGTAGACACCATACCGCAGCTTTGAAGTGTCGATGTCGGATCGACAACTCTCGCGACTAATTTTTGAAAATTTCTAAGACCAACTCTAAGAACCTTTCCATTAGAGGAATCGACCTACCCTCGCGTATGCGTCGCTGCGCTGCGCCGGCTTCAGAGGCGCAATGAAGTGTGCTCGCAGGTTGGGGTGGAACCTTGAACTCTCGTAATTTGTCAGGCGTCGCCGCGTTGGCGACCGTATCCGCATTGGCGTTGCTGCCGCAGGCATCATTCGCGCAGTCAAGCTCCTCGCGATCGGGCGCGGAGTCGCTGCCTCCCGTCGTCGTCGCAGCACCCGAGGCGCGCCGGCGCGCCGCGACGCCGCCGCGCCAGCAGACACGGCGCGCAGCGCAGACGGCGCAGCCGACGAGGCCGCCGCCGCAGCGCACGGTCGGCGTCGTCGTTGAAAATCCACGTGGCGCAGTTCAGGGCTACGTTGCGAACCGCTCGATGGCGGGTACCAAGACCAATACGCCGATCATGGAGACGCCGCAGTCGCTCTCGGTCATCGGCGAAGAACAGATTCGCGACCAGAAGCCCAAGAAATTCGACGAGATCATGCGCTACACGCCTGGCGTGCTCGCGGGGACCTTCGGCGCCGATAACCGCAACGACTGGTTCCTGATCCGCGGCTTCAAGTCGGACGACGTAGGCCTGTTCCTCGACGGCCTGCAGCTATTCTATACGTCCTATGCGAGCTGGAAGCTGCAGCCGTTCAACCTCGCCCGCGTCGAGGTGCTGCGCGGCCCGTCCGCCGTGCTGTACGGCGGCTCCAGCCCAAGCGGCATCGTCAATGCCGTCAGCAAGACGCCGCCTGCGGAGCCGATCCGCTATCTCGAGACCGGCGTGAATAATTTCGGCAACGCCTATCTGGGATTTGATTTCGGCGGCCCGGTCGCAACCGCGCCCGGAAACGGGCAGTTGTTCTATCGCGTGGTCGGTCAGGTCCAGAACGGTGGCACCCAGGTCGACTTCACGCCCGACAACAACTACTTCATCGCGCCATCGCTGACCTGGAAGCCCGATGCCGACACGACCTTCACCGTGCTCGCCTCGGCCTCGAAATTCGAGACACGAAGCCTCAACTTCCTTCCCTATATCGGCACCGTGGTTGATGCACCGTTCGGCCGGATTCCGACCCGCCTGTTTGCCAGCGATCCCAGCGCCGACACATTCAAGCGCGAACAGGAGATGATCGGCTACCAGTTCGAGCGGAACCTCTCTGACGATGTGACGTTCCGGCAGAATGCCCGCTTCGGCCATGTCGACGTGACGCTCTCGACACTGTTCGGTCTTGGCTATGTCAATGGTGATCCCGCCACGGCGTTGCTGGCTCGCGGCAACTTCCTAACCCACGGGGTTGCCAATCAGGGCAATCTCGACAGCCAACTCGAATACCGCTTCAACACCGGCATTCTCCGGCACACGGCGCTCTTTGGGCTCGACCTCAAGCACTATCAGATTGGCGATTGGCAAGGCTTTGGCGGCGCTACGCCCCTCAACCTCTTGAACCCGGTCTATACACCGACCGCGCGCTTCAATGGCGCCCCCTATCAGGATGCGACGCTGACGCAGAAGCAACTCGGCTTCTATGCCCAGGATCAGATCAAGCTCGACCGCTTTACGCTCGTGCTGAGCGGCCGCAACGACTGGGTTGCGACCGACAACGACAACCACATCGGACCAAGTCAAAACCGCGAAGACAGCAAGTTCAGCGGACGCGCCGGCTTGATCTACAATTTCGACTCCGGCCTCGCGCCCTATGTCTCCTACGCCACCAGCTACAATCCAGTCATCGGCCTCAATTCCGGCCAGCTCCTGTTGCCGGAGACCGGCCAGCAAACCGAAGTCGGCTTCAAGTTTCAACCAAACGGCTTCAATGGCCACTTTGGCTTCGCGTGGTTCGATTTGAAGCGGCAGAATGCCCTGACGACCGATCCGAACAACGTGTTGCTGCCGACCCAGACCGGCGAAGTCACGTCGCGCGGCTTCGAGCTCGAGGCGGTCGCCAATCCGCTCCCCGGACTCAAACTGGTCGGCGCGTTCACCACCTATGACCTTTTTGTCAGCAAGGACCTGAATCCGGCTTTGATCGGCAAGTCACCGACCAATACGCCCCAGACACTCGTCTCCGGCTGGGTCGACTACACCTTCCAGAGCGGCCCGCTGACCGGCTTCGGTCTCGGCGGCGGCGTGCGCTATATCGGCGGCTCCTTTGCCGACAACCTCAACACGTTGCCGGTGCCGTCGGTCGTGCTTGGCGACGCCGCCATCCATTACGAATGGAAGAACTGGCGCGCGGCACTCAACGTCATCAACGTCGCCGACACGATTTATGTCGCGAACTGTTCGTCGCCGACCGCCTGCTTCTACGGCGATCGGCGCCGCGTGACGGCGAGCCTCGCCTACAAATGGTAGCGCTGACACGAGGGAGGCGGCGCTGAAAGCCCGAACCGTTCGCGTCTGGTCGGTGGTTCACACCTGGAGCAGCCTGATATCGACGCTGTTCCTGCTCATGCTGTGCATCACCGGCCTGCCGCTGATCTTCCATCACGAGATCGACGAGTTGCTCGGCTACGATCCGAAACCGGAGATCGCCCAGCCTGATGCCGTGAAGCGGAGCATCGACGAGATCGCCCGCACCGCGCTGGCCGACGATCCCGGCCGCGTCCTGCAATATATCCTGTGGGACAAGGACGAGCCGAATAACATCGTCACCTTCACCAACGACAAGGTCGACGGCGATCCAGACAAAACAACGCTCAGGGCATACGATGCCAACACCGCCAAGCCGCTCGGCCCGGTCGGCGGCGGCCCGATGCTGATCTTCCTCAAGCTCCATGTCGACATGTTTGCAGGACAGCCCGGCAAGCTGTTCCTCGGCGCCATGGGCTTTCTGTTCCTGGTCGCTATCGTCTCCGGCGTGGTGCTGTACTGGCCGTTCACGCGGCGGCTGCGCTTCGGCACGCTTCGCGACAAGTCGCGTCGTGTCGCCTGGTTCGACTGGCACAACCTTCTGGGCGCCGTGACGATCGCCTGGGCGCTGGTGGTCGGCGCTACCGGCGTCATCAATACGCTCGCCGAAGTGATGCTGAACCAGTGGAAGGCGAACGAACTCGCCGACATGGTCAAGCCCTATGCCGGCAAGCCACCGCCGGTGCATCTCGCGTCGCTCGACCGCACGCTGGAGAATGCGCGCAGGATCGCGCCTGACATGAACGTCTCCTTCGTTGCCTTCCCCGGCACGCCGTTCACGAGTTCGCATCATTTCGCGGTGTTCATGCGCGGCGACACGCCGCTGACCTCGCGGCTGCTCAAACCGGTGCTGCTCGACGGCGAAACCGGAGAAGTCTCCGACGCGCGCGACCTTCCGATCTATCTGAAGGCGCTGCTGGTCTCGCAACCGCTGCACTTCGGTGACTATGGCGGCATGCCGCTGAAGATCATCTGGGCGCTGCTCGACATCATGACCATCGTCGTGATCGGCAGCGGGCTCTATCTGTGGCTTGCAAAGCGCCGCAAGCACCGCAGCCACGCGATCGCCGGGCAGCCTTCGTTGCTGCCGTCGTGATGACAAAGGCGCGCAAATCGCGATCCGGCGGCAATTGGTGGACCGTCTATGGCGGTCCCTTGCTGATCGGCGTGCTGTCGACCGCCGGACTTCTGAGCGCGCTGCTGTACGAGGGACCCGGCCGCTATTTCTCCTGGGTCGCGCTCGGCGCGCCCATCGCGCTCACCGCCTGGTTTTACGCGCGAAGAACAAAGCCCTAGACCGGCCGCAGCAGCTTCAGCGTCGCGGCGAGCCGCAGGCTGCGCTTTCCGGCCAAGGCGATGGCTTCGAGCTCGGCGCCCGCTTCATCGCAGGTGCCGGCAAAGCCGATGCCCACCTCATCATGGCCGCCGAAAACAGGGTTTTCGCCCTTCGCCGGCGCGTGCTCCTGGTTGAGGATCTCGCCCTTCCAGCGGCCGTCGGCGGAGGCATAGGCGCCGAGATAATAGAAGAACGCGTCGCCGCCGAGGATGCGGCCGTCCAGCAGCAGCATGACGCCGGAAAGACCGGCCTTGACCCCGTCGAGCGCGCGAAGCTGGATCGAATAGAGCCCATTGACGATGCCGCCTGGTCCAACGGTGCCGACCGGCGGCAGCCCCTCCTCGTCGAGCCGAGTCAGCTCGGCCCAGAACAGGGCGCCCGGCCGCGGCGCGGCGTTGCCCTCGAACCTGATCCTGTTGCCCTGCAGCCTGCCGCGCACGCTGATCGCGGCGATGTCGGTGTCCATCAGCGGCTTGTAATGGGGATCGTCATTGTGGCGCTGGGTGATGACCTCGCCGAAAATCTCCCCGTCGCGCTCCCGATAGGTGCCGAGATGGGCAAAGGCGGAATTGCCGCCGAGCAGCCTGCCGTCATGCATGCACATGATGCTGCGGCCGAACGCATCGTTCACCCCGTACTCAACCTTGTAGAGCCCGTTTAGCAACCGAAAATGTCCTGCGCCATCTGTTCGTTTCGCGGCGGCTTAGCATCCTCGAACGGCCGGGGCCAGCCGCGTTTATGGCGCAGGGTCAATGCCGCTTGAGATATGGCACGCCGCGCTCATGCTTTTCCGCGGCGGCGCGCCAACCGACGGGCTCCGTTGCACCAAGCGGCCCCCACCCTCTTGTTCGGGCGCGGCTATTCGCGTTCTCTGGCCTTGCAGTGCCGGACGCGCTTGCCGGCCGGAATCAACGGGGGTGCTCGTGCGACATCTCGTCCTCTATCTCCTCGCGCTGGGCGCCGGCGTCAGTGTCGCGACCCAGCAGGTGCTCAACGGCAATCTGCGCACGGCGCTCAATTCGCCGGCATGGGCGGGGCTGGTCAGCTACGCGGTCGGCCTCATCACCATGATCGCGACGGTGATCGTGCTCGGCGAGCGCATTCCTTCCTGGAAAACAATCGCCGGCGTGCCGTGGTACGCATGGTCGGGCGGCGTGTTCGGCGGCGTCTTCATCCTGCTCGTGATCCTGCTGCTGCCCTCGCTCGGGGCGGCAACACTGTTTGCGCTGGTCGTCGCCGGCCAGGTGCTCGTCGCAGTGACGCTCGATCATTTCGGCGCGTTCGGACTGGCGCCGCATCCGATCGGCGCGGCGCGACTGGCGGGCGCGGCGCTGCTGATCGCCGGCGTGGTCTTGATCAGGGAGTAAACGCGCTTCAGTTCAGGGCTCGAGCCCGCTCTCGCGCAACGCCGGCGCGACCTCGGCCGAAGCCAGATAGAGCAGCAGCCGATCCGCCTCCCCCGGCTTCCGCGACGCCGTCATGCGGCCGGCGGAAAACACCGCCGGCGTCTGCAACTCGCGGGGAATCGGTCCGACGACCTCGATGCCGTCGACCTGCTTCAACTCGCTGATCTGCTGGATGGCGAGGTCGGCCTCGCCGGCGACGAGGCGCTCGGCCGTAAACCCCTGCGGGATGATGACGGCGCGGGCGTTGATCTCGGCGGCGATGCCGAGCCGCTCGATCAATTGCGCAAACAGGATGCCGCTGGCGCCGAGCCGCGAATAAGCCACCGCGCGGGCGGCCAGCAGTGCCGCGCGTAAATCGGCCTCGGTCGCGATATCGGGATGCGCGGCTCCCGCCTTCACGGCGACGCCGACAAAGGAGCGCGCCAAGTCGACGCAGCTTTCCGCCGCCGCCCGCCCCTCGCGCACGATCTCGTCCAGCCCCTCGCGGGTCAGGATGACGACGTCGGCGGCCTCGCCCGCCCGCAGCCTTTGCAACAGCGCCAATGTCGGTGCGAAATCGGCATCGATCGGCCCGCCACCGGCGGCCTGGTACTTGTCAGCCAGTTGCCGGATGGCGCCCTTCAGTGCCAGGGTCGAGAGGACGCGAATGGATTCAGCCATCGGCCCCTACACCCGGCGCATCAGTTTCAACACCGCGGTCATGCGCAGGCTGCGCTTGCCGGCCAGCGCCGTCGCCTCGAGCAGCGCGCCTTCCTCCTCGCAGCTGCCGGAAAAGCCGATGCCGACTTCATGGCCGCCAAAGATCGGGTTCTCACCCATAGCGGGCGTGTGCTCCTGGTTGAGGATCTGGCCTTTCCAGCGGCCGCTTTCCGAGGTGTAGCTTCCGACATAGTAGAACGAGGCGTCGCCGCCGAGGATGCGCCCGTCATTGAGCAGCATCACGCCGGTGAGGCCGCCATCGACGCCGTCGAGCAGGCGAACGTGAATGGAATAGAGGCCGTTGACGACCCCGCCCTCGCCGCGGCGACCAGCGATCGGCACGGCATCCTGCTCGATCGGCGTCATCACCGAGTGGAAGGGCACGCCAGGCAATTCCTTCAGGCCCCCTTCGAAGCGATAGAGCTTGCCGTCGGCGCGGCCCTTGGCCAGCAGGGTGGCATCGTCGGTGCCGGCCATCGCGCGATAGGCCGGGTCCGGGTTATGGCGGACGGTCTGGATCACGATATCGACGCCGTCATCACGCTTTTCGTAGGTGCCGATATGGGCGAACGCCGAATTCCCGCCCAGCATCTTGCCGTCGCGCGCGTACATGACGCTGCGGCCGACCGCGGCGCCAAGCTGGAACCTGACCTTGTAGAATCCCTCGAACAATGCCGTGTCCCCGGCAAAACCCACGTCGCTGTCTAGCGCGCTTCATCACGCAGGGAAACGGCTTTGAACCCGCGTATTTGAATCAACTTCATCAAAACGAAATGATCCGCCAGGGCGCCGCCCTGGCGGATCAGCCTTGCGACCCGGGGGCACCCGGATCGATGTGTGTCCGATCAGGCTGCCGCCTTGGCGCCGGTCGAGACTTCCGCGATCGTCTTCAGGATCTGGGACGCGATCTGGTATGGGTCGCCCTGGGAGTTCGGACGGCGGTCTTCCAGATAGCCCTTGTAATCGTTCTTGACGAACGAGTGCGGCACGCGGATCGACGCGCCGCGGTCCGCCACGCCGTAGCTGAACTTGTTCCACGGAGCGGTCTCGTGCTTGCCGGTCAGGCGCTTGTCGTTGTCGGGCCCGTAGACGGCAATGTGGTCCATCAGATTCCTGTCGAAGGCGGCCATCAGCTTCTCGAAATAGTCCCTGCCGCCGACTTCGCGCATGAACCTGGTCGAGAAGTTGGCGTGCATGCCGGAGCCGTTCCAGTCGGTGTCGCCGAGCGGCTTGCAGTGGAATTCGATGTCGATGC